>Ga0209706_10001525_pt1 | contig 13111 bp, 7 predicted proteins | sample PPLLaktember2015_6_FD_187263 | JGI IMG/M metagenome (GOLD analysis project Ga0209706, IMG submission 187263) | Freshwater sediment microbial communities from Prairie Pothole Lake near Jamestown, North Dakota, USA - PPLs Lake P8 Core (1) Depth... | ecosystem: Environmental > Aquatic > Freshwater...
CCCGTCCGGTTTCAGGGCGGGCCCGTCTTTTTCCCCGGCGCGAACCCGGCCCTGACGCATACATCAGACGGCCCGTTCGGCGTCGCCGGCGATCTCATGGGCAAGACGGAGATCTTCATCGCGGTCAAGGAGCGGCCCGATTTCGTCCGGGAGCTCCTGCGCATCGTCACCGGCAAGCTCATCGAATATCTCGACTTCTGCTGGGCTGAGGAGAGACTCCCCGTGCCCAAGGACTTCGCCTGGACGGACGACTTGGCGGTCTCGCTCTCGGCCGCGACCTTTCGCGACGTCGTGCTACCGTCCGAAAAGCGGCTGCGCTTCCACTTCGACGGCCGGGCCAGCCTCCACATGTGCGGCAAGAGCGACCACCTGCTCGAGATCTTCCGCGACGACCTGGCCATCCACGAGCTGCAGGGCTTCGGCTACGAGGTCGACCTCGACCGGATCGGCGGGGCCATGGGAGGCCGCGTCGTCCTCATCGGCAACGTCAACCCGATGCTCATCCACGCGGGGACGCCGGACGAAGTGCGGCTGGCGACCCGGCGCGTCATCGAGAAGCTCGGGCCGCGGGGCGGGCTCATCGTCCAGGACGGCAACAACATCCCGCCGGGCTCGCCGCTTGCCAACATCAACGCCATGATGGAGGCGGCCGAGGAATGGGGACTGGCGTGACGGGAGACATGAGCCCGCGGGACTTCCTGACCCGGCTCTGGGCGCTCGGGAACGCCGACCGCCCGGGTTATCTTATCGGATACGCGGGCCCGCGGGTCCGGGGCGGCGCGCCCGTCCGCAGCGCCCTCTTTTCGACGGAAGGGAAAGACACCGTCAAGGCCCGGCTCCTCGATCCGCGAAAGTTCCTCGAAGCTCAGCTGGATGAGATCGAGGGCCAATCGAAGCTCCGCGGCGACCTCGTCCCGGCCCTCTGCCCGACGCTCGGGGTCATCGCCGTCCCCTCGGCCTTCGGCGCCGAGGTCGTCTGGTGGGAGAGCGATTTCCCGGCCGTGCGGCCGGTCATCGGGGACCGCCTGGAAAAAGTCCGCGGCCTCAAGCGGCCCCGGGTGACCGACGGCGAGCTCGGCCGCATCCTCGACTATACCCGCGTGTTCCTCGAGAGGACCGGGGGGAGGATGCCGATCCGCCTCGGCGACATCCAGGGGCCGCTCGACAACGCCGCCCTCATCTTCGGCCACACGTCGTTCCTCGAGGCCCTGATCACGGCGCCGCGCGAAGTGCACCGGCTCCTCGACATGATCACCGACCTCATGATCGAATTCGCCTCCACCCAGCGGGGATTCGTCCACGCGGCCGGCGCCGAGTTCGTCCCGAGCGCCTTTCAGCCCTGGCTTCCGGACGGCCGGGGCATCTCTGTCGCCAACGACGTGGCCGTGATGCTTTCGCCGGAGATCCACGACGAATTCGGCGTCCCCTATCTCAACCGGCTCTCGGATGGGTTCGGAGGCATCACCATCCACTCCTGTGGCGACTGGACGCACCTCTTCTCCAGCCTGGAGAAGGTCCGCGGCCTGCGGGGCCTCGAATTCGGGGCGAGCGAGGCGCCCTACGGCAAGGTCCTGGCCCGCTTCGGCGGGAAAACGGTCCTCGCCTGCCGCATCGGTCTCCACCGCGACATCCGGTTCGCCGGCATGGCCGATTTCGTCAGGAAGGTCATCGCCGCGGCCCCGACCCCGCGCGGCCTTTTCGTCCACGTCGACATCACCAATGGGCTCGTCGACCCGGATTGGCCCGAAACCGACCTCGACGAGATCTATGCTCTTTTCGACGCCGCGAACCCGGCCTGGCAGAAGGCCGCCGCATGAGCTTCGACCCCATTCTGGCTGTTACCGGCTGGAGACTTCCCGGAGGCAGGAGAACTGCCGGCGCTGGACACGGAGTCGGCCGCCGCTCCGGGCCGCCGCCCTCGAGATCGAGCTCTACCCCGATCCCTCCGGACCGTCCGGCCACGTCCTTCTCGAGGAACAGGGCCGGACGTCGTTCCGCCTCAGAACCGTAAAGGGGGGGCGGTCCTCGCCTGGTCGGGAACCGTTCCGAGATCGCTGGTCCTCCGCGCGGCCCGGGGCTGGAAGACCGCCGAGGATTCCCTCGCGATGAGCAAGAAGTTTTCAAAGAGCGGGAGGGTCGGGTTCCGCCTTCGTGCGTCGGGACCGGGCGTTACTTCTTCTTGAGCAGGCGATTCAGCCGCGCCGACTCGATCCTGTCGATCGAAGGCCCGCCCGTCCAGCTTCCCGACTTATAGAAAAGGAGCGAATCCGCGAGCGTCTGCTTGTATTGATCGTCCTCGATGCTCCGGACGCTCCCCTCCTTCACGAATCGCTCATGGAGGTTCCAGAAGAGATTGCTCAGGGTGATATATCGGACTTTCAGGTTGCGGTCGAGGTCGAAAAAGATTTGGGTTTCGTGGGTCATGGCGGTCAGCCCATCGCCGTCATGGATCCAGAAACGATTGATCGGGTCTCCCTCGAACCGGATGGCGGCGTGCACATCGCTCTTGGGGAAGAGGATGTAAGCGGACTGGCCTCCCTCGCCGAGATCGGACGAGCAGAACCCCGCCTCTGTTTGCGGGGAGCTGCCGCGCAATTCGCCGGGCGCGAAGATAGCCACGCAGCCGCGGCGGTATTCGTTGTTGACGCCGGACAGGACGAGCTCTTTGAGCCCGTCGCCGTCGACGTCGCCGACCTGACCGTCCATGAAGTAGCCTGCGTTCCAGTATTCGCCCTCGACCTTTCCGGCAGCGTCGAAGAGGACCGCCTGGCAGGGCCAGTCCGGCTTATGGTGCGAGAGAACAAGGACCTCCAGGGCGCCGTCGCCATCATAATCTTCCACGTTAAAGCCGAAGATGCGATATTCCTTGCGGTAGGGAAGCCCTCCGAAGTCGAGGGCCCGGCCGGCTTCGAAGCGCCAGACCTCCGTACCCACCGTATCGAAGCAAATGAGCGTTCCTTCCCGGTCCTCGGAGCGCGTCTGGGTGCAGAAGAGGACCTCGGGCCGGGAATCCCCGTTAAGGTCGCGGATCATGACATAGGGCCAAATGGGAACATAATCGGGGCCGGGCGTCTTCTCTTGGTAATGATCGCGATAGACCTTTTCCTGCTCGAGATCCGCGAGTTTGGTATCGACGGTCCAGAGCTGGCGATCCTGCGCATCGACGATGACGAGCTCCGAGCCGCGGATGTGAAAGTCCGCCGGGACGGAAGGTGATGCCGCAGACGGCGCCCGGAAGAAAAGCATATAGGCCGCGGCGGCGAGCCCGGCCAGGGCGAGAAGGATCGGCAGAGGCCGGAGCAGGGAGCTGGCCAGGCCTCTGCCGTCGGACCTTGCTTTCCCGCCAGCCGACCGCTCGGCCAGCCATGCGTCGATCTGGTCCTTGTAGGCGAAGACCTTGGCCTTGGAATCCCGCTCGAGGCGGTGGATCGGGAGACCGTAGCGCTGCTCCCAGCGAACGCAGGTCCTGACATCCCGGTCGAGGTAGGCAGCGATCTCCTTCCAGGAGGTCAGAATGTTCTCTTTTTTCCCGTTGCCGGCCTTGTTCATCGCCCGTCTAACCGTCCCCTGACAAATAGTGAGGATGGATTATAGGGAAAAATCGACGGCCTTTCAAGCGCCACATCGGGACAGGCGCCGGGAGAACCCGTCACTCCGCCGCGGCTTCGGCCATGGCGGCCACGTTGCGCGGGGGGACGTCGGGCAGGATCGCTTCGTGGCTTGGGCTGACGATGAGGTGCGGGCCCAGGATCGCCTTGACCCGCCGGACCTCGGCCTTGACCTCCTCGGGCGTGCCGAGCGGGAGGACGCGCTGTGTGTCGACCCCGCCGAGGAAGGCGATCTTCTCGCCGAAATCCCGGGCCAGCGTCGCCGCGTCCATGTTCGCCGCCTTGGCCTGGAGCGGGTGGAGGCAATTGACGCCGGCCGCGATGAGCTTGGGGATGACCCTGTGGATCGAGCCGCAGGAGTGGAGGACGACCTGATAGCCGCGCCTGTGGGCCTGGCTCGTGAATCGCCGGAACCAGGGCATGATGAAGCGATCGAACAGGGCCGGGCTGATCATCTGGTCGAGCTGGGTGCCAAAGTCGTTCCCGAAGAACAGGGCGTCGACCCTATCCCCGGCCAGGTCGAAGAACCGTTCATTGGCCTCGTAATAGAACCCGCAGACCCGGTCCGTGGCCGCTTCGATGACCTCGGGATGCGTGTGCATCTTGATGAAGTAGGCCTCCATGCCGAAGAAGTCCATGAGGTCGTGGAAGAACGGCGTCCAGAAGCCGGAGGCGCGGTAATGGGGGCCGGCGGCGTCGAGGGCCCGCAGGGTCTCCGTAAAATCTAGCGTGTTCGGGTCGGGCCAATCGAAGCGGTCGAGCTCGCCCGGGTCCTCGACCTCGGCCAGCGGGCCGGCCTGGCCGTGGCTCGCTTTTCCGGCGGCCCAGTTCCAGTTGAAGATCCCTTTGGCGGCCGGCGTCGGGAAGGTCGACTCGGCGAAGCTCGGCGAGATCCAGCGATAATCGTCGCCGAGCTTGAGGCGGAACTCCTCCTCGGTCGTCGTCCCGAAGTAGCGGTGCAGGCCGGGCCAGCTGTCGGGGTGGGGGTTGCCGAGCCACAGGCCGCAGCGCGGAGCCGGGCGGAGGGCGATGATGTCCTTGACGAGCTCGCGGCGGGTCATCCTACCTCCGGCTTTCGGCGATGAGGGACTCGATCTCGCGACGCTCCTCCGGGCTGACGGCGTCGCCCCTGAGCGCGAGGTACTTCCGGAAGAGGGCCAGGGCCCGGGGCTTGTCCCCCGTCTCGAGCGCGGCCAGGCCGAGATTATAGACGGGAAGGTCGTAGGCAGGATCGAGCGCAGCGGCCTTCTCCCAGCTGGCGACTGCTCTGGCCGTATCGCCGGCGATCTTCCACGCGCTGCCGAGGCCGTTGTGGACCGACGCGAGGGACGGGTCGGTCATCAGGGCCGCTTCGAAATGGGCGAAGGACCGCTTGACGAGGTCGGCGTTCCGGGTCCTCAGCCCCCGCTCGACATAGAAGTTGCCGAGATTGCCGTTGATGATCGCGTCGCCGGGGGCCAGGGCCAGGGCCTTGCGGAAATGCTCTTCGGCCTTCTCGAGCTCGCCCGTTTTCCAGTAGGCCTCGGCCAGCGACCCCCAGACGTTCGGGTCCTCGTCGAAGAGGGCGAGGGCGCGGCCGAGGACCTCGATCCCTCGTCCGAATTCCCCGTGTTCGACGAGGGCGATGCCGTGGGCGGAGACCATGGTGAAGTCGGCGGGATTGGCCAGGGCTCCACGCTCGAGCGCCTTGAGATGCCCTTCGCGCCGGCCCTGGGAATACTCGAGCTCCGCGAGCTGGGCATAGACCCGGGTGAGACCGGGACGGGCAGCGATGAGGTTCTCGAGGAGGCGGGCGCTTTCGTCGGGCTTGCCCTCCTTTTCGAGTTGGGTCGCTTGTACAAGCTTCTGTTCGAGCGGCAGGAGCGATTTGAGATCGTCCGCGGCCCCGAAGTCCTTTTTGACCGGAGCGGGCGGGCCGGACGCATAGCCCAGGCTCCGCAGGCGTTCAGCGGTTTCCCGGTCGGTGAGACGGGTGGCAAGGCCTCCGTGCGCCGCGGTCTCCACCGCCATCGTCCGGTCCAGGGTCTTCCTGTAGCGAGCGAGGTCAGTCCCTCCGGCGAGGTCCTTCGCTTCGTCGAAGTCGTTCCGAAGGTCGTATAGCTCCGGGATCGGGGAATCCACGAACTTCATGGGGCCGTCGATGACGCCTCTGAGCGGGGCGGCGCCATGATGGTAATAGCCTTCGAGCGCTTCGAAGTAGACGGGCCGGGCTTTCCGCGTCCGGCCTTCGAGGAGCGGCCCGAAGGACCGGCCCGGCAGGCCCGCGGGCGCCGGAAGCCCAAGCACATCGCAGACCGTCGGGAAGATGTCCTCATGGCTGACGAGGTCCTTGAGGCGGGCGGACGCGAGTCCGGGGGCGGCCACGACGAGCGGCACCCAGATCGTCGAATTGTAGGCGAAGTAGCCGTGGGTCATCTCGCCGTGCTCGCCGAGCGACTCGCCGTGATCGGCGGTCAGGACGACGAGCGTCCGGCCCGTCTCGCCGCGGCCGTCTATCGCGCCGAATAGCTTGCCCAGCGTCTCGTCGACGTAGGCGACTTCGCCGGAATAAGGATCGGCGGCATAGCGAGTCGCGTAGGGCTCCGGCGGCGCGTAGGGCGAGTGCGGGTCATAGAGGTGGACCCAGAGGAACCACCGGCCGTTCCGGGTCGCGAGCCAATCCAAGGCGGCGGCCATCGTCTTTTCCGCCGGCCGCTCGGGGAAGTCGAGGGCGGCGGCGGGCCGGGCGGGGTACTTGTCGTCATAGACGTCGAAGCCCTCGTTCAGGCCGAAGCGGGTGTCGAGCGGGAACGCGCTGACGAAAGCGCCCGTGGCATAGCCCGCGGCCTTGAGCGTCTTGGGCAGGCTCGTGACGCCGCGGGGCACGACGCGCATGCCGTTGTCATCGGCGCCGTGGGCGAGCGGGGTCGAGCCGAGCAGGATGCTCGCGTGGGACGGCAGCGTTAGCGGCGCGTGGGCGAAGGCCCTCTCGAACAGGACGCCCCGCGCGGCGAGGCCGTCGATCTGCGGGGTCTGGAGGTACTTCTGGCTGTAGCAGCTGAGCCGGTCCGGGCGAAGAGTGTCGATCGTCACCAGGAGGACGTTGAAGTCCTTGGGCTTCGCGGGGGCCTTACAGGCGGAGGCGAGGGCCGCCGCGGCGATGAAGGCCATGGCCAAAGGCAGGATGGGAGACCGGGCCTTCCGTTGGTCGCCGATCGAGGGCATGCTCATCAGGTAACCGTTATGACGTCTCAGACGTCCTCCATTATTAAGAGAAACGTCCGCTACGGTCAAGTTGAGCCGCGCTTTCCAATTCTCCGGGAATGAGTATGATTGTGGGGCTGCGTCTGAAAAAGCCTGGTTAGAGTGGAGGACCCCATGCGGAACCATAAGAGAATAATAGCCATCGGCCCGGCTATCATCGCCTTAGCCATGGTCGCGGCCGCGGCCGCTTCGGAAGTGACGGGACCTCCGCCGTCGACGAAACCCGTCTATCTGTATAAGACGACCTTCGTGAGGGCCGCGCAGGGGAAGCTCGCGGACCTCATCGCGCTCTATAAGGACCGCATGGCGGTCATCGAGGCGGCCGGAGACGCGCGAACCTTCTGGTGGCGCCATACGCAAGGCGATCAATGGGACATCATGATCCTCACGCCGATGGGAAGCTACGTCGAGTACTATGCGAAGGGGCGGGTGGCGAAGCGGGACAAGGCCGCGGCGGGGGCTGGCTTGTCCTGGAGCGATTTCGCCCGCAGGCTCGACGCGTGCTCGTCGTGGAAGGAAGACGTCTTCGTCATGGGGCCTCCGCTCGAATTCGTTAAGAAGGCGTTCGAAGGCACGGCGTATTACCATATCGAGATCTTCGTCTCGCTCCCCGGGAAGCAGGAGGAGCTGTTCAAGGAACGGGAGATGGAGAACGTCTACGGCGTCGAGACGAAGCGGCCGTACAACATGATCTTCGTGCGGGACCAGGGCGCCTCGTGGGATATCTTCACCCTGGGCTGCTACCGCGACATCAAGCATTGGGCCGTGGGCGAAGAGGTGACCAAGGAGGAGCGGGCGGCGGCGGCGCGAAAGGCCGGCTTCGGAAGCCCGGAGGAGATCGGTCCCTATATGAGGACGCTCATCGATTTCCACCGCGACACGATGGGCGTCGCGATCAAGTAGCTCTATTTTTCTTCTATGGGCTTGACCGCTCGCCAGGTTCCGTCCTTTTCGACGCGCACCGTTTTGATCTCGAACGGCGCGAAGGCGATGGGGACATGTACCTGGGGTATGTGCGCCCGTTCGTGTCCCCCTTCTTGATTCGGGGACGGATCCCCGAAGGACTGGCTAACCTTCTTGGCCGCCGGATTCGCGACCTTTAGCAGAGCCTTCGTCTTCTTCCCGACGGCTTCCTGCAGCCGTACGACGAGCGCCTCGCCGTCCCAGGACCGTTTGCAGGCGAGGAGCCGGATGGAGGCGGGTCTCACGTCAAGGAGCCTCTCCGCCGAGACAACTTTATCCGCATCGAAGGGCAGGTGGGCATACGCCGCGGGAGGCGCGGCGAGATGATCGGCGAGGCCGGGCATCATCGCCGTGACGGCAGCCGGGGCACCGGCCGTGGCGAGGAGGCGGAACTCGTGGACGCCGATGTCCGCGAATTTCCAGGCGCCCTTCCCCAGGTCGAATCCCCGCTCGTGGCAATAGGCGGAGCTCCGGAGGACGGACAGGCGGATCTCGCCGTCGTGAAAATCGAGGCCGTGCTGGCCGCTCGAGGCGATGCCGACCGCCAAGGGGCCGTCCCCGGAGGGGCCTGTCCCTCTCGATCGCGCTCTTTCGCTCCGCCGGCCCGATCGTCCTTCGACGACCAGCCACCTGCCGTGGACATGTTCTTCCCCGTCATCGGGACGAAGGATGGCCCCGCCGGGAACCTCGGCCAGGAGGACCGGCGAAGCCAGAGAGGTCGGAACGGCGAGCTTCAGCCGGCGCTTCGGCTCGTTCCATGTGACGCGGCACCTGATCTCGATGACGGGCCAGGACGGATAAGCGATGGCGTCGAGCACGATACGGCTGGCGCGATAAGCAAGGATCGACCGCGTGATCGTACGGACCGGTCCTTGCTCGATGACGAAAGGCGGACACGCGGGCTTGAATCGGCCGGTGATCTTCAGATAGCTGCCGCGGCCCGTTCCCCACGAATCCGCCGTGTCCTCGACGACGAGCGGCTCGAAGAGGGGGCCTCCGGAGGGACAGCGGGCAAAGGCGGCCAGCGCGGCGATGAGGCCGGATTCTGGGTCGACGCGATGGGCGAGCGGAGAAGCCGCGGGGACACGTACCTCAGGTACATGTCCCCTTTCTTTGATCTCGAACGCCTTGAGCTCATAGCGCGTGACGCCCACGCCCGGCAGGTCGTCGATAAAGCTGATCCGGCGCCGCCAGTTGTTGAACGGCAGGAGCGATTCGGGTTGTTCTTCCTGACAAACGACTTCGCGGCCGTCGGCCTGGAAGAGGCGCATGCGCCACGTGCCTTTCCAGAACGGCCGATGGTCGGCCATGCACTCGAATTCGACGGGGAAGCGGCGGAGGGACGGATTGGCGTTGAGGACGGTGACGGGGAGGGAAGGGCTGTTGCGGCTGCCGCGGTTGAGGGCGGAGGCGGCCTCGAGCGATGAGAGGCGGGCGATGTCCTCGGCCCGGCCGTATTGGCCCAGGGCGTCGTGCTCCGCGGACGCGACGCAGGTGCCCGGGAGGATATCGTGGAAATCGTTGAATACATGTAATTTCCAGGCCTGACGCATCTCCTCGGCGGGGGCCTCGCGCCCGGCAAGCCACCAAGCCGCGGCAGCGGCGGCTTCAGTCTGGACCAGGCGCCCCAGGCTGGAGACGGCCTGCCGCTTGAGGCGGGAGAGCGATGTGTAGCAGCCGGTGAATGAGCGCTGGAGGTCGCCGTCGTGGATCGGGGCCGCGGCCGCGGCTTCCTTGACGGCGTCGCAGAACCGGTCGGGCGTGCTGTGGACGATCCGGACGCGCCTCTCGCGGGCGATGAAGGCACCGATCGTTTCGAGGTCGCGGCGCGTCGCCCCTCCGCCGTGGTTGCCGAGGCCCCAGAAGACGGGCACGTCGCGGCCGAGCTGCAGCGCGAGCTCGACGCCGGCGCGGAGCCGCTCTTCGATGTTATCGTGTTCAGTGTGATAGAGCCCGACGGCGATGCGGTAGGCCGGGATGGTCGTGCCGTCGACGCCGCGCCAGCGATAGAGATCGGCGGGAAGGGTCAGCTCGCCGGCCTGCGGCCGCATGTGGACGTACATCTCGTAGCCGGCGAGGCGCAGGATCTGAGGCAGCCCGCCGCTGTGGCCGAAGGAATCGAAATTGTAGGCCACGCGCGGGGCCGCGTCGAAGCGCTCGCGGAAATACCGCTGGCCCTCGGCGATCGTCCGGATGAGGGACTCCGTGCCGGGGAGGTTGACGTCGGGCTGGATGAACCAGCCGCCCGAGACGGCCCATCGTCCGGCTTTGACGAGGCGGCGGATGTCCGCGAAAAGGTCCGCGTCGAGCCGCTCGGCCCATTGATAGAGGACGGCCTCGTTGTGACAGAAGACGAGGGACGGGTGACCGTCGAGGATCTCGACGGCGTTCCTGAAGGTCGCCAGCGCCTCCGACGCGCCCTCGTCCCACCGCCACTGCCACACCGGGTCGAGGTGCGCATTACAGATGAGGTGCACCGAAATCGGGGACAGAATACCATTTTCCGAATTATCCGCCGCTTTTCGGCTCAATCGATCCTCCCCTTAATTCGGAAAATGGTATTGTGTCCCCGATTTAAATCTCGTCCTTCGACGGCAGGTTCTTATACCAGGTGAAGTAGAGGATGACAGCGATGGCGGCGGCGGCGCCCGTCCACATCCCCAGCTGCTTCCAGTTCCGCATGAACAGGTAGAACGGCAGGATGGCCAGCGAGAACTGGAACCCGGCCGTGATGATGCCGTTGAGCATGTCGATCTTCGGCATCTTGTCGTTGGCCGGCACCAGCCCTCTCTTCACGCACTCCCGTCTCACGGGACCCCAGAACCCGAACGGCCGGACCTTGGTGTAGAACTTGACCAGGATCTCCATGTCCGCGGGTTTCGTCAGCGCGGCCGCGGCGATCGTCGTCACGAGGCCGATCCCCACGTCGATCGCCAGCGAGGCCGAAGCGTGCAGGCCCTTGACGAGGATCAACCGGAGCGAGATGAGAACTGCCGAGGCGCCCATGCTCCAGACGAACGCCCTGGCCCCGAACCGCCAGTAGTGCCACCTCAAGGTCGCCGGCACGAGGATAACGGTGACGACGACGAAGACCATCATCTCCCAGGCCGTGACGATGTTCGTGAAGGAGAGGGAGAAGACGAACCCGATGAGGACGGCCACGACCGAAGCGATCTGCCCCAACCGCACGAGCTTCTTCTGGCTCAGGTCCTTGGCGATATAGCGCTTGACGAAATCGTTGATGACGACGGAGCTCGTGACGTTGATCATGGCGCTAATCGTCGACATCAGGGCCGCCAGCAGCACGGCCATGAACAGGCCGCGCAGCCCGACCGGCATCTTCAGCAGGACGAGCGGCATGATCTTCTCGGCGTCGAACCCCGCCTGCGTCCCTCCGAGATAGAAGATGCCGAGGACCATGAAGGACACGCCGAGGACCCAGCGCAGGTTGTAGCCGACCGTCCACATGCCCGCCGCGAGCTGGGCGTCGCGCGGCGATCGCGTGGTCAGGAAGAACTGGAAGTCCCAGACGTTCGGCCCGCTGAGGACCCGGAAGATCATCCAGAAGAAGCCCGCCGCCATGAGCGGCCCGAACAACCCGAAATGCTGGTAGGCCGGCGGCGTCTCCGCCGCGAACCCCGACCACAGCGTCCACGTCGGGGCGAGCGAGAACCAGCCGGGGTCCTTGTGGATGAACGTCATCGCCGCCGGCTTGGCGAAGACCATGACGGCCATGATGACCGCGCCGACGCCGATGAGGAGCGTCTGGAACATGTCCGTGAGGATGACGCCGAAGAACCCGCCCAGGGTCACATAGATCCCTACGACGGCCAGGACGATGAGCGTCGCCTCCCAGCGCGGCAGAGGCAGGAACTCCTCGACGAACTTGCCCGTCCCCACGCTGATGAACATGAGGTTGCAGATCATCAGAATGAGCAGGAAGATCGCCGCCGTGAGCCGGGCCGCCTCGGCGTCCTTGCCCGCCCCGAAGCGCGTCTCGTTCCACTCGGCGAAGGTCATGACCCCTGAGCGGCGGATGTATTTGGCCTGGAAGGCCATATAGAAGCAGATGATGAACCAGCCCCAGAAGATATGCGTCGCCCACATCGACTTGAGCCCGACGTAAAAGATGAGCCCGATCATGGACATCGTGCCGCCGATGTCGATGTAGCTCGAGCAGCCCGAGAAACCCAGCATCCACCAGGGCACGTTCCGGTCGGCCAGGTAGAACGAATCGAGCTTTTTCGTCGCCCTCTTCCTGACGACGACGCCGACCATGGCCACGGCGGCGAGGTAGACGCCGATGATGACGAGGTCGATGGGGTGGAGGTTCATGACCCTTTCTATACCACCGCCGGCGAATAACCGTCAATTCCCCCTGTTTTTCCGGCCCGAATCGTGATAAAATATCACTTCAAAAGGACGGAGAATTATGCCTCAGCCTAAGAATAAACCAATGCGAAATCTTCTTTTCTGGCTCTCCGCGGGGATCATCATCATCCTCGCCTGGAGCCTCCTGCAGTCCCCGGCCATGGCCAAGAAGGACGTCACCTTCTCCCAGTTCATGACCGAGGCCGAGCAGGGCAAGGTCGAGGAGGTCACCATCCAGGACAGCCAGCTGCGCGGCAAGTTCACCGACGGCCAGACCTTCAAGACCGTCCTGCCGGCGGGCTACAACGACCTCATCAAGATCCTCCGCGACAACAAGGTCAACATCGTCGTCAAGGACACGGCCCGGAGCCCCATCTTCAGCATCTTCATCAGCATGTTCCCCATCCTCCTGCTCATCCTCTTCTGGGTCTTTTTCATGCGCCAGATGCAGTCCGGCGGGAATAAGGCCATGGCCTTCGGCAAGAGCCGAGCCAAGCTCTTCTCTGCCCAGGCGAAGAAGGTGACCTTCAAGGACGTCGCCGGGGTCGAGGAGGCCGAGTACGAGCTCGGCGAGATCATCGAGTTCCTCCGCGAGCCCCGCAAGTTCCAGCGCCTCGGCGGCCGCATCCCCAAGGGCGTCCTTCTCGTCGGCGCGCCGGGCACGGGCAAAACGCTCCTGGCCCGGGCCGTGGCCGGCGAGGCCGACGTGCCCTTCTTCTCGATCAGCGGCTCGGACTTCGTCGAGATGTTCGTCGGCGTCGGCGCCTCGCGCGTCCGCGACCTCTTCGACCAGGGCAAAAAGCACGCGCCCTGCCTCATCTTCATCGACGAGATCGACGCCGTCGGCCGCCAGCGCGGCGCCGGCCTCGGCGGCGGCCACGACGAGCGCGAGCAGACGCTCAACCAGCTCCTCGTCGAGATGGACG
>Ga0209706_10001526_pt1 | contig 13111 bp, 10 predicted proteins | sample PPLLaktember2015_6_FD_187263 | JGI IMG/M metagenome (GOLD analysis project Ga0209706, IMG submission 187263) | Freshwater sediment microbial communities from Prairie Pothole Lake near Jamestown, North Dakota, USA - PPLs Lake P8 Core (1) Depth... | ecosystem: Environmental > Aquatic > Freshwater...
GCCCCACAGCAGCGCCAGGTTCGCCAGCCCCTCGCCCGTAAATCCCCCGGCCACTGCCCTCGTCGCCCAGATCGCCGGCGGGAAGAACGCCCCGACCCGGTTGAGAAGGCTATTGGGCGACGTGAAGAACGCGCTGATAGCCGCGGCGCTCGTATCCGGCCCCCCGCTCCCCGCCGACCGCCCCATGACGATCTGCAGCCCGAACGCCAGGACGAGAAGCAGGATGCTCCCGATGAGGATGAGGGCGTCCTTCTTCCGGCTGACGTTGATGAACCTCATCATGGCCACGACAAGAAGCGACACGACGGCCAGCGGAATGACCGGCAGGGCCGCGTACACCAGCACGGCGTTCACCCAGTAGCCCACTCCGGCCTTGGCCGCCACGCCGAACGTGAGTACGATCGGAAGCACAACGGCCGCGATGGTCAGGTACTCGTTGATGACGATGACGGCGAACTTGCTGGCCATGACCTCGCCCGGCCGGAGCGGCAGCGGGATGAGGAGCTCGAGGTCCCTCGAAAAATAAAACGCCGAGATGACGTAGTACATCCCGAAGAGCAGGATGAGGAATTGCGCGGCCAGGAAGCCCAGCGACAGCAGGGCCCGCTCCTGCCCCATCGGCTTGAGGATGCCGTAGACATTCTGGATGGCCAGCACGACTCCGTAGAACAGCGGCACGACGCTCACCGCGGCCAGTCCGATGATCGGCACGAGCCAGCGGTCCTTCTTTTCCTTGAACAGCCTGTACTTGAGGACGGCCAGCCCGAAGTTCGAACGCAGGCCGGCGCGGACGACCGTCAGGAGCGTTTGGACCCGGCTCATTTCTCGGTCACATCGAGGAAGATCTCTTCGAGCGACTGCCCGGCTTCCGTCCGGTCGATGGCTTTGAGCTCCTCCATCGTGCCGCACGCCACCAGCCGGCCCTTGTGGATGATGCCGATCCGGTCGCACAGCTTCTCCGCGACCTCCATGATGTGCGTCGAAAAGAAGAGCGTCTTGCCGGCGTCGCAGTGCTCGCGGAACATCTCCTTGAGCTGATGGGCCGCCCGCGGGTCGAGCCCGACGAGCGGCTCGTCGAGCACCATGACCCGGGGCCCCGGCAGGAGCGCCGCCGTCAGCACGATCTTCTGTTTCATGCCGTGCGAGTAGCTCTGAATGGGGTTCGTCACGACCGGCGCGAGCTCGAAGATCTCGAGCCACTTGTCGATGCGCTCGAGCCGGTCCGCCTTCGGGACGCCGTAGACGTCGCCGATGAAGTTGAGATACTCGAGGCCGGTCAGCCGCTCGTAGATGGCTGGAAAATCAGGGACATAGGTCGTCACCTGCTTGGCCTTGAGCGGCTCCATGGCCACGTCGTGACCCTCTACCGCGATCCGCCCCGCGTCGGGCCGCAGCAGTCCGACGACGAGCTTGATGGTCGTCGTCTTCCCAGCCCCGTTCGGCCCGAGGAAGCCGAAGATCTCGCCCGGCTCGACGGTCAGGGTCAGGTCGTCGACGGCCCTGACCTTGCCGCGGTTATAGCTCTTGGAAACGTGGCTGAGCTCGATCATCGGACGCCCCTGTCGATCGTTGGCGGCAGCTCCGCGGTGGGGAGCAGGCGCGGGGCCTTGCGCATCCCCAAGGCCTGTTCGAGGCCGAAGGCCAGGCGGATGAGCTCGGGCTCGCTCCAGGCCTTCCCGATAAAGGAGATGCCCACGGGCAGTCCGAACACATACCCCGCGGGAAGGGTGATCGTCGGATAGCCGGCGACCGCGGCGGGCGAGGACGAGCTCCCGGAGAACGAATCGCCGTTGACGAGGTCGGTCAAGTGGGCCGGCCCGTTGGTCAGGACGACGAGCGCATCGAGCTTGTGCTCGGCCAGCACGGCGTCGATGCCCTTCTCCCGCATAAGCTCGCGGCACTTCGCCAGGGCTTCGAGATAGGCCTTGTCGGTCAGCGGGCCCTTCTTGGCCGCCCGCTCCACGATCTCCTGGCCGAAGAAGGGCATTTCCCGGTCGGCGTTCTTCTCGTTGAAGGCGATGAGCTCGTCGAGCGTCCGGACCGCGGAGCCCGGCCTGGCCGCGAAGTAGGACTCGAGGTCGGCCTTGAACTCATAGAGAAGGACTTCGTACTCCGCATCGTCCGTCTGGCCGAGCGTCGGGAACTCGACGGGATCGATGACCTCCGCGCCTTCCTTCCTCATCGCGTCGATGGCGTTCTGCAGGATGGGATCGAGCATCTTGGCGAAGTTGAATTGCCGGGCCCGCAGGACGCCGATCCGCGCTCCTTTCAATCCGCCCGGCGCAAGGAACTCCCGGTAATCCTTGAAAAGCCGGACGCCGGTCGTCTGCGTCGCCGGGTCGCCCGGATCGGGCCCGGCCATCGCACCGAGGAGCGCCGCCGCGTCCGCCACGGTCCGGGCCATCGGCCCTGCGGTATCCTGCGAATGGGCGATCGGGACGATCCCTGAGCGGCTGACGAGACCCACGGTCGGCTTGAGCCCGACAAGGCCGCAGCAGGAGGCGGGCGAAACGATCGAGCCGTCGGTCTCCGTGCCGATCCCCGCGGCGGCAAGGTTGGCCGAAACCGCCGTCGCCGTCCCCGAGCTTGACCCCGATGGGTTCCTATCGAGCGCGTAGGGGTTCCTCGTCTGGCCGCCCCGGCCGCTCCAGCCGCTCGTCGACCGCGTCGAGCGGAAATTCGCCCACTCGCTGAGGTTCGTCTTGGCCAGGATGACGGCGCCGGCCTCGCGGAGACGTTCGACGACGAAGGCGTCCTTGGCCGGCTTGGAGCCAAGGAGGGCGAGCGATCCGGCCGTCGTCTCCATCCCGTCGGCCGTATCGATGTTGTCCTTGATGACGATGGGGACGCCGTGGAGGGGCCCCCGCGGTCCCTTCTCCTTGCGCTCCCGGTCGAGCTCGCGGGCGACGGCCAGGGCGTCGGGATTGGCCTGAATGATCGCGTTGAGCGCCGGCCCGCCGCGATCGATCTTGCCGATGCGCTCGAGATAAAGCTTGACGAGGCTCTCCGAGGTCTCCTTGCCCGAGGTCATCATTTCCTGGAGTTCTGCGACCGTGGCCTCTTCAAGCTTGAAAGCGGCCTCGATCTTGGCTGTCGCCCCCGCCTCCGTGCCTTCAGACCCTCTGCCGGCCGGACCCTTGCAGGAGACCGCAAGGGCGAAGCCACAGACCGCCAGCCCGATCAGCGCCTGTTTGCAAGTTCGAAACATATGCTCCCTCCGTCGGATCCTTGATCCTACGGCTCACATTACCGCAAAACGGCCCCTGGGCTCAATCCTCCGGTGGCCCGACTGCCGCCGTTATGCTAAGATTTGAAATAGGGGGCCAGCAAGCCCCGCGAGGCCACGACGCACGCACGGAGGCCGCATGGACAAGACGATCCGATTCAAGCTCAACGGGAAGGAGGTCGCCGTCGAGACCTCGCCGGAGCGCATGCTCCTGTGGGTCCTGCGGACCGACCTGGAGCACACGGGGACAAAATACGGCTGCGGCGAGGGCTACTGCGGCTTCTGCACGGTCCTTGTCGACGGCAAGCCGGAACGCTCCTGCCAGTTCCCTCTCGCCAAGGTCGAGGGCAAGAGTGTCCTGACGATCGAGGGGCTCTCGACAGGCAGCCGCCTGCACCCCCTCCAGCAGGCCTTCGTCGACAACGGCGCCCTGCAGTGCGGCTACTGCACGCCGGGCATGATCATGGAGGCCTACGCCCTTCTCCTCAGCAAGCCGGACCCGACCGAGGCCGAGATCGCCGACGCCCTCGAAGGCAACCTCTGCCGCTGCGGCACCCACAAGCGCGTCGTCGCCGCCGTCCGGCAGGCCTCCGGGGCCCTGAAGATGAAGGTGGTGGATCATGAAGCCCGTTAAGATCAAGCCCCGCATCAAGGACGACGAATACCCGACGCCCGGCCCCGGCGGCCGAGCGGATCAGCCGACCCTCGAGCGCCGCGAGTTCCTCAAGCTCGCCGGCGGCGGCCTCGTCGTCGCCTTCGCGGCCGGCGAAGGTCTGGACGCTCAAGAGGGAGGCCAGCGCGGCCAGGGCTACCCCGACGATCCCAACGCTTATCTCAAGGTCGGCACCGACGGCCGCGTCACCGGTTTCTCCGGCAAGATCGAGATGGGCCAGGGCACGACGACGGCGCTCCAAATGATGTTGGCCGAGGAGCTCGACGTTCCGCTCACGTCGGTCGACATGGTCATGGGCGACACGGCCCTTTGCCCTTACGATGCCGGCACCTTCGGGTCGCGGAGCATCAAATATTTCGGGCCGGCTCTGCGCCAGGCGGCGGCCGAAGCGCGGGGCGTCCTCATCCGCCTGGCCGCGGCCAAGCTCGGAGCGGCGGAAGATGCCCTCGCGACCAAGGACGGCGCCGTCTACGTTCTCAAGTCGCCGTCGAAGAAAGCGACCTACGCCGACCTTATCGGCGGGAAGAAGATCGAGATCCGCCTCGAGAAGAAGCCGCCGATCAAGCCCGTCGCCAAGCACACCGTCTCGGGGAAGCCGACGCTGCGCTCCGACGCCCGGGCCAAGGTCACCGGCGAGGCCAAGTTCTCGGGCGACATCCGCCTCCCGGGCCTGCTCTACGCCGCGATCGTCAGACCCCCGGCGCACGGCGCCAAGCTCAAGAGCGCCGACACCTCGGCGGCCGAAAAGGTCCCCGGCGCGAAGGTCGTCCGCGACGGCGATCTCGTCGCCGTTCTCCACGAGAAGCCGGACGTCGCCGCGGAAGCCCTCACTCTCGTCAAGGCCGAATTCGAGCCCTCCCCGTCGAAGCTCGACAACAGCAACATCTTCGCCCATCTGAAGGAGGTCACGGCGCGGACCGATGTCGTCGTCGAGTCGGGGAACCTCGACGAGGGCGCCAAGCTGGCGACGAAGCTCGTCGAGAGGTCTTATTTCGCCCAATACGTCGCCCACTCCCCGTCCGAGCCGCACACGGCCGTCGTGCGCATCGACGGAGACAAGGCCGAAGTCTGGGCCTCGACGCAATCGCCGTTCCGCGCCCAGCAGGAGGTCGCCAGGACGCTGGGCCTGGACGCGCCAAGCGTTCGCGTCCGGACACCCTTCGTCGGCGGGGGCTTCGGGGGCAAGAACGCGGGCGCGCAGATCGTCGAAGCGGCCCGCCTGGCCAAGCTCACGGGCAAGCCCGTCCAGGTCGCCTGGTCGCGCAAGGAGGAGTTCTTCTACGACACGTTCCGCCCGGCCGCGACATACGATATTCGTTCGGGCCTCGACGCGGAGAACAAGATCGTCTTCTGGGACTACAAGAACTATCATGCCGGGAGCCGGAGCTCCCAGCCGGTCTACGACATCCCCCACAAGCGCGTCACCGGGTTCGGCGGCGGCTTCGGCGGCGCGGAGGGCGTCCATCCCTTCGGCACCGGCGCCTGGCGCGGGCCCGGGAGCAACACCAACATTTTCGCCACCGAATCCCATATCGACGTCATGGCCGAGGCGGCCGGCATGGACCCGCTCTCGTTCCGGCTCGCGAACCTTACGGACGCGCGGATGAAAAAGGTCGTCCGGGCGGCCGCCGACGCGTTCGGCCGCACGTTCGCCAAGGCTCCCTCGGGGCGCGGCTACGGCATCGCCATCACGGATTATCTGGGGACTTATCTCGCCACGATGGCGGAGGTCGAGGTCAACAAGGAGACGGGGGCTGTCCGCGTCCTTCGCGTCGTCTGCGCCCAGGACACGGGCGAGGTCGTCAACCCCGAGGGCAGCCGGATGCAGATCGAGGGTTGCATCACCATGGGCCTCGGCTACTGCCTGACCGAGGAGGTCCGCTTCAAGAACGGCGCCGTCCTCGACGAGAACTACGACACCTACGAGCTGCCGCGCATGTCGTGGCTGCCGAAGATCGAGGTCGTCCTCGTCGACAATCCGGACCTGGCCCCGCAAGGATGCGGCGAGCCGGCCATCACCGTGATGGGAGCGGTCATCGCCAACGCCATCCATGACGCGGCCGGCGTCCGCATGTTCATGCTCCCGATGACCGCGGCGCGGATCAAAGAGGCGCTGGCCAAAAAGGACTAGCCTGGACTATTCATAAAAACGCCTTTTTTCTCTATAAGACATCAGGACCCAAGACCGGCGTTTTTACCCTTCGGGCAAGCCGATCCGGCCGCATCTGCTTCGTTGCAAAGGGTTCGCAGTACCCGGAGTACAGCTTCACCCTTTGGCGCCTCGCATCTGCAGCCGCCTCGGCTCGTGAATAATCCAGGCTAGTTGTCGTCCCAGCCGGCGAGGCGAGCCCACAGGTGCCAGGCCGCGTAGGCCTTGAAACGTCCTCATTTTGCGGCGGCCGTCCTTTTTATTTCCCGGGCCTTGTGCTATAAGTCCCAAACGGCCAGGTCATGAAAACACTGCTTGTCGTCAATCCGGCCGCCGGGCACGGGCGCGGCAAGAAGGTCTTCGAGCGTCTCGAGCCGCGCCTCCGGGAGGCCTTCCCCGCGCTCGAGGTCCGCTTCTCCGAATACCCGGGCCACACGATCGAGATCGGCCGCGATGTCGCCCACACCGGCTACGACCGCGTCATCTGCCTCGGAGGCGACGGCACGCCCTACGAGTTCATCAACGGGCTTTACGACCGCGGCCGCCCGGCCCGCCTTCCCGAGATCGGGCAGATCCCGGCCGGGACCGGCAACTCCTTTCTCCGCGACTTCGATATCACGACGCCCGAAGGGGCCCTCGAGACGATCCTCTCCGGCCGCCGCCGCAAAGTCGACCTGGTCGAGTTCACCTACCGCGAGGACCGCGCCAACGCGCCGACCACCCGGCGCTACTCGCTCAACATCATCGGCGTCGGCCTCATCGCCGACATCCTCCGGCTCACGAACGAGCGCCTCAAGTTCATGGGCGCGGCCGGCTACAGCGTGGCTGTCCTCGTCCGCCTCATCCGGGGCATGTCGAACCGCATCACCATCGAGGCCGACGGCCTCAAGCGCGAGGTCTCCGACAGCGCGCTCGTCGTCTCCAATTCGAAATTCACCGGCGGCAAGATGAAGATCGCCCCGCCCGCCGCGACCTCCGACGGCCTGGCCGATATCATCCTCTTCAACGGCGTCAACCGCCGCGAGATCGTCTCCATCTTCTCCGGCGTCTTCTCCGGCAAGCATCTGGCCCACCCGAAGGTCGAAGCGATCCAGGCCGCCGCGATCTCGGTCGAGTCCGAACCGCCGCTCCGGCTGATGGCCGACGGCGAGCTCATCGGCTGGACGCCCCTGCGCCTCAAGGTCCTGCCGGCCGAGCTCGATTTCCTGGCCTGACCGTGCGCGCATGAGAGAGCTCTTCGAACGCCTTCGCTCCTGGCTCATCTGGCTCATCGCCCTGCCCGTTTTTCTCGTCGTCTGCCTCTCCATCATCCTCGGCTCGTTCGTCCTGCGGGGGCGCGCCCTTGAAACCTTGCTCAAGGCCGGGTGCCGGGCGCTCCTCATCGTCTGCGGCGTGCGCGTCCGCATAATCGGCCGCGAGAACGTCGTCCCCGGCCGTCAGTACATCGCGATGATGAACCACGTCAACTTCTTCGATCCGCTCGTCTTCCAGGTCGCCTTCCGGCCGGCCCTGCGCGGCATCGAGGAAGAGAGCCACTTCCGCTGGCCGGTCTACGGCAAGGCGCTCAGCCGCCTCGGCATGTTCCCCATCAGCCGCAAGCACACGGCGAGCGCTGTCGAGACCCTGCGCCGGGCCGCGGCCTGGGTACGGGAGCGGCCGGACGTCTCCTTCGGCATCATGCCCGAGGGGACGCGAACGCGGACCGGCAGGCTCGGCCCCTTCAAGCGCGGCGGTTTCTTCATGGCCATCGAAACAGGCCTGGATATCCTGCCTATCGTCCAGCGCGGCGCCTCCGCGATCAACCACAAGGGGAGCTTGACGATCCGGCCCGGCCTCGTCGACGTGACCCTAGAGCCCGCGATCCCGACGGCCGGCTACAGCAAAGAGAACGTCGGCGAGCTCATCGAGCGCGTCCGGCGCGTTTTCCTCGACCGGCTCGGGGAATCGACTTCCTGACCGGCCCTGACTCCTGCCGCCGCTTCCCCTCCTCCCCGGCCAGCGCGTCCATGATCCCGGAGGCCGGGAGCCCGCGCCCGAGCAGTTCTGCCATCATCCGCATCGGACGCTCCGTATGGGCGAAGAAGGCCTTGAGCCCGCCGCAGAGCCAGTTCAGCCCCATCTCGCCGTCGGCCGACATGAGGACGCGGTTCTTCGGGCACTCGCCGTGACAGGTAAAGAGATGCCGGCACTCGCGGCAGACGCGGGGCAGTGCCTCCGCCTTGGCCCGGCCGAAGGCCCGCTGCTTCTCCGATCCGGCCAGGATCGCGAGCGGTGTTTCGAGGATATTCCCCAGGAGATGGCGCGGCTCGACGAAATGGTCGCAGGCGTAGAGGTCGCCGGTATGCTCGAGGGCCAAGGCGTCCCCGCACTCGCGCCTCAGGGCGCACAGCGTCGACTCGCCGTAAACATAGGCGGCAAGGACGCTGTCGAAAAAAGTGACGAACATCTCGCCGACATCCCGCCGGACCCACTCGTCGAAGACGTCGATGAGGAAGCGCCCGTACTCTTCCGGCTGGACCGTTCTCTCCGTGAGGCGCGTTCCCTCCTGCTCCCCTGTCTCGTTCTCCCGCTCGACGATGGGGACGAGCTGGACGTAGCGCGCCCCGAGCTCGTCGCGAAAGAACCGGTAGACGTCGAGAGGGCGCCGGCTGTTGGCCGCGTTGACCGTGCAGAGGACGTTGAACTCGACGCCGTGCTCCTTCATGAGGCGGGCCGCCCGGACGGCCCGGTCGAAGACGGACATCCCGGCCTTGTCGCGGCGGTACGCATCGTGGAGCGCACGGGGCCCGTCGAGGCTCAGTCCGACGAGGAAATCGTTCTCGCGGAGGAAGCGGCACCAATTCGCGTCGATGAGGATGCCGTTCGTTTGGAGGCTGTTCGATATCCGTTGTCCGGGCCGCTCGTGTTTCTTCTCGGCCGCGATGGCCCGACGGAAGAAGTCGACGCCCATGAGGGTCGGCTCCCCGCCCTGCCAGGCGATCTCGACCTCGGATAGACCCCCGTGGGCCTCGATCATCTGCCGGATGTAGCTCTCCATGACCTCGTCGGACATGCGGAAGTCCGACGCGGGATAAAGACGCGCTTTTTTCAGGAAGAAGCAGTAGTCGCAGGCGCAGTTGCACCTGGCCCCGGTGGGTTTGGCCAGGACGTGCTTCGGTTGGCGCAGCTCGTCCTCCGGATAGAGTTATCCTATTTTGCCGGGTGAACTTTCGTCTGGCGGCCGGAACCAGGGCCGCGCCCCCCGCCCCGCAAGCCCGGGACCTCGCCCGCGTCGAGGCCCGAGAAGTGCACGAACGAGAAGCATTCGGGGATATGGGAATCGTAGACGCCGTGTTTGTTGAGGGCCCAACCCGGATGCGGCTCGGCCTTCGCGCCGCAGAACTCGAGGAGCTCGAAGCGCGAGAAGTCCATGCGCCAGACGTCGCCGTCGCGCGGCGGCACGGCGCGGCTCCCGGCGAGATGCTTCATGCCGCTCCAAGGGAAGGCGATCTCGGCTGTCCAACCCTCGTCGACATCGGAGGCGTCATTGAGCGTCCCCTGGACCTGGACCGCGGCGCGCAGGCCGGGCAGGTCCCAGTCCATGAAAGCCCAGCGTTTGCCCCTCGGATGCCTGCCATAGCGCATGCCGTCCTGGAAGCCGCCGAGGATGTCGACGCCGGGCCCGCGCGGGTCGAACTCCGGCAGGTCGAAGCGGCTCCCCTTCTTGAGCGCGTCCTGCCAGACATAGAAAACCTCATAGATCGTGCCCAAGGCGTTGATCTCGAACTCGTAATAGCAGTCCTCGCCGCCGACGAAGATCTCGACGTCGTTCTCGGTCCAGACGAGCGAATCCCGCCCGGCCAGCCGCGCCCTGACGTTGGGTTCGCTCACCCAGAACGCGATGTAGAGGTTCTCGTCGTCCCATAAGGAGGCCATCCGCGTCTCCAGAAAACCGGGGACACCGGTGACGAGATCGACGAACCTGTGCGATCTCGGCGCCTCTCGCCAGGCAGGCCTGTCCAGCCGGCCGTCGATCGCGAACTTGTGGGCCGTCCGGTAACACGTGTAGCGGGCGAGCTCGCTCTCGGCGCATCCGTACCGTGCCTTCATCGCTCCCTCCCTTATTCGGCGACCGTCAACTCATACACCCAATTGGGGGAATTGAGTGAGCTCAGATGATGTGTCGCCAAAATACCGTCACGGCTTCCGCGGGGACCGCTTTGGGCGAGGCATCTCCCAGAGCTCGACCTTGTTGCCGTCCGGGTCGACGAACCATCCGAACCGGCCGAAGGCGCTCTCCTCGCGCTTGGGCATGACCTCGGCGCCGCTCCTCGCGATCCTTTTCAGCATCGCGTCGAGGTCGTCGACCATGAAGTTGACCATGAACGGCTTCTTCGACGGGCTGAAATAGCGGGTCCGGGCCTCGAACGGAGACCAGACCGCATAAGCCGAAGCCGGCAACCCCTTGGCCGAGAACACGACGCCTCCCCAGTCCTTGACGTCGAGCCACAGCCACTTGGCGTACCAAGCGGAGAGCTTGCCCGGGTCCTTCGCCTTGAAAAAAACGCCACCGATCCCAAGTATTTTGGCCATGATAGACTTATAGCCCGAATCTCCGCGGCACTCAAGATAAACGCTATTCGGGGATCCCAGCGTATCTCTGAGTGTGCCGCCCGGGCTTGATTTCCGCCTTGAGCGGGCCTATCCTAACCTTGGGGGAACGGCTCCCCCCATCGAGAGGAGCCCATGCCGGGAATGCGCGTTTTACGATCGATCGCAGCGGCGGCGTTCCTGGCCTGTGCCCTGGTCCCCGTTGCCCCGACGCCCTCCGGCGCCACTTCACCGCTGCCGCCATCCCAGAATATCGCCCCTCCGGCTTCGCCTCAGCTCGACGCCCTGCTTGCCAAGGCCGCCGAATACTGCCGGAAGCTCGAGAGCTCGGCCTTCGATTTCGTCTGCCGCGAGGAGATCCGCGAGACGATCGATCCGAAGCTCGACGCCACACAAAAAGCCCCTCATCTGGATCCCGGTTCGACGAAATACACCGGGCCCGGCGCGTCGAATTGCATCGGACCGACGCTCGTGATCAGCACAGTCAGAAAGATCAAGCGCAGCTTTGTCTATGACTACCAGTGCATCCGGGCCGGACGGACGATCCGCGAGATCCGCAACCAGCTCGAGGAGAACGGCAAGAGGAAGATGGTACCCAACGCCGAGCTCCAAACTTCCACTGTCGTTTGGGGCACGGCCCTCCTCGGGCCCGTCGGCCTCTTCGGCGAGCGGTTCCAGCCCGGCTACGACTTCGCGATCTCCGGCCGGGAACGGATCGGTGCGACCGAGGTCGTCGTCGTCGACGCCAAGCCCAAGCCCGGGGCGCCGGCGACCCGGAACCTCTACGGCAAGGCCTGGGTCGACCCCCTGACCGGCGACATCCTCAAGATCGAATGGAGCGAGGACCGGGTCGGTCACTTCGACGTCTTCGCAAAAAGAGGCGAGCTCTACAAACGCACGCCCCGTCTCGTCATCCGCACCGAGTTCAGCGCCGAGAAGAACGGTATCCGCTTCCCCAGCCACCTCAGCGTCGAGGAGGCCTACGTCAAGGAATCCGGCAAGGCCTTCATCCGCTCGAGGACCGAGGTCGTCTACAAGGACTTCAAGTTCTTCACCGTCGAGTATGAGAGCCGCGATTGATCCGGTCGTGATCGGTGGAGGCGGAGGACGTCCCTCATGAAAAAATGCCCGCCGATAATCGGACTCGCCCTCGGCGTCGCCCTCGGCCTCGGGGTCGCCCCGGCACCGCTTCACGCCGACGATTTCGCCTTCTTCGAGGTCGGCGCCCGGGCGGCCGCCCTCGGCGGGGCCTTTACAGCCAAGGCCGATGACATTTCCGCGATCTTCTACAACCCCGCCGGGCTGGCCTTTCTCAAGGGAACGCGCTTCAAGACCAACCTGGTCATGTCGCAGCGGACGATCAGCGCCACCTCCGCGGCTTACAACAGGACGTTCGCCTCGACCCCCGGCTCGTTCCTGGCGAATATCTTCCTGGCCTGGCAGCCCACCAAACGGATCGGCCTGGGGCTGGGCTATTTCTCCCCTTACAATTTTCGTTCGTTGTGGGAGGACCCGCTGTGGATCGGGGGCCGGACGTCCCTCGGCTCGAAGCTGAACGCGCAGGTTCTCCGCTCGGTCCTGTCCTTCGAGGTCGTGAAGGGTCTGGCCCTCGGCGCCGCCCTGGACTTCACGTCCATGTCCGTGGAATGGAACAACCAGGTCCCGTTCGAGATCGCCAACTACACGCTTCCCGCCGATACGAAGGTCGACTGCCGCCACTCTCTCAGCGGCCGCGGCCTGGGTTTCACGGCCAGCGCCCTTTGGAAGGTCTTTCCCGCCCTCCGGGTCGGAGCCAGATATCAGAAGAGCGTCACGATCGATCTCACCGGCGGGAACGGTTTCGGCATTCCCCGGGACTATACGGGGGGCACGGTCCCGGATCCCTACTGGACATACCGGCAAATCTGGTCGCTCCTCGACATGTTCTTCGTTCCCCAAGAGGTGACCGGGCGGCTCACCCTGCCCCGGGAGATCGCCTGCGGGGTCGTCCTTTTGCCGGTTCCCTGGCTCTCTTTCCATCTGGACGCCCTATGGGACAAGTGGAGCGAGTTCGGCCGTTGGGAGTTCCGCTCCGTCAACGCGGACGGGGACCTGAACCCGGCCTTCACTCCCGATTACCAGGAGTTTTGGGGCGTTACGCCCAACTACGGCACACTGGGGGCCCCTATGACGCTCCGGGACACGCGCATGATCAAGGCCGGACTGGAGGGCCGGGTGGGCCGGTGGTTCACGTTGAGGGCCGGCTTCACCCGCAGCGAGAGCTCCGTCGAACCGGCCGATAGAAGCCCGGTATACCCGGACCTCGACCGCAACAGCTACTCCCTCGGCGGCGGCTACGAAGGCCCCGTATTCTCGATCTACGACTCGGAGGAGGCCATCGGTCAGCTCTCTCTCGACCTGTTCATCCGCTACAGCGCCGCCGACGAATCCCCCTCGACGCTCCCCGGATTGGAGCTGACCTATGGGGCCAAGC
>Ga0209706_10001527_pt1 | contig 13107 bp, 10 predicted proteins | sample PPLLaktember2015_6_FD_187263 | JGI IMG/M metagenome (GOLD analysis project Ga0209706, IMG submission 187263) | Freshwater sediment microbial communities from Prairie Pothole Lake near Jamestown, North Dakota, USA - PPLs Lake P8 Core (1) Depth... | ecosystem: Environmental > Aquatic > Freshwater...
CGCAATGCACCAGGGGAGGGGAAATCGAGCTCGCCGCATGTCTCGGCGCGTGGCGTGCGACGGCATCGCCGGGCTCGCAATCGGGAAATCCACTGCGCTTCGCACCGTGTCGATGATTGCGGCGGCGTGAGGCTGCCTGAAACGCGTCCATAGCAACAAGAAATTCATCACCAGAAGGAGGACTGTCATGTGCAAGCTCTGCGATGAAGGCAAGCCCCAGGACCATTCCGGTTCGCGACGCGATTTCCTGAAGGCCGCGACGGCGACCGCCGTAGGCGCAAGCCTGTTCGCGTCGCGCCCCGCGGCGGCGCGCGACGACGACGACGATCGCCGGGGTCCGCCCGAGGATCACGGCCGGCGCGGCCGGCGCTACATCATTCGCGGCGGCGCGGTGATGACGATGGACCCCAGCATGCCCAACAAGGGCGAGTACCCCAAGGCTGACGTGCTGGTCGAGGGCAAGAAGATTCTCGCCGTCGAGCAGAACCTGCACGCGGGCGGCGCGGACGAAATCGACGCGCGCGGCAAGATCGTCATGCCGGGCTTCATCGATACCCACCACCACCAGTTCGAGACGGCGCTCAGGAGCTTCCTCGCCGACGGGGTGCTGATCAACGACGGGTCGGGCACGCCGAGCGGTAGCACCACTTATTTCGAGTACATCCTGCTCACCTTCGCTCCCGTGTACCGTCCGGAGGACGTGTACATCAACGAGCTGTTCGGCGGCTTGAGTCAGATCGACGCCGGGGTCACGACGGTGCACGACGTCTCGCAGATCCATCACTCGCCGCAGCACTCGGACGCCGCCATAAAGGCGCTGTTCGACACCGGGCGCCGCGCCGCCTTCGGCTACTTCGAGAGCGCGGGTGCCAACATTCTTGGCACCAATCCCGGCAATCAATATCCACAGGACGCCGTGCGCATCAAGAAGCAGTGGTTCTCCTCGAGCGACCAGCTCGTTCACATGATCATGGGCGGCGAGGTCTATCTTGGGGATCCGACGACCGACAAGTCCTGGACGATCGGGCGGCAGCTCGACCTACAGATTGCGGCGCATATCCTCTCGCCATTCGGCATCCGGCCGATTTTTGACAAGCTCGCCGCTGGCACGGGTGGCAACGGCAACATCGGGATCGGCCCCGACAATCTGTTCATCCACATGACCGGCATGTCGAACTTTGCGTGGCAAAAGGCACGCGATCTCGGCGCGCAGGTCTCGATCTCCTTCCCGATCGAGATGAACATGCGGCATGGCATGCCGCCCATCCTGAGGATGCAGAGCCTGCAAATGGAGCCGTCCCTGAGCACGGACGTGGAGTGCACATTGACGGCGGACTTCTTCACCCAGATGCGTTCGTGCATGAATCTGCAGCGCATGCTCGTGAACCAGATGATCCTCGACAGTCCCAATGGGAATCAAAACCTGCCAAACCCCCTGGATTGGGGACTCCCAGAATCCGCGGTAACCGTGCCCGGCCCATTCCCTTATTGGCCAAAACCGCCCGCCGACATACCGGCCCCGCTCACGACGCGCGACGTGCTGCGCTACGCTACGATCAACGGCGCGAAGCACCTGCGGCTCGACGGCAAGACCGGTACTCTCACCCCGGGGAAGGAGGCCGACATCCTCATCCTCGACGCCGAGGCGATCAACGTCGCGCCGCTGAATCAGGTGCCAGGCGCGGTGGTGTCGCTGATGGAGCGCACCAACGTCGAGACGGTGATCGTCGCCGGCAAGGTGCGCAAGTGGAAAGGGAGGCTGCTCGACGTGAATATCCCGCACCTGCGCCGGCAGCTCGAGAACTCGCGCGACTACATCTTCGCCAAAGCGGGCGTCCCGCAGAACCTGTTCAGCAGCCAGTAAAGACGACTCGTTCTGGGAAGGAATCGGGGCGGCTTCGGCCGCCCCGCGTGCGTCAGGCGTCGCCCGCCACGCGATTGCATCCGTTCACCGGGGTGCGGCGGAGGTTGCCGCACCCCTTTTGAGCTCCGTCCGGGTTCTGTCGGCGCGCCAACCGGCGCGTCGCCGGGCCGGGTATGCTCGCCCGCCATGATCGTGGTGAACTGACATGGCGCGGGCGATCATCGGGCTCGGCGCCAATCTGGGCGACCCGGTCGCACAGCTGCGCGCGGCGATCGACGCGATCGGGCGCCTGCCCCGCACGCGCATGGTCCTGGCCTCGTCCTTCTATCGCACGGCGCCGATCGGCTTCGGCGCGCAGCCCGATTTCGTCAACGCGGCGGTGGCGATCGACACCGGGCTCGAACCGCGCGCGCTGCTCGAAGCCCTGAGAGCGATCGAGGTCGCGGCCGGGCGCGAGCGTTCGTTCAAGGACGCGCCGCGCACGCTCGACCTCGACCTCCTGCTCTACGCCGACCGGCTCATCGACGAGCCGGAGCTCGTCGTGCCGCATCCGCGGATGCACGAGCGGGCGTTCGTTCTCGCGCCGCTCGTCGAGATCGAGCCCGACGCCGTCGTCCCCGGCCGCGGCCGCGCGGCGGATCTGCTCGCGCGATGCGCAGATCAGGGGATCCGGAAATTCGACTGAAAGGGAGCTACGGCGAACACGAAGGTCGCAGAGAACAGCCATAATCCCCCGCCGCACGACCCCGATACCGATTTTGTCCTCTGTGGCCGCTTCTTGATGTCCCTGTCCCGGTACCGCTTCATCGCCGTCGAGGGCCCGATCGGCGCGGGCAAGACGACGCTCGCCCGGCGGCTCGCCGAACGGCTCGGCGGCGAAGCGCTGCTCGAGGACCCGGACGCGAACCCGTTCCTCGCCCGCTTCTACGAGGACATGGCGCGCTACGCGCTGCCGACGCAGCTCTTCTTCCTGTTCCAGCGCTTCGAACAGCTCCGCGCGGTCGCGCAGCACGACCTCTTCGCGCGGGTGCGCGTCGCCGATTTCCTGCTCGAGAAGGACCCCCTCTTCGCCAGCGTGACCCTTGCCGGCGACGAGCTCGCGCTCTATCAGCGGCTCTACGACGCGCTCGCCCTGCGCGCGCCCCGTCCGGACCTGGTGATCTACCTGCAGGCCGGACCGCGGACGCTCGCGGAACGCGTCCGCCGCCGCGCGGTCGAATACGAGCGCGCGATCGAGGCGGACTACCTCGCGCGGCTCGCGGATGCGTACGCACGCTTCTTCCACCAGTACGACGAGGCGCCGGTGCTGGCCGTAAGCTCCGAGCACCTCGACTTCGCCGCGAGCGAGCGCGACCTCGGGCTCCTGCTCGATCACCTCGCCGCGATGCGCGGGCGGCGCGAATTCTTCAACGTCGGGATTTGAACGATGGCACGCATCACCCTTACCGAGCTCGCGGCGCTGCGCGCCCGCGGCGAGAAGCTCGTCATGCTCACCTGCTACGACGCGAGCTTCGCCGCGCTGTGCGACGAGGCCGGCGTGGAGCTGCTCCTCGTCGGCGACTCCCTCGGCATGGTCGTGCAGGGTCACGAGACGACGCTGCCGGTCACGATGGACGACATGGCCTATCACACGGCTTGCGTCGCGCGCGGCTCGAAGCGCGGCCTGGTGATCGCCGACCTGCCCTTCGGCAGCTACCAGGCCTCGAAGGAGCAGGCGCTCGCGAACGCGGCGCGGCTCATGGCCGCGGGCGGACAGATGGTCAAGCTCGAGGGCGGGCGGCCCATGCTCGAGACCGTGCGCTTCCTGGTCGAGCGCGGGATCCCGGTGTGCGGGCACGTCGGCCTGACGCCGCAGGCGGTGCACCAACTCGGCGGCTTCCGCGTGCAGGGCAAGACGGCCGACGCGGCCCGCGTGCTCCTCGACGATGCAAAGGCGCTGCAGGACGCCGGCGCCGCGATGATCGTGCTCGAGGCGATCCCGTCCTCCCTCGCCGCGCAGGCCACGGCCGCGCTCGCGATTCCCACGATCGGGATCGGCGCGGGCGCCGCCTGCTCCGGCCAGGTGCTGGTGCTGCACGACATGCTCGACATCTATCCCGGCAAGAAGGCGAAGTTCGTGCGCAACTTCATGGCCGGGGCCGACGGCGTACGATCGGCGCTGCGCCGCTACGTCGAGGCCGTGAAGTCGGGCGAGTTTCCCGGGCCCGAGCATTCGTTCCAGTGAAGGTCATCGAAACCATCGCCGAGCTGCGCGCCGAGCTGCGCGGGCGCACGGTGTCGTGCGTGCCGACCATGGGCAACCTGCACGAGGGCCATCTCGCGCTCATGCGCATCGCGAAGCGGCACGGCGACTGCACGGTGGCCACGATCTTCGTGAACCGCCTGCAGTTCGCCCCCACCGAGGACTTCGACAAGTACCCGCGCACCTTTGCCGAGGACTGCGCGAAGCTCGAGCGCGAGGGCGTCGACGTCGTCTTCGCGCCCGACGAGAAGGAGATGTATCCGGTCCCGCAGGGCTACAAGGTCACGCCGCCGCCGGAGCTGGGCGACATCGTCGAGGGCGAGTTTCGCCGCGGGTTCTTCATCGGCGTGTGCACGGTGGTGCTGAAGCTCTTCAACGTCGTGCAGCCGCAGGTGGCGGTGTTCGGCAAGAAGGACTACCAGCAGCTGCGCATCATCCAGAGCATGGTGTCCCAGCTCGCGCTGCCGATCACCATCGTGCCCGGCGAAACGAGCCGCGCGGACGACAGGCTCGCGCTGTCCTCGCGCAACAACTATCTCTCCGCAGCCGAGCGGATGGAGGCGCCGCGCCTCTACCGCCTGCTGAAGAAGACCGCGCGGTCGATCGCCTCGGGCGGGCACGACTATCCGCGCCTCGAGCAGGAGGCGATGGCGGAACTGCGCAACTACAAGTGGGTGCCCGACTACGTCGCGGTACGGCGCCAGGCCGACCTGCAGCCGCCCGCACCGGGCGATCGCGACCTCGTGATCCTCGCCGCGGCGAAGCTGGGCAACACCCGGCTGATCGACAACATCGAGGTCGCGGCCTGATTCGCCGGGCTAGAGATTGACGTCCGTCCAGCGGCCCGCGCTGCCCGCCCGCGCAGGCCGATCGCCGAGGGCGTGCCACTCGCGATCGATCAGGTCGCACTCCCGCAGAAACGCGGCGACCCCGTAGGCGAAAAGCATGACGATCAGGATGCTCACGATGGTTCTCCGTTTCAGTACGGCCATCGTAGGCGTCCTTCCGACAAGCCCGAGTCAAAGCTTGCGGAGGCCCGATCAAGACCGCGTCAAGGCGGCGGCGCGGCGATTCTCACTCTGCGGCCAGCCGGTAGCCGACCCCGAGCTCGGTCAGCAGATAGCGCGGCCGGGCCGGCTCGCGCTCGATCTTGCGCCGCAGGCTCGCCATGTGGACGCGCAGCGTGTGCGTGTGCTCGACGTACGCCGGCCCCCAGACGTCGCGCAGCAGCTGGCGATGCGTGACGACCAGGCCGGCATGGCGCACGAGCACGGCGAGCAGCCGGTACTCGATCGGCGTGAGATGGGCTTCGGCGCCCTCGAGGTGGACGCGCCGCGCCGCGAGATCGACTTCGAGGTCCCCGACGCGGAACGTCGGCTCGCCCGGCTGGCCGCGGGAGGCCGCGTGCCGGAGCGCCACGCGCAGGCGCGCCAGCAGCTCGCCCGCCCCGAACGGCTTGGTCAGGTAGTCGTCCGCCCCGGCGTCGAGCGCGGCGACCTTGTCCTGCTCGCGCGCGCGCGCGGACAGGATGATCACCGGCACGGTCGACCACTCGCGCAGGCGCCGGACCACCTCCACCCCGTCGAGATCCGGCAGCCCGAGGTCGAGGATCACGAGATCGGGCTTGCGCGTCGCCGCCTCCACGAGGCCGCGCTCACCCGTCTCCGCCTCGTGCACGTCGAAGCCCTCGGCCGGCAGGACCGTGCGCAGAAAACGGCGGATCTGCGGGTCGTCCTCGATGACGACGACGTTATGCTGCGGCGCGCTCAATCGCTCCTCCGGTCGGCGCGGCGCCCGCCGGGCGGTGCGCGGGAATCGGCAGGCCGAAGCGGAAGACCGCGCCGCCCGCCGGCAGGTTCTCGGCCTCGATCGTGCCGCCGTGCGCCTGGAGAATGGCCTTGGCGATCGACAAGCCGAGGCCGACCCCGCTCTGCGTCCCCTCCGGCACCGCCCGGTGGAACTTCTCGAAGACGCGCTTCTCCTCGCCGGGCGGCAGACCCGGCCCTTCGTCCGCGACCGAGACGATGATCTGATCCGCGCCGGCCTCGGCCGAGATCGAGATCTGCGTCCCGGCCGGGGCGTACTTGACGGCGTTGTCGAGCAGGTTGCCGAGGACCTGCCCGATGAGCACGCCGTCCACGTGCAGGACCGGGAGATCATCGGGCAGGTGCACGACCACGCGGTGGGTCGCGAGCCGGCGCTGGAGCCGCTCGAGCGTCGCGCCGATCAGCTCCTCGAGCGGGTGCCACTGGAGGTTGAGGCTCGCCGCGCCCGCCTGGATGCGCGCCATATCGAGCACGTTGTCGATCAGGCCCGCCATGCGCTGCGCCTCCTCGTTGATCGCGCGCAAGAGCTCGTTGCGATCCGCGTCGGAGAACTGCCCGCCCCGCTCGAGCAGGCTCGAGGACGCCCCGGCGATCGACGCGAGCGGCGTCCGCAGGTCGTGCGAGATCGACGAGAGCAGCGCGTTGCGCAGCCGCTCGGACTCGTTCGCGAGCTCGCTCGCGTGCGCGGCGGCGCCGAGCTGGGCGCGCTCGAGCGCGAGCGCGATCTGGCTCGCGAAGGTCTCGAGGAGCCGCACCTGCTCGGGCACGAACAGGCGGCGCGGGTTGGCGGGCAGCAGCGCGAGGACGCCGATGCGGCCTGCGCTTCCGGAAAGAGGCAGGTAGTGCGCGGGGGCGGCGGGCAGGGTGTCGGTGCCCAGGCCCGCCGGCTCGTCGTGATCGAAGACCCATTGCGCGACGGACAGGTCGGCGCCGTGGAGGGATGCGCTCGTGCTCGTCCCGGCCGGCGCGCGGATCCGGCCCTCCGCGTCGGGCAACAGGACCACCGCCTGCGCCTCGAACACGCGCCAGAGGTGCCCGACGGCGGTGCGCAGCATGTCCTGGGCGCTGTCGGCGCGCGCGAGCTCGCGGCTCATCTCGTAGAGCGCGCCGGTACGCTGCTCGCGATAGCCCGCGATCCGCGCCCGCGTCCGGATGTCCGCGACGAGCGTGCTGATGATGAGCCCGACCGCGAGCATCACGGCGAAAGTCACCAGATACTCGGTGTCCGACACCGCGAACGACAAGCGCGGTGGCACGAAGAAGAAGTCGAACGAGACCACCGCGAGCACCGAGGCGAGCACCGACGGGCCGCGCCCGAATCGCGTGGCGATCAGCGCAACCGCGAGCAGGTAGACCATGACCTGGTTTACCGCCTCGAAGAACGGGGCCATGAGCGTGGCGACGCCGGTCGCGATGCCGATGCCCACGGCGGCCGACACGTACCCCAGCCAGCGTCGCTTGCGGCGTTCCCGCACGCCGAGGTGCTCGCGGCTGCGCGCGAGCAGCGCCTTCGCCGGCGCCGCCGTGTCCTCGACGTCCGCCCCGACCACGACCACCTCGAGGTCGCTCGCCGCGGCGATGATCCGGTCCGCGGCCGAGAGCCGGAACCATTCGCTCACGCCGCCGCGCCGCTGCCGGCCGACGACCACGCGCGTCGCGTTGCTCGCGCGCGCGTAGGCGAGCAGCTCGTCCCCGGCATCGCCGCCGCCGAGCGTGATCGACGTCGCGCCGAGCTGCTCGGCGAGCCGGAGGTTGCGCAGGATGCGATCGCGCTCGGCGGCCGCAAGCCGCTGCAGCCGCGGCGTCTCCACGTAGACCGCGGTCCAGTCCGCCTGCATCCGCGCCGCCATCCGGGCCGCCGTCCGCAACAGGCGCTCGGCGTTCGCGCCGGGCCCGACGCCTACCACGATCCGCTCGGTGACCGCCCACGGCACCTCGATCGCATGGTCCGCGCGGTATTCCCGCATCTGGCGGTCGACGCGGTCGGCGGTGCGCCGCAGCGCGAGCTCGCGGAGCGCGATCAGGTTGCCCTTGCGGAAGAAATTCCGGACCGCGGTCCCGGCCGCCTCGGGCATGTACACCTTGCCCTCGTTCAGGCGCTCGATCAGCTCGTCGGGCGGCAGGTCGACGAGCTCGATCTCGTGCGCCTCGTCGAACACGCGGTCGGGCACCGTCTCCCAGACGCGGATTCCGGTGATCTTGCCGACGACGTCGTTCAGGCTCTCGAGGTGCTGGACGTTCATCGCCGTCAGGACCTCGATCCCGGCGTCGAGCAGCTCGTCGATGTCCTGCCAGCGCTTCGCGTGGCGCGAGCCCGGCACGTTGGTGTGCGCGAGCTCGTCGACGACGATGAGCGGGGGCTTGCGCGCGAGCGCGGCGTCGAGATCGAACTCCTGCAGCTCGACGCCGCGATAGGGAATGCTCCGGCGCGGCAGGATCTCGAGCCCCTCGAGCAGGGCTGCGGTCTCCTTGCGACCGTGGGTCTCGACCAGGCCGATCACCACGTCGACGCCTTCGGCCTTCTGCTCGCGCGCGGCCGAGAGCATCGCGTACGTCTTGCCCACGCCCGCGCAGGCGCCGAAGAAGATCCTGAGGCGGCCGCGCTTCTCCTCCCGCTCGTCGCGCTGGACGCGGGCGAGCAGTTGATCGGGATCGGGGCGGTGCTCGGCCATCAGCGCCATTTAGCCACAGCGGCCGCCGGGATGACGAGGGCTAGCGCGGTTGCGCGTCCAGATCGAGATTGAGCTCGAGCACGCTCACCCGCGGCTCGCCGAGGAAGCCGAGCTGCCGACCTGCGGTGTGCTCAGCGACCACGGCACGGACTTTCGCCGGATCGACGCCGCGCACCTTCGCGACCCGCGCGACCTGGTATTCGGCCGCGGCAGGGCTGATGTGCGGATCGAGGCCGCTGGCGGACGCGGTGACGAGATCGATCGGCACCGGCGCCGTGTTGTCGGGATCGGCGGTGCGCAGCGCCTCGATGCGCCCCCTCACCGCGTCGGCGAGCGCCGGGTTGAGCGGGCCCTGGTTCGAACCGGACGACGCCCCGGCGTTGTAGGGCATCGGCGACGTGGCCGACGGACGGCTCCAGAAGTACTTCGGGTCGCTGAACGGCTGACCGATGAGCGCGCTGCCGACCGTCTTGCCGTTGCGTTCGATGAGGCTCCCCGCCGCCTGCCCCGGAAAGACGGCCTTGGCGATCCCGGTGACGAGGAGCGGGTACACGACGCCGGTCACGAGCGTGAGCGCGACCAGCATGACGAAGGCTTCCTTGAAGCTGCGCAGCATGGCGTTCTCCAGGTCAGGCCAGGTTCAGGACGACGAGGATCAGGTCGATCAGCTTGATGCCCACGAACGGCACCACGATCCCGCCCAGCCCGTACACGAGCAGGAAGTTGCGCAGCAGCGCCGGGGCGCCCATCGCGCGGTACTTCACGCCTTTCAGCGCGATCGGGATGAGCGCGACGATCACGAGCGCGTTGAAGATTACCGCCGACAGGATCGCGCTCTGCGGCGTGGCGAGGTGCATGACGTTTAGCACCCCGAGCTGCGGATAGGTCACCACGAACGCGGCGGGGATGATCGCGAAGTACTTCGCGATGTCGTTCGCGATCGAGAACGTGGTCAGCGCCCCGCGCGTCATCAGCATCTGTTTCCCGGTTTCGACGATTTCGATCAGCTTGGTCGGGTTGGAGTCGAGGTCGACCATGTTCCCGGCCTCCTTCGCCGCCTGCGTGCCGGTATTCATCGCGACCGCCACGTCGGCCTGCGCGAGCGCGGGCGCGTCGTTCGTGCCGTCTCCGGTCATCGCGACGAGTCGTCCTTCGGCCTGGTGCCCGCGAATCAGCTTGAGCTTCGCTTCCGGGGTCGCCTCGGCGAGGAAATCGTCGACGCCCGCCTCGGCAGCGATCGCGGCGGCGGTCAACCGGTTGTCGCCGGTGATCATCACGGTCTTGATGCCCATGCGTCGCAGCTCGACGAAGCGCTCCTTGATGCCGCCCTTCACGACGTCCTTGAGCTCGACCACGCCGAGCACGCGCGCCCGGCTCGCGCCCTCCGCGACGACGAGCGGCGTGGAACCGCGGCGGGCAACCGTGTCGACGAGCGTCTGGATCTCGTTCGGAAACACGCCGCCCAGGTCGGTGACCCATTTCCGCACGGCATCCGCAGCGCCCTTGCGGATCTTGCGATCGGGCAGGTCGACGCCGCTCATCCGCGTCTGCGCGGAGAACTTCATGAACGTGGCGCCCAGGGCTTGGACGTCGCGCTCGCGCAGCCCGAACTTCGTTTTCGCGAGCACGACGACGCTGCGCCCTTCCGGCGTCTCGTCGGGCAGCGAGGCGAGCTGGGCTGCGTCGGCCAGGTCGCGCTCGGTCACGCCGGGCGCGCTCAGGAAGGCCGCGGCCTGGCGGTTGCCCAGCGTGATGGTGCCGGTCTTGTCCAGGAGCAGCACGTCCACATCGCCCGCGGCCTCGACCGCGCGGCCCGACATCGCAATCACGTTCTTCGCGATCAGCCGGCCGATGCCCGCGACCCCGATCGCCGAAAGCAGCGCGCCGATGGTCGTCGGGATGAGGCAGACGAGCAGGGCCACGAGCGTGGTGATCGTGATGGGTTCGCCGGCCTTCATGGCGTCGACGGCGTAGACCGAGTACGGCAGCAGCGTCACGGTCGCCAGGAGGAAGATGAGCGTGAGCCCGGCGAGCAGGATCGCGAGCGCGATCTCGTTCGGCGTCTTCTGGCGCCGAGCGGCCTCGACCATCGAGATCATCCGATCGAGGAAGGTCTCGCCGGGGTTGGCGGTGACGCGGACGACGAGCCAGTCGGAGAGCAGCCGCGTGCCGCCCGTGACCGAGCTGAAGTCGCCGCCCGCCTCGCGGATCACCGGCGCCGATTCGCCGGTGATCGCGCTCTCGTCGACCGAGCCGACGCCCTCGATGACTTCGCCGTCAGCAGGAATGTAGTCACCCGCCTCGACCAGCACGACGTCGCCGCGTCGCAGCGTCGAGCCGGCGACCTTGGCCCAGTCCGTCGGCGCGGCGGCGGCCCTTGCTTCGCGCGCGGCGCCGTTGAGCTTCTTCGCCATCACCTCGCGGCGCGCGCTGCGCAGCGTCGCCGCCTGCGCCTTCGCGCGGCCTTCCGCGAGGGATTCCGCGAAGTTCGCGAACAGCACGGTGAACCAGAGCCACACCGTCACGTGCAGGATGAATCCCGTTGCGGCCTCGCCTTTCCCGAAGAGGGCCTGGAAGAACAGGATCGTCGTGAGGATGCTGCCCACGTACACGACGAACATGACCGGATTGCGCACCTGCGCGCGCGGCGAGAGCTTCCGGAACGAATCGGCGAGCGCCTCCCGCAGCGCTTCGCCGCGAAAGAGCTGTTGGGTGAGCGTCAGCGTCTTGGTGGTCATGGTTCGCTTTCCTATTTCGCCGCGTACAGCAACAGGTCCTCGACGATCGGCCCGAGCGCGAGCGCCGGCACGAAGGTCAGCGCGCCGACGAGCAGCACCGTCGCGACGAGCAGCACCACGAACAGCGGCGTGTGGGTGGGCAGCGTGCCGGGTCCGGCCGGAATCTTCTTCTTCGCCGCGAGCGACCCGGCGATCGCGAGCACCGGCACGAGCAGCCAGTAGCGCGAGAACCACATCGCCAGGCCAAGGGCGGTGTTGTAGAAGGGCGTATTCGCGTTGAGGCCAGCGAACGCGCTGCCGTTGTTGTTGCCGGCGGAGGAGAACGCGTACAGGACTTCCGAGAAGCCGTGCGCGCCGGGGTTCGCGAGGCTCGAGAGCCCCTGCGGGAGCATCACCGCGATCGCGGTTCCGACCAGTACGACGAGCGGCGGCACGAGGATGACGATCGCCGCCATTTTCATCTCGTACGCCTCGATCTTCTTGCCGAGATACTCCGGCGTGCGGCCGATCATCAGCCCGGCGATGAACACCGCGATGATCGCGAAGACGAGCATGCCGTAGAGTCCTGACCCGACACCGCCGAAAATCACCTCGCCGAGCTGCATTAGCCCCATCGGCACGAGCCCGCCGAGCGGCGTGAAGGAGTCGTGCATGGCGTTCACGGAGCCGTTCGACGCGGCGGTCGTGGCGGTGGCCCACAGCGCGGAGTTCGCGATGCCGAAGCGGGCCTCCTTGCCTTCCATGTTGCCGCCCGGCTGAGTGGCGCTCGCCGTCTGGTCGGCGCCGAGCGCTGCGAGCACGGGATTGCCCCGCTGTTCCGCCCAGGCCGCGACCGCCAGCAGCGCGACGAAGACGACGGTCATGGCGGCGAGCACCGCCCAGCCCTGGCGCCTGTCGCCCACCAGCACGCCGAACGTGTAACAGAGCGCCGCGCCGATGAGCAGGATCGAGACGAGCTCGACGAAGTTGGAAAGCGGCGTCGGGTTTTCCAGCGGGTGGGACGAGTTCACGTTGAAGAACCCGCCCCCGTTCGTCCCGAGCTGCTTGATGCTCACCTGCGACGCGGCCGGCCCGACCGCGATGGTCTGCGCCTTGGCGGTGGCGGGTTCGGTGACTGGATTGCCCTTCTCGTCCTTCACCGCCTGCCCGGCGGCGTCGGTCTTCGGCTGGTCGTAGCCGACCGGTTGCACGAGCTCCACCGTCTGGTACGGCTGGAACGTCTGCACGACGCCCTGCGACACGAGCACGACGGCGACGATCAGGGCGAGCGGCAGCAGGATGTAGAGCGTGCTGCGCACCAGGTCGACCCAGAAGTTGCCGAGGGTGGTCGCCGACGCGCGCTTGAAGCCGCGGACGAACGCGACCAGCACCGCCATCCCGGTCGCCGCGGACACGAAGTTTTGCACGGTGAGCCCGAGCATCTGAGTGAGGTAGCTCATCGTCGTCTCGCCGCCGTAGCCCTGCCAGTTGGTGTTCGTGGCGAAGCTCACCGCGGTGTTGAACGACGAGTCCGGCGAGACCGCACCGAGGTCCTGCGGATTGAGCGGCAGCCAGACCTGGAACCGCTGCAGGGCGTAGACGGCGAGCAGGCCGAGGATGTTGAACGCCATCGCCGCGACCGCGTACTCGGTCCAGCGCATCTCGCGCTGCGGGTCGATGCCGCACACGCGGTAGAGCAGCCGCTCGAACGGCGCGCCGATGCGGTTCAGGACCGCCGGCTCGCCCTCGTAGATCCGGGCCATGTAGGCCCCCAGCGGCTTCGCGA
>Ga0209706_10001530_pt1 | contig 13081 bp, 10 predicted proteins | sample PPLLaktember2015_6_FD_187263 | JGI IMG/M metagenome (GOLD analysis project Ga0209706, IMG submission 187263) | Freshwater sediment microbial communities from Prairie Pothole Lake near Jamestown, North Dakota, USA - PPLs Lake P8 Core (1) Depth... | ecosystem: Environmental > Aquatic > Freshwater...
TATCGAGAATGATTTGCCGCATATTCTTAGTGTTGTTGTGCCTGCAGCACGCCCTGGTTGGCGAGCGCGTCGGCGCGTTCGTTTTCCGGGTGGCCGGAATGGCCTCTCACCCATTTCCATTCGATGTGGTGGAGTTGGGAGAGGGCATCCAGTTGCAGCCAAAGATCCTGGTTCTTCACCGGCTGGCCAGAGGCGGTGCGCCAGTTGCGCCGCTTCCAGCCGGCCATCCATTCGCTGATGCCTTTTTGCACGTATTGCGAGTCAGTGTGGACCTCGACCGTGGACGGGCGCTTGAGCGATTCCAGGGCGCGGATCACCGCGGTCATTTCCATGCGGTTGTTGGTGGTGTTCGCTTCGCCGCCGCTGATTTCCTTGCGGTGGCCGTGCGTCACCAACAGGGCGCCCCAGCCGCCCGTGCCGGGATTGCCCTTGCATGCGCCGTCGCTATATATGTAGATAGTGTCAGCGTTCACGACGTACCCGATACTGTTTGAGATTGATGACTTTGGCTGCCGGAGATAATAAACGCTGTGTCACCGGCGTTTTCCATTGCGGCAAAATAATATTCATGCCTTGCACGCGCTTGACCGCCTGCAGGAAATAGACGCCGCCGCCCATCGCCCACCAGCGGTCGCCCGCCGGCTCCATGAAGCGCATCCGCCGCAGCCAGTTTTCGCGGTTGATCGGCGGCCGGTAGCAGCACATGCTGCCGGCCGCCACTTCGAGACCCAGCAAGGCCATCCAGTCCTTCACCCGCGAGATGTTCAAAAAGTTGCCGTTCCACGGATAGCCGCGCTCGCCGCCCTGCACCACGCGCGCCAGTCCCCACAGGCTGCGCGGATTGAATCCTGCCAGCACCAGGCGGCCTTCCGGGCGCAACACGCGCTCGGCCTCGCGCAGCACCTGGTGCGGGTTGGCACTGAATTCGAGCACATGCGGCAACAGCAAAAGATCGAGCGACTGGCTTTCGAACGGCAGAAACATGGGATCGGCCCGCACGTCGGCGGTCGGCTCAACTGCGCAGCTCACGCGCAGCGGAATCCGGCTGTTGCGCAGGAAATCGAGTTCAGGCAGCCCGACCTGCACCGCATTGAAGCCGAACACATCCGATACCGCGTGGTCGAAATAACGCTGTTCGCGGAACAGCAGGTGTTGTCCCAGCGGCGTTTCAAACCATCCTGCATCCAGCTTGGATAACATAGCCCCTTCTCCTTTCCGGCAGTCCCAACATGTTGACGCTTATTCCCCTGCCTGCGTTCGAAGACAACTACATCTGGGTATGGCACGACGATCGCCACGCCGTCGCGGTCGACCCCGGCGATCCTGCGCCGCTGATCGCCTATCTTGATGCGCACCGGCTGGCGCTTTCGGCCGTGCTGATCACCCACCATCACCGTGACCATACTGGCGGCAACACCCTGCTGCGTCAACGCTACGATTGCGCCGTCTACGCCCCGGACAACCCGCGCATTCCCGCTGTCACCCACGTCCTGCACGGCGGCGATGCTTTGGACCTCGCCGAACCGGGTTTGCACTTCGAGGTGCTGGCCACCCCGGGCCATACACTCGACCACATCAGCTACGTCGGGCAGGGCTGCCTGTTCTGCGGCGATACCGTGTTTGGCTGCGGCTGCGGCAAATTGTTTGAAGGCAGCCCGGCGCTGATGGCCGCCAGCCTCGACGTTATTTTAACCCTCCCTGAAACTACCCGGGTCTGCTGCGCGCACGAATACACCTTGAGCAATATCGACTTTGCCAAAACCATTGACGGCTACAACCCCGCGCTGCTTGAACGGGAACGCGCAGACCGCGCGCTGCGTGCGCAGGATCGCCCCACCCTGCCCTCAACCCTGGCGCTGGAAAAGGCCACCAATCCCTTCCTGCGCTTTCACGACCCCGACATGACGGCGTTTGCCGCCGATTACCTGAATCGCCCGCATCCCGGCCCGGACGAGGTGTTCGGCGCGATCCGTGCCGCCAAGGATGCCTGGGACGGTTGACCGTCGCCATCCAGCCACTTAGGATGGGAGCTTGTTGAGTACGGGAGACCGTCTTGCCCGGAATCAAATTCGCCGACCTTCGATTCAATCGGCTCACACTGAGTGTGCTGGCGCTGTTCCTCAGCCATGCCGTTGTGGCCGCAGAATCCGCACCCGTCATCCATACGCTGGAATGGAGCAGCGTCGCCGCCGACGGCGCGCCCGATCACGCCGCTTCCGACGCCAGCCAGGACGATGTCTGGCAGCGCATCCGCAGCGGCTTCAAGATCGACGACGCGGCGCAGCCGAATCCCCTCGTGAGCGTTCATGAATCCTGGTTCGCAGCGCGGCCTGAAAACGTAAACCGCCTGGCCGAGCGCGCGCGTCCCTACCTCTACCATATCGTCGAGGAAGTCCAGCGGCGTGACATGCCGATGGAAATCGCGCTGCTGCCGATGATCGAGAGCGCTTTCATTTCCACTGCGCTGTCGCGGTCCGCCGCCTCCGGCATCTGGCAATTCATCCCCTCCACCGGAACCCACTACGGCCTGCGGCAGGACAACTGGTACGACGGCCGCCGTGATTTCACGGCCGCGACGAATGCCGCGCTCGATTACCTGGGCAAGCTCTATCTGGACTTTGGCGACTGGCAACTGGCGCTGGCGGCCTACAACTGCGGCGAGGGCTGCATCGCGCGCGCGATCCAGAAAAATGTCCTGCAGGGCCTGCCTACCGATTACGCCAGCCTGTCGCTGCCCAACGAGACCCGGCAATACGTTCCCAAGCTGCTGGCGATCCGCAACCTGATCCGCGAGCCCGGGCAATTCGGCATCGCCATCAACGCCCTGCCGAACCAGCCCTACTTCGATCAGGTCAAGGTCCATGCCAGCATGGACCTCCATTCCGCGGCGCGCCTGGCGGACATGAGCAGCGATGAGTTCATGGCGCTGAATGCGGCCTTCCCGCGCAAGCTCATCCGTTCCGACACGCCGGTCAATCTGCTGGTGCCGGTCGACAAGGCCGATACCTTCCAACGCAATCTGGAAGCTGGCGACTGGGACTCCTGGCAGCCCTACACCGCGCAAAAGGGCGAACGCCCCGAGGCCATTGCCCAACGCTTCGGCATCAGCGTCGACCGCCTGCTGGAACACAATCCGATTTCTCTCAAGCGCGGCAAGCTCGTACGCGCACAGACCATCCTGGTTCCGGTTGTCCGGCGTGGCGGCAGCGTGACCAAAGCGCACGCATCGACTGCAAGCCAGCACGTCGTGCAGCGCGGCGAGACCCTGTTTGGTATTGCCCGTCGTTACGGGATGACTGTCGACCAGCTGAACGCGGACAATCCGCATCTCGATAACCGGCTCAAACCCGGCCAGATCATCAAACTGACGTCCAACGAACCGGCCAAGCGCGAAATCCGCGCCATTCAGCCCGTGAGCCTCAAAACCGGCAGCGAAAAACCTGCCGGGCCGGTTCGTTACACGGTCCAGCGCGGTGACACCCTGAACGGCATCGCCGAGCGTTTCGATGTCAGCCTGGCGGATATCCAGTCATGGAATCCGGTTCTCGACAGGCGCGGCACGATCCACACAGGGCAAACCGTGGTCGTCAACCAGCCCTGATTCGCGCCGGCCCTGCTCCGCCCCAAAACGCAGGATTCAGTCGGGCGCAGGCGGCTCGCCGCTCTTGTCCGACATCACCAGGCCCATGCCCACGGCGGCCAGCACCATCCACAGCACTGCCGCCCAGATACCCAGCGCGTCCGACAGCGGCCCCATGAAAAACAGCGTCAGCATCGCCACGGCGAGTACGCCGTTGCCGATCCAGAAATTGCGGCTGTGTTTGCCGGTATTCAATCAGTGCTCCTTGGATAAATCTTAAAGCTGCGCTGCTACCCAGTGGCAGCGCGCCCAGTGCCCGTTGCCCAGATCGGTCCTGTCGGGATAGGTTTGCCGGCAGACCTCGCCGGCATGCGGGCAACGCGGATGAAAGTGGCAACCCTCGGGTGGATCGAGCGGCGAGGGCTGGTCGCCCACCAGCCGGATGATGCCTTCACCGGCGTGCGGCTCGATGCGCGGCACCGCGCTTACCAGCGCCTGGGTATAGGGGTGGCGCGGCGCGCGCAGCACGTCGGCCGCGGCACCGTGTTCGACGATGCGGCCGAGGTACATCACCGCCACTTCGTGCGCCAGATACTCGACCACCGCGAGGTTGTGGGTGATGAAGAGATAGGCCAGGCCCAGATCGTTCTGCAGATCCTTCAGCAGGTTCAGAATCTGTGCCTGTACCGACACGTCGAGCGCGCTGGTCGGCTCGTCGCAGATCACCAGCCGCGGCGACACCGCGAGCGCCCGCGCGATCGCGATGCGCTGCCGCTGGCCGCCGGAAAAAGCATGCGGATAGCGGCCGCCGGCATCGTCCGGCAACCCCACCTGATGCAGCAGCCGCGCGACCGCTTCGCGGCGGTTGCCGGTGGCACCCACGCCCAGCGCGTCCATGCCCTCGAGCACAATATCCGCCACCCGCATGCGCGGGTTGAGCGAGCTGTAGGGATCCTGGAACACCATCTGCGCCTGCCGCCGCAGGGTGGACGCATTGTTCGCGGTGATGGCCTCGCCACCCAGCGCGATGCGGCCCGCCGTCGGCTCGATCAGGCGCAGCAACGCCTTGCCCACCGTGGTTTTGCCGCAGCCCGATTCGCCGACCAGCGCCAGCGTGCGGCCCGCCTGGATATCGAGCGAGACGTCGTCGACCGCGCGCACGTGGCCGACCGTGCGCTGGATCAGCCCGCGGCGGATCGGGAAATGCACCTTGAGGCCCTCCACCTGCAGCAGGGCTTGCGAAGCCGGTGCCGCCGTCTGCGCGGTGACCTCGCGCACGCTGCTGGCCGGCAGCGCGCCCGCCAGATGGCAGCGCACACGCTGGCCGCCGAGTTCCTGCCAGCCCGGCGATTCCTCACGGCAGCGCGCAACGGCATGCGGGCAGCGCGGGGCAAAACGGCAGCCGCGCAGCGGGGCATCGAGCTTCGGCACCTGGCCGGGAATCGTGGCCAGACGCCCGCCGTCGCCGGGACGCGGTAGCGCCTCGAACAACATGCGGCTATAGGGATGCTGCGGGGACGCGAAGAACGCGTCGCGCACACCCTCCTCCACCAGTTCGCCGGCATACATCACGCCGACGCGGTCGGCATTCTCCGCCACCACGCCGAGGTCGTGCGTGATCAGCAGCATGCCCATCTGCCGCTCGGTCTTCAGCCGGCGCAGCACGTCGAGCACCTGCGCCTGGATGGTCACGTCGAGCGCGGTGGTCGGCTCGTCGGCGATCAGCAGCCGGGGCTCGCCCGCCAGCGCCATCGCGATCATCACCCGCTGACGCAGGCCGCCAGACAATTCAAACGGATAGCTGTCGAGCCGGCGCGCCGCATCCGGCACCCCCACCGCGTCGAGCAGCGCGCGCGCGGCGGCGTGCACCGCCGGTCCGGTCAGATTGCGGTGCAGCGTCAGGGCTTCACCGATCTGCTCGCCCACCTTGATCACCGGGTTCAACGCCAGCATCGGCTCCTGAAAAATCATCGCCATGCCGCCACCGCGCACGCCTCGCATGTCGCGCTCGGGCAGGGCCAGAACGTCGGTTTCGCCGAGTTGCACGCGGCCCGACACGACGCGGCCGCCGTCCGGCAGCAACCGCATCAGCGAGAGCGCGGTGATCGACTTGCCGCAGCCGGATTCGCCCAGCAGCGCGTACGTCTCACCGGCGGCGACCCGGAACGACACGCCATCGACCACGCGCACGGAACCGAAGCCGGTGACGAGGTCGCGCACCTCGAGCAGGGACGTCATCGCCGGCCTCCGAGTCGCGGATCGAAGGCATCACGCACGCCGTCGGCAAACAGGTTGGCTGCCAGCACCAGGGTGAACATGAAGATGAACGCCGCGCCGAGCTGCCACCAGACGACCGGCTCGCGCGCGAGTTCCAGACGGGCGCCGTTGATCATGTTGCCCCAGCTGTACATCGAAGGATCGACGCCGACGCCGACGTAGGACAGCACCGCCTCGGCCAGCACCAGGCCCGAGAAGTCGAGCACGATGGCGATCAGCACCAGATGGAAGACGTTGGGGAAGATGTGGCGGCTGATGATGCGACTGTGCGACACGCCGAAGGCGCGCGCCGCTTCGACGTAATCCAGCGTGCGCAGCTTGAGTGATTCGCCGCGCAAGAGGCGCGCCAGACCGGTCCAGCTGGTGACCCCCATGATGAGGCAGAGCGCCAGTAGCCGGATGTCGGCGCGCGCGGCGGCGGTGTCGAACAGTTCAGGATGGGACTCGATGGTGACCTGCACGATCAGTACCGCCGCCGCGATCAGCAGCACGCCCGGGATGGAATTGAGCACGGTGTAGATGTACTGGATGACGTCGTCGACCCAGCCGCGGAAGTAGCCAGCCGCGATGCCGAAGCCGATCGCCAGCGGCAGCGTGACGAGCGTCGTCAGCGTGCCGATGACCAGCCCGGTTCGGATGCTCTTGAGGCTGATGTAGAGCACGTCCTGCCCCACCTTGTCGGTGCCCAGCACGTGATAGCCCGACGCCAGCTGCGCGATCATGCCCGCCAGCATCAGCAGCAGCGTCACCCCGAACACGACCGTCCGCGCCGGCCAGTTCAGCGCACTCCGCCACCACGCGGCGAGCCATGCCCCCATCGAAACCCGCGTCCGCCGTGCCTGCCAGGCAGCCAGCAGTCCCAGCAGCAGCACGCTCGTCAGCGCACCCTGCGCGGCGCCGGCGAGCGTGCGCCAGGTGATGTCGGGCAGGCGTGCGTCCGCACGTTGCAGGTGCGCGCCGCCATATTGCAGGCGCGGATGATCGCGCACGGTCGCGCCGTCTCGTTCGATGAACTCCTTGGCGTAGAGTTGCATCGCCAGCGGCGCCGAATAGGTCTTTTCCTTGCGCGTGCGCAGATCGCTTACCAGCGCATCGAACACGGACAGCACTTCGACCGAGTACTGCGGCGCATCGACGGGGCTGTCGGCCAGGCGCTCGCGGTAATGCAGCGAATCGAGCAGGCCGATGACCACGAATACGCCGAGCACCAGCGCGGCGCCCATCGCCATCGGACGCTGCGCCACGACCCGCCACGGCGCCAGCAGGTGTTCCTGGCTGCGGATGAACCACACCAGTGCCGCCACCGCCGCCAGCAGCGCGAAGATCAGCGCATCGGTCCACAGGATCACCGGCAAGAAGTTCATTGCAGCCGCACCCGGGGATCCACCCACGAATAGGAAATGTCGGTGAGGATGAGTCCGGCGATGTAGAGGAAGGAGCCGAGGAAGACCATCGCCCGCACCACGGCGAAATCCTGTGCCTGGATCGCGTCAATGGTGTAGCTGCCCAGCCCCGGAATGCCGAAGAAGGATTCGGTGATGAGGCTGCCCATGAACAGGAGCGGCAGCACCACCACGGCACCGGTCAGGATGGGGATCATGCCGTTCTTCAGCACATGGCGGAACAGCACGCGCACCTCGCCGAGTCCCTTGGCGCGCGCGGTGCGCACGTAGTCCTTGCCGATTTCCTCGAGGAAGATGGTGCGGTACCAGCGCGCGCCGCTGCCGATGCCGGCGACCACGCCGACCAGCACCGGCAGCAGGATGAAGCGGAGGCCGTCGATGCCGCCGGCGAAGCCCGAGATCGGCAGCAGGTTCCACAGCTTGGCGATGAAGTACTGTCCGGCAATGATGTAGAACAGTCCCGAGATCGACATCAGCACCACGCACAGCACCACCCCCCACAGGTCGAGGTAGGTGGAACGGAAAAACACCATCAGCAAGGCGAAGGTGATGTTGACCATCAGCCCGATGACGAACACCGGCAGCGCGATCGCCAGGCTCGGCCCCATGCGCGTCTTGATCTCGTTTCCGATGTCGCGGCCGTCGTCGCCCTTGCCGAACTCGAAAGCGAACATCGCCGCCGAATGCTGGAAGAAGATGGTGTCGGTGAACTGCGCCGTGCCTTCCGCCTTGGCGTTCAGCAGCAGCGGCTTGTCGTAGCCGTGCTCGACCTTCCAGCGCCCGATCGCCTCCGGCGTCACGTGCTTGACGCCAAGCTGCAGCCGCGCCATGTCGTCCGGCGTGTTGACGACGAAGAACAGCGCGAAGGTCAAGAGGTTCACCCCGATGAGGATCGGGATCGCATACAGCAGGCGGCGCAGGATGTAGGCCAGCATCAGGCGGTTTTCCTTTCATGCCGCCGCCACGCGATCACCGCCGGCGCGATGACGGCGACCAGCGCGGCCACCAGCAGGATGATCGGCCACAGCACCGGGCGGTTCCATTCGGCTCGCCGTGCCTCGCGCAGGTCCGGGTCGATGCGGCGGTACTTGAGCGTGTTGTTGGCCATCAGGTTGGGCTTCACGTTCATCACCCAGCCGTGGCGCAGGCCGAAGGATTTCGGGTAGTAGGCGAAGATCCACGGCGCATCGCGTCGCACGATCTCCAGCATGGCGTCGATCACCTGCTGTCGCTCGGGGCCGTTGTCCATATCCTTCATGCGCTCGAACAAAAAATTGAATTCAGCGCTGTCGTAGTTGGCCGCGTTCTCGCCGCCGGTGCCGACCTTCTTGTGCGGGCCGTACAGCAGGAACAGGAAGTTTTCCGGATCGGGATAGTCGGCATTCCAGCCCCATTCGAACAGCTGGGCGTTGCCCTTGCGGATCTTGTCCTGAAAGCGGTTGTAGTCGGTGCCACGTACCACCAGTTGCACGTTGATCTTGTCGAGCTGCTTCTTCATCCAGTCGAGCCGCGACTTGGCATCGGGCCCGCTCGCCATGGTGTCGAAATACAGCACCAGCGGTTCGCCCGTCTTCGCATTGCGGCCGTTCGGGTAGCCCGCCTCGGCCAGCAGTTTTTTTGCAGTCTCGATCGGACGTCGCATGACCTGGCCGTCGCGCGCCTCGTACACATAGGGGTTCAGTCCGGCCTTACCTTCGACATAGCCGAACAGCCCGGGCGGGATCGGCCCCTGCGCAGGAATGCCGCGGCCGTTGAGGAAGATCGAAATGAACTCGTCGTAGTCGAAGGCGATGGAAAGCGCCCGCCGCAACTTCTGGCGGTCTTCGCCCAGGCCGCCGACCACCGGGTCGAGCATGTTGAATCCGACGTACCAGATCGAAGCTGCCACCGCGGTGATCAGATGGATGTCCTGCTCGCGCATGCTGTCGGTGAGCTGCGGATCGCCGCCGGAGGTGAACTGCACGGCCTGGTCGAAGCTGTCGGAACTGATGCCGGAGCTGTCGTAATAGCCCTGCAGGAACTTGCTCCAGTAGGGAATGGTTTCCTTTTCCAGGCTGAACACGGCCTCATCCACCAGTGGCAGCGGCTTGCCGGCATCGGCCAGCAGCCCGGCCTGGCGATCCTCTTCGCTGCCGTCCATGGGATAGGTTTCGCCGTGGAAATGCGGATTCTTCTTCAGCACCATACGGCGGTTGGGATCGTTCTCCGCCAGGTAGTAAGGCCCGGTGCCGACCGGCTGCCAGTCGAGCGTGAGGTTCCTGTCCGTCATGCCGGGTTGCGCATAAAAGACCTCGGCCTCCCACGGGACCGGCGCAAAGAATGGCATCGCCAGCCAGTAGATGAATTGCGGGTATTTGCCCTTGATGCGGATGCGGTAGGTGTGGCGGTCCACCACTTCCGCACCGGCGAGCGGAAAGTCGTCGAGCTTCAGCGGCGCATCGGGCTGGTCGCGGGCCGCTTTCTCCAGCGCTTCCCCAAGCGCCTTCAGGCCGACGATGTGCTCGCTCATCAATCCGAAGATCGGCGAACTGAGCCTGGGGTTGGCCAGCCGCTTGATCTGGTACACGTAATCCGCCGCCACCAGTTCGCGCGTTCCGGTGTGCTCGAAATCGCCGATGCGGGTTTTTTCCGCAACCTCCGAAGCTGTGAGCGCATGGTAGCGATAGCGTCCCACCCCGTCGCGCGCAAACGCCGGATGCGGCTGATAGCGGATGCCGGGGCGGATGCGGATTTCGTACACGCTTTCGGCAATCGCCGCAGCGGGCGCATCGTCCGGCAGCGGCTTGCCGGCGGCGTCGACATAGCGCGGCTTGGGCACCGCCTCGGCGGTCAGCGGGATCAGCTCATACGGGCGCTTGAGAAAGTGGTACTGCAGCGGCGGCTCGTAAATCTGGCCGGTGAACTCGACCTCGTTCGAACTGTAGGAACGCGCCGGATCGAGGTGTTTGGGACGCTCTGAAAATGCGCTGTAAAGCACGCTGGCGCGCGCCTCCCTGTCCGGATAGGGGTGATTGAGGCTGTCGGTGCAGCCCGCCATCAGGCTCAAACCCAATCCCAGCAGCCCTGACCTGAATAAATTCGCCCCGATGCATGACATGCCGCAAGTGTACCCAAGCGCGCCGCCAACGTCAGCCGTTATAATCACCCGATTCTCAACTCTTCGAGACCATTATGGGATTTCTTGCAGGCAAGCGTTTGCTCATCACCGGCGTCATATCCAACCGGTCCATCGCCTACGGTATCGCCGCCGCGTGCAAGCGCGAGGGCGCCGAACTCGCCTTCACCTATCAGGGCGAACGCATCAAGGAGCGCGTCACCGAATTCGCCAGGGAGTTCGGTTCCGACCTGGTGTTTCCGTGCGACGTCGGCAGCGACGAGCAGATCGACGCGCTGTTCGCCGAACTCGGCAAGCACTGGGACGGCTTCGACGGTCTGGTTCATTCGATCGCGTTTGCGCCGAAGGAGGCCCTTGCCGGCGACTTTCTTTCCGCTGTCACCCGGGAAAACTTCCGCATCGCGCACGACATCAGTTCGTACAGCTTTGCCGCGCTGGCCAAAGCCGCGCTGCCGATGATGGAAGGCCGCCAGGCGGCACTGCTGACGCTTTCCTACCTGGGTGCGATCCGTTCCGTTCCCAACTACAACGTCATGGGACTGGCCAAGGCCAGCCTCGAATCCAGCGTCTACTACATGGCACAAAGCCTCGGGCCCAAGGGCATCCGCGTCAACGCGGTTTCGGCCGGCCCGATCAAGACCCTGGCCGCCAGCGGCATCGCCAACTTCGGCGAGAAGCTCGACCTCGTCGCCAAGAACGCGCCGCTGCGCCGCAACGTGACCATCGATGAAGTCGGCAACGCCGTCGCCTTCCTGCTCTCCGACCTGGCCTCCGGCATCACCGGCGAGATCACTTACGTCGACTGCGGTTTCAACTCCACTGCCGGCGCGGAATGATCCGTCAGCCTGACCCAACAAAAAACGCGCCCTGAAGGCGCGTTTTTTGTTGTGCGTATGAGGCGCTTATCTTTCCTCGATCGCATTCGGCTTGATTTTGACTTTCTGCCCGGCCTTGATCAGCGCGACCATCGCCTGCATGTCCGCACGCTGGAGCGCCTGGGTGACACCGGATTCCAACGATAACAGCAGCATCGGATCCATTGCAGGCGCTTCCATCACACGGCTCACCCGCACGATGCGGTACGCGTCAGGACGGGCAAAACCCGTGTAGGCCGGCAGCTTGTCGGCGTTCACCCTGAATACCGCCTTGGCACCTGCCGCGTCGAGTTCGGCCGAGGGTTGACGTCCCACCACCTGGAATGCCGACCACTTCAAGCCTGCTTCCTCGCCTTTTGCCAGTGCCTGGAGGGCGGCTGCGCCCTTTTGCACAAGCAGCCTGGCACGCTGTTCAGCGCGCAGCTTGGCCTCGATCGCGGCCGACACCTCGGCCAGGGGGCGTAACCGCGCCGGACGATGCTCTGCCACCCGCGCCGCGACCAGCGTGCCAGGCTCAACCTCAATGGCCTCGGTATTTTGCCGGGACTTGATCGATTCGGGGCTGAACAGGGCGGACGACAGGCCGGCATGGTTGAAGGGTGGCGGCGCATTCCTGGCGGTCATCCAGTTGCCTTGACGAACAGTCAACTTCGCCGCTGCCGCTGCGGGCTGCAGGCTGTCGGCGTTTTCGTACACCTGGTTGCTGAAGTTGTCTGCCAGTTCGGCAAAAACCCGCTGCGCCTGCTGTTTGCGCAATTCGTCAACCACCGCGGCTTGAACCTCGGACAGCGGCGCGGTCTGCGCCGGCTCGATGCCATCCAGGCGGATGATGTGATAGCCGAAATCGCTCTCCACCGGTCCACGGATTTCACTCGGCTTCATGCTGAATACTGCCTCTTCGAACGGCTTGACCATCATGCCGCGGCCAAAGCTGCCGAGGCTGCCGTCCTGCGCAGCCGAGCCCGGATCCTGTGACTGGGTGCGCGCCAACTCGGCAAAGCGCTGCGGAGTTTTCTGCAGCGTTTGGTAGAGTTCGGTCGCTTTTTTCAGCGCCTGTTCGCGCGTCGCCGCATCCGCACTCTTGTCAGCCACGATGAGGATGTGGCTGGCGCTGCGCAGTTCGGGTTGACCAAACTGCGCGGCATTGGCCGCGTAGTAATCCGCCACGGCCTGCTCGCTCACCGCGATGCCCGCTGCCACCGCGGCGATGTCCAGCACCAGATATTCGGCGCGGATCTCCTCGGGATCGGTGAAGTCGGCCTTGTTGGCCGTGTAATAACGCTCCACGTCTGCCGGTGTCAGCTTGATTTCGGAGGCCACCGCGGATGCGGGAATATCCGCCCACGAAATTTCGCGTTGCTGCGCCACCAGGCGTGCAATCTGCGTCAGCGAAGTGGTCGAAGGAAATGTCGCAAGCGATATCGAACTGCTGATGGCTTCCAGCATGAAAGCCTGACGCAGCTCGTTCTCGAACTGGGCCGGGGTGCGTCCGTTCTGCCGCAGCACCGCCTCATAACGCTGCTGGGAAAACGCACCGTCCTGCTGAAAAGACGGGATCTGGCCCAGCACCGATGCAATATAGGTGTCAGGCGCCAGAAACTTGAGCTTTTGCGCTTCCTGAAGCAAGGCCTTGCGCTCGATCAGGCTGTCGAGCACCTGCTTGCGGAAATCGGCCGATTCGATCACGGCAGGGTCGAAAGCCGGGCCGAGCGTCTCGCGCATGCGATCGCTCTGCCCCTGGATCTCCCGTGTCAGTTCCTCGCGCGAAATCCCCACGTCGCCGACCTCGGCCACCATGCCGCCACTGCGATCGCCGGACATATAGGAATCC
>Ga0209706_10001531_pt1 | contig 13081 bp, 12 predicted proteins | sample PPLLaktember2015_6_FD_187263 | JGI IMG/M metagenome (GOLD analysis project Ga0209706, IMG submission 187263) | Freshwater sediment microbial communities from Prairie Pothole Lake near Jamestown, North Dakota, USA - PPLs Lake P8 Core (1) Depth... | ecosystem: Environmental > Aquatic > Freshwater...
CCCTGGCGCGTGGCCAATCCTTCTTGCATGGCAGCCATGATCTCTTTGGGCATCTGGGTCTTGCCCGAAGCCTTGGGTTCTTGTTGCTTTTGGGTTCCGGGCGCCGCCTGCACGGAAATGGCAAGAACGCCGACGACGAAGAGGACCGCGAGCGCGGCCGCAATCGTTCTGGAAGTCTTCATTTTTCCTCCTGACGGTATCATCTCATTCACTTCCACTTTCCTTTAGAGCAATTCTCATGCCAAGTCTTCTGGCAGGAATCCTCCTCCTGCCGGGCAAGTCGAGCGCGGTTTGTAAAGGACCCTTACAGCGTCCTATCGTGCCTCACACGGCTTCCGGGCGGCGGAAAGAGAAGAGGTAATATATCAAATTTCAGCGATTTTTCAATTCCCGGAATTTCTTCACGGCGTCGAGATGCTGGCCGAGGGTCCGGCTGAACGTGTGGGACCCGTCGCCCTTGGCGACGAAATAGAGGAAGTCCGCCGGCGCGGGATGGAGGGCGGCGTCGAGGCTCGACCTTCCGGGATTGGAAATGGGCCCGGGAGGAAGCCCGGCATGGAGGTAGGTGTTGTAGGGCGAGTCCAGCTTGAGATCGCGGAAGAGCAGCCGCCCCGTGTAGCGGCCTTCGCGTTTGAGCGCATAGGCGATGGTCGGGTCGCAGTCGAGCTTCATCCCGATCTTCAGACGGTTGTGGAACACCGCCGATACGAGCGGCCGCTCGTCGTGGAGGGCGGTCTCCTCTTCGATGAGCGAGGCCAGCGTGACGACGTCCCGCACGCTCATCCCGAGCGCGGCGGCCCGCCGTCGATGCTCGTCGTCGAAGACGCTGCGGAATTCCGCGACCATGGCCGCGACGAGGTCGGCCTCCGCGGCCTTTCGGGGCATGTTATACGTGTTCGGGAAGAGATAGCCCTCGAGGTCCTTGGCCCGCGGGTCCATGTCGGCGATGAGCCCGACGTCAAGAAAGGCGCGAAGGAACGCGGCCGCGCCCTCCGCGTCGCCCGGTCTGAGAAGTCCGGCCGTCTCCGCTCCGGTCAGCCCCTCCGGGATGGTGACCGGCTCGAGATGGATGCGGCCGCCGAAGATCAGGAGAAGGGTGTCCTTCGCGGCGCTCCGCGGCGCGATGAGATACTCGCCGGCCTTGAAGCGCTCGGCCGGATAGAAGACCCGGCAGGCGAGCCGGAGGGGCAGGGCCGAACGGACGATGCCCTCGTCCTTGAGGCGGTCGATGACCGTGCGGGCGCTCCAGCCCTTTTGGACCTCGAAGAAGGCCCCCGCGCCCTGGGGATCGTGGCTCCGGATGGTCGGGGCCGAAAGCTCCATGAAGATCCAGCCCGTCGCCCAATAGACGAGGACGACGGCGGCGATGAGAGCGGCCTTAGCGATCTTCAGGAACATCGCCCTCACTGCGCTTCCGCTCGAGGTAGGTCGAGAGGATGATGACGGCCGCGATCCGGTCCTCCCAATCCTTCTTTTTCCGGCCGCGCAGCTTCTCGTCGTCGAGGGTCCTGAGGGCCTGGCGCGTCGTCAGGCGCTCGTCGAGAAGGACGACAGGCTTGCCGACGGCCTTTTCGAGCCAGGCCGCGAAGACCAGCGTCTTCCCGGTCCGCGTCCCCGATGTCCCGTCCATGCGGAGCGGGTTCCCCAGGACGATCTCCCCGACGTCGTGCTTGGCGACGAGGTCCCGGAAATACTGCTTGTCGGCGGCATCCCGTCCGGAGAGCTCGTAGGACCCGAGCGGCTGGGCCGTGATGAGGAGAGGATCGCTCAAGGCCAGGCCGATGTGACGGTCGCCGTAGTCGATGCCGAGGACGCGCATCAGCGGTCCCTATCGACGCACGCCTTCCGGTCCCGGTGCCGCTCGAAGCCGAGCGCGACCAGGCGCTCGAGCAGCTGCGGGAAAGGCAGGCCCGAGGCGGCCCAGAGCTTGGGATACATGCTGATCTCGGTGAAGCCCGGGATGGTGTTGATCTCGTTGACGTAGACGCGGTTCGTGCCCTTCTCCAGGAAGAAATCGACGCGGGCCATGCCGGAGGCCGCCAGGGCCTTGAACGCGGCGATCCCGAGCGCCCGGATACGGGCCACGATGCGCGGCGCAAGCGTGGCCGGGATGGCGAACCGGGTCTTGCCGTCGATGTACTTGTCGTTGTAGTCGTAGAATTCCCGGAAGGGGATGACCTCGCCGGGGAGCGAGGCCTCGGGCCTCTCGTTCCCGAGAACGCTCAGCTCGAGCTCGCGGCCGGCGATGCCCTTCTCGACGAGGGCCGTCGCATCGTAGCGAAAGGCCGTGGCGAGGGCGGCCTCGAGTCCGTCACGGCGGACGACCTTGGTGATGCCGACGCTCGAACCGAGGTTGGACGGCTTGACGAACAGCGGCAGAGGCAGGGCACGGCCGATGCGCCGCAGGACCGCGCCCGGGTCGTCCTTCCATTCCGATTCCCGGACGACCTGAAAGGGGACGATGGGCAGGCCGCTGTCGCGGAGGACGGACTTGGCCAGGGCCTTGTCCATGCCCAGGGCTGAGCCTGTGACCCCGGCCCCGACGTAGGGGACGCCGGCCATCTCGAGGAGTCCCTGGATCGTCCCGTCCTCGCCGAAGGGGCCGTGGAGGACCGGGAAATAGATGTCGGCCCCGGAACCGGGGAAAGGCGCTAAGGCTTCCCAGGGGAGGAAGGAGAAGGCCGGGCCCCTCTCGAGGGCCCCGATGTCGTTCGAGGGGGCCTCGACAGGCTTCCAGAGGCCATTCCGTGTGACGTAGATGGACCGGACATCGAATTTCCGCCTGTCCAGGTTCTTGTGGACAGCCGCCGCCGAGACCAGGGAGACCTCGTGTTCGGCCGACCGGCCCCCGAAGATCAGGGTCACGGCTGTTTTTTTTGACATTCGGACGTTCGGCACGACTAACCTTATGGTTTGATTCATTTTATTCGATTCGAGGTCAATTGTCCATCGGGAGCGGGTGCTAACTATATGTTGACAGCCGCGAGAACCGGTCCGTATAATACCGCCCGGTGGAACTCCATCGGCCAAGAGGTGTGACCATGAGCAAAAGACGGGCACTCTGCGCGGTCGTCATCGTCGCCGGACTGGTCCTGGTCGTCCCCGGGGGGCCCTTCGCCCAGGATATCCAGGAAACCCAGATCCAGAAGGCGAAGATCTTCGACGAGACCTACCAGCTGATCAATGAGTCGGACCTCAACTGCTCCTTCTACATGCACGAGGAAGGCAAGTTCCTCCCTGACATCCAGATCGTCGGCGCCGAGAGGATGAACGAAAAGAGCATCTTCGAGGACGGCGACCTCATCTACCTCAACAAGGGCGCGGCCGACGGACTCGAGATGGGCCAGCTGTTCCTGACGGTCGGGCTGCGGGCCAAGGTCGGCAAGCTCGGCACGGTCATGGAGCGTCACGGCCGGGCCCGGGTGGTGAGGCTCGACGACAGGATGGCCTCAGCCAGGGTCGAGAAAGGCTGCGGCACGATCCGCGTCGGGGACTTCCTCCTGCCGTTCGAAGAGGAATCCGGCGAGATCGGCAAAGACCTCGGCTACGGCGATATGGACCCCAACGCCAGCAAGAGGGGCCACATCATCTACATCGAGAACGACTTCCACATCTCGGCATCGGGCCAGTGGGCCCTGATCGACATGGGCCGCCAGCACTGCGTGCAGATCGGCGACCAGCTCAACGTCTTCCACCAGGCCCGGCCCGACCTGCCGCGGGAGGCTTTCGCCAGCGCCATCATCATCGACGTCCGCGGCGCGACGTCGACGGTCAAGATCCTCGGCGCCCGCGACGCCGTCGACATCGGCGCCGAAGTCCAGATCAACGTCGCCCGCTAGCGGGGCCTCGTCTATCGTCTGAAAAAGGGGACATGTCCCTTTGGTACGTGTCCCCATGCTTCTCCAGCCCGGGTTCCCCATTTGGTTGACACTCTCCGGCGATTCTGCTAGTTTAAGGCGTGCTGCCCTTGAAAAAGGGCGAGCGGGCGGGCGTAGTTCAGTGGTAGAACGTCTGCTTGCCATGCAGAAGGTCGTGGGTTCAAGTCCCATCGCCCGCTCCAACGATCCGCTCGCGACCATGAGGAACCCGGCGCGGTACCCAAGCGGCTAAGGGAGAGGTCTGCAAAACCTTTATTCGTCGGTTCGAGTCCGACCCGCGCCTCCATCTTTCCACCGAAACCCCTCCGGGCCCGTCATTGACACCGCCCCCGGCCTTGGGCTATGATGGGCCCAACTTAAGGGAGGAGGGCCCCCATGGATATCGTCCAGAGAGTCCAAGCAATCCTTTTGAAGCCCAAGGAGGAATGGGTCAAGATCAAAGCCGAGCCCGCGACCGTGGCCGGGTTGTTCACGTCCTACATCATGATCCTGGCGGCCATCCCGGCCGTCTTCCAGTTCCTTGGACACGTTCTCGTCGGCCAGCGCCTTCCTCTCGTCGGCGTCTTCCGCTGGTCGATCGGCCGGGCCCTCGGTAACGCCGTCGTCACCTACATCCTCGCGCTCGTCGGGGTCTACCTCTTCGCCCTCGTCGTCAACGAGCTGGCCCCGACTTTCTCCTCGACCAAGAGCATGATCAGCGCCCTTAAGCTCACCGCCTACAGCATGACGCCGGGATGGGTGGCCGGGGTGCTCTTTATCGTTCCCGGGCTATGGGCCCTGAGCCTGGTGGCCAGCCTGTACGGGCTCTTTCTCCTCTACCTGGGCTTCGACACGCCCATGATGGAGACGCCCAAAGACAAGATCATGGGCTACATGGTCCTGAGCATCGTCGTGATCGTGGTCCTCACGGTCGTGTTCGGCTGGATCGGCGGCGGGATCTTCGCCGTCCGTTATGGCCGGCTCTGATCGAGCCTGACTTATTCATAAGAACGCCCCGTTTTTTCTCCATCTCTCTTTTCATGGGGCGTTCTGACCCTCCGGGCGAGCCGAATCCGGCCCCATCTGCTTCGTTCTCGGGGTTTGCAGTACTGAAGAGTACAGCTTCACCCCTCGGGCCTCGCATCTGGGGCCGCCTCGATTCGTGAATAATTCAGGCCAGCTCCCCGACGATCCTGAGGAAGGCTTCGTTCGGCGAGGGCGCGCCTGTGATGGGCCGCCCGATGACGAGATAATCCGCTCCCTTGGCCACGGCCTCGGCCGGGGTCATGATCCTCTTCTGGTCCTGGGCCGCCGCCCAGACGGGCCTGATCCCCGGCGTGACGATGACGAGCTCGCGCCCGTATTCCCTGCGCAGGACTTCGATCTCCTGGGGCGAGCAGACGACTCCGTCGAGGCCCGCCGCCTTGGCCAGCCCGGCCAGGCGCAGGACTTGAGAGGCGACATCGACGGTCAGGCCAACCTCTTCGAGGTCAGGGCCCTTGAGGCTGGTGAGAACGGTGACCCCGAGCAGGATGGGCTTGGGATTCTGGCCGCCCTCGGCCGCGGTCCGGGCCGCTTCGGCGGCCTTGGCCATCATCTCCCTCCCGCCCGAAGCGTGGATGGTCATCATCTGGACGCCGTGCTTGAAGGCCGACCGGACCGCTCCGGCCACGGTGTTGGGGATGTCGTGGAGTTTGAGGTCGAGGAAGATATCCTTGCGCAGGGCCTTGAGCTTCCGGAAAAGCGCCGGGCCCTCGGCCGTGAAGAGCTCCAGTCCGACCTTGAATGTCCGGGCGTCCTTGAGCCGGCTGACGAGGGCGATGCCCTCCTCTTTAGTTGGCACGTCGAGGGCGATGATGATGCGGTCGGCGTTCGTTGGGGTCATGGGGAGGTCCTTTCTTCGACTCAGGGGACTCTGATCGTCCCGATGACATCGCGGACGGCCGCGACGCCGCGGGCCCGGCACCAGCTCTCGATCTCGGAGACGATGCGGGAGGCGGCGTCCGGGTCGACGAAGCTGGCCGTCCCGACCTCGACCGCGGCCGCTCCGGCGACGAGGAACTCGAGGGCGTCCGTCCCGGTCATAATGCCGCCCATGCCGATGACCGGCACCTTAAGGCGCGACGCGACCTGGTAGACCATGCGCAGGGCGATGGGCTTGATGGCCGGCCCGCTCAGCCCGCCGAAGACGTTCCCGAGCTTGGGCCGGCGCGTCTCGAGGTCGACGGCCATGGCCAGGAACGTGTTGACCAGGGCCACGGCGTCCGTCCCGGCCTCCTCGGCCGCCTGGGCGATCTCGACGATGCTGGTGACGTTGGGCGAGAGCTTGGTGATGACGGGCCGCCGGCTCGCGGCCTTGATCCTCTTCACGAGGTCGAAGGTCGTTCGCGGCGAGAGGGCCGGGCACAGGCCTCCCGTCTTGACGTTGGGGCAGGAGATGTTGAGCTCGTAGGCGGCGATGCCTTCATGCTTGTTCAGGAATTCGACGACCGCGGCATACTCGTTATCGTCCGCGCCGCAGACATTGACGATGACGGCCGTATTGATCCGGCGCAGCTTGGGCAGGACTTTCGCGGCGAAAGCCTCGACGCCGACGCCCTGGAGGCCGATGGCGTTGATGAGGCCGCTGGCCGTCTCGACGAGCCGGGGCGGGGAGTTGCCTTCGCGAGGCCCGTAATAAAGCCCCTTGACGACGATCCCGCCGAGCTTCCGGAGATCCAGGTAGGGCTCGAACTCCAGGCCGTAGCCGAACGTGCCGCTGGCCGTGAGGACGGGGTTGCGGAGCGTAAGGAAGCCCAAGTCCGCCGTGAGGTCGACGCCCTTCGAGGTCACGGCCATAGGATGCGCTCCCCGGGAAAGACCGGGCCTTCCTCGCAGATCTTAACCCAGCCGTCCCCGCTCTCGTTCCGGATCCGGTGGACGCAGCCCCAACAGGCGCCGATGCCGCAGCCCATGACGGACTCGAGGGAGAATTCCGCCGCGACGCGATGCTTCGAGGTGATCGCGGCCAGGGCCTTCATCATCGGGTCCGGCCCGCAGGCGTAGACGACGGCCGGCTTCTCTCTGGCCAGCTCGCGGGCGGCGAGATCGGTGACGAATCCGGCGAAGCCGAAGCTCCCGTCATCCGTCGAACAGGAGAATTCGAGGCCCGTCTCCTCGAATCGGCTCCGAAGCGGGATATCTGCGAGGCACCGTCCGCCGTAGAAGACGACCGGACGCGCCCCGGCCCGGGCCAATTCGCGGGCCAGGAAATAAAGAGGGGCGATGCCGCGGCCGCCGCCGACGAGATACGCCGTTTGCCCTTTCGGCGCGGCGGAGACGGTGAACCCCTGGCCGAGAGGCCCAAGGATGTCGAGGCGGTCGCCCGGCTTCTTGCGCGACAGGAGCTCGGTTCCCTGCCCGGCGACCTTGAAGAAGAGCTCGATGCCGCCCTCGTTCGCGTCATGGATGCCGAGGGGGCGGCGGAGCAGGGGAAAGGCGCTATCCGAGACCTTGACCATGACGAATTGCCCCGGCCGGGCCGCCCGTCCGAGGGCCGGAGCGTCGATCGTGAACCGGAAGAATTCGCCCCAGCACTGGACTTCGCGAAGGCGGGCGTCTCGCTCGATCGTCATAGCGGTTCCGGTGGCTCTTTTCGCCCCATAAACTAACAGAAAAGCCCCGTTTTTGGCAATCGGTATTTCACCCGAAGCGGTCCGTCCCGGCTTGACGGGCGCCCCGGAAATCGCATATATACTAGGGGCGATGAGAACCCCCCGCGCCGTGCTGTCGGTAGCATTGTCCTTTCTGGGGCTGGCCCCCCTGGCCCTATCGCAGGACTCCCATTATTGGACGACCCAGTACGGAACGCACGCTACCCTGCTCGGGGGGGCCGTCATAGGCAGCGTCCTCGACCTCTCCGGGACTTACTACAATCCCGGAGGCATGAGCCTCGTCAAAGAACCGGAAACCCTGATGGCCACCAAAGTGCTGCAATACCCCCACGTGACCCTGGCCGGAGGGGAGAGGGCGGGCGTTCCCCTCAATACCTTCAGCCTCAGCCCCGCGCCGTCGCTCATCGCCGGGACGTTCCGGCTCCGGCGGCTCCCCAAGCACTGGTTCGGCTATTCGTATCTCTCACGGCAGGACGTCAAGCTGGGGATCTCCCTTTCCCAGACGGGGCGCCACGATATCCTCCCTGATTCACCCGGCTCGGAGGGCTATGTGTCCCAGTTCCGGATCGACGAAAAGCTCTCCGAGCATTGGTTTGGACTGACCTGGTCCTTCAAGCTCTCGGAGCATGTCGGCGTGGGCGTCACCCAGTATTTCGCGTTCCGCACCCACCGGGCCCTCATGCAGGAGCTCATCGAAGCCCTGGGCCAGGACGACCATCTGGCTATGGCTTTAGAGGCCAGGCAGTACTCCTATTATCATCTCCGGATGCTCTGGAAGATCGGACTGGCCGCCGACTTTAAGAATCTCACCCTCGGCCTGACGCTGACCTCTCCCGGCCTGGCCCTTGCAGGCAAGGGATCGACGGGCGTCAATTCCTCCGTCGCCGGCCTGGACATGGAGGGCGACGGAGCCTCGGAAGACTTCATGGCCGCCGACTATCGCCAGCGCCTGCCATTGGCCTACCGGAGCCCTTTCTCGCTCGCGGCCGGCGTGACCTTCAAGATCCGGCCGGTCCGTTTCTACTGGAGCGCCGAGTGGTTCGCCCGTGTCCGGCCCTACACCGTCATCGACGCCCCGGCGTTCGCCGCCCAATCGACCGGGGAGATGCTGTCGACCGACGTCACCCAGGAGCTCGAGCCCACCCTGAACTGGGGCGCGGGGCTCGAGTGGTTCTATTCTTCTCGGTTCAAGGGATATGCCAGCTTCACGACCGACTATTCGGCCAAGAGGGCCGGGACCGCGACGAACCTGTCGATAACCGATTGGGACATCCACCACATCGTCACCGGCGGCGAATTCGTCCTCAGGAAATTCTCCGTCACCGTCGGCCTCGGCCTCTCGTTCGGGGGGCGCGAGATCGGCCAGCGCCCCGATATCCTCGCCCGCAGCGGCATCGAGGGGCTCTGGGACCCGTTCCATGACCTGCGGTTCCGTTACGGGATCTATAAGCTGATCGGCGGATTCGCCTTCTGACCGCCCCGAAAGGGGCATTGCGTTGGGGCCGGAGATTTTCTTATAATAGGCCCCAACGTCCCGAACGCATCACCCCAGGAGGGTCCGTCCATGAAGGTATCCCGCCGCGGCAACGACATCCAGGCCTCTCCGATCCGCAAGCTGAAGCCCTACGCCGATGCCGCGAAAGCCAAGGGGATCAAGGTCTTCCATATCAACATCGGCGACCCCGACATCCCCGCCCCGGGGCCGGTCATCGATACCTTCCGTAACTGGAGCCAGCCCGTCCTCGGCTACGGGCCCGCCCAGGGGTTCCTCGAGCTCCGCGAGGCCGTGACCCGCTATTTCGCGAAGTACGACATTCCGCTCGGGCCCGACGAGGTCCTCATCACGACGGGCGGGTCCGAGGCCATCCACTTCACCTTCTCCGTCATCGGCGACGTCGGCGACGAGATCGTCGTCCCCGAGCCCTATTACACGAACTACAACGGCTACGCCGCCTTCGCCGGGCTCAAGATCGTCCCGCTGCCGCTCAGCGTCGAGGACGGCTTCCGCCTGCCCCCGGTCGAGGCCATCGAGGCCAGGATCACGCCCAGGACGAAAGCTATCCTGCTCTGCTCGCCGAACAACCCGACCGGCACCGTCTATACGCCCGAAGAGCTCGATCGCGTCGTCGGCCTGGTCAAGAAGCACGACCTCTTCCTCGTCGGAGACGAGGTCTACAAGGAATTCATCTACGACGGCCTGAAGCACAAGAGCATCCTCGAGTACGAGGACATCAAGGAGCGGGTCATCGTCGTCGACAGCATATCCAAGCGCTACAGCTGCTGCGGCGCCCGTATCGGCATGATCATCACCCGCAACAAGGACGTCTATGCGGCGGCCCTCAAGTTCGCCCAGGCCCGGCTCTGCCCGCCGTCGGTCGAGCAGATGGCCGCCCTGGCCGCCTACAACATGCCCATGAGCTACTTCCAGGGCGTCAGGGACGAGTACGACAAGCGCCGCAACGTCCTCTACGACGGCCTCAAGGACATCCCCGGCGTCGTCATCCGCAAGCCGCAGGGCGCTTTCTATGTCATCGTCCGCCTGCCGGTCAAGGACGTCGAGCACTTCGCCGTATGGCTCCTTTCGGAGTTCTCTCTAGACGGCAAGACGGTCATGATCGCGCCGGCCCCCGGCTTCTATTCGACCCCGAGCCTGGGCACGGACGAGGCCCGCATCGCCTACGTCATCAACGAGCACGAGCTGCGCGAGGCGATCCGGGTCTTCAGAGCCGGCCTCGAGAAATACCGGGCCCTCCACGGTTGAGGGCGGATGGCCATTTGAGCGAAGCGCGGCGGGTCCTGCGGCAGGCCCTGGTCATTGGGGCGCTCGGCCTGATCGCCGCCGCTGCCGTGCATTCTCCGCTCATCAAGAGGTTCGTCCGGGGCGAATTCCGGGAGTCGTTCTTCCAGCCCGCCGAGTACCCGGGGGTCCGCATGATCACGCTCGCGGAAGCGGAAGACCTTTGGGCGGCGGGGGAGGCCCTCGTCCTGGACGCCCGGGCCCGGAGCTTCTTCGCTCAAGGCCATGTGCCGGGGGCCCGCAACGTCCCCGCGGACGGATCGGGGAGCGCGATCCCCCGCGAGATCCTCGATAGCCCCGGTGACATGACCATCGTCGTCTACTGCGAGGGCGGCACCTGTCAGTCGAGCCTGGCCCTGGCCAAGCGGCTCCACGACGAGGGGTTCAAGGATATCCGGGTCTTCAGCGGCGGCTGGGAGGAATGGACGAAAGCCGGCCTCCCTGAGGAGAAGGGCGATGGTCAGGAGTAAGGCCGTCCTTCTCGTCTTCAGGCTCGTCCTCGGCGGCCTGTTCATGTATGCCGGTGTCATTAAGGCCCTCGATCCCCTCGATTTCGCGCAGAACATCCGCAACTACGAGCTCGTCGGGCAGTCGCTGTCCTTCATCGCCGCGATCGTCCTGCCCTGGCTCGAGATCCTGTCCGGGCTCTTCCTCATCGCCGGCCTCTGGAAGCGCGGCGCGGCGCTCGTCATCTCGGGTCTCCTCGTCTTCTTCATCGTCCTGACCGTCGTGACCATGATCCGCGGCCTTGACGTCGATTGCGGCTGCTTCGGCGCCCTCAGCCGCAAAGCCGGCTGGAGCGTCATCCTCGAAGACCTGGCGATGCTGGCCATGGGCCTGGTGCTTCTTCTTAAAGAGAGGACGGGGACACGTATCAAAGGTACATGACACGGAATTGAAATCCCGCCGGAATCCGTGTATATTTCTCCGGATATCCCACACATCAGGAGACATCAGAATGGCTAAGAAGCATGTGTATTTCTTCGGGGCCGGGGCCGCCGAAGGCAATATGAAGATGAAGGACGTCCTCGGCGGCAAGGGCGCCAACCTGGCCGAGATGGCCGGGATCGGCCTGCCCGTGCCCCCTGGGTTCACGATCTCGACCGAGGTTTGCCTGCTCTACTACAAGAACCGGGAGAAGGTCCCCGAGGCCGTCCGCCTGGAGGTCGAAAAGAACCTGAAAAAGCTCGAGAAGGCCGTCGGGCAGGCGTTCGGAGACCCCAAGAACCCCCTGCTCGTCTCCGTCCGCTCCGGCGCCCGGGCCTCCATGCCGGGCATGATGGACACCATCCTCAACCTGGGCCTCAACGACAAGACGGCCGCCGCCCTCGTGACGAAGACCGGCAACGCGCGCTTCGTCTACGATTCCTACCGCCGCTTCGTCCAGATGTACGGCGACGTCGTCCTCGGCCTCAAGCCCGTCCACAAGGACGACATCGACCCCTTCGAGGCCATCATCGAGCTGAAGAAGCACGGGCGCGGCGTCAAGAGCGACACCGACCTCACGGCCGCCGACCTCAAGGACCTCGTCGTCCGCTTCAAGGCCGCCATCAAGGAGAAGACGGGGCAAGATTTCCCCGACGATCCCCGCCAACAGCTTTGGGGTGCGATCGGCGCGGTCTTCGGCTCGTGGATGAACGACCGGGCCATCGCCTACCGCAAGATGTACGACATCCCCGAGGCCTGGGGCACGGCCGTCAACGTCCAGCTCATGGTCTTCGGCAACATGGGTAATGATTCCGGGACCGGCGTGGCCTTCACCCGCGATGCGGCCACCGGAGAGAATGTCTTCTACGGCGAGTACCTGATGAACGCCCAGGGCGAGGACGTCGTGGCCGGCACGCGGACGCCCAAGCCGATCGTCGAGCTGAAGCAGGATGATGCCAAAGCCTACGCCCAGCTCGAGAAGATCCGGCATACCCTGGAGAAGCACTACACGGATATGATGGACATCGAGTTCACCATCCAGCAGGGCCAGCTCTACATGCTCCAATGCCGGGTGGGCAAGCGCACCGCCTTCGCCGCGATCAAGATCGCCGCGGATATGGTCGGCGAGAAGCTCATCAGCGAGAAGGAAGCCCTCTCCCGCATCGAGCCCGATCAGCTCAACCAGCTCCTCCGGCCCATCTTCGACCCGGCCGAGAAGCAGGCCGCCATCAAGGCCGGGAGGCTCCTGACCAAGGGCCTCAACGCCGGCCCCGGCGCCGCCACCGGACGCGTCGTCTTCAACTCCGTCGATGCCGAAGCCTGGGCCAAGCGCGGCGAAAAGGTCATCCTGACCCGCATCGAGACATCGCCCGAGGACATCAAGGGCATGAACGCCGCCGAGGGCATCCTGACCGCCCGCGGCGGCATGACCTCCCACGCCGCTCTGGTCGCCCGGCAAATGGGCCGGGTCTGCGTCGCCGGCTGCGGCGAGCTCCTCATCGACTACGGCGACCACACCATGACCGTCAAGGGCCGGACGCTCAAGGAGGGTGACTGGCTTTCCATCGACGGCACGACCGGCGAGGTCATCGAGGGCCGGCTCAACACTAAGCCTTCCGAGGTCCTCCAGGTCCTCATCGAGAAGACGCTCGATCCGGCCAAGGCCCCCGTCTACCGGACCTTCGCCAAGGTCATGGCCTGGGCCGACAAGTACCGGACCCTCAAGATCCGGACCAACGCCGACCAGCCCGACCAGTCGAGAAACGCCGTGGCCTTCGGGGCCGAGGGCATCGGCCTCTGCCGGACCGAGCACATGTTCTTCGGCGAGGGCAAGATCGGCCCGATGC
>Ga0209706_10001532_pt1 | contig 13077 bp, 11 predicted proteins | sample PPLLaktember2015_6_FD_187263 | JGI IMG/M metagenome (GOLD analysis project Ga0209706, IMG submission 187263) | Freshwater sediment microbial communities from Prairie Pothole Lake near Jamestown, North Dakota, USA - PPLs Lake P8 Core (1) Depth... | ecosystem: Environmental > Aquatic > Freshwater...
GACCGGCGGGAGCTCGAGGCCTTCGCCCGGGATCTCGGCTTCGACCTTTTCGGAGTCGCGGACATTTCCGCGCTGAGGGCGGATTTCGAGCTCGAGCCCGAGACTCGCGACCGCTTCGGCCTGGCCGTGTCGCTCGGCAAGCGGCTGAGCGACGCCGTTCTCGACGACATCCGCGACCATCCGACCGCCCTCTACTTCCATCACTACAGGCAGATGAACTTTTTCCTCGACCGGGGAGCGCTCCTCGTCGCGGACTTCATCCAGAAGCGGGGCTTCGCGGCGCTGCCCATCGCCGCCTCGCAGATCGTCGACTGGGAAGGGCAGCGGGCCCACGTCTCGCACAAGCACGTCGGGCGGGCGGCGGGCCTCGGCTGGTTCGGCCGTAACAACCTCCTCGTCAATCCCGGGCTCGGGGCCCGTTTCCGGCTGGTCACGGTCCTCACGGACATGCCGCTCGAGCCGGGCGCCCCGCTCGCCCGCGACTGCGGCCCATGCCGCGCCTGCGCCGGGGCCTGTCCGGCCGGGGCCATCAGGGACACGCGGGAGGCGTTCGACCACTTGGCCTGTTACGAGACGCTCAAGGATTTCCGCAAGAAGGGCTACACGAATCAGTTCATCTGCGGCATCTGCGTCCGGGACTGCCGCGGGCCGAAATAGCTCTCGCTCCCGCCTACCGCACGGCCGGGGAAACGGAAGGTCCCTGCCGGGCCGTTCAGGTGGGCTGGAGGGGATTGCGGACCTTCATCTCCGGGAAGCGGCTGAAGTCCCGATCGATCGTCCATAATTCGCTGATGCCGTGTTGCAGGCAGATCGCCGCGATGCGGGCGTCGTGGACCTTCGGCCCGGCGACCTTGCCCGCGAGAACGAGTGCCCGGAGCCGCCGCCAATGGCCCTCGTCTTCCCCCAGCAGGATGAGGCTCGGGGATTCGAGCCAGGCGTCGACCTGGTCGACGGCCAGGTCGAGGGGCGTGGGAGGGGCATAGATCCGCGGATGGGTCGTGATGGACAGGAATTCATGAAGGCAGGGCCAGGGGACGGCCCATGGGGCCAGGCCTTCGGCAAGCCCGCCCAGGCAGGCATTGGCCGGCGCGTGCATGGGCGAATCCTCGCGATGAGCGTAGACGAGGATGTTGCTGTCGACGGCGATCATCCGCCCCGTCCTTCATAGCCGATATCGAGGATCCGGTCCCAGGTCGCTCCGGCGAGATGAGGCTGGAGCCCCTGGCCCTTGAAAGCCGCCTGGCGAAGCTTGAAGCCGCCGGAGCTCCGGCCGCGCCGCTCCGCCAGGACTTTCCTGAGTCCCTCGTCAACGAGGGATTTGAGGGTCGTTTTCTCCTGGCGGGCGATCTTCCGGGCCTCTTCGAAGAGGCTATCGGCAATATGTATGGTTGTTTTCATATGGCTAGCCATATCATATCTCCCCAGCTCTGTCAAGCAGCGGATCCGGCCACGGCGGGCGGGCCGACGCTCATCCTGTTCGTTTGAGGTCACGGGCAACAATGAAGACGATCGACCCGGTTAGTCATTCTCAGTCTCCTTCATGATCATATGAAGGAACCGGATGATGTGGTAAATTGGACTAAAAGAAAACTCTTCGTTTCGAGGAGGAGAAACGGCCATGAAGAAGACCGAGGGAATGACGAGGCGGGAATTCATCGCCGCGGGGGCGGGCCTCGCGGGAGGCGCGGCGCTCTCGGCCGGAGCCTGGGCCGAGGGCCCGGCGGGCGCGGCCCGTGGGACCGTCAAACCGGCAAGCGCGCGGCCGGCTTGGGCCGCCGGCACGGCGGGCAAATCTCGCGTCGTCCTGGTCAGGACCGATTCCCGGGCCGATGGCGTGAAGAAATGCCTCGACCTTCTGAACATCGACCCGTTCGAGGGGAAGAACGTCCTCGTCAAGCCGAACTTCAACACATCCGACGAGACGCCCGGATCGACCCACAACGAAACCCTCAAGGCGCTCCTGGAACGGATCCGGGAGATGGGGGCGAAGAGCCTCACCATCGGGGACCGGAGCGGGCCCGAGCCGACGGCGGAGGTTTTTGAGAAGAAGGGCATCCCGGCGCTCGCCGGCTCCTTCGACGCCAAGCTCATGAACTTCGACGAGCTCGGCGAGACGGGTTATGTCAAGGTGGAGCCTCCGGCCTCGCACTGGAAGGACGGCTTCCTCGTCGCCAGGCCGGTGGCCCGCTCGGAATGCGTCGTCTCGACCTGCTGCCTCAAGACCCACCAGTTCGGCGGCGTCTTCTCGATGTCCCTCAAGAACTCCGTCGGCATCGTGCCGCGCAAGGGGCACGCCTATATGCGCCAGCTCCACGGCTCCGACAACCAGAGGCGGATGATCGCCGAGATCAACACCGCCTACCGGCCGGCCCTCGTCGTCCTCGACGGTCTCGTCGCTTTCGTCGACGAAGGGCCGATGACCGGCCCGCGCAAGGACGCCGGCGTTTTCCTGGCCGGCACGGACCGCGTGGCCATCGACGCCGTGGGGGTGGCCATTCTCAAGGAGCTCGGCTCGAACGACGCCATCATGAAGCCGGCCATCTATGCCCAGGAACAGATCGCCTGGGCGGCCCAGCTCGAGCTGGGGGCGGCCACTGCGTCGGACATCGTCATCGAGACGCCCGATGCGGCCAGCGAGGCCTACGCGGAGAAGGTCAGGAAGATCCTCGCGGCCGGCTGATCACCGGCGCTCAGCCCCATTATTGTCAGGGTTTCTCCTGATTCCGGGAGTTCCCTCTCTCCGGCTTTGCTCGGGAATCGCCTCTAGCTCCCCGGCCCCCCGGGAACCAGTTCGTGCGGTTCCCCCCGCTCCGCGGGTCCCCCCTCCACCACGGGGATCTGCGAGGCGAATTCCCTTACCGCCTTGAGAGGGAGACCGAGAGAGGAGAAGTCCGCGGCTAATAGGCGCCGATCGGCTCCTCGATCGACACCGCTTCGAGCCCGCCGAGATGACGGGCGCCGTTCTCCGTGACGACCAGGCAGTCTTCGGTGCGGATGCCGAATTCGCCGTAGATGTAGATGCCCGGTTCGTTGCTGAAGGTCATCCCCGGCTCGAGCTCGAGCGCATTGCCCTTGACGAGATACGGATATTCGTGGCCCTCCATGCCGATGCCGTGGCCGAGGCGGTGGGCGAAGAACTTGTAGCCCGGTCCGTATCCCGCGTCCTCGACGACCTTGCGGGCCGCGGCGTCGACCGACTCGCAGGCGGCGCCGGGCCGGGCGGCCTTCAGGGCGGCGGCCTGGGCTTTCCGGACGATGTCCCAGACGAGGCGCTGCTTGTCCGAAGGCTTGCCGAAGACGACCGTCCGCGTCACGTCGGACCGGTAGCCCTCGACGGAACAGCCGCCGTCCACGAGCACGGCGTCGCCCTCCTGGAGCGTCCGCTGCACCTGGGAGCCGTGAGGGAAGGCCGTGTTCGGGCCGAACTGCGGCCCGCCGCCGCCCGAAGAACCCAGCTTCTGCGTGGCCTGGGCGATGGCCCCGGCCAGGTCGCGGGTCGTCATGCCCGCGCGGAGCGTCTTGAAGCCCTCGCGGTAGGCGAGCTTGGTGATGCGGTTGGCCAGGTCCAGGAAGGCGATCTCCTTCGCCGTCTTGGTGCCGCGGCAGCCCTCGGTGACGGGCGCCCCGTCGACGATCTCGGCCGCGGCGAGCGTCCGGCGCAGGCCGTAAACCTCGAACGCGCGCAGGTCCGGGGCCGTGGCCAGCTTGCCGGTCGCGGCGCCGATGTCCTTGAGGACGCCGCCGATCGCCGCGTACGGGCTCTCGTGCTCGTCCCAAGTCCGGATCTCCTGGCCGGCCGGGACGAGCTCCTCGGCGCGCTTGACCTCGAAGGCCGGGCAGATCCAGACGGGCTCCCGCTTCCGGCTGAGGACGACACCGAAAACCCGCTCGCTCAGCCACCATCCGACCTTGGTGAAATAGAGGAGATTCGTGCCCCCGCCGATGAAGAGGGCGTCGAAGCCGCGTTCGGTCAGGAGCCGCCGGGCCTTCTCCCGGCGAAGGGCGAAGTCCTCGGGCCCGAGCGGCTGGACTCCGGCGACGAGGTTCTTGAGCTCCTGGGGCGCGGCGGCTCCTTCCGGGGCCGGGGTGATCGAAGCCGCGGGGATCGGCCCAAGCCCCAGAGCGGCCAGCGAGATCGTTCCGGTCTTGATGAACGAGCGGCGGGTGGTCGACATGGCAGGCACCTCCTCGAGCGTTAAGGAATATCACAAATGCGGCGCGGGGGGAATCCCGGAGTCCCTTGCCGGCGGCGTCAAACGTCGAGCCCGCGGATGAATTCCTCGACCTTTTCGACGAGGTCCTTGTTCCCGATATAGAGGGGCGTCCGCTGGTGGAGGGAGTCCGGCGTGATGTCGAGGATGGGCCCGCTGCCGTTCGAGGCGTAGCCGCCGGCCTGCTCGGCGACGAAGGCGAGCGGCGCGGCCTCGTAAAGGAGGCGTAGCTTTCCGGTCGGGGCCTTGGGATCCTTCGTATCGGCCGGGTAGTAGAAGACGCCGCCGGCCAGGAGATTGCGATGGAAATCCGACACGAGCGTCCCGATGTAGCGGAGCGACAGGCCCTTGACGCCCCCCTCGTGGCCTTGGAGGAACTCCGTGAAGCGGATGACGCCCCGGCTCCAGTACATCTGGTAGCCGAGGTTGACGCTGAAGTACTTGGCCGTGGGGATGGTGATGTTCGGGTGGGACAGCAGGAACTCCCCGACTGCCGGGTCGAGCGTGAATCCATGGACGCCGTGACCGGCCGTGTAGACGAACATCGTGCTCGTCCCGTAAGCGATGTAGCCCGCGGCGACGAGGTTCCGGCCGGGCTGGAAGAACTCGGATTCGTCGACCGGGCCGAAGTCCTTCTTCCTCCTGTAAACGCCGAAGATGGTGCCGACAGGCATGTTGAAGTCGACGTTGGAGGAGCCGTCGAGCGGGTCGAAGACGAGGAGGTACTTGCCCATGGGATACTGGTCCGGGATGCGCATGAACTCGGCGTTCTCCTCGGAGGCCAGGCCGGCCAGGCGGCCGGTGTGGTCCGTCAGCCGCGTCACCGTGAGGTCGGCGAAACGGTCGAGCTTCATGACCATCTCGCCCTGGACGTTCGTGCCCCCCGTGCGCCCGAGGATCTCGGCCAGGCCGGCCCGTGTGGTCTTGCTGGCGATGACCTTGCCGGCCAGGGCCAGGTCGTAGAGGATGTTGGTCAGGGTGCCGGTGGCCTCGGGGTGGAAGGACTGTTCGTCGAGGATATGGCGTTCGATGGTGATAATGGGGGAGGGGTCCGATTGGTCGGGCATGTCGTCTCCTGCTCTTTAATGGTTCCTTGGGGGAGATCTCAGAATAGCATGCCCGGGGGAGGCGTTCAAGCCCGGGCCGGCTTGTTATTGACAGGAGGACTCGGCTATAATCGCCCCAGTCAGGAACCGGAACCGCTGTGAGACGCAGGAAGGCCGTATTCTATCTTTCGCTTCTGGCGGGGGCGATCATCCTCGGTCTGAGCCTCTTCGGCTTTGCCGGCCTCCTCGGCCGTCCGGCCATCCCATGGGAGGCGCTCGAGCGGGCGGCCGGCGTCCCCCTCGAACTCCTGCCTCAGGCCGTCGTCCGGGCGGACGGCTTCGACGTCCGCGGTATCTACCCCGATTTCAACTTCATCACCGCCCATCACCGGGTCGGGGATCCGATCGAATTCGTCGTCGCCAAGGACGGCCGGGAGACGGCCATAACCGAAGACCTGGTGTCCTACTACGCCAGGGGCGGCATGCCCGCCGTCTTCCTGCTCACCGGCGCCCTGGGCTTCCTCATCGGCTTCGGAGTCTTCATCCTGCGCCCCGAAGACCGGAGGGCCCGCCTGTTCTTCTGGCTGTGCATGGCCTTCTCCTCGGCGGTGATGATCAGCGGCGAGTGGTACGGCGTCCAGGGCCGGACCCTCAATCTCATCCCCGGCGTCCTGTTCTTCTTCGCCTACACGCTGACCCCGGTCGTCCTCCTGAGGTTCGCCCTGACCTTCACCGCCCGCGAGCGCCTTCCGGGCGGACCGCTGCTCTGGGCCATGGCCCTGCTCTTCGGCGGGTTCTTCAGCGCGGCGTTCGTCGTCGGCCTCCTCATGCCCTCGATCGAGATCTTCCGCCTCAAGATCTATTTCAGCGTTTTCCGGGCCTTCTTTGCCCTCCTCTGCTTCGCCGCGGCCTTCGTCCTCTTCCGGGCCTTCCGGGCCGCGCCTTCGCGGGAAAAACGGGACCAGGTCCGCTGGGTCCTCTACGGCATGATCGTCGGGCTCGGCCCGTTCATGTTCCTGTACTCCCTGCCGCTTGTCCTGGGGCTGCGCCCGCCGCTCAGCGAGGAGACGGCCAGCGCCTTCTTCGCCGTCCTTCCGCTGGCGCTGGCCTTCGCGATCCTGAAGCACAGGCTCCTCGACATCGACGTGCTCATCAACCGCGGCGTCGTCTACTCGGTCCTGACCGCGGTCACGGTCGGCCTCTACCTGGCCTCGATCGAAGGATTCAAGGCGCTCTTTGCCAAGGGCTCCGGGACGGGCCCCGGATGGCTCCCCGTCGGCGCGGCGTTCATCGCGGCCATGGCCTTCGCGCCCGCCCGGTCCCGCATCCAGCGGCTCGTGGACAGGGCCTTTTTCCGGAGGAGCTACGACTACCGCCGGGCCGTGCTCGGGTTCACGACCGCGGCCGAGAAGGCCCCCGGCGCCCCGGAACTCCTGGCGCTCTTCTCCGGGACTCTTGAAGAGACGCTTCCCGTGGAGAAGGTCGGCGCGCTCGTGCCGGCGCCGGGCCTCGCGTCGCCGGGGAACTCCCTCTGCATCGGGCTCGACGACGGAGCCGCCGCCTCCCTCCTCGCCGCCCCCGGCGGGCCGGAACCCCCCGGGCCGGACGCGGAGCTCGAGCGGCTCGGTTACGCAGCGGCCCTGCCCCTTCCGCTCGGCGACGGGGTGCCGTCAGGGTGGGCCTTCGTCGGGCCGAAGAGGTCCGGGCTGCCGCTCACGGACGGGGACCGGGAGCTCCTGCGGACGCTGGCCGCCGAAATGGCCGCGTCGCTCCGCCGCATCCGGCTCCAGGAGGAAGTCATCTACGAGCGTGCTTCCCGCGAGAAACTGGAAGAGGTCGGCCGCCTGAAGACGGAATTCATCTCCTCGGTGTCCCACGAGCTGAGGACGCCCATGTCGTCGCTGCAAGCCATTTCCGAGCTCCTCAAGTCGGGCAAAGTGGCCGACCCGTCGCGGCGCGATCATCTCCTCGAGCTGATGGCCGGGGAGTGCGGCCGGCTCGGACGCTACCTCCACAACGTCCTCGATTTCGGCCGCATCGAGCAGGACGTCAAGCGCTACGAGATCCGGGAGACGGACCTCGGGCCTGTCGTGGGCGGGGTTGTCGAGATCGTCCGGTCGGCCTCGGACGGCGAGGACCTGGACCTCGAGGTCGAGGTGCCCGGGGATCCGGTCATGGTCCAGGCCGACCCCGACGCGGTCCGCCAAGCCCTGCTCAACCTGGTCGACAACGCCGTCAAGTACAGCGCCGGGGGGAAGCACGCCGCGGTGCGGCTCGCCGCAACGGCGGGGGGCGGAGCCGAGATCAGCGTCAGCGACCGCGGCATCGGCATCTCGCCCGAAGACCGCGAACGGATCTTCGAGGCTTTCTATCGGACGCCGGCGGCGGTCCGGCACGACCCGAAGGGCGTCGGCCTCGGGTTGAAGATCGTCAAGCACATCATGGACGCCCACGGCGGCGAGGTCGGCATCGCCGGCGCGCCGGGGCGGGGGACGACGTTCACCTTGAGATTTCCGGGCAGGCGGTGACCATGAAAAAGATCCTCATCATCGACGACGATCGCGTCCTGCGGCAGACCCTCGCCGTGGCCCTGGAGACCGAGGGCTACGGGGTGTCCGAGGCCTCCGACGGCCGGGAGGGCTTGAACAAGGCGCTCAAGGGGAGCTTCGACCTCCTGGTGCTCGACGTCGTCATGCCGTCCCTGGGGGGGCTCGAGGTCTGCCGCAAGCTCCGGGAGGCCGGGCGCCAGGTCCCCGTCATCGTCATGTCCGGCAAGAAGAAGAAGGAGATCGACAAGGTCCTCGGTCTCGAGCTCGGCGGCGACGATTACCTGACCAAGCCCTTCGGCACGGACGAACTCATCGCCCGGGTCCACGCGGTCCTGAGGCGGTCGCGCCCCGAGATCCCCGAGATCGAGGACCTGGCGTTCGGGGACGTGGCCATCGACTTCCGGAAGAAGCTCGCGACCAAGGGCGGCCGGGAGCTTCACCTGACGGCCCGGGAATTCAACCTGCTGAGGCTCCTCGCCGGGTGCGAGGGCCAGGTCGTATCCCGGGAGACCATCCTCAACAAAGTCTGGGAATACGAAAAATTCCCCACGACGCGGACGATCGACACGTTCATGTACAATCTGCGGCGCAAGATCGAGGACGATCCGTCCGCGCCGCGGCATCTGATCACGGTGCCGTGGCTGGGTTACAAGTTCCGGCGCTGACTATTTCTTCCGGCAGGGGACCCAGACCTCGGTGCGGAGCTCCTCTTCCTTGACGGTCTCGGGGTCTTGGTCGAGGTAGCGTTCGAGGACGGGCCCGTCGGGCACATAGCCGTTCGCGTCGAGCCAGGCCATGATCTTGGCGATCGTCGCGCCCCCTTCATCGTAGGGCCCGACGTGCATGGCGGCGGCCACGGTCTTGTGCGCCCAGGTCTTCTTCACGAGGGGCGGCTGCGTGGCCGCCTGGGCCGCGACGATGAAACCCGCTTCCCAGGACAGTTCCTCGGGCTTCGTATCGGCTGGCGAATTGTAATAGACCCCGATCAGGGGGCCGCGGATCTGAGGGAGCAGGCCCTGCGTTTGCATGGCGCCCATGAGCTCGCCGATGACGACGCCCATGTCCGTGTACGGGCCTTCGTGGACGATGGCGCAGTAGGGGAAGGGCTCGACGTCTTTGACGGTGACGGCGAGGTCTTGGGCGGCCAGGGGAATGATCAACGCCGGAACGATGAGGGCGGAAACGAGCTTTTTCAAGATATCCCTCCTTTGGCGGCCGGCTGGAGCGGCCGCTGCCTCCACGATAGCACGGCCGGCGCGGGGTGTCCACGCGTCCCCTCACGGCCGCGCGTTCCCGGCGAAGGGGGGGGCGGGACCGGGCGAAAGCGGCGATTTGAGTTGTCAGCCGGGGCAATAGGGGCGATAATCACGGTCGATGAGAAAGTGGCTCGTCCTGCTGCTGGCGATCGCGCTGCTCTTCGCCCTGCCGAAGATCAACACGAAGCGGTCGCGGCGCGCGGTCCCGCTCATGAAGCGGATCGACGACGCGATCAACGTCGTCGTCGTCGTCCTTCTCGCCGTCTACCTCTTTTCCTTCCTCCGCTGGCTCCTGGCCCGGTGAGGCCCGGATTCAGTAGATCGGATCGCAGATCTTCCGGTGGGGGATGGGCGCCGCGTTCCCGATGGTTCGTCTCGGCGAAAGACGGATCCAGCTGGGAGGCCCGATTGAGGTGCTCGTACATCTTGTCCAGGGTGGCGGGATCCCGATGCTCGCTCCCCTCCGCCCGCGCCCAGCTCCTCGATCATCTGATAGCGCCGCGCGAACAGGGCGCCGGGATCGAGGTCGATCGAGCCCGCTGAAGTCAATCCCGCCCGCGGCGAAGGGGGAGGGATTCGAGGCGCCTGAGACCGAGGAAAATCCCCGGCGCGACGGCGGCCGATTGATCGAAGCCGAACACGGAGACCGATATGTAGCCCTGACGCACGGCCCAGATATCGGTGTCCTCCCGGCCCGGGTCGAGATGGGCCCAGCCCGGCAAATACGCCGTCACCCCGTCGGGGGAGACCCTCTTTTCGAAGAAGTCGATCGGCGCCCGCGTATCCTGTCGTGTCAGCTTGATCCCCCGCATTCGCTCGCGGGGCAGGTCCGGGAAATTGACGTTGAGGTACGTGCCCCTGGCGATTCCCCCGTCCCCCAAAGCCCGGACCATCTCCGCCGTGATCGCGGCGGCCGTCCCGTAGTCCGCTTGCTCCGAGGCGGCGAGATTGACGGCGATCGCCGGGATGCCGAGAAAGGCGGCCTCCCGGGCCGCCCCGACCGTGGCCGAGTAGAAGGTGACCGTGCCGAGGTTCTCGCCCCGGTTGATGCCCGACAAGACGATATCGGGCCTCGAGGGGAGAAGCCGCTCGACGGCCAGGCGGACGCACGTCGCCGGCGTTGCCTTGATGGCGAACCATCTCTGCCCCCCCCGCACGGTCTCCTCGACGGCGATCGGAATGTCCGACGTGACCCCGTGGCTGAAGCCCGACCGGTTGCCCGCCGGAGCGGCGACGGCCACCTCGCCCAGGGACCGCAGGGCCTCCGCCAGGGCCAGGATGCCCGGCGCTTCGATGCCGTCGTCGTTCGTGATCAGTACGGCGAGGGGCCGCGGGGCCTTCGTTTCGGGCCCGCCGCCGCACGCCGCCGCCAGCGCGAGAGCCAGGACGACGATCTCAACGGGCCGCCGCCGCATTCTCATCGCTCTTACCTCCCTCGCCGCGCGATCGGTTGCACATCAGGTTGTGCAATCCAAGAAAAGTCCGCGACTGACAAGCTCTTAGAACATCTCCGGCTTCGTTTTTCCACAGGGTTATTCACAAAGACTGTGGAAAATCTCTGTTCACTTTCTGTTCTTCACGTACGTGTCGAACCACTCGAACATCTCGGCGAGGACGTCAAGGACCGATTCGCGCGCCGAGTAGCCGTGGCTCTCGTTGGGCAGATAGACGAAGCGCGCCGTCGCGCCGAAGCCCTTCAGGGCGGCGAACAGCCTCTCGGACTGGATGGGGAACGTGCCGGAGTTGTTGTCGGCCATGCCGTGGATGAGCAGGATGGGCTCCTTGATCTTGTGGGCATGCATGAACGGCGACATCTTGATGTAGATGTCCGCCGCCTCCCACAGCGTCCGCCGCTCGCTCTGGAACCCGAACGGGGTCAGCGTCCGGTTGTAGGCGCCGCTGCGGGCGATGCCGGCCGCGAAGAGGTCGCAGTGGGCCAGCAGGTTGGCGGTCATGAAGGCCCCGTAGCTGTGGCCGCCGACTCCGACCCGCTTCGGGTCGCCGACGCCCATCTCGTCAAGCTTGCGGATGGCCGCCTCGGCGTTGGAGACGATCTGCTGGACGAAGGTGTCGTTGACCGTCTCCGGGGTCCCGACGACGGGCATCTCGGCGTTGTCGAGGACGGCGTAACCCTGGGTGACGAAGAACAACTGCGACGTCCCCCGGAAGAACGTGAACCGGTTGACCGAACCCCGGACCTGGCCGGCTACGGCCGCCGAATCGTACTCCATCGGGTAGGCCCAGACGACGACGGGCAGGCGGGTCCCCGGCTGATGGCCCGGCGGCAGGTAGAGCGTGCCGCTGAGCTCGAGGCCGTCGGACCGCTTGTAAGTGATCCGCTCCTTCTTGATCCCGGTCAGCTGCGGCGCCGGGTCTTTGAAATCGGTCAGGGCCGTGCGCTTCTTTGTTTTGAGATCGGTGAGGTAATAGTTGGGCGGGTCGGTCTTCGTCTCGCGGCTGGTGATGAATTTCGTCCGCGAGGCGCCGGCGAAATCGACGAAGGTCTCATAGGCGGGGTCCTGGCACTGCCAGAGCCGCTCGACCTTCATCGTTTTGAGATTCATCCGGTCGAGGAAGGGATGATCGCCCTGGGGCGACGATCCCGCTCCGGAGAGATAGATCCAGTCCTTGTCCTGGAGGATGACCCGCTCGCCCGTCTTGAGGCTCGTGGTCACCGGCCGGCCCGGATCGGCGTAGCGGTCGCGCATGCCGAGGTCCCAGATCTTGACCGGTTCGGCTCCCGGCTTGGCCAGGTCGACGAGGAAGGTCGTCCGCCAGCTCCGCTTCCATTCGCTCTGGGAGGCGAGGACCTTGCCCGGCGTCGTAAAATAACTGAAGCCGGCGGCCCGCTCCTTGAGCTTGAGGATCTCCCGCGGTTCGCCGTCGAACGGGGCGTCGAGGGTCAGGTAGCGGTCGCGGAAGGGGGCCTCCTTCTTCGGATCGCCCTCGTCGAGGGCCTCGGCCCAGACGAGCGTCGCCGCCTTGTGCGTCATCCAGCCGATGTCGCGGCGCCCGGTGGGGACGCCGTTGATGGGCACGTTCTCCTCGGTGGGCAGGTCGGCGACGACCCTGACCAGCCCGCCCTCCATGTCCCAGACTTCGATCGAGTGGGCGAAGCCGGACGCGGGCAGGGCGTAGGAATAGGGCCTCTTGATCCGATAGACGAGGAGCGAAGACATGTCGGGGGAAACGGCCATCATGTCGAAGATGCCGGCTTTTCCGACTTTGCGGATGTCCCCCGTCGAAGCGTCGATGACGGCCAGCTGCGACGTCGCGTAATAGTCGAAAAGGACCTCGTCGAAGGCGTTCTTGAGGAGGTCCTGGTAGGTCGCCACCTTGGCTTCCCTGCCGCCGGAGACCTGGATCTCGGGGCCGACGGGGATGCGCGGCGCGTCCGGGGCCGGGCCGCGGTCCTCCGGCACGAGCGTGACGACGATGAGGCGGCTGTCGGGCGTCCATTCGATCCCGCCGAGAACGGTGTTGACGGCGGCCGGCGTCAGGGCCTTGGCCGCCGCCGTCGCGACGTCGACTTTCCACAGCTCGACGCCGCCCTCGACATAGCGCAGCAGGGCGATCGTCCGGCCGTCGGGCGACCACGAGGGGAACGTGAACTTGGCCCCGTCGGGGAAGGCGACCCTGCGGAGGGCGCCCGTCGCCATGTTCTTGAGGGACAGGCCGGTCGAGAAGCTCAGGACCTGGCGGCTGTTAAAGGAGGGCGTGATGCGCATCCCGGCGATCCGCAGGATGGGCTCGGCGAGGTAGGCGATCGAAGGCATCGATTCGCGCTCGATGAGGGCCATCGTGTCGCCGGCCGGGCTCATGGAGACGGAGGGCGTCGGCGGCGCGTCGACGATGTCGACGACCTCCTTCGGCGGGAGCTTGTAGGGCTCCTGGGCCATGAGCGCGGGGACGAAAGCGAGGAGCGCGGCCAGAAACAGGACGGGGAATGCGGTCACTTTCCTCATGGGGCAGCCTCCGGACAGTCGTGATGATGAATCATGATCGAAGGCGTCTA
>Ga0209706_10001534_pt1 | contig 13077 bp, 11 predicted proteins | sample PPLLaktember2015_6_FD_187263 | JGI IMG/M metagenome (GOLD analysis project Ga0209706, IMG submission 187263) | Freshwater sediment microbial communities from Prairie Pothole Lake near Jamestown, North Dakota, USA - PPLs Lake P8 Core (1) Depth... | ecosystem: Environmental > Aquatic > Freshwater...
CCGGAACGAGCCCGGCCACCGGCACCCGGACCTGGCTCTCGACGAGGGCCGGGAATCCGGCGACGCGGATCTCGCCGTCGGCGCGGCTGATGTAGCCCTTGCGCTCCAGGCTCTGGAGGTGCTTGAGGACGGCCGAGGGGCTGGGGATCTTGAGGGCCGAGCCCAGCTGGCGGATGGTCGGGGCGTAGCCGTGCCCGAGGATGAAGTCCTCGACGGCCTTGAGGACCTTGGCCTGCCGGAGGGTCAGTTCCCGTCTCAATGTGTTTACCATTTTGTTCACCTTTTATAAAATAAGCCCGCCCGGGGCGTTTGTCAAGTGGAAAATCGATGGGAGATTATTTCGTCAGTTTCTTGGCCGCTGCCCGGAGATACTTGAGATCCTCCAGGTCCTTGGGCCGCCCGACGGCCTTCTTGTTCTTGATCAAGGCAGCCAGGCCTATGTAGCGAACATCGACTTTTTTCCCCCGGATCAGCAATTGTTCAGTGATCCGGTCCTTCCAGGCCTCGTCGAATCCGACGCCGGAGATCGTGTTGTGCAGGTCGATCCGATTCGGGGGAAATCCGAACTGAGCGATCTGCCCTCTTCGTGCCAGGTCGCCGGCGGATCCGATCCCGGGGACGTCTCCTGACCAGAATTCCCGGAGAGCGGCATACAGGGCCCGGCAATTCTTGAGGGACGGCTCATAGAACAGGTCGATGTCGCCCGTCAGCCGGGCAAAGCCGTGGTAGATGACCGCTTCCGCCCCGACGATGAGAAGACGGACCCCGTGCTTTTGGAGATGGACGAACAGATCCAGAACATCCCGGGAGAAATGAGAGGGAGTCATTTAGCTGCCTCGGCGCTCCGGATCCGGGGAGGATTCTTACCGTAAAATCTCTTGCGCAGCACCCGAGCGATGCGCTGGCGCGCTTCGGGGCTTAAGCCGATATAATATTGGATGTCCGAAGCTTCCTGGTCCTCAAAGCTACGGAATACCTTGACTTGCGTTCGCCTGCGCTTCAATTGATCAATAGGAAATTCCTTTTTGGCTGGGCGTGAAATCGAGGTCTCGGACTCGGAATCAACCCTTCTCACCACGAAAAGTAAGATATCGCCTCCTGAAACAAGAGTCAAGCACTCGAGATCCGGCGGCCCAGCGCCAAGGCAGGCGAGAAAATCGGACGGACCAGCCCGGAATCGGATCAAATGAGGCCAGGCCACTCCCCGCTCCCAGGCACCGCTATTCGTATTCCCCGCTATCCTCGCCCGCCATCAGGGCGACCTGCTCGAACGCATGGGCGGGAGGCGGCTTTTCGGCCACGAACGTCAACTCCAGGTGACGGATGATCCGGTCGACGACCGCGTACTCGGTCAGGAACGCAACGACTCTCATCCTCCCACCGCACCGGGGGCAGTCTGCGGGTCCACTTCATAGATCTTCCGGATCATCTCGGCCCAGCCCTTGGAAGGAAGCCGGGGTATCTCCTCCGCAGCCATCCGCACCGGGAACCCCGTTCGCCCGGCCTTGCGGACCTTGCCCCGGTGGGCATTGGCGTAGTCGACCTGCCCCTCGCGCCCAGAGAACGGGTTTTTCGATCCCGATGGGTTCTCTCGCTTCGCCTGGACGCCGGCCCTCGAGACCTCCGCTTCCGCCGTCTATTTCCGCAGCTTCAGCTCGATCTTACGCCGGCGGGCCGCGTCCTCGAACAGCCGGCGGACCTGCCCGGCCCTGATCTTCGGATCCGCTTCCCGGGGGACGATCGTCTCGCCGATCTCCGCGCGGATGGCTCGCAAATCGTCGAGGTCGAGCAGGTTGACGGCGAGGCCGTAGAAGCCCTTGCTTCGGCCGTCGTTGCAGTCCCGGATCAGGAACGCAAGAAGATCGATCTTCTCGCGCAGCTCCGCCAGATACGTTTCGAGGCCGGCGGCCGCGGCCCGTTCGAAATCGGCGAGGACGTTCCGGTAGGAGATGAACGAATCGACGCGGCTCGGCTTCTTATACCTGTCGCAAGGAAAGGCTTCGCACTGGAAACAGAACTCGACACCGCCGTGCTTTGAAGCGCAGGTGATCACGGCGCAGGACGGATGCTTCAAGTGGAACTCCGGGCCGCCGCAGCCCGGGCATTTCGACACGCCCTCGGTCTGATGGCGGGGACACAGGCCGCAGCTGAGCCCGCACAGGGAGAAGTTCGGATGGGCCCTTGAGTATTCCTTCATGTCGAACCGAACGCGGCGGCGGCGACGATCGAGCAAATGCCCTTCGATCCGCACCGCTTTATGGCCAAACGTCGGAGGCAGTATATCACTGGCAGACCGTCATCGCGAGAAGGACTCGGATCAATAGGAAATTCCTTTTTGGCTGGGCGTGAAATCGAGGTCTCGGACTCGGAATCAACCCTTCTCATCACGAAAAGTAAGATATCCTCCTCATAGCTTCAATCACTGAGAATCCCACGCCTCCGCAAGCGTCTATCTCTACGAGGCGCGATCTTCCGCCCTAACCGGTGCTCTATCTATTTGAAGTAGCAAGTTCTAATACGGCCACGAGGTTATCAGGATGGTTTAATAAGAGATAAACAAAAACGCTTTCGCCTCTCCTCACCACCTTCATATCGTCTGCAAAATAAGAAAGAGTTGAATCCATTGGACAACGGTAAGTTTGAATATATCTTCCATCTAAATTAAAAGCATCAATATCGATGCTTCCTTTCGAGATACGGTATGCAAAAATCTCGTCGCCGTTGATATCGAAGGTCGGATATGCATAGAGATAGCGCAATTTGCGGTATCCTTCATCCTTCAAAGGATTCCTTTCGAGTTTGAATTCCTTAATTTTATCTCCCTTTGCATCGAAGATGCGATAGATGTTGCCATAAACTTGGAGAGCATGAAAAGTATCTCCCTGAGAACGCATCGTGATATAATTCCCTTCAAACATCTTAATCATATCAGGGTAAGACTTTTCTAGGTATCCGGGAATCGACCTAATAACTTCTCCCCGTAGGTTAAAGAAAGTAAACAAGGGAGTTGATTGATCCGTAAGGTACCTCGGGTCGGGAGACTCCGCCATTATCGTATCTGCGGTCACAGCCGGAGAAAGAACAAACCGTAAAAGATTCCACGCTTCTATCCATAGCCCCTCTTCGGTAAAAACTTGGATTCTTGAGTTCCCTCGATCCGTAATGTAGACCCTGCTCTTGTAGCAAAAGATAAAAATAGGGTCACTAAATTCTCCTGGCCCCTGTCCTGGTCTTCCAAATCGCCTTATGAAATGTCCATCGAGATCGAAGCAATAAATGGTTTGGCCGCCTGAGTCACATACAAATATGAATCGGTCGGATACTGCGAACTTAGAAGTGTTATGAAAAACGATATGTTGCTGGTTCATTTGCTCTTCTGAAGGGAACGTTCGGACGAGCCTAGCCACGCTTATTGTATCCGAATTGGGCATCGCTCCAGCTGCACACAAAATCGCCCCCGCAGAAATCGCTATGCTTCCGATTTTGGCCAGCCATATCATCATGCATTCCTTAAAAAAAATGGGGGTGGGAAGCCCCTGCAACTTAGCCTATCGGATCAGTTGAGTGGCGGAGGCGGGGGGCACAGGATACTTCCTCCATTAAGGCACATGATCCACGCGCAGCCCCACATCTTCCATCCTCCGTCCTGACAGGCGGCCCCGCCATAGCCGCCTCTCGGACTCGGAATCAATCTCTCTGACCATGGCGGCCATCCTGAGCCGATTCTAGCCAAAGGGCTGTTGGCTGGCAAGCATCGTTTTCATGCTCGGCTTGGAATCGCCGGCCTTCATTTTCTTGACAGGATGAGGGGCGTGTGGAATAGTGTTTTGTCCGATGAAGAAATTCCTGAAGAAAGCCCGTTGGATCCTGATCCCGGCCGCCCTGGCCGCGATCGTCATCCTTTGGGTCGTCAAGTTCGAATCCCAGAAACCCGAGATCCGTCCGGCCGACGACAGCCGGTTCCTCGGCCGCGAGCTTACATTTCGGGTAAGCGACCGGAAAAGCGGTCTGGCCGAAGTCCGGGTGGAAGCCGTCCAGGCCGGCCGGACCGTCGAGGTCTTTTCCGAAAGATTCCCCGCGGCGCTGCCGGCTTACGTCAAAACGCTTTCCCTGCGCCCGCTTCCCGCCGGACTGGCCGACGGCGAGATCCTTCTCCGGATCTCGGCCGAGGACCGCTCCTGGAACGGCGGGAACACCGCCGTCGTGGAAAGAAAGATGGTCCTCGACACCCGCCCGCCCCGGATGAACATCGTCGGCGGGCCGCACTATATCAACACGGGAGGCGCGGGCGTCGTCTCCTGCACCGTGGACGAGGAAACTCCGGTCGTCGGGATCCAGGTCGGGGAGCGCTTTTTCCCCGGATCTCCGAGCGGCGAAAACCGGTTCCTGGTCTTTTTCGCGCTTTCTCCGGACGCGCCCCGCGACGTTCCTTTCTCCGGCGTGGCCGAGGATCGGTCCGGCAACCGGACGACGATCGTCTTCCGGCCGGTGATCAAGACCGTCGCCTTCAAGCGGGACACCCTGAGCCTGTCCGACAGGTTCCTCGGAGACGTCGTCTCCTATTTCAAGGACATCGACCCGGGGCTCCAGGGAACGGACCTGGAAGCCTTTCTGACAGTCAACCGAACGCAGCGGAAGATGGATTATGAGCGGCTGGCGGCCCTCTGCCAAAAGACGGAATCCCGGATGCTCTGGTCCGGGCCGTTTCTCCGGCTACCGAACTCAAAGCCCATGGCCGCGTTCGGAGACCGGCGGACTTATACGTACGACGGCAAGGTCGTCGACCAGCAGGTCCATCTCGGCGTGGACCTGGCCTCCACGGCCCAATGTCTCATCCCCGCGGCCAACGCCGGCCGGGTGGTGTTCGCCGACCCGCTGGGCATCCACGGCCTGACGGTGGTCCTGGATCATGGCCTGGGATTGTTCAGCATGTATTGCCATTTGAGCCAGATCGATGTCGCGTTGTCCCAGGGCGTGACGCGGGGCGAGACCCTCGGGCTTTCCGGCTCCACGGGCCTGGCCGGCGGCGACCATCTCCATTTCGCCATGCTCGTCCACGGGGCGTTCGTCAATCCCGTGGAATGGTGGGATGACCACTGGATCCGCGACAACGTCGAGATCAAGACAAGATGATGCGGCCATGACCAAGCCGGGGCCCGGCCGGGGCATGGACCAAGAGCTGATCGCCCCCTGCGGCATGAACTGCGCCCTGTGCGCGAACCATCTCGCGAAAGCTCTCGACCTCCGCGCGCAGGGCCTCCGGATGCCGTACTGCGCCGGCTGCCGGGCGCGGGGGAAGATGTGCGCCTTCCTGAAGAAGAAATGCGACCGCCTCAGAAAGGCCGAGATCGCCTCCTGTCACGAATGCCCGGACCTTCCCTGCCCGGCCCTGCGGACGATCGACGCCCGCTACCGCGAGCGCTACCGGATGAGCATGATCGAGAACCTGCAGGTCATCCGGGACAAGGGCATGGCGGCCTTGCTGAAAAGCCAGGCGAAGACCTGGCGCTGCCCGGAATGCGGCGGGATCGTCAGCTGCCACAACGGGCTCTGCTTCCGCTGCGATCTCGAGACGCTCAAGCGACGGAAACAGAAGTATCGTTGGGAGGGCGAATAGTCCGCTGCCCCGCGGAGCGGAGGCGCCATGGGCAAGATCGTTTTTCGTTCGGCGCTCGCGGGCCTGGCCTTCTTCGCGGTCCTCGTCGCCCTCAATCGGTTCGACAAGCCGCAGGCGCCCGACGGCACCGGCGAAAGGGACCTGCTTCCGGCCTCGCTCGAACCCGGCAACGGCGCCTTCTGGCTTCTCTTTCTCGGCGAGCCGGAATCCGAAGGCTTGGATGTCGGGAGGAAGGCCCCCGAATACGGCCGTCTTTTGGGCCGGCTCGAGAGGGTCGAGCGGCTGACCTGGCAGGTTTCGCCCAGGACGAAGTCTCTGGGCGTCCGCTACTGGCAGATGATCGCGGAGATCCCCTTCCCCCGTCTTCCGGTGCAAGACTGGCCGGGGTTCCTCCGGACCGAACGCGGACGCCTGACCGGCCTGCGGTCCAGCCTGGTGGTCCTGCTCGGGCGCTTCGGGCGCATGATCCGGTCGGAGACCGTCGCCGATTTCGGCTACGGTGTCGAATGGGACCGGTCCTACGCTTTGACGTCGTTCGTCCAGGCGACGGCCAGGCTCCATGCGGCGCTGGCCCTCCTCGACGCCGAGGACGGGCGCTGGCCGCTCGCGGCCGGAGAGCTCCTCGCCGCCTTCGGGTTCGGCGATCGGCTGACCGCGGCGGCTCAGAGCTTCTTCTTTTACACGCTCGGCCGTTCCATCCTCGAAGCCGCTCTCGACGGCCTGGGGGGCCTGCTGAGCCTGCCTGGCTGCCCGCCTGAGATCAGGGCCTCCCTCCTCGAGGCCCTCCCGCCCCTTTCCGGGCCCCGGTTCAGCGCCCGGGGCGCTCTCGTGGGCGAATTCCTGTGGATCTCGGAAAGGGTCGAACGCGGGGACCGCTGGCTTCAGAGCGAACTGGCCTTCCGCGAGATCCTTCCTGGCCGGAGCGGCGAACGGACCCGGATGGCGGTCAACATCCTCCTCGGGCGGGAGCTGGGCCCGGCCACCTACACGCGGCTCCGGGAAGCCGCCTTCGATCTGTTCCTGATGAAGAACCGGACCAGGGGCTATTTCCGGGACGCCCTGAGCTGGCTGCTGGCTCTCGACGCCGCTCCGCCTTTCCGCTGGGGCGCCCTTAAGGGAGCTCCACAGTCCTTCAGGGGCCCGGCACCGGGCTGGCTCTGGAACCCGTCGGGCAAGCTCCTTTATGAGAGCCTCGACCCGGTCCGTCAAAAGAGGTCCATAGAGAGGGGCCATTTGACCCGGGCCCTCTATGACCTGATCAGGATCTCCGCGAGCTCCGGATCCTCGACCGCCATAGACCCTTTTTCGGGACGGCCCTACGGATGGGATGAGGACCGCGGGCTCCTCTGGAGCGTCGGCGTCGACGGTCAGGACGACCGGGGCGATCCCGAGAAGGATCTCGTGCTGCCGGTCCGAAAATCGGTCTCGAGGCTCTGACGCACCTCGAGCATCTTCCGGCGATAGCGTTCGAGGCGTTTATCCAGGGCGGGTTTGAGCGCCTTGACCGCCGGCGGCGTGTGGTTGTTCCTTCGCTTGGTCCGGGAGCGGACGTTCCGGATCCCGGCGGCGTCGAACCCGAAAGACTCCAGGATACAGGCGAGTGTGTGGTCCCGGTGGGGGTGTCCCGCGTCCTGCGGCCCGTCCTCGTCCATGCACATGTATTCGTATTCCACGCAGACGTAGCTGTCTTGAGCCAGCCCCTCCATGAGATCCATCTGGCCCTCGAGGTCGGTGACGATGCGGCGGCTGAGGACGCGGATGCCGAGCGGCGTCGCCCCGAGGAGGGTCAGCGCGCGATACCACCGGCTCCTGTAGGACTCCCGGTAGAAGCGGCTGACCGCGGCGACATAGGGATTTCTCTGAACATAGTTTTGGCGGACCTGCCTGATCATCGATACCAGGATGTCGACGGGCTCGCGGAAGACGAAGATGTGCCTGGCCGGGAGTCCGTAGACAAAGGGGTTGGAGACGTCGAAGGGGTTCTTAAAGAGCTGGGGCCGCGGGTCCCCTTTCCCGAGGATGCGGCTGAGGGCCCGGAATCTCCCGATACTCGCCGGATCGAGCCTGAAGACATGCCGGGGATGGAACTGCTTCCAGGGTTTCGGGCTGGCGAGGAGGCCGATCCCTCGGCTGAAAGGCGGCTCATGCATGGTCAGGTGGGAATACTCCTCGAACATCTCCCGGTTCACCCGGACATGGTCGAACTTCCGGGTGACGCTCCCCAGGAGCTCCCTCAACTCCCTGCGCTCGGTCTCGCCGCCCTCGAGGGCCGCGGCGAACTCCGGTGAGAGGACGGGGTCGTCCGCGATGTCGAGGAGATGCCCCAGGGTCAAAGTCCGGAAGACGCCGGTCTCTTGGAGCCAGGTCCCCAGGATGGTCGTTCCCGATCTGTGGATGCCTTCGATGAAGTACCAGTCCATCGTCCCCCCGAATTTAGCCTATTTCGGAGAGGAACGCAAACTTTCTTGGCATAGTTCTTGCTAAGGATATCGGCATGAAACTCGGAATTCACAAGCGCATCACGCTCAACAACGGGGTCGGGATGCCGCTCTTCGGCCTCGGTACGTGGGCGGCGACCGGCAAGGCGGGACGGCAGGCCGTGCTTTGGGCCCTCGCTGCCGGATACCGGCTCATCGACACCGCGGCGGAATACGGCAACGAGAAAGAGGTCGGGGACGCGGTCCGCGAGAGCGGGCTCGCGCGCGAAGAGATCTTCGTCACGACCAAGGTCTGGCCCTCGGAATTCGGATATGAGAAGACCCTGCGGGCTTTCGAGGCCAGCCGCCGCCGTCTCGGCCTCGAGCAGGTCGATCTCTATCTCATCCATTGGCCCGGCGACGATCTTCAGGCCCGCGGCGAATCGTGGCGCGCGCTCGAGGCCCTGCTCGCAGACGGGCGTTGCCGGGCCATCGGGGTCAGCAACTACTCCGTCCGGGAGCTGGGAGAGATCCTCGAGGGCGGCCGGCGGAGCGTCATCCCGGCCGTCAACCAGGTCCCCTACAGCCCCTTCAGGCAGCAGCGGGAGCTCGCCGAGTTCTGCCGGACGCAGGGGATCCGCCTCGAAGGGTACAGCCCGCTCACGCGCGGGGCCCGGCTGGACGACAGGACCGTGCGCGCGGTGGCCAAGGCCCATGGCCGGACCCCGGCCCAGGTCCTGATCCGGTGGGCCCTCCAGAAAGAGGTCGTGACCATTCCCAAGTCCGTCCATAAGGAGCGGATCATCGAGAACGCGGACGTCTTCGGCTTTTCGCTGTCACGGGAGGACATGGCCGCCCTGGACGCCCTCGGCGGCCTCATTCCAGGGGCTGGTTGAGGTCGACCTCCGCGATCCCGGCCGTGCCGTTCCAGTTGAGCGGATACTTCGCGTTGGCCAGCCGGATGTTGAAATACTGCGCCAGGCCCTTGAAGCTGATCAACCCGGCCCGCCGGTAGCCGCCGGCCAGCGAGATCTTGACCGTCTCGGGATAGCCGATGTGCGTGCGCTCCGGTTTGATCGCCAGGATGTTCGTATCCGGATTGAAGGCCAGCCGGACCGCCTTGAACTCCATGTTCTCGCCCATGATCAGCTGGGTGGCGCCGTTGTTGAAGATGGCGTATCCGCGCTCGGAGAGGGACATCACCGGCTTGCGGATGTGGAGGGCGCGACGGCCGTCGCCCCGTGCCTTCTTGATGACCAGGAACCCCTTGCCGAACGGAAGCCCGGACTCATCCTCGGCCATGGCGTTGTGCTCCTTTTGCGGACGAATCAATACCTGTGCGGGCGATACACGAGATGGACACCAACCCTTCCCCACACGCAGTAAGAATAAACCGGCTTTAGCCGGGTGTCAAGCCGGTTGTCAAGCGGGCCGGGAGGCCGGCTGGAAGACGGCCGGGCTCACCCGGAGGCTCTTTCCGGCGGCCCGGAAAGCCTGGAGCCAGTCCTGGGCCGCGGCTTCGCCGTCGGCCGACCGCTTCGAGTAGCCGGCATAGACCTGCCGGCCGCGCAGGACATAGATGTTCTGGCTCTTCCACAGGTCCAGGCCCAGCGGAAGGGGCTTCAGGGCTTTGATCAGCCCTCCGACGGCGGCCAGGGCGGGATGGTTTTCGGGGTTCTCGGCCCAGAGTCTCATCAGCCCCTCGATCCTCGTCCGGGCCAGGTATTCGAGCCGGGCCGTGTCCGGCTCGAGGGACCAAGTCCGGTATTCCTCGACGAGGCCGGCGAGGCGCCCGAAATCGATATCCGCGGCATCGATGAGACGCCGGAAGTCGGCGTTGAGAACGAACTCGGCCGGGCCCAGGAGCATCTCGGGCAGGGGGATGTCCATCCGCTTCAAGGCCTCCATGAGGGGGCGATTGGTCTCATAGATGCGCCGGAAGTCGGCGTCGAGGGTCCGCAGGGTATCCTCGAGAAGGGCGTTGACGATCTTTTTGCGCTCGTCCTTGAACAGGTGCCAGAGCGAATAGCTGTGATCCCCGAAGCTCCGGTCGATCTGCCGCAGGACCGCCGCGATATCGCCTTTGGCAAAAGGCTCCCGGAAGGAGAGACACATCGTCCGGAAGAGGTCCTCGCCCTCGAGCTCCTTGACGCCCGCGGTCAGGTTCTGGTCCCCGAGGTGGAGGGCCGCGTAGGCGACGGTCCGCTCCTCCCAGGTGATCTCCGACCGGAGCGTCACCCGGCCGACCGCCAGCTTCCTCCGGCCGGCGGCCTCGCGTTCGCAGACCTCGGCGCTGGCGTGATAATGGGCGATCTTGACGGCCCGGGGATATTCCTCGAAGAGCGAGGACACGGCGTAGTGGGCGGCGAGGCGGGGGAAGTCGACGATCGAGGGCCGGACGAACATCTCGTAAACCCGGGCCCCGTCGCCGTATTCGGGCACGTTGCTCTTCGCCCCGGCCAGCCGGCCGGTGAACTCCGCCTCCAGGTCCGAGCCGGTGACATCGCGGACGAGCTGCAGGACGCGCGCGGCGTATTGGATCACCTGGACCGTCTCGACGTTGGAGATGTCGTCGAAGAACCAGCCGTCGCTCGCGAACATGAGCATGGCGTGCCGCTGGGTCTCCAGGAGCTTGAGGGCCCCGGTCTTCTCCTCCGTCGACAGGGGGCGGGCGAAGTTCCGGCCAAAGAAGGCCTCGACGTTCGCCGTCGAGCGGTCGAGGACGACGGAGATGTAATCGTCGCGCGCCCGCCAGGGATCCGCGCCCCATCCGGCCAGGATCTCCTCGAACGGCGCCGCCGCCTTGTCGCGGAGCCAGTCCATGGCCTCGCGCAGCGGTGTCCGCCACTTCTGGTTCCAGCGCGCGTGCGCGCCGGTGCTGTCGCCGCAATCGCCGCGCCAGCGCTCGACGCCGTGGGCGCAGCTCCAGGCGGTGTTGGCGGCGATCTCGACCTCCCAGGACGGGGCGTGCCGGTCGAGGAAGTCGGCGTAGACGGTGATCTCGGCCAGCCGGTTCCGCTCGATGTGACGCAAGCCATAGGCCAGGGCCATGTCCCCGAAGCGGTGATGATGGCCGTAGGTCTCGCCGTCCGTGGCGACATGGACGATCTCGTCGTCCGCCGCCCCGGCCGAGAAGGCGCTCACCAGGCGGCCGGCGAACCCCACGCCGTCCCGGAGAAGGCCGCCGAACGCGATGTCGTGGGAGATCCGGCCGTCGTAGAAGAAGAGCGTGATCGTCCGGCCCGAGGGCAGGCGGCAGAGGTAGGGCCTGCGGGGGTCGATCGTGCCGATCCCGGCGGCCGTCCAGTCCCGGTCCCCGATCTTCCGCGCCCGGGCGGCCTGGTAGGGGGACAGGATGGTGAAGGCGACGCCGAGCTCGGCGGCGATGTCCAGGCTCTCCAGATCGACCGCGGTCTCCGGGAGCCAAAGGCCTTCCGATCTCCGGCCGAACCTCGATTCGAAATCCCGGAGGCCCCAGACGATCTGGGTCCGCTTGTCGCGGCTGTTGGCCAGCGGCATGATGAGGTGGTTGTAGCCCTGAGCGATGGCCCCGCCGTGCCCGTGGAACCTGTCCCGGCTCTCCCGGTCCGCTTCGATGACGGCCCGATAGACGTCGGGAGCGGCCCTCTCCATCCAGGAGAGGAGCGTCGGGCCGGCGTCGAAGCTGATGCGGGCGTAATTGTTGACGATGTCGACGATCTGCTGCTCGCTGTCGAGGATGCGCGAGGCGGTGTTCGGCGCGTAGCACTCCGCGGAGACCCGCTCGTTCCAATCGTGGTAGGGGGCGGCCGATTCCTGGAACTCGATCTCCTCGAGCCAGGCGCTCTCGCGGGGCGGCTGGTAGAAGTGCCCGTGGACGCAAACGTACCGGCTCATGTCGCCCTGTCCTTCTTGAAGACCAGGACGCCGAGCGGCGGGAGGGTCAGGCGGAGGGAATGGCTCCGGCCGTGGAGCGGCTCGGGGACGGCCTCGACCGCGCCCAGGTTGCCCCGGCCGCTGCCGCCGTAATCCCTGGCGTCGCTGTTCAGGAGCTCCCGCCAGGTCCCGCCGTCCGGAACGCCGACGCGGTAGTTCCCGTGGGCGACAGGCGTGAAGTTGCAGACGACCAGGATGAGGTCCGGCGTCGACCGGCCCTTGCGCAGATAGCTGACGACGCTGTGGTCGACGTCTTTGAAATCGACCCACTCGAAGCCGGCCGGCTCGACGTCGAGCTCGTGGAGGGCCGGCTCGCGGCGATAGAGCTCGTTGAGGTCCTTGACCCAGCGCTGGACCTCCCGGTGGGCCTGGTGGTCGAGGGCGTGCCATTCCAGGCTCTCCTCGTGGGTCCACTCCTTCCACTGGGCGAACTCGCCGCCCATGAAGAGGAGCTTCTTGCCGGGGTGGGTGTACATGTAGCCGTAGAGGGCTTTGAGATTGGCGTATTTCTCCATCTCCAGGCCGGGCATCTTGCCGACGAGAGAGCCCTTGCCGTGGACGACCTCGTCGTGGGACAGCGGCAGGACGAAGTTCTCGGTGTAGGCGTACCACATGCTGAAGGTCAGGTCCTTGTGGCTGAACTTGCGGAAGAGCGGGTCCCTGCTGAAGTAGGCCAGCATGTCGTGCATCCAGCCCATCTTCCACTTGAGGCCGAAGCCGAGGCCGCCGAGGTCGACCGGCCGGGTGACCATGGGCCAGGCCGTCGACTCCTCGGCGATGGTCTGGATGCCGGGGCAGGCGCCGTAGGCGACCTCGTTGAGGCGCCGGATGAAGGTCAGGGCCTCCAGGTTCTCCCGGCCGCCGTAGCGGTTGGGGATCCACTCCCCCGCCTTCCGGGAATAGTCGAGGTAGAGCAGGGAGGCGACCGCGTCGATGCGCAGGCCGTCGGCGTGAAAGCGCTCGAGCCAGAAGAGGGCCGAGCTGATGAGGAACTCGCGGACCTCGTTGCGGCCATAGTTGAAGATGGCGCTCTTCCAGTCGGGGTGAAAGCCCTTGCGCGGGTCCTCGTGCTCGTAGAGCGAGGTGCCGTCGAACCGCCCCAGCCCGTGCCCGTCGATGGCGAAGTGC
>Ga0209706_10001539_pt1 | contig 13050 bp, 7 predicted proteins | sample PPLLaktember2015_6_FD_187263 | JGI IMG/M metagenome (GOLD analysis project Ga0209706, IMG submission 187263) | Freshwater sediment microbial communities from Prairie Pothole Lake near Jamestown, North Dakota, USA - PPLs Lake P8 Core (1) Depth... | ecosystem: Environmental > Aquatic > Freshwater...
AAACCAAGCAATTCCTCAGGGTGCCGGTAGATGGTCATGCTGTTTGCAAACATCACCCAGTCGAGGTCAACTTCATCTGCAATAAGCCGGATGATTTTCCAGTTCTTAGCCCCGACTCCGATTGCACTGACTTTCGCCTGCGATTTTAAATCCGCCAGGGCTTTGTATGCTTCAACAACATGGCCGAAAAGCGCTTTGAATTCTGCTTCATCATGAGCCCTGCCAAGGTATTCGTCAGGATCGTGAACCGACACAAGCTCTGGTTTAAGATTACCTCCCAGTAACTCATTACCCTGGTTCCAGCATTCCAGGATCCCCTGATAGCTTATGTTCTGGCGGGCATCGTTTTTAATGTCAATCCAAACACCTTTTTCAAAGGTTGGTACGGGAGAAGACAAAGGGGTGCGGAGCCAGCCGAGCTTGTTACTGATAACAATATCCCCGGGTTCAACCTGAAGATCGTGTAAAATTTCACCAAGCTTTTCCAGGGCCAGGCCTGCACCGTATTTTCCGGCAGTGTCAAAAACAACAGGTTTCGGAACATGCAGGAGGCATTCCTTTACGATGGCGCTTTTTGTTTCATCGCTCAGGGCTGAATATAAATTTCCCAATGCGCTGGTACCAAAGATGATTGGAGGTAAATTGATGCCTGTTTTTCCTACCGGCCTGTGTTCCATGGGAAATCTTTTCGCACAAATTAAAAAATACTTTTGAATACTTGTCTTATACCATTCACAAATAATCATCATGATCATCAAAACAGCCTGAAGCCTGTTTCATGGATCATTTAACGCAATTACTTAAGATTTTTAACTAAATCTGACTGAAGGTATTCAAATATTAACCAAATGTCTATCCAGATTTACCAAATGTAAAGTATCTATTTCTGATGAATTATAAATAAACAAAATTGTATTCAGAATTTCCGAAATGAACTTCTATGCCGGTATAAAACCTGGACAGTAAGTTACCGGCATGCATCCAGTTAATTCCTTATTTAAAAGAGCCGTGAAATTTCTTTCTTTTTATCTACCTAACTCAATTGCTAATGAAAAATTTTTTTCTGATCATCGTGCTTTTTGTGGCTGTTTCCGTATTTGCGGTTACGGCCCAAACCGTGACTATCTCGGGCACTGTTACCTCTTCCGTTGAAGGAGAGGGGCTCATGCCCGGAGTAGCTGTTTCCGTCAGGGGGACAACTATAGGAATCACCACTGACATTAATGGCAAATATTCACTTGATGTTCCAACGGGTGCCAATACCCTGAAATTTTCCTATATCGGCATGAAAGCCCAGGAAATTGAGATTTCGGGACGTACAGTGATTAATGTTATCCTTGACCCTGAAGTTCTGGGTCTGGACGAAGTTGTTGTAACCGCACTTGGGATATCGCGCGAAAAGAAAAGTCTCGGATATTCCGTCCAGCAAATAGGAGGGGAGGAGCTTAATACTGCGAGGGAAACAAACTTCATTTCCTCGATGTCGGGGAAGGTGTCAGGTGTCTCGATAAAACAGCCGAATACACTGGGCGGATCGGCAAATATTATTATCCGCGGCAATGCATCGCTCCTTGGAAATAACCAGGCGCTGTTTGTAGTTGATGGTATACCTGTTGATAACAGCATCACAAACACTGAGACCCAAAAGACCGGGGGAGGTGGTTTTGATTACGGGAATGCTGCAATGGATATTAACCCGGATGATATTGAATCGATCTCGGTCCTCAAGGGTGCTGCAGCAAGCGCCCTCTACGGATCAAGGGCTGCGAACGGTGTTGTCCTTGTAACCACTAAAAAAGGTGTGAAGAACAAGGGGCTTGGTATTACATTTAATTCAAGTATGGTTTTGAGCAAGATCGACAGGGCTTCAATGCCTAAATTTCAGAAAGAGTACGGCGGGTCGTATGGTCCATATTACGATGATGAGAGTGGTTATTTCCTGCTCAGTGATGTTGACGGTGACGGGACAGAGGATCTTGTGGTTCCGACTTTCGATGATGCGTCATGGGGAGCAAAATTCGATCCCAACCTGATGGTAGTTCAGTGGGAAGCCCTTGATCCCCTGGCTCCTAACTATGGGGAGAAAACGCCGTGGGTATTTCCCGAGCACAGTATTGAAGCCCTGTTTAAAACAGGTGTGAAATTTACCAATAATCTGGCACTCGATGGCGGTAATGATGTGAGTACATACAGGTTATCGTATACCAACGTCGACGAAAAAGGAATTCTGGCTAACAGTTCAATTAAGCGGAACACAATTAACTTTTCAGGCTCCTATGATCTGTCAAAAAAACTTACTGTTGTGGCAAATGCAAGCTATGTCAATCTGAAGTCGGTTGGAAGGTATGGAACCGGGTATGATGAGCAGAATCTGATGCAGGTTTTTGGACAGTGGTTCCAGACAAACGTGGATGTTCAGCATCTGCTGGATAATTACAAATCTCCGGTTGACGGGACTCAAAGAACATGGAATTATACCGGTATTCCTACACTGGATTCTCCTCCGCGGGCATATTATGCAAATAACCCCAACTGGGTCCGTTACGAGAACTTCAATAACGACGGGCGTGACAGGATTTACGGATATGCAAAGCTGATCTACAAGCTTGCCGACTGGGCGACCCTTGAGGGGAGAATTGCAAATGACTTCTATTCCGAATACCAGGAAAGAAGAATAGCAATCTCAAGCGCTCAGGCCGGCAGCTTACCCGATTATACAAAATTCGTCCGCACATTTGATGAATACAATGCTGATGTTATGTTCCGGTTTCAGAAAGATTTTGGGAATTTTTCGCTTAACGGTCTGACGGGAAGCAGCACCAGATCGAATACTATTAAGTCAACCCTTGGCAGTACGGAAGGAGGTCTTTCGATACCACGTTTTTACGCGCTTGACAATTCAGTAGCGCCGCTTTTCAATGAAGAAGCCGAAGTCTTGCAGAGGATTAACAGCATATATGCCAGTTTCTCTGCAGGGTACAAAAGATTTGTTTATGTTGATGTAACCTCGAGGTATGACGTTTCATCCACCCTGCCAAAAGGCAACAATTCATATTTTTACCCATCAGTATCGACAAGTTTCATCCTGTCGGAACTGGAAGGCTTGAAGAATTCAAATCTCCTTTCCTTCCTGAAGCTCCGACTGAATTATGCAGAGGTCGGAGCAGATGCTCCTGCTTATAACACAAAACCGGCATATATCAGCGGACGGCCGTGGGGAAGTCTGGGATTATTCTCACTTCAGAATAATTTTTATAACCTCAATATTAATCCTGCATTGTATAATCCGGATCTTCTTCCGGAGAGGACCAAAAGTATTGAAGCCGGCCTGGAAGCACGTTTCATTAAAGACCGGTTCGGTTTCGATATCTCGTTCTATAAAAACAATACTTTCGATCAGATAATGCCGATTGAAGTCTCCAGGGCCTCCGGCTATAGTGCAATGTATATTAACGCGGGTGAGATCCGGAATACGGGAGTTGAGATTTCGCTGGATGCAGAACCTGTCAGAAGCACAGACTTTTCATGGATTATCGGTCTCAACTGGTTCAGGAACAATAATAAAGTGATCAGCCTTGGCGGCGGAATTGACAACATTCTTCTCTTCTATGCATGGGATGTTTCAATAAACGCCAGAGAGGGAGAACCTTATGGTGCTATAGTCGGTACAAACTTTGTCTATCTCGACGGTAAAAAGGTTGTCGGCAGTGACGGATTCTACCTCAGGACCGAAAATGAGGAGGTTATCGGGAATATTAATCCTGACTGGAATGCAGGCATTAAAAACACATTCAGGTACAAGCGCTTTTCGCTGAGCGGGCTGATTGATATTCAAAAGGGAGGAGATATCTTTTCGGTCAGCACAAAACACGGATGGTCGACCGGTCTGTATGAAGAGACAGCAGGCCTCAACGATAAAGGCAATCCGAAACGGGACATGGTCGCCGACGGCGGAGGTGTCCTTTTCGAGAATACGGTATATGAAGACGGGCTTACGAATGCAACATACGTTGAATGCAATGAATGGGGGACGGCTTTTGACTACGATGCCTCGCCTACAGCAAGATACGTTTTCGATGCATCTTATGTAAAACTTCGTGAGGTTGCCCTTTCATACGCTCTTCCTGATGCATTCCTTTCCAAAAGATTTGTGAAGAATGTATCGGTTTCACTGGTAGGCCGTAACCTGTGGGTCATAAAGAAGAACACATATCATTTTGATCCCGAAGCAGCCACAAGTGCAGGAAACCAGCAGGGAATCGAAAGTGGGTCCTATCCTGCAGCACGCACGTTTGGTGTCGACCTTAAATTATCATTTTAAAATATAAATAAAATATCATTGACATGAAAGAATTAAAATATATAGTATTTCTCTTATTAGCCGGGTTTTGCTCATGCGAGCTGCCGGATAATATGAATCCCAAGATGGCTGAATTTGTTCCGGGAACGTCTGTATTTACGATGGCTGAGGTAGCCCTCTTCGAACAAATAAACAGCCTCGACCAGAATCAAAATGTTTCAAGGCTTCTTGCCCAATACAATGCTCAAACCACATACTATGGTGAAAGTCAGTGGAACTTTTATGACAGGAGTCTGCCCGATGCAATGTGGCAGAGTCTTTATCGTGATGTTCTGCTGGATTTTAAAGAGGCAAGAAGATTGATTAACCTTGACGGTTCGACTTCTGCAGAAGTAAAGGTAAATCGGATTGCGATGATAGATATTCTGGAGGTCTGCGCGTATCATGTTCTTGTTGATGTCAATGGGAACATACCATATACTGAAGCCCTGCAGGGCAGGGAAAATCCAGCGCCCGTCTATGATGATGCAGCTGCAATATATGCTGATCTGATCGCGAGGCTTGGAAATGATGCACTGTCCCTTGATAACGGGTATGAGGGCATGGGAACCGCCGATGTTTTATACCACGGCGACATTGATTCATGGTTCCGGTTCGCCAACACTTTGCAGTTTCGCCTCGCAATGCGGCTGGCCGATTCAGATCCTTCATTTTCGAAGGCAACTGCTGAAGCAGCAATTTCGAGGGGGATATTCACTGACCAGGCCCAATCTGCTTCGCTTGTTTATTTCGGGGTATCACCACATGTAAATTCAATTTACTTAAGTATGATAGAGCAGGGCCGCTGCGATTTTGTCGCATCCAATACAATAGTGGATACAATGAATGCTATTAATGATCCGCGCCGGCCATACTATTTTACGACTGTTGAGGGTGAATATACAGGAGGATTATACGGGTACAGGAATGTATATGAACAATGTTCCAGCTTTTCCCCGCAGATGCTCACAGCAGATTTTCCTGCCATCCTTATTGATTACGTGGAAGTTGAATTTCTGTTATCGGAAGCCGCGGCAAGGGGATATGAAATCGGAAATGGTTCTGCCGAGTCACATTATAATGAAGCTGTAAGGCAAAGCATTCTGGCCTGGGGCGGAACGGCCGAAGAGGCTTCCGGCTACCTGGCCCAGCCTGAAATTGGGTATAATACCGGCACAACAGCCGGAGATTTCCGGAAGAAGATCGGATTGCAGAAGTGGATTGCATTATATAACCGGGGTCTTGAAGGATGGAGTGAATGGCGGAGATTTGATACCCCCATATTCAACATAGCAAGAAATAAAACTGCTGCCGACATTCCTTTAAGAATGCCCTTCCCATATAATGAGAATAATCTTAACCTCGCCAATTACACCGCAGCATCGGAGGCTATTGGAGGGGATCTGGTCTCGACAAGGATCTTCTGGGATATATTTTGATTACTAAAACAGGATTCAACAAAAAGTCATCACACCCATGCCCGGTAAAACACAATAGCTTCATACAACGATCAGTCTCGTCCGTTTAAACGGTGAGCTCAGGTTTCAGGTTAGCTACGGGCATGGGTATCTTTTATCAATCCTTCATGATCGAGGAAAATCAGAAAAAAAACTATTGCAAATGACAGTTCGTTCAGTTCACTGTCTTTGGTGTATTGAATTGTCAGAACCATCAGAGCGGCTGCCAGCATTATGATGATATGGAAATTTTTTGGAAGCGGTACCCGGAACTTGTTCACCAGATTACGAATAAAAGGAATTCTGCGGACCATTAACCTTGAAAAGAGGAAATAGATAATCAATACGGCAAACAAGAATTGCGAGAAAATCAATTTATTAATACTTTGCCCTCCGACCACCAGATTGTGAAGGTTCGTTTCAGCCTGCTTGTTGTGCTGCTGAAAAAAATCGCTGCTTTCGATCCCGAAGATCCTTTGTCCCCAGCTTATTTCGTCGCCGGCTGCAAAGAAAAATAAAGCGGCCAGAAACGCCCACGTAAGAACCCAGAGTAACTTTTTTATCTTTAAGTATTGAATTGCCCTGTACAAACATATCAGGCTGCTTAAGAACAGGAAAAGCACAGTTGTATATTCCACAATTCCATCTTCCCTGACAAAATTGAGATATGTATCAGTATCAACAAGATATCTGAGATAAATAGCATAGGCGATGAAAATAAACAGAACTGCACTTATTACAATCTCTGTTACTGAAATCAGTCTTTTTGTCTCCATTAACTCTTGAATTAAAAAATCCCGTTCTCCGGATCATGGCAATATATAAACTTTGTATTAATTCCCGGTTCGGGTCTGATCTTTTAGTGTCTGGTTAAAATGTAATATTCCTTTATAAGCCGGTCTTTGTCTTTTAAATCATAGTTCATATCAATCCGGTATTTCTTTTCGATCTTATAGCCGGTAAAACGATTCTTTATAACTGCAGAATCACCTCTCGGGGCGACTAAAGCAAACGAATTTTGGGATGGCAGGGATACGTGGTCACCGGCAACCTGGAGAAGCGGAATTGCCTTGCCGAAATTCCATATAATTTCCGGAGCTATTTCATTCAACCCGTAGGTTTCAATATTGTATTGCCTCTCGAAAACCTGAGCCTCACGGGCTGAAGCAAAACCGGGATTTAATAAAACCCCGGCCCTCAGAGGGATCATAGTCATCACTATCAGTATGAAAATTGATATTACCGAATACAATATCCTCCGGAAGTTTCTGTCAATAAGTCCTTTGATTATGAAGAATGAAAGCGGCCAGATCAGCAGGGTTGAAATAATAAAAAGGGGCAGGTATTCACTGATACCTGATTTAAAAAGAAACACCAGGGCAAAGGGGTATATAAATCCAATCAGGGCTATAATCCCAAAAGAAAAGATTATCCAGGTTTTCTCTTTTTTATCCGTAATCGTATTGAAATTTTTTATGAGGTACTCAATATAGAATCCGGTTGTGAGAGCAAGCGGGATCAGTACAGGTACAAGGTATCTTACTTTTTTCTCAGGAACGAAGGAGAGGAACAGGACTGACACGATCGTCCACAGGATTGCAAAACGGTAAGCCTTAATATTTTCCACTCTTTTTCTTAAGTAAGGATATATCAAGGCTGTCAGCGACGGGATAGTCCAGAGCCCGCTCTGAATAAAAAAATTCCAGTAATAGTAAAAGGGCTTGACTTCATAACTCGTCCAGTTCGATGTCTCCCTGTTTGCAATCATTTTGAAATGCTCAGGATCTTTGAATGAGACATAAATATACCATGAGGACCCTAGGGCAAGGCCTGCCAGGAATACAAACAACAGGTAAAGGATTTTCTTCCTGAATGAGAAATGATACACCAGTGCAAAACTGATCAGAAACGGGATCAAAAGGACATAAAGCGATATAGGCCCCTTGCTTAAGAATGAGAGACCCAGAAAAACCCCGGCCAGGGTACTGTTCCGGAGTTCCCTGGAATCCTCACTCAGCATCTTCCAGAGGAAATATATACAGACCATCATCAGGCTGTGTGTATACATGTCCCATTGATTATCACGGCCTGCAAAGAAGATATAAAAGGAGGAAATGAGAATCAACGCATTATTCAGGCTTTGCTCAGTGTTTAGACCGGTCTGTTTTGAAAAATAATAGAAGATGAAAACCAGGAGAAAAGTGATCGCCACGACCGGTAACCGCAATGCGTAAAGAGACTCAAATCCAAAGACTGCGCCGGAAATGGCAGTCAGCAAGGTTGGGAGAGGGGGCTTTTGATACCTTGGTTCATTGTTCAGGGTTGTAAGCAAATACTCCTTATTTTGAACCATTTCACGAGCTGAGATGAAATTACGGGCTTCCATTATGTTGACTTCGATCTTATCCAGGCCTGAAAAAAGCAGGAGCCCGGTAACAACGATCAACACGACTTCATGCTTTAACTTTTTCAGCATTTGCTCCATATCTCTTTAAGATGTAAATGTTTCTGGAATAAGCAACCAGGCCTGAAAGATGTCCAAGGAGTAGAACCGGGTCTTTTCTGAAAATAGCATATATGAAAATGAGAAAGGAGCCAGCAAAGCTTATTACCCAAAACCCCATTGGTAAAATTGATTCCTTTCTTTTTTCGGAGTACATCCACTGGTAAACAAAACGCAGGGTGAACAACACCTGTGACACAATTCCCAGGGCCATCAAAAAGACCGGAATATGATCTTTGTTGAAAAGGTTTGCCCGGTCCATTATATTGTTATTGTAGCCGTATATAAGAATGACCACCGGAAAGAAATACAAAAGGAGCCTGAGCCAGGAAGGCCTCTTTTCCCATTCATGCTCCAGTTGAATGTTCCTGATATAGACATAGTAAGTTATAACCTGCCCAAGCATTATTGCAAAGTCATGGCGGAGATACCCATAAATAAACAGAAGGACTGATGCGAATAGACTGATCTCCCAGAACAGATTGGGGGTCAGGACTTTTTTATGTCTTTCTGATAAAATCCATTGCAGAAGAATCCGGCTTGAAAACAGCAGCTGTGCCAGAAACCCAATCGTGTAGATAATCCAGTTGCTCATAATAATGGTCAGGGTTTTTGGCTGGATTCCCCGACTTTATAGTTGATGTACTTTTTCTTCATCCAGAGATATGCGAAACAGTCCATCAGCGGACCCAGCAAACGGTTCCAGAGGTTGAAATTTGATTTTCCGGCGGTTCTTGGAAAATGCCGGACAGGCACCTGTAAAATTCTTCCTTTCTGAAGCAGGACCATCGCAGGCAGAAAACGGTGTAATCCGTTGAACATGGGTATCCTCTTTGCGATGTCAGTCCTGATAATCTTCAAGGGGCAGCCTGTATCATCCATCCCGTCATGGGTAAATAATCTTCTTATCTTATTTGCAATTACGGAGGAGGCATTTTTTACAAAAGAATCCTGCCTGTCCTGTCTGACTCCCTGAACAAGGTCATATTCATCTATATACTCCAATAGGATATTGAAATCAAACGGTGAAGTTTGCATATCTGCATCCAAATAACCGGTAAGCGAAGTATCGGAATGATCGAAACCAGCTTTAAGAGCAGCGCTCAATCCATAGTTCCGGTCAAAAGAACAATATGAAAAGGAATCTGAATTTTTACAGATCTCTTTAATTTTCTGCAAACTGCCGTCACCCGATCCATCATTAATGAACAATATCTTCGTCCTTTTTAACGAACTTTCCAGGAAATCACGAAGTTCCTTATGCAATCTTTCAATATTGCCTTCTTCATTAAATACCGGAACGATGATAGTCAGTTCAAAATCCATATTTTACGATTTTATTTCGATAAGTCATAAAAGACATTTCCCTCCATACTTTTTTCAAGCTTCCTGGCGTGCATCAGGAATTCATCCATTTTCATCTCGCTGTAAAAAATCATCCCGTGTGTTGCTCGTATTTTCGGACTCTCATTTTCGTAGAAGAAGTCTTTACCAAGGATCAGCTGTATGCGTCTGAACTGATCAACCCAGATCTTTTGCGACAGGTCGCTGAATGGTCCGTCAAATTCGTAACTTGGGAATGAAGCATTGACCTGGCTGATGTAACAATTCTTAAAAGACCAGTTCAATACTGCCATTGAATTCAGTGACACCGGTGTAAAAACATTAGCCTCGGAAGGATGAAATTTATACCAGACATTCCTGTATCCGATTATCCGGAGATTTGAAAGATCCTTCTCTTTTTTCCATTGCCGCAAGGCTTCGGCAATAGCCTGCAGGACTTTATAATGCGTGTCTGGCCCCGACCCTTCAGGATCGAATGCAAGGCTTATAACTGTCGGTTGAATCTGCCTGAGCATTTTAAGAATCGGGATCACATCCCGTTTCTTTTGTGGCTGGGGAGTGAAAATATCGCCTGTATAAAATCCCAGGCGGAGATGTTCAATATCCTGAACCTTAACTCCATAGTGAGCCCATACCAGTTCTTCTTCAAATTCGCGCAGCATGCCTTTCAGTTTCTGAATGTCAGCAGGATTTTTTTCCCCGCTGTAACTTGATTTAAGCAGCTCAATGTTCTTCTCGAGCTCCGCTGTCAGTTCTTCCACCGAAGAGAGCTTGTATATAAGGACCATCATTCTCGTGATACGGTGACAGATACCGCGTCGCTTACCCTTTTCATCATTAGCAGCAATCTTATTGAGATAATGACTGACATCCTTGTCGAACTTATATTTAAATCCTTGTTCAAAAAAATCAGGGTAGCGGAGCATTTCTATTTTTCCCTGACGGATCAGACTGAGTGTATCCTCCAGCATCTTCACCAGCAAATCGTTTGTTACAGCATTAAAACCTGAGGTCATCACAGCAAAGTGAAATTTATTGGAACTTGCACGAAGCTGCGGTATTATGCATGGGAAAATACCAAGCATAATGTCGTCATGGTGCGGACCGGTATGGAGAAATGACTGGTTATCTTCCTTTCGCAGACCGGCTTCTATTTTCTTCTGTGTCGATTCTATAACTTCCTGAACCCTGGCCAGACTCAGATCAGGGATCAACGAACAATATTTGTCATTCTTCAGGTCACTCAAAACCAGCTTATGAGCATATTTGTCGATTTTCTCACACAGGTCAGCGACAGCTTTCTCGGTTTTTTCGAATGTCCAGTTACCTGATGTGTAGTACCTTTCTATACTGTCGCTGAGCTGAACGGCAGCTCCTTCGGTCAGGAAAAACCGTGCATTCGCGAGTCTTCTTAAAACAGTAGCAGGATAAACGTTGTCAGGAGAATTCTCCAGGGCATTCCTTACAACCTGAGCTTTTGCTTCACCGGCAGCAAAAATAATAGCAACAGCATCAGGATTATAGGTAATTGTGCCGAGGCCGATAGTAATTACCAGCCTTGTCCTTGAGACTTCAATGCCTCCCAGGTCACTTGCGGCCGCTGCCTGGGTTTCAAAATTGGTGGCAGTAAGACGGGTTGATGAATTGTGATCGCTGCCGCGGGTATTGAATGCAATATGTCCATCAGGACCCATACCTCCAAGAAAGAAGCCTATTCCACCCAGTTCCCTGATCTTATTCTCATAAACCGTGCACCAGTTGTCAATGCTGAAAATTGATGCCTGCTGGATCTTTTCCTGGGGAGATAAGGCTTCCCGGTTTCTGAGTGACAGATCAATCCTGCTGTCAGGAAAAACCTCCTGATATGTCAGATCACCGGGGAGCTTTATTTTATCCGAATTTATCACCAGCGCCCGTGCCGGATCAAGCTCGAATCCCCTGATGTAATACCTCATTACATAATCGTGGAAGCTGTTATGTTGCTTTGGATTTATCGGGTAAAATTCATCCATCTGAACAAAATGCAAACCTTTGAGTGAGGGCTTTTTTGAGATGGTCAGGCCATTCTCCTCCATAAGCTTCCTTATTTCCGGCTTTTTCCAGCCCGATAGCAACTTGTTTGTCCATTTAATGAAATATTCGGGAGTCTTTCCAGTCGGCAGGCTTATTACCCCTTCAGGATGTTTTGCAACCCATTCAAGGAACCTCAGGGAAGTAAGGAGACCAAGATCCGGAAAATTCTGAACTACAACATAAGGAGTTGCTGTTGAAGGCTCATTCCATCCGGAACGTTTACGGAACGCAAGTTCCACGTTTGTTAAACCTGTTGAGTTCATATGCAGATTTGTTTAACAGAGTTTCGCATAAAGTTAAAAAGATACGGGCAATCTGATCAACATCCTACTCTTATTTTTAATTCCTAACTTTAAGGCTGAGCCCCAGTTCGCTTAATCGTAAAAGAAAATATATGAAAACACTTCTCCGCAAGACAGGTTTATTGGTTTTATTCTTCAGTTATTTACTGAATTTGCAGGCCGGTTTTCAGGAAGAAATTCTGAATCTGTCAAGGATTGACATGTTGCCCCAGTACAGGGATAATGTCATTGTTCGGCAGGTATCAAGTTATGATACAACTGGCGGCAACGATGACGGATTCTCGGGAAAATATTCCTTTCTGCGAAAGGAGAACGGCAACCTGGTAATTGCCGAAATGGACGGTCCCGGAGTAATACAGCGGATATGGACTCCTACACCAACCGAAGACACCATACAGTTTTTCATTGATAATCAGGCCGAACCTGTCATAAATATGAAATTCATTGATCTCTTTTCAGGCAGCCAATTCCCATTTTTAAGACCCGTTGCCGGAAATGAGGTTGGCGGATATTATTGTTATGTCCCCGTTCCTTATCAAAAGCATTGCAGGATCGTTTTTAAAGGAGAAAGGATGCAGTTTATCCAGATCCAATACAGTGAGTTTGAGAAAAACCGACAGATCACTCCTTTTTCAAGGGAATTTTCAGATAAAGAAAAACAGGCTCTGACCCTGGCTTTAAAGGCATGGGGCAGCTATGGGAAAAATGCAATTGATATGAGTTCATCATTAAAAACAAAGATCAGGGAGCAGACTTCAACAATAGTATTAAAGCCGGGAGAATCAACCGGCATCTTTGAACATACGACGGGCGGCCGTATCATAGGCATTGAGTTTACCCCCCAGGCTGATCTGAATCGGGAATTCAGGGATCTGATCCTAAATGCTGTCTGGGATGATGAGCAGGTGGCTGCCATAAATTGCCCGGTAATTGATTTTTTCGGTTACGCTTTTGGCCGACCTTCAATGCAATCGATGATCGCCGGGGTGAAAGACAGGGTTCACTATTGCTTTTTCCCAATGCCTTTTGACA
>Ga0209706_10001540_pt1 | contig 13045 bp, 13 predicted proteins | sample PPLLaktember2015_6_FD_187263 | JGI IMG/M metagenome (GOLD analysis project Ga0209706, IMG submission 187263) | Freshwater sediment microbial communities from Prairie Pothole Lake near Jamestown, North Dakota, USA - PPLs Lake P8 Core (1) Depth... | ecosystem: Environmental > Aquatic > Freshwater...
ATGAGCGGCTGCAGCGTCGACGGCCACGAGTACCGGAAGGGCGCGGTCGACGCGGTCGTGGCCTGGGTGCGCGCCCAGGGCGGCGCGATCCCGGCGGATCTGCTCCCCGCTGCGGAGCGCATCGGCGATTCCGGCGGGACGCCCCTGGCGGTCGCCGAGGGCAACCGGATCCTCGGCATCGTGCACCTGAAGGACATCGTGAAGATCGGTATCGCGGAGCGCCTCGCGCGCTTCCGCGCCATGGGCATCCGCACCGTGATGATCACCGGCGACAACCCGCGCACCGCGGCCACGATCGCGCGCGAAGCGGGCGTCGACGATTTCCTGGCCGAGGCCACGCCCGAGCGCAAGATGGAGCTGATCCAGGAGCAGCAGCAGCAGGGCCGGCTGGTCGCGATGACGGGCGACGGCACCAACGACGCGCCCGCGCTCGCCCAGGCCGATGTCGGCATGGCGATGAATACCGGGACCCAGGCGGCCAAGGAGGCCGCCAACATGATCGACCTCGACTCGGATCCCACCAAGCTGCTCGAGGTCGTCGAGATCGGTAAGCAGCTGCTGATGACGCGGGGCTCGCTCACCACGTTCTCGATCGCCAACGACGTGGCGAAATACTTCGCCATCCTGCCGGCCCTGTTCATGGGGGTGTACCCCGAGATCGCGCCGCTCAACGTCATGGGCCTGACCTCGCCGCTCAGTGCCGTCCTCGCCGCGGTGATCTTCAACGCACTCATCATCGTGGCGTTGATTCCGCTCGCGCTACAGGGCGTCGCCTACCGCCCGATGGGCGCGGCGGTGCTGCTGCGGCGCTCGCTGCTCGTCTACGGCGTGGGCGGCGTCGTCGCGCCGTTCCTCGGCATCAAGCTCATCGACCTGCTCTTGACTCGCGCGGGGATCGTATGACCGCGTCGAAGGGAGGATCTCCCATGCTTCCGGAGATCGGCATCGCGCTGCGCGTCACCATCGCCACCCTGCTGCTCACCGGGCTCGTCTACCCGCTGGCGGTGACGGGCCTCGCGCAGCTCCTGTTCCCGCACGCGGCCGACGGAAGCCTGGTGACGGACGCGAAGGGGCAGGTAGTCGGCTCGCGACTGATCGGCCAGCCCTTCGCGCGCCGCGGCTATCTGCAGCCGCGGCCTTCCGCCGCGGGCGCCGGCTACGATGGGGCGGCCTCGAGCGGCTCGAACCTGGGCACTACCTCGCAGAAGCTCCACGACCGCGCCGCGGCGGACGTCGAGCGGCTGCGCGCGGAGAATCCCGACGCGACGGGCCCGATCCCGGCCGAGCTGGCGACGGCTTCCGCGAGCGGGCTCGACCCGCACCTCTCTCCGGAGGCGGCGCTCTGGCAGGCGCCGCGGATCGCGCGGGCTCGCAGCGTCGAGCTCGAGCGCGTGCGCGCGGTCATCGAGAGCGAGGTCGAGGGACGCACATTCGGCGTCCTCGGCGAGCCGCGCGTCAACGTGCTCGCGGTGAACCTGGCGCTCGACGGTCGCTTCGGGGAGCACGCGGAGTAGACTTCGCTCGCGGTCGGCGGCCCGCGAGAGACGCCGAACCAGCGAGAGGGCACCCCTTGAGCGACCGCCGGCGTCCGGAGGACTTCCTCGAGCTCGTCGAGCGGTCGCGCCGCGGTCGGCTGAAGCTCTACATCGGCTTCGCCGCCGGGGTCGGCAAGACCTATCGCATGCTCGAGGAGGCCCACGCGCTGCGCCGCCGCGGGGTGGACGTGGTGGTCGGCCTGGTGGAGACGCACGGGCGCAGCGAGACCGCGGACCTGATCCCGGGGCTCGAGGTGATCCCGCGCCGCCAGGTGGCCTATCGCGGCATCACGATCGAGGAGATGGACATCGACGCCATCCTCGCGCGGCGCCCCCAGGTCGCGGTCGTGGACGAGATCGCCCACAGCAACGTCCCCGGCTCGCGCAACGTGAAGCGGTACGAGGACGTCTACGAGCTCCTGGATGCGGGCATCAACGTGATCGGCGCCTTCAACATCCAGCACCTGGAGAGCCTGAAAGACATCGTGGAGCAGGCCACCGACATCAAGGTGCGCGAGTCGGTGGCCGACACCTTCCTGCAGCAGGCGGACCAGGTGGTGAACCTCGACCTCGCCGTCGAGGACCTGCTGGAGCGCATGCGCGCCGGGAAGATCTACGCCGAGGACAAGGTGGCGCACTCGCTGGCGAGCTTCTTCAAGGAGGAGAAGCTGTCGGCGCTCCGCGAGCTGGCGCTGCGCGAGGTGGCGGAGAGCCTCGGCCGCGCGGCGATCGGGCAGGCGACCGCGGGCGAGCCGGCGCGCCGCGCGGCGAGCCAGCGCGTCATGGTCTGCATCTCGTCGCTCTCGCCCCGGACCGCGGCGCTGCTGCGGCGGGGCGCGCGCCTGGCGGGGCGCCTCAGCACCGACTGGTACGTGGTCTGGGTGGAGACGCCGCGCGAGGCCCCCGACCGGATCGACGCGTCGGCCCAGCGGCTGCTCCACAAGAACACGGAGATGGCGCGGACCCTCGGCGCCGAGGTCGTCCGGCTGCACGGCCGGGACCGCGTGACCGCGCTCCTCGACTTCGCGCGCTCCCACGCCGTCGGCCACATCGTGATCGGGCGCGGGCGCAGCGCCCTCTGGCGCAACCTGCTCCGGCGCGACTTCGTGCAGCGCATGGTCCACGAGGCGGACGACTTCGACCTCCACGTCGTCGGCTCGCGGGACGGGGAGGGCGAGCGGTGAACCTGCGCACCCGACTCCTGCTGGCCGCCGCTCCGCTCGGGCTGGCGCTCGCCCTGCTCGGCGCCTTCCTGGTGGTCTCGGTGCGCGATCTCGGGCGGACGTCCCAGAGCATCCTGTCGGACAACTTTCGCAGCGTGCTGGCGGCGCAGCGCATGATGGAGGCCCTCGAGCGCCTCGACAGCGCGGCGCTCTTCGCGGCCTCGGGGCGCGCCGATCGCGCCCGGGTGGACGTCGAGCGGCACGTCGCCACCTTCGAGCGGGAGTTCGCCGCCCAGGAGGCGAACCTCACCGAGCCGGGCGAAGAGCAGCTGGTGCGCACGCTACACGAGGCGTGGATCGGCTACCGCGACGCCTACGGGCCGTGCACGGCGCGTCCCGCCGCAGCCGCCAGCGAGTGCTACTTCGACGAGCTCGAGCCGCGCTTCCGGGCGGCCAAGGGAATCGCCGAGCGCATTCTGGGCCTCAACCAGGATGCGATGGCGGCGAAGAGCGACCGCGTCCGCCGGGAGGCCGATCGGAGCGGGGTGGCGGCCGTGGCGGCGGTACTCGCAGCCCTCGGGCTTGGCTTCGGCGCGACCGCCTGGCTGGCCGGGCGCTTCGCCCGGCCCCTCGCCGTGCTGACGCAGGCGGTCGAGGCCTTCGGCCGAGGCGACCTCGCGGCCCGAGCCCTGGTGCGCGGGAGTGACGAGGTTGCCCAGCTCGCCGCCGCCTTCAACGCGATGGCGGACCGCATCGAGGAGTATCGGCAGAGCTCCCTCGGCGAGCTGGTGCAGGCCCAGCAGGCGGCCCAGGCCGCGATGGACAGCCTCACCGATCCGGTGCTCGTCTTCGCGCCCGACGGTCACGTCCTCACCGCGAACCGTACCGCCGAGATGCTGCTCGGCGCCCGGGAGGGCGAACCGCTGCGGCTGGACGCGGCCGACGCGGCGCTGCGCGAGGCGATCGAGACGGTGCGCGCGCACGTCCTCCAGGGCAAGGGCTCCTGGGCTCCGCGCGGCTTCGAGGAGGCGGTGTCGATCCTCCGCGAGGGCGCCGAGCGCGCGTTCGTTCCCCGCGGCGAGCCGGTGCACGAGCCGGGCGGCGGCATCGTGGCGGCGACGGTCGTGCTCCAGGACGTGACGCGGCTGCGCCGCTTCGACCAGCTCCGCGACGACCTGGTGTCGACGGTCGCCCACCAGTTCCGGACGCCCCTCACCTCGCTGCGCATGGCGGTTCACCTCTGCCTCGAGGGCGTGGCGGGGCCGCTTCCCGAGAAGGCGCTCGACCTGCTGCAGGCCGCGCGGGAGGAGGCCGAGCGCCTGCAGGCGATGGTGGAGGAGCTCCTCGATCTGGCGCGGCTCCAGGCGGGCAAGGTCGAGCTCGACCGCGAGCCGGTGGCCGCGGGGGCGCTGCTGCGCACCGCCCAGCAGGCCATGCAGAGCGCGGCGTCGGAGCGGCAGCTGGCGCTCGAGGTCGACGAGCTGTTTCCGGAGGTCGCGCTGGACGTCGACCCTCAGCGGGTCCAGCTGGTGTTCACGAACCTGATCGAGAACGCGATCCGCCACTCGCCGGGGGGCGGTCGCGTTCGCCTCTCGGCGTCGGAGTCGAACGGCTTCGTGCGCTTCGAGGTTTCGGACCAGGGGCACGGTGTCCCGCCGGAGCATCGCACGCGCGTGTTCGAGAAGTTCGTGCGCCTGCCCGGCGCGCCGGCCGGCGGCGCCGGCATCGGGCTCTCGATCGCGCGGGACGTGGTGCGGGCGCATGGCGGCGAGATCGGTGTCGACGAAGCGCCCGGCGGGGGGGCGAGGTTCTGGTTCACCCTGCCGCGGGTGCACCGCGAGGGGGCGCCGCTTCAGAGCCCGTAGCGCTTGCGCTTGCGCCAGAGGGTCGAGTCGTCGATGCCGAGGATCCGCGCGGCATCCTCGAGGATCGGCGCGCGCGCCAGGACGCGTAGCACGTGCTCGCGCTCGAGCTGCTCGAGAGTGAAGTCGCCGCCCACGCGCGGTCCCGGCTCGCCCCGGACGTCGATGTGCTCGGGGAGCGCCGCGGGCTCCACCACGTCGGCCGGCCACAGGATCGCGCAGCGCTCCATGGCGTTGCGCAGCTCGCGCACGTTGCCGGGCCAGCCGTGCGCGAGCAGCGCGCGCTCCGTTTCGGGGGCGAGCGTCTGCGCCCGGCGGCCGGCGGCACGGTCGAAGAAGGCGAGGAAGCGCCGGGCGAGGCGCAGGACGTCCTCGGGCCGGTCGCGCAGGGGGGGCACGCGGATCTCCACGACCGCGAGGCGCCAGTAGAGGTCCTCGCGGAAGCGGCCTGCCGCGACGTCGGCCGCGAGGTCGCGGTTGGTGGCAGCGACGATGCGCACGTCGGCGCGCCGGGTGCGCGTCTCGCCCACGCGCTCGAACTCGCGCTCCTGGAGGAAGCGCAGCAGCTTGGCCTGGAGCTCCGGAGCGATCTCGGCGATCTCGTCGAGGAAGAGCGTGCCGCCCTCGGCGGCCTCGACGCGGCCCGGCTGATCGCGGACCGCGCCGGTGAAGGCGCCGCGGGCATGCCCGAACAGCTCGCTGGCGAGCAGCTCCCCCGAGAGCGTGGGGCAGTTCACCACCACGAAGGGCCGCGCGGCGCGCGGGCTCTGGGCGTGGAGCGCGCGCGCCAGCACGCCCTTGCCGGTTCCGCTCTCGCCGCGCAGCAGCACCGGAGCGTCGGAGAGTGCGGCGCGGGCCACGGTGTCGAGGACCCCGCGGAGCGCAGGCGACTCGGTCTCGAGGTCGACCTCCGGAACGCTGTCGCGCAGGTCCTGCTCCAGCTGGAGGAGCAGCCGCCGCGTGCCCCGCGCCTCGCTGAGCCGCCGCACGACGTAGCGGATCTGCTCCGGCGTGAACGGCTTCGCCAGGTAGTCGGCCGCCCCGCCCTGGATCGCGCGCACCGCGCTGTCGACCGCAGCGTGAGCCGTGACGATCACGACGGAGAGGCCCGGGCTCTCGGCGAGCAGCCTCGGCAGCAGCTCGAGCCCGCTCGCGGTGCCGAGCCGGAGGTCGAGGAACGCCAGCTCGTGGGGCTGCTGCGCCAGGGCGGCGAGGGCCGCCTCGCCGGTCGCCGCGAGGGAGACCCCGCAACCCATTCCCTCGAGGCAGGCGCCGAGCGTGAGGCGGATGTTCTTGTCGTCGTCGACGACCAGGACGCGCAGCTGGGACCGGCCCTCGGCCTCGCGGGGATCCACGGCGCTCACGGCGAGACGGTACCGAACCGCGCGCGCCGGGGGGCCGCGCGGCCGGGGGTTGCTAGACTCACCACCCCTCGCAGCCGGAGTCTCCCCATGCGCAACCCCCGCGAGTTCGCCAAGCCCCTCTGCATCGGCGCGCCGAAGCCGCCCGCCGACATCCCCTTCCGCCCCTCGCGCATGATCCACTTCTTCGACCCCAGCAACCCGCGCATGGCGTCGAAGGTGCCGGACATCGCCAAGAAGGTGGACGTCCTGCTCGCGAACCTCGAGGACGCCATCGAGATCCAGAACAAGGTGGCGGCACGCGAGGGGCTGGTGAAGATCGCCCGCGAGACGGACTTCGGGGAGACGCAGTTCTGGTCGCGGGTGAACAGCCTCGACAGTCCCTGGTTCCTCGACGACATCACCACCATCGTGGGCGAGGTCGGCAGCAAGCTCGACGTGCTGATGATCCCGAAGGTCGAGGGGCCCTGGGACATCCACTTCGTCGACCGGCTGCTCGCGCAGCTCGAGGCCAAGCACCACCTCGAGCGGCCGATCCTGGTGCACGCGATCCTCGAGACGGCGCTCGGCGTGGCGAACGTGGAGGAGATCGCCGGGGCGAGCCCGCGCATGCAGGGCTTCTCGCTCGGCCCGGCCGACCTCGCGGCGTCGCGCCGCATGAAGACGACCCGCGTCGGCGGCGGCCACCCCGGCTACGTGGTGCGCACCGATCCGGACCCGAAGAACCCCGACGCGCCGCGCGCCACCGCGCAGCAGGACCTTTGGCACTACACCATGGGGCGCATGGTGGACGCCTGCGCAGCCACCGGCTGCCTGCCCTACTACGGCCCCTTCGGCGACATCGGAGACCCGCAGGCCTGCGAGGACCAGTTCCGCAACGCCTTCCTGATGGGCTGCGTGGGCGCCTGGTCGCTGCACCCGAGCCAGATCGAGATCGCCCGCCGCGTGTTCAGCCCGCCCCCGGACGAGGTCGCCTGGGCGCGCCGGGTGATCGCCGAGATGGGCGACGGCTCCGGCACCGTGATGATCGACGGCAAGATGCAGGACGACGCCACCGTCAAGCAGTGCCGCGTCATGGTCCAGCTCGCCAAGCTCATCGCCCGCCGCGACCCCGACTACCGCGCCGCCTACGCCTTCTCCGACTCCGAAGTTTAGAAAGGGGACGGACTTAAGAATTTAGAAACCGCCCCGCGGGCAATTCTAAATTCTTAAGTCCGTCCCCTTTCTAAACCAGGCGGAAGCGGGTGCCGGCGATTTCGATGCGGGCGCCGTCGGGGGAGAGGCCGCGCTCGCGGGCGACTTTTCGGGCGCGGTCGGGATCGGCGGCTTCGAGCTCGACGACGGTGATGCCGTCGCCGCGCTGGTCGCGCGGCGGAACGAAGCGCAGGCGGCCCTCGTCGAGCGGCACCTCGTGGACGTCGGCGCCGTCCCAGACGACGCCGCGCCCCAGCACCTCCGCCCAGCGCCGCGCGAGGGCGGCGGAGTCTGCGGCCTGGAGCTCGGCCCCGGCGATGCGCCGCACGACCGAGGTGCGCATCCTCTGCTCCCAGCCCGGTCCGGCCCAGCGCCAGGCGCCCTCCGGGCGCGGCTGGTCCAGCGAGACGAGCGCGCCGCCGAGGTCGCGCGGGTGCAGGTGCACGGTGGCGATGTCGGGGAGCGCCACCTCCCACACCACCCGCACGCCGAGCTCCTCCGCGCGCAGCCGATCCGCCGCGAGATCGTCGGATTGGAGGATCACCATGTAGCCGCCGTCGCCGCGCCGCCGCTCGAGGAAGCGCCCCGCGCTGGTGTTCTCGCGGATCGGCGAGACGACCTCGAGGAACGTGTCGCCCACCGGCATCACCGCGTTGTGCAGGCCGAACTCGGCCACTCCCGGGTCGCGGAAGGAGACCTCGAGGCCGAAGACCGCGCAAAGGTCGGCGACGACGGGCTCGAGCTCGCGGGCGACGAGGGCGATCTGGCGGATCCGCATGACAGGCAGGCTATCGTAGGCCGGCGCCCGGCGGAGGACCCATGCGCTTCGGCTTCTTCGGGATCAACCTCGGTGCCTGCGCGCGACCCGAGACCGCCGCCCGCGTCGCCCGGGCCCTCGAGGCTGCGGGCTTCGACTCGGTCTGGACCGGCGAGCACGTGGTGCTCCCCGACCCGCAGGCGCCGCCTTCCCCTTCGCCGCCCGGGGCGGCCTTCCTCGACCCCGCCGTCTGCCTCGCCTTCCTGGCCGCGCACACCGAGCGGCTGCGCCTGGCCACGGGCATCATCATCCTCCCGCAGCGCAACCCGCTGGTGCTCGCCAAGGAGATCGCGAGCCTCGACGTCCTCTCCGGCGGGCGCGCCGTGCTGGGCATCGGCGCCGGTTACCTCCACCAGGAGTTCCGCGCCCTCGGCATCCCCTTCGAGCGCCGGGGTCAGCGCACGGACGAGTACCTCGACGCGGTCCGCGCGCTCTGGACGCTGCCGAAGCCCGCGTTCCACGGCGAGTTCGTGTCCTTCTCCGGCATCGACGCCCATCCCCGTCCCGTCCAGGCCGGCGGCCCGCCCATCGTCGTCGGCGGCGCCAGCCCGGGCGCCCTGCGCCGCGCCGTGTCCCGGGGCAATGGCTGGTACGGCTTCGCCCTCGACCCCGCCACCACCGAGACATGCCTGCGCGGACTCGAGCGGGCGCACGCGGAGGTGGAGCGGCCCGCCGGCCTCGGGCGCCTCGAGGTGAGCGTCACGCCGCCCCGCGTCGACGCCGAGGGCGTGCGGCGCTACGCGGAGCTCGGCGTCGACCGCCTGGTGCTGCTCGGCATGCACCCGGACGAGGCGCGGCTGCTGCGCTTCGTGGACGAGGCGGCGACGCAGCTCCTGCCGGCAGCGCGATGAAGCTCGGCCTCGCGCTCCGCAACATGGGCCCCCAGTCGGTCCCCGACGTGCTCTTCGCCTGTGCGCGCGCGGGCGAGGAGGAGGGCCTCGACGATCTCTGGGTGGCCGATCACGTCGCGATCCCGCCCGACGACGCGGCGGGCTCCGACGGCCGCTACCTGGATCCCCTGGCCACGCTGGCTACGCTGGCCGGTGTCACGAGCCGCATCGGCCTCGGCACCGCGGTGCTGAACCTGCCGTTCCGCCCGCCGCTCCCCACGGCCAAGTGGATCGCCACGATCCAGGAGCTCTCGCGCGGGCGGCTCCGGCTCGGCGTGGGCCTCGGCTGGATGGACGCGGAGTTCCGCGCCCTCGGCGTCGCGCGCAGCGCCCGGGCGCGGCTCGCCGACGAGACCCTCGACTTCCTGCACCGCTGCTTCGCGGCGGACGAGGTGACGGCCCACGGCCAGCGCTTTCTGTTCCGGCCGCGTCCGCCAGCGCCGCCGATCTTCGTGGGCGGCGCCGCGCCCCACGCGCTGGCGAGGGCGGTGCGCTTCGGAGACGGCTGGATGCCGATGGGCGGCGATCCCGCCGAGCTCGAGCCGGCGATCGCCGAGCTCCAGGCGCGGGCGCGCGAGGCCGGCCGCGGGCCCCTCGAGGTGGCGTGCTTGCTGCCGCTGCGGCCCGACGAGACAGCGGCGGCGACGGCCGAGCGCCTGCGCGCGCTGCGCGAGATCGGGGTAACGCGGGTGGTCGCGGCGACCGGACGCTATCGCGACGCGGACGCCTTCCGGCGCAGCGCGGCGCGTCTCGGGAGCGAAGTGCGTGGGCTACTGGGTCAGTAGGTCTCGTCGCGCTCGAAGCTCGGGTCTCGCGGCTGCCGGCGCGGGCGTCGCGGCGGCTCCGTCACCAGGCGCGTGAGCTTGTCGACGGCGCGGTCGAGGCCCGACGCGTCACCGTCGGCCGGCATCAGGAACCAGAGCACGAGATAGAGGACGATGCCGATGCCCGAGAACGGCGGCAGGGCGAGCAGCACGAAGGCGGCGCGCACCAGCGTGACGGACACGCCGAAGGCGTCCGCCAGGCCGGCGCAGACGCCGGCGATCTTGCGGCCTTCGGTGTCGCGGCGCCATTCGTCGCGGGCCGGGCGGCGCGTCTCTTCGGTGGGGCGGGGCAGGTCGTTCATGCGAGCTCCTCGGGGCGGGCAACCCGTACTACGCGGCGGCCGGCGGGAAGGTTCACGGGCGTGAGCGGGCCTTCCCCGGACGCGGCCAGCGCGCCCCTCGACGCCGCGACGCGTGCGCGCGGGCGCCGCCTCGCCATCGCCAGCCATCCCGCCGGGATGACGTTCCGCACCATCTTCACCGAATGGGTCCCCACCCTGGCCCTGGTCGGGCTCGGCGCCGGCCCGGCGCTGGTCGGCCTGCAGGGAGCCTTCGATCCGCTCTGTCACCTGGCGCAGCTCGGCGTGCTGCGGGCGGTCGGCCGCTACAGCAAGCGCGCCCTGCTCGTCGGCGGACAGCTCGCGGCAGTCGCGGCCGGCGTGCCGCTGCTGGCCTACGGCTCTCTCCAGGCGGCCCCCGCCGACACGGCGCTGGCCATCGCCCTGGCGAGCCTCGCCGTCACCGCCCTCGGCATCGCGGTCTGCGACACCGTGTGGTTTCCGATGCTGCGCTCCTACGTCGAGCCGGGCCAGGTCGGCCGCTTCTTCGGCACGCTGCGCTCGGGCTGGCACCTGACGCTGATCGCCTACTTCCTGGGCGCGCGGAGCTGGCTGGCGCGCCACCCCGGGGATCTGGCCCCGCTCTTCGCCGTAGGCCTCGCCGCGGGCATCCTGCGCAGCGTGCTCGTCGCGAGGCTGCCCGAGCGGAGCGAGCGCACCGGGCGGCCAATCTCCGTGCGCCAGGCGCTCGCGCTGCTGCGCACCCACCCGCGCCTGCGCCGCTACCTGCTGGGCGTCGGGGCGCAGGGCGCGCTCTGGACCGCCACGCTCCCCTTCGTGATCGTGCTGATGCGCCGCGTGATCGGCCTCTCCGAGGCGGAGGTGCTGCTCACCACGGTGGCGAGCTACGCCGGCGGGCTGCTCTCGCTCTACCCGTGGGGCCGCGTCGTCGACGCGCTCGGGCCGGCGCGCGTCTTCCGCTGGACCTCCCTCGGCCTCGCGGCGGTGCTGCTCGCCCTGCTCGCGGCGCGCGAGCCGGGGCCGTACGCGGTGGCGGGCCTCGCCGGCTTCTTCTTCGCTGCGGCGGTGCTGCGCGCCGGCTTCGGCGTGGCCGACACCCACGTCCTCTTCGAGCTGGCGCCCGACGACGCGCCCGCGAGCCTGATCGTGGTCGCCACGGCGATGACGTTCCTGCCGCGCGGCCTCGCGCCCCTCGCGGTCGGGCTCGTGCTGGATCGCGTGCTCGCCGCCGGCGCCGCGCCCCTAGCGGCCTACCAGGGGCTCTTCCTGGCGGCGGCGCTCGTACAGGCGCTGGTGTACCTGCCGCTGCGCGAGTTCGGGCGGCCCGGGGCGGGCTGAGACGCCCCGCGCCTCACGGGGTCCGGAACGCTTCGTCGAGGAGCGCGTCGGAGAGGATCTGGTGGCCCACGATGCGCGGCTCGTCGGACGAAGTCCCGCGGAATACGACGAAGACCTCGCGCGCGGTTTCGGTCCCGTAGGCCACCTCGTACTGCAGCGTCACGTAGCTGCCGAAGCCCGCCTGCTGCGACCCGAAGAAGACGTGGAAGCCCCTCTCTTCGGTGGCGCCGGGCCGGCCGAGCCTCTTCTCGATCCCGCTCAGCATCTGCGTCCACTGCTCGCGCGGCGTCGCCTGGTAGAAGGCCTCTCCGTAGAGCGCGAGCGCCCCGGCGAAGTCTCCTTTCGCGCGGGCGGCGAACTGGCGGTCCACGAGCGCCTCGGCCTGCGGCTTCGCGTCGAGGGCGCCGCGGCCGAAGACGGCCGCAAAGACTGCTACGGTTCCGAGGCCGAGGATCCCCCAGCGAACGATGCGCATGGCTGGGACCTCCGCGAGCTTCTCCTGGTCATCGGAAGCCCGCGCGGGGCGCTGTAGCGCCGGCGTGTGAACCCTCTTCGGCCGGAGGCGCCGCCTACGCGTCCAGTGTCACCGACACCGCGCCCAGGGCCCCGAAATCCGCGACCACGGTGTCGCCCGCGGCGAGCGGCAGGGGACGGGTGTAGGAGCCCGAGAGCACGAGGTCGCCGGCCTGCAGGGCGTGGCCGATCTCGGCGAGGCGCCGGGCTACGAGGGAGACGGCAGCTCCGAGGTCGGCCGGGACCCAGCCGGCCTGGGGGGCCGCCCGGAGCTCGCCTCCCACCAGCACGCGGGGGTGCGCCGGGTCGAGGAGCGCCTCGGCGGCCGGCGACGGCGGGCCGAGCACCGTTCCGGCATGGAACATCGAGTGCGAGACGATCGCCTCGAGGTCCGAGCGCGGAAGTGCGTAGTCGACCAGCTCGAGCGCCGGCGCAACCTCCCGGATCGCGCGTCGCGCCTCCTCCGCCGGCGCGCCGGCGCGGACCGGAGCGCCCAGGCGGAGCGCCAGCTCGGCCTCCACGTGCAGGCGGGTGCCGGGGCGCACCTCGTAGCGCGAGCCCGTCGCGACCACGCGGCGCCCGTCGATCCAGCCGACGAGCGAGCCGCCGAGGCCGAGGCGTTGCTGCACTTCGGGCACGTTGAGGCCGATCTTCCAGCCGGCGCGCGGCATGCCCGAGGAGAGGGCGCGCTCCAGGGCAGCGCGTTGTTCGGCGAGGCCGCGGGCCAAGGCCGCCGCGGCGTCGGGCGAGGCGGAGGGGACGTCCGACATCGCGCGGCCTACGTTTCCCGCGCCCAGCGCTCGGCCCACTCCGAGAGCGGCTCGAGCGCGCGGCCGAGGGAGCGGCCGATCGACGTGAGGCGGTAGCCCCCCTCGTCGAGGGTCACGAGGCCGGTCTCGCGCAGCTCGGCGAGGCGCGCGTTCAGCACGCTCGGCGAGAGGTCGCCGCTGCGCTCGCGGAGGGCGCGGAACGGGAGCGGCCCGTCGCGCAACTCCCAGAGCACGCGCAGCGCCCAGCGCCGGCCCAGCAGGTCGAGGGCCGCCATCAGCGGCCGGCCCGAGCGCGAGCCGCGCACGGCGCGGCGGGGGCGGGGGGCGGGCATGCGGGCTCCCGGGCTCCTTGCGCTACGGAAACCGTAGCGATAGTCTCGCTACGGAAAGCGTAGCGAGCGCGCCACGGGCCCGCCCGGGCCAGCGAAGGAGCCGCCATGACCCCCCGCCTCGCGCCCCTCGAGCCTCCCTACGCCCCG
>Ga0209706_10001546_pt1 | contig 13016 bp, 9 predicted proteins | sample PPLLaktember2015_6_FD_187263 | JGI IMG/M metagenome (GOLD analysis project Ga0209706, IMG submission 187263) | Freshwater sediment microbial communities from Prairie Pothole Lake near Jamestown, North Dakota, USA - PPLs Lake P8 Core (1) Depth... | ecosystem: Environmental > Aquatic > Freshwater...
ACAAAGACAACCATCGCTGGCAAGGCGCTGGCTTAGCCGGATCGCGCGCACCCCAGGTGGCCAGCGCCAGCTCCAACGCATCTATAACCTGCTTTTCCAGGTTCTTCACTCCGATAATCGCTAAACTCTCTATGAAATCGGGATTACTTGACCTGCTTGTCTGTCATGAATGCGGCGCGCCACTGGCTGTGGAAGACAGTCAACTGCGCTGCTCGAAATGCGGACAAGTTGTTAGCTTAACCAATGGCATTCCGATCTTTACGCCGGTGGCCGGGGAAATCCGCCCGTCTGAAAAATTGATCCGCGGCTCTGATACCGGCACTCCCTGGCGTAAAGCCAACTGGCGCTTCCTGGAAGCCCAGCTGACCCAACTGCCTGGCGAGGCAAGAATTTTAGATGTGGGCGCTGGGCGCGGCGATTTCGCTGTCTTGCTGGATCGCTTCCACACCACTGCCCTGGATATTTACCCCTACCCCGAAGTGGATCTGGTCTGCGACCTGACAGTATGCAATCCCTTCCGACCAGCCAGCTTTGAGGCAATCGTGTTGATGAATGTGCTCGAGCATGTCTTCGACACCCAGGCGCTGCTGGCTCGCCTGTCAGAGCTGTTAAAACCAGGTGGACGGCTTATCGTTGCCATCCCATTCCTGGTTAAACTCCACCAGACACCGGTGGATTTTGTGCGTTATACCCACTACGCACTTCAACGATTTGCCCCTGAGCATGGCTTTGAGCTGGAGGTGCTGGAAGGTTATTACGATCCCATATTTTTCCTTTCAGAAGGAACTGGGAATATTAAGTATGCTTACCTGCCTGCTCTCAGCCGGATGAAACGCATGGCAGCGCGCGCGCTATTAGGGACCATACAATTCTTGGTTAATCGCCTGGAATTACTACTCGGACCTGGGGTAGCCTCTCCTGCGGAGGCGGTGCGCAGCCAGGCGCCTACTGGTTACCACATTGTTTATCGGAAAATTACCACATAAATCAAAAGGATCTATCTAAACCTATTTATGGCTTCTAAAACCGTGTTTATCAGCGCCGATCATGGGCTGGCGGTGTTTTACTTCCTACAGAGCCAGATTATCCCCACCCTGCGCGAAGCAGGCGTCAAGGTGGTTGTGCTGACTGAGGATCAATCTGTCGATCTGATCAGTGAGCGCTTTGCCGCCCCGGGATTGGTCATCGAAGGACTGCGCCTGGATGAAGTACAACGCTATACCCGCACTGTCTCACCTACTACCCAATGGTGGCTGGATTTTCTGCGCCGCGCCGGGGCTGCCCCAGGTGCCAACCTGGCGGTGGTTGACCATTATATCCGCCAGGTAAAAGGCGAAGCGCATGCCCGCCGGCGCCAGCTTTTCCCCCTGATGGAAGGGATTGCACGCACGCTGCGCCATTCTCGTCCTGCGCGCCAGATGCTGCAGCGCGCCCAGATGCGTTACACTTCCTCAATTTATGGCGACCTGTTTGAGAAATACCAACCAGCCCTGGTCATTGCCGCTTCCCCCGGCTTTCGCCAGGACCGTTACTTACTGCGCGAAGCTGCCAGACGCAAGATACCTACAGCCGCCGCTATCATCAGCTGGGATAGCTCCAGCAGCTATGGCCTTCCTGGCGCGCCGGTGGACTGGATCACCTGCTGGTCTGAAATTCAAAAGCAGGAACTGGTGGGTGGCGCTGACTGGGACCCACACCACGTCCACGTGGGCGGCATGCCCCCTTACGACGGTTACGTCAACAACGACTGGCTGATGAGCAAGGAAGATTACTTTCAACAGCACCATCTCGATCCAAACCGCAAATTGCTGGCCTATGCCAGCAGCTTTGTCAGCTGGTCACCCAACCTGCAAAATGTAGAAGCCCTGGCGCGACTGGTAACCCATGACTTTCTGGCTGAACCCACTCAGTTGATGGTGCGCCTACACCCCATCCATATGAGCGGTCATTACGTGACCGAAGCCGATGCCATCCGGCGTATGGCGGCCGAACATCCTCATATTCACGTGGTTGAGCCAGTCCCCCTGGGAGCATTGGGGCATTATTCTGGTGAAGACATGGCTGAGAAGACCTCCATGATGGCGAATGCTGATGTCTTCTTAACTGTGTATTCCACCATGTGTGTGGAAGCCTCTTTTCAGGAACGCCCGATCGTGAGCGTTTGTATCGACTCAAATGTAGGCTGGCCTGGCAAGTACTGGGTGCCTATGTCCGAGATCGGCGTATGGCCTACCCACTCACGGTTCCGCACATCCGGGGCTGGTCGCCTTGCTCTCAATATGGATGAACTGCGCGAAGCCCTGAATTTTTACTTGCAGCACCCCACTGCCAGCCTGGATGCCCAACACCGTTTTCTGACCCAGGAATGCACTTATACGGATGGCAGCGCCAGCCGCCGCACTGCTGAATTCTTCATCTCCTTGCTGGAGAAAAAACATGCCCGCTAAAGTACTCCAGCGCCTGAAATCAGCCGGGCGTATCTTATTACATGGAGAACGCCTGCGTCTAGAGCTTCGCGAAATTCCATCCATCACAGCGGAAGAAGTTGCTGAAGCGAAAACTTTCTTTCCAGCAGAGAAGTATTTTATTTACGGGCATGCACGCTCTGGAACCACTCTACTGACCCGCCTGGTGCGCCTGCACCCGGAAGTGCACTGCAATTATCAGGCGCATTTCTTTACCCGCGCGCCGCTATTAGAAGCGCTCGTTTCCGATCCAGAAGTAGGCAGCTGGCTGGGGCGGAAGAGCAATCGCTGGAATCATGGACGCGATCTTTCGCCTATTGTGCTGCGGGCGGTCAGTGACTATATCATGGAGCGGGAGGCACGCCCGTTGGGTAAACGCATCGTAGGTGATAAAAGCCCCAACAGCCTGCTGGATGGCGAGGCAGTGTATAAGCTGGAGAAGGTATATCCCGATGCCCGATTGGTTTATATCGTCCGTGATGGACGTGATGCTGCCGTATCACACCGCTTTCAGGCATTCATCGACACGCCTCAGCGCTTGAACAGCCAGGACCTGGCCATCCGCCAGGCATTCAGCGAGAATCCTGAATCATTCCAAAAAGGCCAGCGTTCGATCTTCACCGAAAAAACCCTGCGCAGCACCAGCGAGGGCTGGGTAAAGAATGTCGTTGAGACAGACCAGGCTGGACGAGAACGCTTTGGTGAGCGCTATCACTGCCTGCGCTACGAAGATTTGCTGGCTTCCCCCTGGGAGGTGATGAGCAAGCTGTGGGCGTTTTTAAGCGCCGATATCAGCCTGCTCGGGCTCCAAGAATTGCTGGCGGATGAATTGATGGAAAATCCTGACGCGGACTGGCAGCAGCAAAAATCGGCGGAGATTGCCGGGTCGCTTACCAAAGGCCAGCGCGGTACCTGGCAGGAGCTCTTCACTCCGCGCGACCGGCAGATTTTCAAAGAAATCGCCGGGCAAACCCTGATCCAATGGGGTTACGAAAAAGACCTGGACTGGTAATGGTAGCCTGATGCGCATCTTGATTGCTGGACTGGGATCTATTGGACGCCGCCACCTGCGCAACCTGAAAGCCACCGGTGAACAGGATATCCTGCTCTATCGTACCGGACGTAGCACCCTTTCAGATGAAGAACTGGCGGACCTGCCGGTTTATCACGATCTGGGTGAGGCTTTGCGCCAGAAGCCACAGGCTGTCATTATCAGCAACCCGACTGCTCTGCACCTGGATGTTGCCATTCCGGCGGCGAAGGCAGGCTGCCATTTACTCATCGAAAAACCAGTTTCGCACAACCTGGAACGACTGGATCAATTGCTAGCAATTACACAACGGAATGAAGTGCGTGTCCTGGTAGGGTATCACTTTCGCCAGCATCCCGGCTTGCAGCTTACACGCCAACTCCTGGATGCAGGCGCCATAGGACGTCCGCTTACAGTACGTGCCCATTGGGGCGAATCCCTGCCTGGCTGGCATCCCTGGGAAGATTACCGCAAGGCGTATAGCGCGCGCCAGGAACTGGGCGGTGGGGTTATTCTGACCATCTCCCATCCCCTGGATTATTTGCGCTGGTTATGTGGCGAAATTCGAGAATGTTTTGCGTTTACCGGGCAGCTTGGCAACCTGGAATTAGATGTAGAAGACACGGCTGAGATCGTCCTGCGCTTCCAAAATGATATGCTCGGCAGTCTGCACTTGGATTATAATCAGCGACCGTCTGCCCATACACTGGAAATTGTGGGAAGTGAAGGCACCCTGAAATGGGACAATACCAGCGGGGGCGTGGCGCTTTTCCAGACCGAATCTGGCGCCTGGCAGGAATTTCCAGCGCCTGCCGGGTATGAGCGTAATCACCTGTTTGAGAGCGAGATGCGCCATTTCCTGGCAGTTGCCAGAGGCGAGATAGAGCCAATCTGCACACTGGAAGATAGCATGCGCGACCTGGAGTGGGCGCTCCTGGCGTTACACTCGGCTGCCACCGGCCAGCTTGCCCGCCCGAGATTTGATTGAGATGAGTCAGACCGAAACAATTGAAGTACTGGCAATAATTCCAGCCCGCGGCGGATCTAAAGGCATCCCGCGCAAAAACATTCGCCCACTGGCGGGCAAACCTTTGCTGGCTTATAACATCGAGGCTGCGCAGGCATCGCGCTATATCCAACGCGTGGTGGTCTCTACGGATGACCCAGAGATCGCCCAAATCGCCCGGGCTTATGGCGCTGAGGTGGTATGGCGTCCAGCAGAGATCAGCGGCGATATGGCTGCTTCCGAATCAGCCTTGCTGCACACGCTCGAAACGCTCCAAACTCAGGAAGATTATGCGCCAGACCTACTGGTTTTCCTGCAATGCACTTCCCCTTTAACCGCCGCTGAGGATATTGATGGCACAATCACAGCATTGATCGAACAAGAGGCAGACACTGCCCTGGCCGTGATCCCATTTCATTATTTCCTATGGAAACCAGGCCGGGATACCCAGGGTTTACCCGACGCGTTGGGGATCAACCACCACAAATCAGTCCGGCCACTACGCCAGGAGCGCGAAGTCCAATATCTGGAAACCGGCGCGGTATACGTTATGCACGTCCCTGGTTTCCTGCAAGTCAGGCATCGCTTTTTCGGGCGTACTGCCCTATATGTTATGCCTCCAGAGCGCCGTCTGGAGATTGACGATCCAGTAGATTTCCAGGTTGCCGAAGTGCTGCTTAAGGCTCAACGCCAATATCAGCAAATTGCGCAGCTTCCCAAATCGGTTCAGGCATTGGTCATGGATTTCGATGGCGTCTTCACTGATAATCACGTCATTGTGCAAGAGGATGGGCGCGAAGCTGTCACCTGCAGCCGCAGCGATGGCTGGGGAATTGCCAAACTGCAGAAGGCAGGATTGCCGATGCTGATTCTAAGCACCGAATCGAACCCGGTAGTACAGGCACGCGCTGACAAACTAAAAATTCGCTGCTTGCATGGTATTACAGATAAAGCTGCGGCTTTGCAGGACTGGCTGGCTCAGGAAAAGATCGATGCAGCTCAGGTGGTCTATCTGGGCAACGATCAAAATGATCTTGGCTGTATGGCGCTGGTCAGCTGTGCCGTTGCAGTCGCCGATGCTCATCCCGATGCTCTCGCTGTGGCAGATATCGTCCTGAACAGGTCGGGGGGCGATGGTGCAGTGCGAGAAATTTGCGAGTTGATCCTCAAATCACAGCCTACACTTTAGGAGACAAAATGGCTGAAGTCATTCAAATTGGTAACAAACGGGTCGGTAAAGGCCAACCCTGCTTCATTACGGCAGAGATAGGCATTAACCACAACGCTAACCTGGCTATCACCAAACAATTGATCGATGTCGCCAGCCTGGCAGGCTGTGACGCGGTTAAATTTCAAAAGCGCACACCGGAAAAAGCGGTGCCTGCCGAGTACCAGAATGTTATGCGCGAAACTCCCTGGGGCATCATGTCATACCTGGATTACCGGCGCAGGATGGAGTTTGATCGCCACGAATACCAGGTAATTGACCGCTACTGCAAGGAGAAAGGTATCTTGTGGTATGCCTCCTGTTGGGATGAAGAATCGGTCGATTTTATGGAGGAGTTTAACCCTCCATGCTACAAGGCTGCCTCAGCCTCTCTCACCGACAGCGATTTGCTGCTCAAGATGCACCGTACCGGTCGACCATTAATCATTTCCACTGGCATGTCCACCATAGACGAGATCGATCAGTCCGTACAGCTATTGGGCACCGACAACTTGCTCATCGCCCACAGCACCAGCACATATCCATGCCCACCGGAAGAGCTCAACCTGCGCATGATCAACACACTCCAGGAACGCTTCTCGGTACCGGTGGGATATTCCGGGCATGAGGTCGGCCTGCAAACCACCCTGGCAGCGGTAACATTAGGCGCCAGCTTCGTCGAACGCCATATCACCCTGGACCGGGCCATGTGGGGTAGCGACCAGGCCGCATCTGTAGAGCCTGGTGGCGTGATGCGCCTGGTGCGAGACATTCGGGTTATTGAGCATGCTATGGGAGACGGAGTAAAGCAGGTATATGAAAGTGAATTAAAGGCGCGCCAGAAACTACGACGCAAATAAGTCAGGCATTATCCATCAGAATCATACATCATCTGATAGAAATTTTGCACTAACCTACGACATCATCAGACTTGAGATAAGTTTTAAGGAGAACAATTTATGTCACAATCGAAGAAAAACGGCAAGTTGATCACACCCTACGGCGGCGCACTGGTCAACCTGCTGGTCACTGGAGAAGAACGAAAAGCACTGCTGGAACGCTCTACCCATCTACCATCGATTCAGATTTCGGCGCGCTCGCTGTGTGATCTCGAACTGCTGGCCACTGGTGCTTTCGCGCCGCTGGATCGCTTCATGGGCAAGACGGATTACGAACGTGTGCTCACCGAAATGCGTCTGAGCAATGGGACACTATTCCCGATCCCGATCACCCTGCCGGTAGATGAAAGCACTTTGCCAAATTATGCTGAAGAAATCACACTCAGTGACAGCCGCAACAACACCATTGCAGTCATGCGCATCGAGGAAGTTTATCACTGGGATCCACTACGTGAAGCCCGCCTGGTTCTGGGTACCACCGATCCCAAACACCCGCTGATCTCGGAGATGGTACGCTGGGGAAAATTATATGTCTCTGGCGAATTGAAGGTTATTGATCTACCGCGCTATAACGACTTCGTGGAGTTGCGCCGCACCCCGGCAGAAGTGCGCGCCCGGCTTGAGGAGATGGGAAACAACAATGTGGTTGCTTTCCAGACCCGCAACCCGATGCACCGTATTCACGAAGAGCTAACCAAACGCGCTGCAGAAGAAGTAGGCGGCAGCTTGTTGATCCATCCAGTCGTTGGAATGACCAAACCCGGTGACGTGGATCATTACACCCGTGTGCGCGTTTACCGCGCGCTGGCAGAAAAATACTATGACACCAACAGCACCCTGCTTAGCCTGCTCCCGCTTGCCATGCGCATGGCAGGGCCGCGCGAAGCATTATGGCATGCACTGATCCGGCGCAACTACGGCGCGACGCATTTTATTATCGGGCGCGATCATGCCGGTCCAGGCAACGACAGCCAGGGACGTCCCTTCTATGGTCCCTACGAGGCGCAGGCGTTGATGGCGCAATACGCTGGCGAGCTTGGCGTTGAGCCGGTGGAATTCAAAGAGTTGCTCTATCTGGCTGACGAAGATCGCTACGAAGAGGTAAATAAAGTTCCCGAAGGCGCGAACATTTTCTCCATCTCCGGCACCCAGGTGCGCGATGATTACCTGGCCAAGGGTAAGACCCTGCCCGAGTGGTTCACCCGCCCGGAGACAGCCGAGATCCTGCAGCAAATGTATCCGCCCCGCCACAAACAAGGTGTGTGCATCTGGTTCACCGGCCTGAGTGGTTCGGGAAAATCAACTACTGCTGAAATCCTCACCTCCTTGCTGCTAGAGCGTGGCCGCCAGGTCACTGTCCTGGACGGAGATGTTGTCCGTACGCATCTGTCCAAAGGTCTGGGCTTTACACCAGAAGATCGCGACACCAATATCCTGCGCATCGGTTTTGTCGCCAGCGAGATCGCCCGCCACGGCGGGACAGTAATTTGCGCCGCCATCAGCCCATACCGCGCCACCCGTAATGAAGCGCGCAAAATGGTGGGCACCGAGCGATTTGTGGAAGTATTTGTGGATACGCCGATCGAAGTATGCGAATCACGCGATGTCAAAGGCCTATATGCACGCGCCCGCCGTGGTCAGATTACAGGTTTCACCGGTGTTGATGACCCTTATGAAACCCCGGTTAACCCGGAGATCACCCTGGACACCGTTGGCTTTTCCCCGGATCAGAATGCGCGGAAAATCCTGGATTTCCTGGAGGAGCGCGGTTTAATCCTACCGGAAGGCATGCTGCCCAACGGTAATGGCGCTACTGCCGAAAAAACGGCCTGATTTCTAGGCTACTGGCAACGAGAACGCATGACTGAACTACCGAAATTGTTCGACCTTCACGGTCGAGTAGCAGTCGTCACGGGCGGCGCTGGCTTGCTGGGGTCAGAATTTTGCCTGACCCTGGCCCAGGCTGGCGCTCAGGTGATGGTTGCCGATCTGGACAGCGATGGCGCCGCAATAACAGCTGCACACTTACAGCAGCAAGGGTTACCTGTACGCAGTGTGGGCGTGGATGTTACTGACCCTGCTTCGGTGCACAATATGGCATCTGAGGCGCTGGCTGCCTTCGGACGGCTGGACATCCTGGTCAACAGCGCGGCGTTGGATCCCAAAATGGATCCTGAACACCTGGCAGAGCAACCAGCAAGGATTCCCGAAGAGCACAATCTCACCAGCTTTGAGCATTTCCCCCTGGAAGCCTGGAAACAGGCCCTGGAGGTTAACCTGACCGGCATGTTCCTGTGCTGCCAATCGGCAATCCAACCCATGTTAGCCCAGGGGCAGGGCGTCATCATCAACCTGAGCTCGATCTATGGCCTGGCAGCTCCCGACCAACGCCTGTATACACGGCCAGGGCAATCTCCTCACTACAAACCAGCTTACTATTCGGTCACTAAGGCCGGCGTGCTGGGTCTCACCCGTTACCTGGCGGCCTATTACGGCGAGCAAAACATCCGCGTGAACGCCCTCAGTCCAGGCGGGGTTTACAACGGCCATGATGATACCTTTGTCCAGGCTTACTCCGCTCGAGCTGTATTGGGCCGCATGGCCGAGAAAGACGAAATGAACGGGGCGCTGCTATTCCTGGCTTCAGATGCTTCAGCCTACATGACCGGCTCTAATCTGATTGTGGATGGGGGCTGGACGACATGGTAAAGCATCCCCAGGTGCTGGCGCTGATCCCAGCACGCGGTGGCTCCAAGAGTATCCCTCGCAAGAATATCCGCCTTCTGGCTGGCTACCCGCTGATTGCCTATAGCATCGCGGCTGGATTGGCTGCAAGCACGGTCACACGCGTCCTGGTTTCCACAGATGACCTTGAAATCGCTGAAATAGCCCGCCGGTATGGGGCCGAAACGCCTTTTCTCCGACCACCAGAGATGGCGCAGGACAACACCCCAGATTTGCCAGTATTCAAACATGCCTTACACTGGCTAGACGAAAATGAAGGCTGGCAACCAGAGATCATTGTCCAGTTGCGCCCGACCTCCCCGTTTCGCAGGGTGATGCACATCGACCAGGCAGTATACCGGTTAATTGAGCGCCCTGGAACGGATGCCGTACGCACAGTATGCGTGCCTTTTCAAAATCCCTTCAAGATGTGGCGTATCCAGGCAGATGGTCTTATGCAGCCTCTGGTTGACCTGGGTGTTCCTGAACCCTATAATATGCCGCGCCAGGCGCTGCCGGATGTCTTTTGGCAAACCGGTTATGTAGATGCCGCCTGGAGCGATACCCTGATGCATAAAAACTCCATGACCGGTGAGCATATCTTGCCGCTGGTTATCGATCCCAGCGAGTGGATTGATATCGATTCACCCGACGATTGGCGTCGCGCCGAGCGGTTAATTGAGACCGGCGAGCTGACCTGGGATGATTTGGGTTTCCAAATAACAAACTAAAAGAATTTCATATCTGGCACCCATCTGGCTTACGCCATGATCCCCTGCCGTAATGAGAGGTAACGATGCCCGTCATAAAAATTGGTGATCGGTTGGTTGGTGATAACCAGCCAGCCTATATCATCGCTGAAATCGGTGTTAACCATAATGGCTTGCTAGATCTGGCCTTAAAATTAATTGATATCGCTGCGGAGGCTGGCGCAGATGCCGTAAAATTCCAAAAACGCAATCTGGATAACCTGTACGCCAAGAAGTATCTGGATAACGCCAACGCCGGCGAAAAAACATTGCGCTATCTGCTGCCCATTTTGCAGCAAGTGGAGCTACCCAATCATGCCTACCATCGCATTCTGGAACATTGCCGGGCGCGTAATATCACCTTTATGTGCTCAGCATTCGATCCTGAGAGCGCCGATTTCCTTGAAACACTTGGCGTACCAGCTTACAAAGTCGCTTCCGCCGATCTGACCAATTTGCCCCTGCTGGATCACCTGGCACAGAAAAACAAACCATTGATCCTCTCGACGGGTATGTCGCGCATGGAGGAGGTAGAATGTACCGTTGATTTTCTGAAAGACCGCCAGGTAGAATTTGCCCTGCTCCACTGCAACAGCACCTACCCAGCCGCCTTTGAAGATATCAACCTGCGCTTTATGAATCAGCTCAAGCGCTTTGGTGTTCCGGTTGGCTATTCCGGGCACGAGCGCGGTATTGCTGTATCCACGGTAGCGGCCGCACTGGGCGCAAGCATTATCGAGCGCCATGTCACCTTGGATCGCACCATGGATGGTCCGGATCACGCCGCCAGCCTGGAGCCCCAGGGATTCGCCAAAATGGTGCGTGATATCCGCCAGGTCTCTCAAGCTTTGGGGACTGGCGCTGAGAAATTTATCTCGCGCGGTGAGATTTTGAACCGCGAAGTGCTGGGTAAGAGCCTGGTAGCCGTAAGACGAATCCAACCAGGCGAGACGATCACAACCAAAATGGTTGCAGTAAAGGGTCCTGCGTTAGGAATTTCACCCCAAAATTACCCACGCCTGGTCGGCAGGGTTGTCGATAGGGTTATCGAAGAGGATGAACCATTCCTGGATCGCGACCTGGGTGTAAAGGTAGAGCTTGATACCGCCCATGTACTGCCAATGGATTACGGTTTTACAGTACGTTTCCGCGACTACGAGGAGTTGCTGGCGTATAAACCGCATATGCTGGAATATCATTTCACTGACCAGGATTTGGACGAGCATTATACTGGTGGTGATATGGACCTCAAGCTGGTGGTCCATGCGCCTGAATTCTTTGAGCGCACTCTAGTTGACCTATGCTCTCAGGATGAAGAACAGCGCCTGGCCTCTCTGGCGATGATGCAAAAAGCTATCAACCTGACGCGTGAAATGGCCCCCCATTTCATCGGTAAGCCAAAAGTCATTATCCACCCCGGAGCCATGAGCCTGGACCATCCTATTGACAATACGAAAGCGCTCTACGACAATCTGCGTCGCTCCGTGGAGGCCCTGGATTTCTCAGGTATTGAGCTCTTGCTGGAAAACCTACCTCCTCATCCATGGTATTTCGGCGGGCAGTGGTTGACCAATGCCTTTATGGATGCCTATGAAATCCGTGATTTTATCACTTCCATGGGTTTGGATATGTGCTACGACACATCCCACCATAAGCTATACTGCAACTGGGCGAAGGTTGATTTCTACGAGCAAGTGCAGGTCTTATTGCCTTATATCCGCCACTTGCACCTCTCCGACGGCGCCGGTCTGGATGGAGAAGGCCTGCAAATCGGTGAAGGCACGATTGACTGGGTACGCTTCTTCAAGGTCTTAGGCGAGTATCACGGCACCATGATCCCTGAGATCTGGCGTGGGCACCAGCGTCATGGGGAAGGCTTCCTGATCGCCATCCAACGGCTCTCTGAAGCCTACGAAAAAGCGCACCTGGGATGATCCAACACTGACTGATGGCTGCTAATACGCCAATTTTCGACCGCTTACAAAAGCGTCTGGCTGCAAGGCAAAGCCAGCAGCGAATTCTGCGCCTGGCGCGGGAAGTAAACGCCCACAGCCAGCCAACGATCGGGCAAAAACCGGTACTGTTGTTCAACGCTTCAACCCGTATCCAGGGGTTAAGTCTGAATGCAGCCTTTCAAATGATCACCGGTTGGAGCCTGCGTCTGGCAGGAGTGCCAGTAGTCCACTTTCTGTGCGAGAGCGGGTTGCAGCCTTGCGTCCTGGGCACTAATCGAGAAGACCATCGCACACATCCACCCTGCCAGGCCTGTCTGGCGCAGTCAAACCGCATTTATGCGAACGCCAGCGTACGCCCATTTCAGTTCCAGGCTGATGCAGAGCTCACCCAGGTGCTCAAAGATCTGGACGTAAGCGCGCTAAGCCAATTCCAGTTCTCTACCCGCCAGGCCAGATTAGCGCTGGATCAGGATATCCCTTTGGGTAGCCTGGTTCTGCCAGCCGCGCGCTGGGCGCTGCGCATGCACCACCTGGAAGACTCTGAAGCCAATCGTTACCTGTTACGCCAATACATTCTGTCTGCCTACCGTGTCCTCTATGAATTCGCTGCCACTTTGCAAAGCATTCAACCCGCATCCGTACTGGTTTTCAACGGTATCATGTACCCCGAAGCCACCGCTCGCTGGGTGTCTAAGGCGTCAGGCTTCCCCACCTACGCTCACGAAGTAGGCTTTCAACGCTATTCAGCCTTTTTTACCGAGGGACATCCCACCGCTTATCCAATGGATATCCCGGCGAATTTTGAGTTATCTCCAGCAGAAAACCAGCGTTTGGATGACTATCTGGAAAAGCGTTTCCAGGGTCAATTCAGCATGGCTGGGATCCAATTCTGGCCTGAAATGCGTCGCCTGGATGAGGCATTCCTGTCAAAGGCGGCCCGTTTCAAACAAATCGTCCCGGCCTTTACCAACGTGGTCTATG
>Ga0209706_10001547_pt1 | contig 13013 bp, 12 predicted proteins | sample PPLLaktember2015_6_FD_187263 | JGI IMG/M metagenome (GOLD analysis project Ga0209706, IMG submission 187263) | Freshwater sediment microbial communities from Prairie Pothole Lake near Jamestown, North Dakota, USA - PPLs Lake P8 Core (1) Depth... | ecosystem: Environmental > Aquatic > Freshwater...
ACCAGGAAGGCGGTGACCCCGCGGTGCTTCTGGCCGCGGTCGATCGACGCCACCACGAAGAACAGCCCGGCGTGCGCCGCGTGCGAGATGAAGACCTTGGTGCCGGTCAGGCGGTAGCCGCCGTCCGCGCGCGTGGCGGTGGTGGCCATGTTGCCGAGGTCGGTGCCGCCGCCGGGCTCGGTGAGGCACGCGGAGGTGATGCACTCGCCGCGCGCGATCGGCGGCAGCCAGCGCTCCTTCTGCGCCGGCGTCCCGAAGCGCAGGATCGAGCCGGCCACCAGCGAGTTGCTGACCGAGACGACGCTCGCCACCACCCAGTCGACCCGCGCCAGCTCCTCGCAGATCAGGCCGTAGGTCATGACGTCGCTGAAGGAGCCGCCGTACTGCTCCGGGATCATCGGCGCGATGTAGCCGAGCGGGATCAGCTTGCGGATCAGCTCCAGCGGATAGCGCCGCTCGCGCTCGTGCTCCTCGACGTGGGGGAGGATCTCCTTCTCGGCGAACTCCCGCACCGTGCGCCGCACCAGGCGCTGCTCCTCGGTGAGGTCGAAGTCCATCATGCGGTCGAGGGGCGAGGTCACGGGGCCGGCTCCGGGGCGCAAGGACGCAAGGAGATTGGGCGCAGGGTAGCCTGGACGTTCCGGGGCGACTCCCCTAGGTTTCGCGGCCCTCGCCAAGCCCTCCTGGACATCAGGCCCCCGGCCGGAGACCGCCCCGTGAAGAAGAACGCCGACCTGAGCCACCGGAACCGCTCGAAGACGAAGCGCTACCGGGCCAAGCTCAAGGCCAAGCAGCAGCGCTCCCGCAAGCGCAACAGCTCCGGCCAGCGCAAGACCTACCGGTAGGCCCGCGGATGGCGGCGTCGCCCGCCTTCGCGTTCCGCGTCGAGGCCCGCTCCGGCGCCGCCCGCGCGGCCGTGCTCGAGACGCCGCACGGCCCCGTCCACACGCCCGCCTTCATGCCGGTCGGCACCCACGGTGCCGTCAAGGCGATGACGCCGGAGCAGGTCGCCGCCACCGGCGCCGAGATGGTGCTCGCCAACACCTATCACCTGGCGCTGCGCCCCGGCGAGGGGCTGGTCCAGAAGCTCGGCGGCCTGCACGGCTTCATGCGCTGGCCGGGCCCGATCCTCACCGACAGCGGTGGCTTCCAGGTCTTCTCGCTCCCGAACAAGGAGATCAGCGACCGGGGCGTGCGCTTCAAGAACGAGATCACCGGCGAGGCGATGGAGCTCACGCCCGAGCGCTCGATCGAGATCCAGAACGCGCTCGGCGCCGACGTGATCATGGCCTTCGACGAGTGCACCCCGTATCCCGCCGACGAGAAGCTCGCCGCCACCGGCGTGCGCCGCACCCTGGCCTGGATGGAGCGCTGCCTGCACGCCCACGCCCGCGAGGACCAGGCCCTGTTCGGCATCGTGCAGGGCAGCGTCTACGAAAACCTGCGCCGGCGCTGCGCCGAGGCGCTGGTCGCGATGGACCTCGCCGGCTATGCGGTAGGCGGCGTCTCGGTCGGCGAGGGGCATGAGCTCCTGTGCCGCATCACGGCGTCCACCGCGCCGCTCCTGCCCGAGCACAAGCCCCGCTATCTCATGGGCGTCGGCCTGCCCGAGGACCTGGTGGCCGCGATCGGCTACGGCATGGACATGTTCGACTGCGTGATCCCGACCCGCTACGCGCGCAGCGGGGTCGCCTTCACCGCCCGCGGCCGGGTGCGCCTCACGAACCGCCGCTACCGCCGCGACGGCTACCCGATCGACACCTCGTGCGACTGCACGGGCTGCGCCGGCGGCTTCACGCGCGCCTACGTGCACCACCTGTTTGCTGCCAACGAGATCCTGTCGGCGATCCTGGTCTCGATCCACAACGTGCGCTTCTACGAGCGGCTGGTGCAGCGCGCGCGCGAAGCGATCGTGGCTGGCCGCTACGAGGACTGGCGGCGCGAGTTCCTGACCGGCTACGGAGCCGACACCGGATCGGATCGCGACTAGGCGCGCCGGCGCCCGACAGAGCGGGAGCGCAGCATGCGGAGAACCTCCTCGGCGGTGGGTCGGGCGAGCCGCCGGTCGGTTCGATACCGCACCCGCGCACCGCGCGGGGCCTCAATCGGCCAGCAGGGGCCTCCACACCCCGCCGCCGACCGGCTCGCCGGTGGCGGCCGCCAGCAGGTTCACGATCACCGCGCTCTCGGAGACGCCCGTCGTGCGCGACACCTGCGACACGACGCGCCCGACGCCGTCGAGCGTCGCCCCGAGGTCGAGCTTCCAGGCGCCGGCCTCGTGCCGGAAGCCGGCGCGGAAGCCCGAGGGCAGGCCGGCGGCGTAGAGCTGGCCGAGCGCGTGCCGCGGGTCGAGGATCGCGACGTCGGCCAGCTCGACGCGCTGGGCGGCGGCCCGGTCGACCAGGCCGGCGCGGACGGCGTGGGCGGCCAGCTCGCGCGGCGGGCCGTCGCGCAGCAGCCAGACCGGCGCCTGGTGGCGAAGCGCCAGCACCGCGAGCCGCGGCCCGGGCGCGAGCGCCTCCACCTCGCCGACCGAGCCGCGCAGCGCCAGCGCGCGCAGCCGTGCCCACTCGTCGAGCGAGGCCGCCGTGAGCAGCGACACCGTGCCCTCGGCGTCGCGCGCAACGAGGGCGCGCTCGAGCGCGGCGTAGCTGCCGCGGACCTCGTCGGCGGGCCGCGCGGAGGCGGCCAGCGGCGCGAGCAGGACCAGGGCGAGGGTCGCGAGTCCCTTCATGCAGGACGGGACGGTACCGGGCCGCGCGGGATTCGCGCCGCGCCGCAAGGCGCCCCGGATCCCCTACCTTGCGCCGCCATGGCAGAACGACGCGGCAGCTTCCTCACGCCCGAGCAGGTCCTGGCCCGCCACCTCGGCGGCCCCTCCTCGGGCGTCTTCACCGACGGCTCCTGCGAGGGCAACCCCGGCCCCGGCGGCTGGGGAGTCGTGTGGGTCGAGGACGACCGCATCGTCGCGGAGCGCCACGGTGCCGACCCCAAGACCACGAACAACCGCATGGAGCTGCGCGCGCTGATCGAGGCCTACAAGCTGCTGCCGCCCGACGCGGCCGTGACGATCCACTCGGACAGCCAGCTCTGCGTCAAGACCGTCAACGAATGGGCGGCGGGCTGGGCCGCCCGCGGCTGGCGGCGCAAGACCGGGCCGATCGCCAACCTCGAGCTGGTGCAGGAGCTCTACGCGCTGGCGCGCGCGCACCCGAAGGCCCGGCTCGTGTGGATCCAGGCCCACGACGGCACGCGCTGGAACGAGTACGCCGACGCGCTCGCCACCACCTACCTGCACAGCCCGGGCGGCCCCACCTGAGGACGCGCCGGCCTCGAGGACGCTCAGGCGTGGTTGGTGCGGTGCGGAGCGCCCGACGGACGGACGGGGCGCGGCGCCTGCACGCTCGCGACCCGGCGGGCCACCGCGAGCAGCCAGGCCGCGAACGGCACCTGTCCGTCGTAGTGGTCGAGCTCCGAGAAGGCGCGGCGCAGGATCCGGCTCGCCAGCGCTTCGGCCGCCGCTCGCCCGGCGGCGCGCCGGCTCACGAAGCCCCAGATCGAGGGCAGGCTGGCCGCGAAGACCTGCTCGAAGGCTTCGCGGTCGCCCGCGGCGGCGCGGTGAGTGAGATCGGTGTCGGTCGAGATCAACACGGTTCAGCCTCTGCAGCGACAGCATTCCCGGTCGATCGAAACGGTCAAGGGGAAATCCTGGACCGCTCTCGGGGATTCGGTCGGGGATCCGGTCGGGATCGCTCGCGCGGCCCGGCCGGACGCGCGAGTAGGTGGCCGCAAACCCGCGCGCGGTTCCAAAGGTCGGGAGGGCGACGGGGCGCCGGGGGCCCGTCGGGCGCTTCCCGGGGGAGAATGGGTGGTGGAGCCGAGCGGGATCGAACCGCCAACCTCCTCGTTGCGAACGAGGCGCTCTCCCAATTGAGCTACGGCCCCAGGCCCTGGGAAACAGGCTCCGCACGGTAGAGCCGGGGTTCTGGGGCGTCAACCGAAGCCGGACGCGCGGGCGGCCTTGCCGCACCCCGGGGATCCGTTGCAGGCTACGCCCCATGACGCTCGCCATCCGCTCCATCCTGGTTCCGATCGATTTCTCGCCCAACGCCGAGTCCGTCCTCGAATGGGCGGCCCACCTGGCCGAGGAGCACGAGTGCCCGCTGGTCCTGCTCCACGCCTACCACCTGCCGGTGGACTTCCAGCAGCTCGAGGGCGCCTACCTCCCGCCGGACTTCTGGACGCAGGTCAAGAACGACGCCACCGCCAACCTCGAGAAGCACGCCCAGGCGCTGCGCGCCCGCGGGCTCCGGGTCGAGGCCGTCCTGCGCGAGGGCTACCCGGCCAGCGTGATCGAGGAGGAGGCGAAGGAGCGCAACGTGGACCTGATCGTGATCGGCACCCGCGGGCACACCGGGCTCAAGCACCTGCTGCTCGGCAGCGTGGCGGAGCGGGTGGTGCAGAAGGCGCCGTGCGCCGTGCTCACCGTCAAGGCCCGCAACGAAGAGAGCTGAGCGCGCCGGCGCGAGAGCGCGGGTGGGTCGTCGCGGCGGGGCTCGTCGTGGCGGCCGCGGCGGCCGCGCGCGTCCACAACGCCTTCGCGTTTCCGGCGCTGCACGACTTCGACGGGCCCGGCCACGCCCTGAACGCCTTCGCGCTCTACCGGGGCCGGCTGCCGGACCCCGGCTCCTGGTCCGGCTTCCATCCGCCGCTCTACTACGCCGCGGCGGCCGCCTCGTGGCGCGCGCTGCCGGAGTCCGTCCCGCTGCACGCCGCGCTGCGGCTGCTCGCGGCGGCCGCGGGCTTCGGCGCGCTCGCGCTCGCCTGGCGGACCGTGCGCCGCTACGTCGGGCCCGCCGACGCCGCGGTGACGGCGGCGCTGGTGGCCGGCGCCCCGGTCTTCGCGATCGCCACCAGCATGCTCGGCAACGAGACCACCTGCGCGCTGCTGGTCACCGCTGCGCTCGGCCGCCTGGCCGCCGCGCCCGCGCCCGGCGATCCGCGCTTCACCCGACACTCGCTGGTGACGATGGCGCTGGCGAGCCTCGCCGCGCTCGCGAAGAGCACCGGGCTGCTGGCGGTCGGGGTGGTGGCGCTCGCCAGCGCCTGGCGCGAGCGGCGCGCGCCGGCGCGCGCGGCCCGGACCGTGGCGATCGTGGCGCTGCCGGCGCTGCTGGTGCTCGGGCCCTACTACGGCGGCCTGATCGCGCGCAGCGGCTCGTGGCTCGCGCCGGTGACGGGCGGCGCGCTCTCGCTCGACGCGCGCGCCGCGATGGCCGCGCAGCCGCCGGGCGAGCGCCGCCTCTCCGACTACTTCTCCCTGCCGCCGGCCACGCTGCTCGCGCCGTTCCACCACGCGAAGGGGCTCGAGCGCTCGGTGCCGGGCTTGCTCTACGCGAGCACGTGGGCCGACGGGCACGCGAGCTTCCTCTCGCCGCCGCTGCCGCGGGTGACCGCGGCCGCGGCGCTGCTCGCGATCGGCGGCCTGCTGCCGACCGCGCTGGCGGCGGGCGGCGCCTGGCTGGCGTGGCGGCGGCGGCGGGCGCTCGCCGGCGCAGCCTGGCTCTTCGTTTTCGCGGGCGCGCTGCTCGCGGCGCTGCTGGTGCAGACCTGGCTCCTGCCGTTCTACTCGGCGGTGAAGGCCAGCTACCTGCTGCCGGCCCTGTTGCCGTGCGCGCTGCTGCTCGCGCTCGCGCTCGACGCGGCTGGGCCGCGCCTGCGCGTGCTGCTGCGCGGCGCGCTGCTCGCCTACGCGGCGTTCGCGGTGGCCGCCACCTGGTGGGGCTGGTGGCTGCCGCCGCCGGCCCCGGCGCCGCCACGCCCGGCCGCCGCCGCGCCCGGCACGCCCGAGGCCGCCGTCGAGGCCTACTTCCGCGCGCTCGGCCGCGACCCGATCCGCACCCTGCCACTGCTCGACGACGATGCCCACCATGCTCACGGCCTGCGCCTCGCCGACACGGTTGTGCAGGAGGGCCCGCTGGCCGCCGCCGCCGAGGGCCCCGTCGAGCGCCACCAGATCGCGTGGCTCGCGCTCCAGAAGCGCGCCAGCTTCCGCACCTTCGCGGAGCGGCTCGCGGTGCGGACCCTGGCCGCGACGCACGATGGCGATCGCGCGACGGTCGCGGTGCAGGTCTCGACGCCGGGCGCGCCGCCCTTCGCGCAGCGCTTCGAGCTGGTGCGGGCAGGGCCGGGCAAGCCGTGGCGGATCGACGCCGTGACACAAGACGCTGTCGTCGCCGGCAATGCTCCGGCCGCCTTCGTCGCCTGGCCGAACGAGGCGGCGCGCGCGCAGCTCGAGCAGGCGGCGGGCGCTAGGGCGCCTGCGCCTCGTTGAAGACGGTCAGGACCTTCGGCGACGTCTGCGCGGGGTTGGGCGCGATCGCGCCGTCGGCGGCGACGGCGGCCCGGAAGCTGCGGCGGGCCTCCTCGTCGCGGCCGAGCGCGACGTTCGACATGCCGGCGAGCAGGTGCGCGCGTGCGAGCCGATGGCGGTCGTCGGGCGCGAGCGGGCCCGTGAGCTGGCGCTCTGCCGCCTGGGCGGTGGCGAGCGAGCGCTCGAAGTCCGCCGCGTCGAAGGCCTCGCTCGCCTGCGCGAGCGTGCGGTCCACCTCGGGACGCGCAGCGGGCGGCGGGCTGGTGGCCGTCGCGTCCGACGCCACGGGCGGCGGCGGCGGCGCGACCGCGCGCGGTGCGCGGGCGACACGCGGCCTGGCCGGCGCCGCCCGACGCCCGTCGCGCGTCGCCGTCGCCGGGATGCGGATCACACGCCCCACCGCAAGACGGCGCACGTCCGCCACGTCGTTCAGGTGGATCAACGCCTCGACGTCCACGCCGTACCACTGCCCGAGCTGCGCCAGCGTGTCGCCGCTGCGCAGGGCATGGGTCGCGAGCGGCCGTTTCGGGACGCGCAGCACGCGCCCCGGCGCGAGCGCGTCGTCGCGATCGATCCCGTTCACGCGCCGCACCTGCTCGGCCTCGACGCCGTGCCAGGCGGCGATGCGCTCGGGCGTGTCGCCGCGCTTCACGCGGTACTCGACGGTCGGCCCGGAAGCGGGCGCGGGCGCGCGCCCGAACCAGGGCACGTGCGCGCAGCCGGACGCGAGCACGGCGAGCGCCGCGCTGAGCGCGACGTAGATCCCAGCCCTCGACCGGCCGGCGTGGAGGGACGCCGACGAGCGCATGCCCGTAGCCTAGCCGCGCATATTCGCTTGGCGAGCGCAGCGGCGTGTGCAAGGCTGCCGGGCGGGGTGATGATCGAGGCGCGCCATGACGGAGATCGCTCGGCGGCTCAGCCAGCCGCTCCCGCCTTCCTCGCTCGCGACGCGAGGCCGCTCCTGGCGATACGCCGCGCGGCCGGACAGCGAAGCCGCCCTGTGCCGGCTGACCGCGCTGCTGCGGGCCGGGGCGACGCGCGTCGCGTTCGTCGGCGCGCCAGCGTCGGGGAAGACCCTACTCCTGCACGTCCTCCCCGAACGGCTCGGCCCCGCCTTCGCGAGCGTCTACCTCCCGAACCCCGCGCTCGGACCCGACCAGGTCCGCCCCTGGCTCGAGACCTGCGCCGAGCCGGTTCCCGCCGACGCGGGCACCTCGCTCGCCGATCTCGCCCTCGCGCACGCGCGCCGCGGCCCGGGGCTCGTGCTGCTCGTCGACGACGCCGACGACATGCCGGCGGAGGTCGCGGACGCGTTCGGCGCGACCCTCGCGCAGACCGACGACCAGCTGCGTCTCGTCCTCGCCGGGGCCGATGAGGCGCGGCTCGACGAGGTGCTCGCTCGGCTCGGCGGCCGCGCCGAGCGCGTGCGGCTGGGCGCCGCGCCTCATCTACACGAAGGGGCGTCACCCGAGGAGCCGTTGCGCCCGGCGCCGGCGAAGCCGACGCCGTGGACCGCGCCGAGCCGGACCGCGCCGGCGTTGGCGGCCGCGCTGCTCCGGCCCGCGCCGGTGGCGCCACCCGTCGCGCCCATTGCCGCGGCGGCGCCCGCGCCGGCGGCGCTCGCTCCGGCGGCGCTCGCGTCCCGGCGCCGGCCGTGGGCACGGAGCCTGGTGACCGCGGGCGGCGCGCTGCTCGCCGCGATCGCGCTCGTGCTCGCCGCCCGCTATGCGCCCGATCGCGCCGCGCCGGACCGCGCCCGGGCGCCCGAGGTCGCGGTCGCGGCGGCGCCGCCGCCCGCCGTCGCCACCGCCGCGTCGCTCCCCGTCGCGGAGGTGCCGCCGGTCCTGGTCCACGTGAACGCGCGCCCGTGGGCGCGCATCCGCGTCGACGACCGCGAGCTCGGCCTGACACCGCTCGGGAACGTCCCGCTCGCGCCGGGCCTGCGCCGCTTCCGCGCGGAGATGGCGGACGGCAGCGTGATCGAGCGCGAGGTGACGATCGACGGCGCAAGCCGCCGCGTGACCTTCCCCTAGTCGTCGCCCTTCGAGATCTGGCCGAGCCGGCCGCCGGGATGGCGCGCGTGGTACTCGGCGCGCGTGAAGCCGCGCGCGGTCTCGAGACCCGTCGAGAGAGCGGCCAGCACCAGCAGCTCCGCGGCGATGCTGGCGCGCGGCGCCAGGCCGAGCCCGCCGCCTTCGCGGGCGACGCCGGCGTCGAGGGTGACGTCGGCCGCGTGCGCCAGCGGCGACTCGAGGCCGCCGGTGATCGCGATGATGCGGCCGCCGAGCGCCTTCAGGGTCGCCACCGCCGCGAGCAGCTCGCCGGTGGTGCCGCTGTTGCTGATCGCGATCACCACGTCGCCCGCCACCATCTGGCCGGCGCTGCCGTGCACGGTCTCGGTGGCGTGCAGGAACTGGGCGGGCGTGCCGGTCGAGGCCAGCAGCGAGGCCCCGTAGCGCGCCAGGTGCTCGGGCTTGCCGACGCCGGTCACGTGGACGCGCCCGCCGGCCGCTTCGGCGGCGCGGATCAAGGCGAGCGCCTCGGCGTAGGCCTGCGGCGCGAGCCGCTCGCGCAGCGCGCCGAGCTCCTCGAGCGCGATGTCGAAGGCCTCCTCGATCTCCGCGAGGGTCGGGTCCGGCGGCGGCGGCGCCAGCACGAAGGGAGCGCCGTCGTAGAGCTCGAGCGCGCGGGTGCGCGCCCAGGCGGCGTCGGCCGGGAAGGCGCCCATCCGCTCGACGCAGGCGGCGCCGCAGGCGTTGCCGAGCCGGGCCGCGTCCTGCCAGCCGAGGCCCTGGTGCAGCCCCGCGAGCAGCCCGCCGAGGAAGGCGTCGCCCGCGCCGGTGGCGTCCACGACGGTGACCCGCGGCGCCGCCACCACGCCCTCGAACTCGTCGGCCGACACCGCGCAGCCGGCGCCGCCGTCGGTCACCACCACGGCCTGGCAGCCGAAGCGCTTGCGCAGGCGGCGCGCCAGCTCGAGCGCGTCGGCGTCGGCGGCGCCCACCAGCTCGCGGGCGGCGCGCTTGCTCGGCTTCAGCAGGTCGGCCATCGCGAGCACGGCGTGCAGGGTCGCCTCGTCGCCGAGCGCCGGCACTGCGTCCGAGGGCGGCACGTCGAGATCCACCGCGGTCTCGAGCCCTGCCGCGCGCGCGATCTTCAGCGCCTCGTGCACGGAGGCCAGCGGCACCTGGTGCACCTCGGTGGTGAGCCGCGCGCCGCGCCGCACGAAGTCGGCGTGGCGCGCGCGCACCTCGTCGGCGCCGAGCTCGGCGGTGGCCGCCGGGTCGAAGTAGATCGCGCGCTCGCCGCTCGCGTCGAGGAAGATCTCGGCGACGGAGCTGGCGCTGCCGTCGAGGGTGAGATGGTGCTCGATGCCGGCCCGGTCCATCGCGCCGCGCAGCACGCGCCCGGGCTCGTCGTCGGCCTGCTTGCCGAAGATGCCGCTGCGCACGCCGAGCGCGCTGGCCCAGCCGAGCTGGTTCAGGATCACGCCGCCGACGAAGCTGTGGACGGAGCCGCCCTCGGCGAGCGGCAGCAGGGCGCCCTTCTCGTCGGGGCCGACGATGCGCGACGCGCGGTGCAGCCGGTCCACCACCATCGAGCCGAGCCCGACGAGCTGGAGCCGATCGTGGGCCGGCCGGCGCGCCGAGTCCCGCGGCGGCGCCGCACTCACACGCGGCGCAGGCCGCTCTCGCGCTCGGCCGCGAGCGACGGCGCGGCCGGCGCCACGCTCACCCACGGCGCGCGCACGGTGCGGGCGGCCTTCTCGCGCACCTTCGCGAACACCTCGTCGAAGCGCTCGGCGTCGGGGCTCGCGAGCTTCGGCGTGCCCTGCGCCACCGCGTCGCTGGTGATCACGCCGAGGTGGTAGAGGGCGCGCTTCAGGCACGCGATCGTGCGGCGGCCGCTCGTCGAGTGGGTGCCGGAGCGGAAGTCCGCCAGCACCTCGCGCACCTGCTCCATGCGCTCGAGGTCGCCGGCGCGGCACACCTGCCAGGCGCGGGCCCACTCGCGCGGCAGCGCGTTGGCCGGGCCGGCCACCACGCCCGCCGGCACCTCGCCGTGCAGCCGCCAGCGGTTCCAGTGCTCGACGATCGTGCCCCACGGGCCGCTGCGCGGCCGGAACAGGTCGAAGATCAGCATGGCGTCGCCGACGTAGATCGCGAACTCGCCGCGGTCGTTGAAGGTGCGCGCCGCCTTGGTGTAGTTGCCGAGCACCTTGCGCGGCGCGGAGACCTTGATCCCGCGCACGAAGTCGAGCCGCGAGAGCGCCTTCACCTGGCGCGTGCGGATGTGGGGCACCTTCGGGTCGATGGCGATGTCGGCGTTGTCGTAGAGGTACACCGGGATGCGGCGGGGCCGGGCGTCGAGCAGCTCCGCGATGTCGCGGGCCACGAAGCGCACCGGATCGTCCACGCCGACGATGGAGAGCGGCGCCAGCACGGCGGCGTCGGCGCCGCAGGCGATCGCCAGGTCCAGGTTCTCGAGGGTCTCCTCGGGGCTCGGTGCCGTGATGCCGGCCCACATCTCCACCTCGCGGCCGCCGAGCCGGGCGGAGCCCGCGAGCTGCGCGTTGGCCTTGGCGACCTCTTCGGCGCAGACCTGGATCACGCGCTGGCGGATGTCGTTGCCCACGCGGTCCCACTCGCCGGTGGTGCCGGCGGCGAAGATCACGTCGGCCCCGTTGCCGTCCTGGATCACGTAGCGGACGACCGCGCGCTGGTCGTCCTCGAGCAGCGCGCCGCCCTCGTCGAGGACGGTGACGACGGGGACCGAGAGTCCCTTGCGCGGATGGGTGTCTTCGACGGAACGCAGCGCCAGTCCCCCTCGTTCTCGCGCCCGCAGGCCGGGCAAGGATGCCAGACGCGCGCGAGTCGGTCACGCGCGGGCCGTCACGGGTGACGCCCGCCCGACTCAGGGCGGCGCGGCGGCATTGCCGGTCGTCACGCTGCGCACCTCGACCCGCCAGCGCGGCCAGCCCGGCGCCTCGACGGTGTACCAGGCCGGGAAGAAGATCGCGGGCGCGTGCTTGGCGGGCGGGCCGAAGCGGAAGCGCACGCCGGCTGCCTCGTCGATGCGCACCGGCCGGCGGGCGTCCTGGTCGAACCAGTACGAGGGCCGGCCGTTGCTGTCGAAGGGGCCGGGGTCGCGCCCCCCCAGCACCCAGCAGTCGGTGCCGCCGGCCATGCCGAGGTCCACGCGCTCGGGCTCCCCGCCGACGCCCGCGAGCGCAGCGGCCACCTCGGACTCGGTCCGGGCCTGGAGCAGCGCGACCGGCGCCAGCAAGGGGAGCGCGCGCTCCACCCGAACGTCGTCGCGGGTGGCGGAGTAGCCGGCCACCGTGCGCTCGTGGAACTCGCGGCGGCCGTCGGCGAGGGTCAGGAGGAGACGGGCGGGGCCGCCGGGGTCGAGCACCGCGCGGCCGCTGGCCGTCGGCTCGCCGGCCTCGCCCACCACGACCACCTCGAGCACGAGCGGCTGGCTGCGGCCGGCCTGCACGTTGGTGCGCGCGATCTCGCGCCGCACCGCCTCCGCCGAGGGGACCACGGCGCCTGCGGGCGCAGCGGCGAGCAGCGCGGCCAGCGCCCCCAGCGCCGCTCGCGTCACGAACCACGACGCGCGCCCGCGGCGAGTCATCGGTGCGTCATCGCGCGGCGAGACCCTTGGCTCCCGCGTAACGCGCCCGGCTCCCCAGCTCGGCCTCGATCCGCAGCAGCTGGTTGTACTTGCAGATCCGGTCGGTGCGGCTGGCCGAGCCGGTCTTGATCTGGCCCACGCCGGTGGCCACCGCGAGGTCCGCGATCGTGGTGTCCTCGGTCTCGCCCGAGCGGTGCGAAATCACCGCCGCGTAGCCCGCGGCGCGCGCCACCCGGATCGCCTCGAGCGTCTCGGTCAGGGTCCCGATCTGGTTCACCTTGACCAGGATGGCGTTGCCGACCTTCTCGGCGATGCCCTTCTTCAGGATCGCCGGGTTGGTCACGAACAGGTCGTCGCCGACCAGCTGGACGCGCGCGCCGAGCTTCGCGGTGAGCTTCGCCCAGCCGGCCCAGTCGGCCTCGCCGAGCCCGTCCTCGATCGAGACGATCGGGTAGCGGCCGCACCAGTCGGCAAAGAACTCGATCATCTCTTCGCTCGACAGCACCCGGCCCTCGCCGGCCAGGTCGTAGCGGCCGTCCTTGTGGAACTCGGAGCTGGCCGGATCGAGCGCGACGGCGACGTCGTCCCCCGGCCGGTAGCCGGCCTTCTCGATCGCGGTCAGCACCAGCTCGATCGCCTCGCGGTTGCTCGACAGGTTCGGCGCGAAGCCGCCCTCGTCGCCGACCGCCGTCGAGTAGCCCTTGTCGTGCAGGACCTTGGCGAGCGTGTGGAAGACCTCGGCGCCCCAGCGCAGGGCCTCGGCGAAGCTCGGCGCGCCGAGCGGGTAGATCATGAACTCCTGGAGGTCCACGTTGTTGTCGGCGTGCGCGCCGCCGTTCACGACGTTCATCATCGGCGCCGGCAGCAGGTGGGCGCCCTCGCCGCCCGCCCAGCGGTACAGCGGCAGGCCCGCGGCGCGCGCCGCGGCGTGGGCCGCGGCCAGCGAGACGCCGAGGATCGCGTTGGCGCCGAGCCGGCCCTTGTTGTCGGTGCCGTCGAGGGA
>Ga0209706_10001551_pt1 | contig 12994 bp, 15 predicted proteins | sample PPLLaktember2015_6_FD_187263 | JGI IMG/M metagenome (GOLD analysis project Ga0209706, IMG submission 187263) | Freshwater sediment microbial communities from Prairie Pothole Lake near Jamestown, North Dakota, USA - PPLs Lake P8 Core (1) Depth... | ecosystem: Environmental > Aquatic > Freshwater...
GGAGAAGCTTTCCGGATAGGTGGGATGGGCCACGGCCGCGTAGGCGGGGCTCACCGATTGGCCCCCTGGCGTCGCCTTCCAAAACTGCCAGGCCTCGTCTGCCGCTTTCCCGAGCGCGAGGACGCCCTCGACCTTCTGGCCGAGCAGCAGTGCGTCCAGCCAGCGGTGACGATAGGCCAGCAGCCGCGGGTCCCTGCGAGTCTTGGCCTTGACGCTGCCATACACGCTGTACAGGTAGGTGTTGATGAACACGTAGCTGCGGATGATCCCGAGCTTGGCCAGGAAGCCCTGAACGCGCCGCCCGGCCTCTCCCACCAGGATGCGACGCACAACGGTCTCATGCTGCGCCGGATCCTGGCCAATCACGAGGACGCGCGCAGAGCCGTCGAGCCGGCCCCGGTGGAAGATCGGTCCCCACTCGACGCGGAACTGACTTGGTGGATAGACATCTTCACCAGGATACTCGCTGGCCAGGATGCTGAACGGCTCCTCGAAGCAGCCGGGATCGAACGGATGGGCCATGACGCCGTCCTTTGTCGTGTTGCGACTACAGCAACGATCAAGCGCGTGGTGACTAGAATAACCCTATGCCGCCATTCCCGCTTCCGCCTGCGGCTTCAGCGCCGCCGCGAGCATGCTCGAGCGCACACTTAAAGGGATCGACGTAGCCAGCACAATATGTCCGAGGACATATCATCCAGCGTGTTGCCTCCGAAGAGCAGGCAGTCGCAACCGGCGCGCAAACGCCCTGCTGCGTTACCGAACGCATCAATACGGGTACACTCGCTTTCCGATGGGATACATGAGCGGCGGGAAGATGAACTGGGACCAATGCCTTGCGGTTATTGCTCATCCTTGCGGCTCCATACGAAGAATTAAACTGTCAGTTCTTGTATCGGTCGCCATTCTGAAAGTCCCAAGTGCTTTAATTTGCCATGACGTCTCCGGAGCACCGCTTCCACATGCCCCCGAGTGGGCGCCTCACACCGCCACCTAGCTGAGCTGGCCGCACAACCGCGAGACCTGGCCGGATGGCCTGGAGGAGGCCGAGGCGGCCTTGGTGGAAGGGGTGGTGGCGCTGGCCGAGGGCGAGTCGGTCCACATCAACGTTCAGGATTCCGGCCACGCGGCCCAGGTAAAGACGCTATTGGCGGGACGGGTCCATCCGGAGAGGCTCGTGCTCGAGCCCATTCCCACCAACGATGCCTGGTGCAGGGACCACGGGGCGATCATCGTAAACGACGACGCTGGCGGCCAGACGGCCCTGGATTTTCGCTACAACGCCTGGGGCGGCAAGTACCCGCCGTATGAGCTGGATGACGCCGTCCCCCGGCACATGGCGGAGGCGCTCGGACTGCCCTGCATCTCGGTCAACATGGTCCTGGAAGGCGGATCCATCGACGTCAACGGCGCTGGCACTCTGCTCACCACCGAGCAATGCTTGCTCAACCCCAATCGGAATCCGACGCTCGGGCGCGCGGACATCGAGGCGGCGCTGGACCGCTACCTGGGCGCGCTCCAGGTCGTCTGGCTCGGGGAGGGGATCGCGGGCGACGACACCGATGGTCACGTGGACGACCTCACGCGCTTCGTCGCGGCAGACGTCGTGGTGACGGCGGTGGAGGCGGACCCCTCCGACGTCAATTACGCGCCGCTGCTGGATAACCTCCAGCGCCTGCGGGCGCTGCGGCTCCACGACGGGCGATCGGTGCGGGCAATCGAGCTGCCCATGCCGGAGCCGCTCTATCGCGGCAGCGAGCGCCTGCCTGCGAGCTACGCGAACTTCTACATCGGCAATCGGGTCGTACTTGCTCCCGTGTTCGGTTGCCCACAGGATCGGGCGGCCGTCGAGACGCTCGCGCGCTGCTTCCCGGACCGGCGCGTCGTGCCCATCGACAGCCGCACGCTGGTAGTGGGGCTGGGCGCCCTCCACTGCCTCACACAGCAGATTCCTGCCCGATTGAGAGCCACATCATGAGTGCCGTGCGCGACTTCATCCGGAGACATTTCCGCCACTTCAATGCGGCCGCGCTGGTGGACGCCGCCGAGGGCTACCTGAAACATCTCGAGGGCGACGGCAGAATGCTGGTTACGCTCGGCGGCGCGCGGACGAGGAAGAGCCCGGCAATTTCTGGATCGAGAAGATCATTCCGGGCATCCGCGTCCAGGACATGCTGGCCCAGGTCCAGTACTTCCCCAACGACCTCAACCGGCGCATGAGCGAGTTCGTGCGCCGCAAGATCGACAGCAACGAGGTGCGGCCCAACGTGGGCATGCGCATCCTCGACGCGTACACCGAACGGTTGAACGATACGACGTACGGCGCGACGGAGCCCGAGCAGCGTGAGTAAGCCACCGGCCGACATCCGCCGGGTCGCGGCGGTCCAGATGGCCATGTCCGAGCGACCCGAGGAAAACCTTGCCAAGGCGCAGGCTCTGGTGCGCGAGGCGGCACATCAGGGCAGCACACTCGTGTGCCTGCCGGAGCTGTTCATGCATCGCTACTTCTGCCAGGCCGAGGATGCGGCGAACTTCGCTCTCGCCGAGCCGGTGCCCGGACCGACCACCGACGCTTTCCTGGGCCTTGTGGCGGAGCTGAACGCGACGCTTGTCCTGAGCCTGTTCGAGCGCCGCACCGCCGGCTTGTATCACAACACGGCGGCCGTGCTGGACGGGGCACGCGGGTACATCGGCAAATACCGCAAGATGCACATTCCGGACGATCCGCGCTACTACGAGAAGTTCTATTTCACGCCGGGCGACCTGGGCTTCAAGTCTTTCGACACGCGTGCGGGATCCCTCGGCGTGCTGGTCTGCTGGGACCAGTGGTATCCGGAAGCCGCGCGCGTGACTGCGCTCAGCGGCGCAGAAATCCTGCTCTATCCCACCGCCATCGGGTGGCATCCGGAGGAGCGCGCCGCGCTGGGCGAGCGCCAGCACGAGGCCTGGGAAACCATCCAGCGATCCCACGCGATCGCCAACGGCTGCTTCGTGGTAGCGGCCAACCGGACCGGGTTCGAAGGGGATCCCGCCGGCTCCGGCGGCATCCAGTTCTGGGGGCAAAGCTTCATCGCGGGCACCGATGGACGCATCCTTGCCCGCACCGGTGTCGATGACGAAACCGTAATCATCGCGGATCTCGACATGAGCGAAATCGCCCAGTCACGCATCGGCAGGCCGTTCCTGCGCGACCGGCGCATCGACGCCTACGACCCGATCCGGCTGCGCTTCATCGATCGAGAGTAAGTGGATGACGGCGGCGTAGCCTCCCGTCGGCACTCTGATCAACGGCTACATCCTTTGGCTGATCGTCTCGCAGAAGGGCAACACGGTCTTCTCGCCGCAGTACCAGGACGTCGTCGCCGCCACGCCGCACATCCGATGCAAGACCTGGATCGTGGTCCGGATTGTGCACGCGCTGTGGGTCGGGCTAGTCCTAGCTGGCGTGATCGCGTAGGTGATCCAAATGTCAGGGTTTCAGTTGCCCGCGCATTTCGCCGCCCGCGTTCGCCGCCGAATGGACGTTGACGTAGAGATTCCCGGCCTTGAAGCTTGCATACTGCGCATCCGACAGCTTCGCGCCCGCCGGAACCGTGTACGTGTCTCCGTCCTTCGTTAGCGCGATGATCACCGGACCGTTCTTGCCGGCTGCCGCTTCGTGGATGTGTGCGGCGGTACCAGTAATCCCCGTCGTCGTCACACTGCCGCTAACCGATTTGTCGTCGCCGACGGTGATCGAACCATTGCCAACTCCCGAGGTCTTGACCGGCGGTACTTCCTGATCACCCGCTAGCGTAACCTTGACGTCAGCTGCTACAGCGGTGCTCGAGTACGCGCCGAACGCGCACATCGCAACGATCAACGCTGTGCTCACCGGCCGCCATGCCTTTCTGGAAAACGGAATCATATTCATCGAGACCTCCTCATGTGCAGTTGTATGGATGAACGTAAGGATCGTCCATTTACCCTCGAGTCGTTAGCACTCTGCGAGGCATCGCGCGGAAACTGTCCGGCCACACGCTTCTGGAGTGCGCAATTCGAGCCGGTTAGTATCGCTCGCATAGCCCGCGCAGTCCGTACGCTACCCCACATACATTCGTTGAATCCGCAGCCAATTTGCGTCCTCGGCCGGTTGATTCAAAGCGCGACTGGCATCGCAGTGTCGGCATCAGCGCTGTTCTGCCGACGCGGCAGCGACGCGCCAAACGATATTGCCGACATCATCGGCGACCAGCAACGCGCCGCTCTTGTCCAGGGCCACACCGACCGGCCGGCCCATCGCATGGCCGCTGTCATTGACAAACCCCGTCAACACATCCATCGGCTCTCCCGCCGGCTTTCCTTCCCTGAACCGAACAAAAATGACCTTGTACCCGCTGCGTGGGTTGCGATTCCAGGACCCGTGCTGTCCCACGAACATCCCATGCTGAAACTGGGCGGGCAGACTTGTCCCTTTCGAAGACGCGAGTCCGAGGGACGCCGTATGAGGTCCAAGCGCATAGTCCGGCGTAACGGCAATCGCCACCAGATCGGGTCGTTGCGGTTGCACGCGCGTGTCGACGATCTGCCCGTAGTAGCTGTAAGGCCACCCGTAAAACGCGCCATCTCGTACGGAGGTCATGTAGTCTGGAACCAGATCGCTTCCGAGCTCATCGCGTTCGTTGACAGCCGTCCACAGCGTGTCGCTGTCAAGTTCCCACGCCAACCCATTGGGGTTGCGCAGACCTGACGCGAAGACGCGGTGGCTACCGGTTTTGGGATCGATTTCCCAGATCGCGGCGCGCTCGCTCTCCTTGTCGATGCCGTTCTCGGCTATGTTGCTGTTCGACCCGACCGTTACATAGAGCTTGCTGCCGTTCGCGTTGGCGATGACGTTCTTTGTCCAGTGATGATTTATGGGACCGGCAGGCAGGTCGGTCACCTTGATACCGGGTGCCGTAATCGAGGTTTGGCCAGGCGAGTACGCGTAGCGCATCAACGCATCGGTGTTAGCGACATAGAGATCGTCGCCTACCAGCGCCATGCCGATGGGTGAGTGCAGCCCTTCGAGGAACACGGTGCGCGTATCTACAATCCCGTCTTGATTGGTGTCGCGCAGAAGCGTGATGCGATTGGCGCTCGGGACGCGGGAACCGGCCTTCTTCATGAATTGCTTCATGAACCAGCCTTTGATGCCCTTGCCATCCTCGGGTCTGGGAGGAGCGCTACTCTCCGCAACGAGCACGTCACCGTTCGGCAGGACGTAGACCCACCGCGGATGGCTCAGTCCCTCGGCAAACCGCGTCACGAGCGTGTCTGGTGCCGGAATCGGCGTCGCGCCCACGGCCCAGCCCGTCGCGGAGGCGACGTTGATCGTGGGGATCAGGGTCTTGGACGGGGGTGGAAGCACCGGATCGGCGCCTACGCCCGCGGAGACCGGCAGCTTCGCCATCTCCCCGCATGATGCGACAAGCAGACATGCCAATGCCCAAACACCGATGCGTACGACTCGCATGGCAGATCTCAGGGAGAGAGCGGTTGAATGGCCATTAGAAACGCTGTAGAAGGAGGTCGCTGCTGGGCGGGCGACTTCAGAATGAACGCCTCGGCCTGGTTCTTTCCCTTCCGACCGTGGACCGTCGCGCTCTTCGTGATCGCTCGTGTGATTAACGAGGGTTTGTCCGACTTGGTGCGCAACTGACAACGTGGCCGCAACCCCATGTCCGGGTCAGGCAGGCTGCGGCACCCGCCACGCACGCCGCCCTCCCGCTCCGGACCGGGCGTCGCGCGGCCTAGTTCTTGGCGGCTTCGTGCCAGGCTTTCATAAAGGTGTGGACCTCCTCCAACGACACGGTGCCATCTTTCTCCGCGTCGATGGCGTCAAAGTTCTTGGCTACGTTCGGCATCGCCTTGGCTTCTTCCTGGTCCAGCGTGCCGTCGTTGTCCTTGTCGGCTTTTTTGAAGGCTGCGGCCCCCTTGTCGTGGTCGTACTTGCCTTTCTCCGGGCTCCCAGCCTGGTCGCCCTTGCTCGGGCTGGTCATCTCTTTTTGGTCTGTGGCCGTAGGCTGGGAAGCTTCGCCCCCCTTCTCGCCAGCCGTGACATTCTGAGCCAAGGCTGCCGTCGCAGTACCGGCGCACAGTCCCACTACCAACAGCGAAACGATAGAGCGTTTCATAGTGATCATCCTTCAAGTGAAATAGAGAAATCCGCGGTCATCGCTGGATGTGGCTTGAGGTGCGGTGGTGCCGCGTCGCTTCTGGGTCGTCCCGCTCCTTCCCATCCAACAGGCTTCGCTGCCCGTCGGATCGGGTCGGCTCACTCGGGGACATCGCGTACCCAACGCAGTAAAGGCTACCCTCACGAAGGCCGGGCGTATGTCTGCCAGCACACAGAGCGAGGCTCAACGCGCACGGCTTTGGCCTACACGCGGCGGTGCGCGTTGATGCAGCCTGACACAGTGGTTGGGAAAGCGGACATGCCGTATCCGCTGGTCGGGCTCACAAAGCACCTCGCCATAAGTCAGCGCAACCTGTTCCATGTCGGCGAACAAGTGCCGACGCTCTTTGCGCGGCACGGCGGCCAGCAGGCTGTTTTCTACATGTACTCGGCTCGCGATATGCATAGGGATCTCCGGGTTCGTCGCGCTGTCCCGCCCCGCATCGCGGGAGAAAAATGGCGGTGCTACGGCAAGGCGCGAAGCCTTTGTGGGTGCAAAGACCTCGACGTATGTGCGCCGGCGCACAGCGCCTGTGGAACTCGAAGGGGAGAATTCTCCTTATGCACGGCAGCCCCTCCGAAAAAGGGGGTGACGCCCCTTGATCAGGGGAATTCGACGTCAACCAAGCAAGGATAGTCAACATGCCTTATACCATCGCCGTCGTCCTGATCATCTTGTGGGTCCTGGGGCTGGTCACTTCCTACACCATGGGTGGCCTGATTCATGTTCTCCTGGCTATCGCCATCGTGGTAGTTCTGCTCAGGGTCATAGGCCGACGCAGTTCCGTATGACTTTGCCTCATGCCTGCGCGGCACCACTCGCCGTACGACCGGAGGAAGGTGGCGCATTCAACCTGTTTACCCGAGAAAGGCAATCATGATCGCAAACAGATTTCTGCTCCTTGCCCTGACGCTGGGCGCATGTGCCGCCGCCGCTTACACCGTTGGCCGCCACTCCCGCCAGACCGAAGCGAAGCAGCTCAAGGAAGACTTGCGCACCTGGGAGGGCGAGGGCGGCAATCCCGCGCCATCCAAGCCGCATCCGGCGGCGTCCGCCTGAGTCTTGGTCTGATCTTCTGGCGCCGATTTTCCTAAAACATCGGCATCCTCTCCGACCACACTATCGAGGAGTAGTGGATGAAACCCACTTTGCTTAAGGATGTGTCGCCGACGCGGCCGCCCCTTTCCGACATCAAGACTTTGCGCGAGCGCGCGCGACAACATATCGAGAAAGGCGCAGTAACTTCCGGCTATGCCGCCGACCGCGAGAACGTGATCAAGATTCTGAATGAAGCGCTCGCGACCGAGCTTGTCTGCGTGCTTCGCTACAAGCGCCACTATTTCATGGCTGCGGGTATCCATGCCACGCCAGTCGCAGCCGAATTTCTGGCCCATGCGACTGAGGAAATGTCACATGCCGACCTTATCGCCAAGCGCATTATCGAGCTCGGCGGCGAGCCGAATTTTTCACCAGACGGGCTGGCGGCACGCAGCCATGCGGAATACGTCGAGGGGAAATCGCTCAAGAGCATGATCCAGGAAGATCTGATTGCCGAGCGAATCGCGATCGAGAGCTATCGCGAGATGATCGCCTACCTCGGCGATCAGGATCCGACCACACACCGCATGCTGGAGGGGATACTCGCCAGCGAAGAGGAGCATGCCGAAGACCTGTCGTCTCTCCTCGCGGGGATGAAGGACCACGAACAGGTCTGATGTACAGTAACGGCAGCGCGGGGGGGGCGGGCCCGTGTCGTTGTCGTGCGCAATTATTCGATCCCCAACCGCTGGGTGGCCGGGAGCGCCCGTATTTCCGTTTGCGGCTGGGATGTCGGACCTCATGGGGGAGGGAACAAGAACAGCAAAAAGCCCCTGTCATCTCGGGACTTTCTTGCACGGGAATACGCGGCCGGGAAGCAAGGACTGTCTTACATCCTCGCCTGCCAGCTTGGTCTGGCTGACCCGGAAAAAATGCGCTATTCCCAATACGGCGAACGGTCGTAGTACTTGTACACGTCGCGGTTCCACTTTTCGTCGGCCATCGAAGGCCAATGATCCGAGTCGAACCCAGGCGCCGCCTTCAATCGCTCCTTGGAGACATCGAGCACGTAGTGATTCTTCGTCACGTCGTACTCGAACGCGCTGAACGGGATTGCGAACAGCTTTTCTCCCATACTGAGAAAGCCGCCAAACGATACGACGGCATATGCGACCCTGCCGGTACGGGGGTCGATGACGACTTCCTTGATGTCTCCGAGGCTGTCGCCTTTGGGGTTGACCACTTTCGTGCCGATGATGACCGACGCTTTTACGGGCGAATTTGAAAACACTTGCGGTTGACTCATCCCAGTTCTCCTGTTGCATGATGGATGGAAACAGGACTTCAGCGGTGCTTGTATCCAAACGTGGAACAATAGTTCGGACAGCACACACGATGAATTCCAGCGGGCAGTCTAGGCGGGAAATTGCTCCAACACAGTACGACAGCGCACATATCGGACACAAATGAGGGCGGCTTCCCGGCCGAAAGGGAAAAGCACTCTCCGCCCGCAAGGGTCAGTGCACCGCACCTTCCCGTGGCTGGAAAAGCGGTCCTGCAGGCAGTTACCGACATTGAATGACGTCTGAAGTTGGATGGCCGCCGCCAAGTCGTTCCAGTAGTGGGCAATGTTCCAGGCAACCGCGCGGACGTCTTTCTCCTACGTCGCATCGCAGTCGCTCACCGCATCGAGAGCGGTCTCCTCGGCTGTATTGTCGTTTCCAACGCCCGCCGGACAGTCTGGATCGCTCGCGCAAGCCGCCAGGTTGCAAGTATTGTCCTGCCCGCATGGTGGCCCTCCACCATCGACGCTATCCAGCGCTGCCAGGTCAGACGGCTGATCGTGGCGCCACCGATCTCTACGCCACCCTGCACGACGTACAACGCCCGCTGGGCATAGCCCTCGGGTAGTGTGAGTCCCTCTCGGGCTCCGAGCTCCGCATCCACGTAGAACATCTCCGACAGGGTCACTACGGGCGACGTGAGGCCGTAGGCGCTTCCGGCAATCACGCGCAGCCTGGCTCCACCTCTGTCGAGGGCCGGCAACGTGTCGGCAGGATGGTGGTGGAAAGCCGGGGGCGCCTCCTCAAAGGCGGTCGGCAGCGCCACCCACGACTGCAATCCGTGCAGCCGGGCACCGCGGCTGCGCGCCTGCGGGCTGCTGCGCTCGGAGTGCACGATGCCGCTTCCCGCGGTCATCCAGTTCACATCACCTGGCCGGATGGTCTGCACACAGCCGAGGCTGTCGCGGTGCACCAGCTCACCCTCGAACAGATACGTCACCGTCGCCAGCCCGATGTGCGGGTGTGGGCGCACGTCGATGCCTGCACCGGGAGCGAAAGCAGCCGGACCCATGTGGTCGAGGAAGATGAACGGGCCGACCATCCTGCCGCCGCCGTAGGGAAGGATGCGGCGGACCTCGAAGCCACCGAGGTCCCGGCGCCTGGCCTCGACTACCTGTTTCACTGCTGCCTGCACGCCTGCTCTCCCGTTCGTCCACGCGTGGCGTCGCGCGCCGCGCCACCTGTTGCGATGCTAACATCAGTGCGACGGCATGATGCGCGACGCCCTGCTGTTCCATCCTCCGTCCTCACGTCCCATGTTTCGTCCTTCCCCGGAGCATCGCATGCACGAGCCCGATGATCTCGTCTCGAACCCGTCACGTCACCCGTCCTTCTCCGAAGTCCTGGAGATCAACCTCCAGCGCCGCCGCCTGCTCCAGGGCGGCCTGGGTGCCTCGGCGCTCGCGTTCCTGGGGCTACCGCTCCCCAGCGCGCGTGCTACGGCGGGCGGCGCAGCGATAGCCTTCCAGCGCGTGCCGGTGGCAGTGGACGACGCCGTGCATGTGCCCGAAGGCTACGTCGCAGAGGTGTTGTACGCGTGGGGTGATCCGGTATCGGATGGCCCGGCCTTCGCGCCGGATGCCAGCAACACCGCCGCCGACCAGGAGCGGCAGGCCGGGATGCACCACGACGGCATGCACTTCTTTCCGCTGCCAGCTGCGGGCACGGAGCGCAACCGCGGACTGCTGGTGCTGAATCACGAGTACGCCGACGACGGGCTGCTGCACACAGACGGGATGCAGTCGTGGAGCGCCGAGAAGGTCCGCAAGTGCCAGGCTGCCCACGGCGTGTCGGTGATCGAGATCCGTCTTCGCCACGATGGCCGCTGGGAGGTGGTGCGGCCCTCGCGCTATGGACGGCGGATCACTGCATTCACCCCCATGCGCGTGTCGGGGCCCGCCGCGGGCCATGCACTGATGCGCACGCAAGCCGACCCGAGCGGCATGCGCGTGCTGGGGACGCTCAACAACTGCGCCAATGGCACCACACCCTGGGGCACCTACCTCACCTGCGAAGAGAACTTCCAGCTCTACTTCGTCAACCGCGGCGCCATACCAGCGGAGCAGCGCCGCTACGGAATCACCGACAAGGGCTGGCGCTACCGCTGGGAAGAGCACGATGCACGCTTCGACGCGCAGGTGCATCCTCACGAGCCGAACCGCTTCGGCTGGGTGGTGGAGATCGATCCGTTCGATCCGCAGTCCACCCCTGTGAAGCGCACCGCGCTGGGCCGCTTCAGCCACGAGGGCGCGCAGCACGCGCTTGCGCGCGACCGCCGCGTGGTGATCTACTCGGGCGACGACCAGCGCAACGAATACATTTACAAGTTCGTCACTCGCGAGGCCTTCGACCCGGCGAATCCGGCGGGCAATCGGGATCTGCTGGACAGCGGCACGCTGTATGTCGCCAGGTTCCACGCCGACGGCACCGGCACCTGGATCGAGCTGACCTTCGGTCGCAACGGACTGACTCGCGAGCATGGGTTCGCCGGCCAGGCCGAGGTGCTGATCCGCGCGCGGCAGGCCGGCGATCGGGTAGGCGCCACGATGATGGACCGACCGGAATGGATCACCATGCATCCGCATACGGGCGAGGTGTACTGCTCGCTCACCAATAACATGGGGCGGGGCGGCACCACGGTGAACGCCGTCGACGGAACTACGCACGCAGGCAGCGCGAACCCACCGGTGGACGCAGCGAACCCACGCGCCGAGAACATCTTCGGCCACATCATCCGCTGGCGCGAAGCAGGCGGCGACGCTGCCTCCACCACGTTCGAGTGGGACGTCTTCATCCAGTGCGGGGATCCGTCCAACCCCGACCCGAACAAGCGTGGCGATATCAAGGGCGACATGTTCAGCAGTCCCGACGGGCTCTGGATCGACAACGGCGGGCGGCTGTGGATCGAGACCGACATCTCGCCCGCTGCTCTCCACATGGGCGAGTACGCGCGCATGGGCAACAACGCCATGCTCTGCGCCGATACGGTATCCGGCGAAGTGCGCCGCTTTCTCACCGGCCCGCGGGGCGCCGAGGTCACGGGCGTGATTCAGACACCGGACCAGCGCAGCATGTTCGTGAACATCCAGCACCCGGGCGAGACCCCTCGCGAGCGCGGCGACCCGGCCAACCCCAAGGCCAACAGCTCCTGGCCCGACGGCCCGGGAGGCAGGCGGCCGCGCTCGGCAACGCTGGCGATCCGCAGGCTGGACGGCGGGGTGATCGGGACGTAGCGCTGCGACACACTAATTCCACCTCTCACCACGAAGGCACGAAGGAAACTGGAACGAGGGGCCATGAGGGCTTCCGGCGCTCGTCACATCTAGCATACGATGCGTCGGAACTAACGTGCCTCGTACCAGGGAACCGTCATCCCCGCGCAGGCCAGCAGGCGGGGATCCACAGATGCTCGAGCGGCCCGGGCTGCCCCTGGAGCGTGCCCTGGACCCGATCGAAGACGGGCACGACGATGACTTGATCGGAGCTTCCCTGGCAAGGGACAGGGTCAACCCCGCCCGCTCGACCTCTCCCGGTGCGCAGCCACGATCCGCTCGGCGACAGTGAGGTAGTGCTCGTGCTTCGCGAGGTTGTACGGTGTCAGGTTCACCGCGCGGATCATGCGCCTGACGATCTCGCCCTCCACGACATCGGCATCGATGATGTTGACGCAGCCTGCATCCTGCTCGAACGCCGACAGTCCGGCCAGGCTACCCCGGGTAACCCAGGCGAGGATCACCGCGTTGGTTCCCCCGTGCCCCACCACCAGCGCAGTGGTCCAGTCCGGCCGCTGCAGCAGCGCCTCGAAGGCTGGAACGATACGTTCCTGGAACGCCGCAAAGGTCTCGCCTCCCGGGAAAGCGGCACCGGGCTCGGCCGCACGCTCCAGGCCGTAGGTGAATTCCGCGTCGATCCGCTCGTCGCTGAGATGCTCGATGGGACCGGCCTGGATCTCGCGCAGCGCCGCGATCTCTTCCAGACGGACAGCACGTCCCTCGAGCACCAGGTCGGCAGTCTGACGCGTGCGCGCAAGGCCCGTATGCGCACCGAGGTCGAAGGGGACCTCTCCGAGAAGCTCGCGCATGACGCGCGCCTGCTCTACACCTTCTTCGGTCAGCGGCACCTGCGTCGAGAACACGGTTCGTCCGTCGGGACGGCGATAACTCACCTCGCCGTGCCGCATCAAGTAGACCCGCTTGCGGCCGCGGGTGCCTGGCAGTCCTGTTCTAGTCATGGGTGCGACTCGTTGGATGTGAATCGTCATCTTAGCGGACCTCGGTCTGCCGGGATGTCGAACCCTTCCCGGCTCGCGCTGTCCAGGCCGACAGCCGGCCACTTCGCACGGCTGACCTCGGTCAAACGGAGCGGCGGCCGATTGGGGGTAGCATCTGTCAGTCAATCGAACTTGACGATTGCTAA
>Ga0209706_10001552_pt1 | contig 12991 bp, 14 predicted proteins | sample PPLLaktember2015_6_FD_187263 | JGI IMG/M metagenome (GOLD analysis project Ga0209706, IMG submission 187263) | Freshwater sediment microbial communities from Prairie Pothole Lake near Jamestown, North Dakota, USA - PPLs Lake P8 Core (1) Depth... | ecosystem: Environmental > Aquatic > Freshwater...
GCCTCTCGTGAGAAGCCGGGCTTCCACCACGCTCGGATCCCACTCGGCGGTGCGGGCGAGCCACGGCTTCATGTCCTTCCTCTCGTCGCGGAATAAACTGCAACAAGCGGAGTCTTATGTCAAGATTAAATCTATACATCAACTCCGGTCGATCGCGACGAAGCAAGATAAACCTCAATAGAACCAGGTTTTTGTTAATTGTTCTTGCCGATCGCAAAAAATCAAAGATATGGACATCGTCTTCGGTTTGTATAGGATTTGGTCGTGGCGCGATCGAAACGCGAAGCGGTAGAGCTGACCTATCCCGTCCGGGCGGCGGCTCGCCTCACTGGTCTATCGCCGGAGCTGCTGCGGGCCTGGGAGCGGCGCCATGGTGTGGTCGAGCCGCTCCGCACTCCCGGCGGGACTCGGCGGTACAGGGCAGCCGACCTCGAGCGGCTCAGGCTGGTCAAGGCGGCTGTGGACGCGGGCAACCGCATCGGCCAGGTCGCGCAGCTCGCATTGGAGGAGCTGAAGGCCATTTCGGCGGACGCTGAAGCCCGCCCGGCTGGGCGCCTCGGCGAGATCCTGGAGGCACTAGACCATTTCGACAGCGCCGAGGTTCAACGGCTGCTCTCCCTCCAGCTCTCCGCGCTCGGCCCCGCGCGTTTCGCGCGCGAGATCGCGCTCCCCCTGGTGCGCGAGATCGGCGACCGCTGGGCCAACGGCCAGATGGGAATCGCGTCCGAGCATCTCGCGACCGGCGTTCTCCGGTCCCTGCTCGGATCGGCGCTTGCGCCGACGGCGACCTCGCTCCTCGGCCCCCGAATCGTCTTCGCCACTCCGACCGGCGAGCGACACGAGCTGGGCTTGCTGATGGCGGCGCTCACGGCTCTGGGCGCCGGCGCCAATCCGGTCTACCTCGGCGTCGAGCTCCCGGTCGAGGACCTGCTGAGCGCGGTCGAGGGCGCAGGTGCTGCCGCGCTGGCCCTCAGCCTCGTAACGGTCCCGAGGCTCCAGGCAGCCCGTACGGTCAGCGCCCTGCGCGGCGGTCTGGCGGATGCGGTCCATCTCTGGCTCGGTGGCTCCGGCGCCAGCGACATCGACCTTCCGGAGGCAGTGGAGCGCATCGAGTCGCTGGAAGACCTCGAGCAACGAGTTGCGCTACTAGGTCTCGAAAGCGCGGGCGCACGATGAGGATCCGATGAGGCGCAAGGGCCCCTGTTCCTCGAGGAACGGGATCGTGGGCAGCGGGAGATCCCTGGGGCTGGGGCTCCTTGCGACGCTGCTGGCCTGCCAAACCGCAAACGCGCCCATGGAGGTCGTTGGGGAGGTGGACCTCGATCGCTACGTCGGTCGATGGTACGAGATCGCAAGCTTCCCACAGCGCTTTCAACGGGGCTGCGTCGCAACGACCGCGAACTACACGCTTCTTGACGATGGTCGCATCCGCGTCGAGAACGAGTGTCGCGATGGTACGTTCGACGGTGACCTCCGTCGAGCCGAGGGCGTGGCCTGGGTAACGGATCCGAGCTCGAGCCAAGCCAAGCTGAAGGTACAATTCTTCTGGCCCTTCCGCGGCGACTACTGGATCATCGAGCTGGACCCCGAGTACCGTTACGCCGTCGTGGGCCATCCCTCTCGGGACTACCTCTGGATCCTCGCTCGGACCCGAACGATGGATCCGGCGAACTACCAGATGCTGCTCGCCCGCATCGAGGCGCAGGGGTACGATCTCGAGCGTCTGAACCGAACCCCTCAACCGCCCGCTCCGTAGCCCTGCCCCACGGTGGGAGCCTGGCAAGCGCCGCATCTAGAGCCATGACGCGTCGACGTTCCGAACGCAAGCGTGTGCTGATTCTAGGCGGAGGCTTCGCGGGCCTCGCCGCCGCGCTCGAGCTGAGCCCCGATCGACACGAGGTGATCCTCATCGATCGCAGCCGCTGGTTCGAGTTTCTGCCCAACATCCACGAGCTGCTGTCCGGCGTGAAGACACCCGAGCTACTGCGTCTGCCCCTCGACCGGAATATCGGACGCGCAGGTCACAAGTTCGTCCGCGAGACGGTGACGTCGATCGATCCGGTCGAGCGCACGGTCGGGACGCGACGCCGGTCGACCGTGGGGTACGACGCACTGATCGTGGCACTCGGCGGGGTGGACGCAACCCGCGGTGTCCCGGGTGTCGTCGAGCATGCGTTCCCGTTCAAGTCCGTCGAGCAATGCGACCGCATCGGCAAGCGCCTCGCCCGGCTCGCTGCACGCCGGAAGCCCGCGAGGATCGTGATCGTGGGGGGCGGGCTCGAAGGTGTCGAGGCGCTCGGCGAGATTCTACGTCGCCATCGAAGCAGCGGTCTGCACGTAACACTCGTCGAGGCGCGCGAGCGTCTCCTTTTCGAGGCTCCGGCAGCGCTCGACGCCCACGTGCGGGAGCTGTGCGCCCCCTTCGAAGTCGACTTCCAGCTGGACGCCCCCGTGCGAAGCATCGAGCCCCATGCCGTCGTGCTCGAGGCGGGCCACTCGCTGCCCTCGGATCTCACGATCTGGACAGGAGGACCAGCGCCCCCCGCACTGCTCGCGGAGTGCCGCTTGGCGCCGCGCGGCGCCTGGGCGCCCGTGGACGTGACGCTCCAGAGCAAGGGCCACCCCGAGATCTTCGTCGCCGGCGATGCGGCCGAACTCCCGACGCCCCTACCCAAGCAGGGCTACCACGCGCTCGACATGGGCGTGTGCGCTGCACGGAACGCGGAGCGGCTGCTGGCGGATCGACCGCTCAGACCGTTCCGGCCGTCCGCCAAGCCGACGCTGATCTCCTTCGGCGACCTCACCTGTTTCCTCGTGATCGGGAAGCGCGCTCTCGCGGGGCCGTCGCTCGGGGCTGCGAAGGAGGCCGTGTTCGAGCTCGTGATGGCGCAGCTCGATGCGCAGCCCTGGTGGCGCCGGCTGCCCCGCGCCGCGCAGCGCGCCGACCGCGCGGCGCGCGCGCTCCTCTGGCCAACGGTTTCGTCCTTGGAGGCGCTGCGCCGGCAGGGGCGTATCTCGCTGCTCTTGGAGCGTTGAGTCCCGCGCGGCGATCCGTTGTCGGGCTCGGCGCCGGCGCCTCTCGGCCGGACTAGCGTTGGAAGCTCGAGCCGTCGCACTCTACCGCCGGGGCTCGACACGACGCGCGCCCTTGAACGGCAGACGGCTCGCCAGCTCGTGCAGCCGCGCCTGGGCGACGTCCCGGCTCCCGTCCGATGCGACGACGAGGAGATCCGACCCACCGAGCTCCATGGCGACCTGCAGACACGCTCCGCACGGCCAGGTGAGCTCTCCGGAGGTGCGTGGCGCGACCAACACGAGAATCTCTGGCTTGCCGAGGTCCTGCGCGACGACACCGAATAGAGCCGCCCGCTCTGCGCACATGGCGAGCCCGAGCGATACGTTCTCGACCAACGCTCCGGGCACGACCACGTTTTTTTCGGTTACGACCGCTGCCCCCATCTTGAAACGGGAGTAAGGCGCGTAAGCCCGTTCGCGCGCCCGCTCCGCTTCCCTCAGTGCCTCTTCGGCGCGCGCGTCCTCGAGATTCATGCCTCGCATCCTTCGCGCCCCCGTTCACGTTGCTAGTGAGTCCAGAGTCATGCGCTCGCGCGTCTCACCAGCTCGGCGCGTACAGCGGCGTGACGCGGAGGGCAGCGCATAGGCGGCGAGGCGAAGCGTGGGATGGTGGACGCCACTCACGTCGAGGCCGGGGGTCGGAGCCACAGCACGGGGGTGCGCGCCTTGTAGGCCTGGTACTCGGAATCATCGCCCCATTTCGCGTCCGACCGCGATTCGAGCAGCGGGATTCCGCTGATGCGCGTCAGCAGGACGTAGACGAAGAGCGGAGAGATCAGCGTCACGAGTGGCCAACCGGAGAGCGCCGGGAGGGCGATCAGCGCCACGCCGATCCAGAGCAGGATCTCGCCGCAGTAGTTCGGGTGGCGCGACCAAGCCCACAGACCCGTAGTGATGAAGCGGTCGCGGTTGGCCGGATTGGCCCGGAAGACGGACTTCTGACGATCGGCGACAGCCTCGATCGCGAACCCTGCGATCCAGACGGCGGTTCCGAGAGCCGCGAACGGGCCCAGGGGCTCCGCGGTGGCGGCCGTGATGGCGGCGAGCGCGCACGAGACGGTGACGAAGACCCAGAGACCCTGCAGCGTCCAGGTCAGAAGGAAGCGCGCGAAGTCCGGCTTGAGGACGTCGAAGCGGCGGTCGGCGCCCTCGCGGCGGATGCGTCGGAAGAGAAACGTGCCGAGCCGCAGCGCCCAGACGCCGACCAGCAACGCCAGCAGGAGTGCGCGCGGTTCGCGGCTTCCGAGGGCAACGGCGCAGGCGACGACCGAGAGGTAGGTGAGGCTGCCCGTAAGGTCGAAATAGCGCTCGGTCTGAGCGGCGTAGGCATGGACGAAGACCAGCCAGTTGAGCGCGAAGCACAGGGCGCCGCACAGCGCGAACACGGGGATGCCCCCGACCCGCTGTCCGCCCTGGCTTCCCGCCCAGCCGATGGCGGCGGCGATGGACAGGATTACCGGGATTGACAGAGCAGCCTGGGCCGTGGACTTGCGAATCATCTAGGTCTAGCCCTGCAGCCGACGCAGCCGCCGACGACGGCGCCCGCGTCACCAGCCACGCGCTTCGGCTCCCCCTTTGAAAGGACCGACGAGGTCCGAGGTGATCCAGCCACCGTAGAAGTCGCCTGGCTGTGGCACGACGCGCTCGCCGTCGACGAAGCAGCCATCCATGGGGCCCGGGTAGAACGCAATGTACTCGCGGATCGGATGGAAGGCCGATGTCGGATCGGCGTACGACCAGGCGACCTTGTCGGCGCGCGCATCGCCGACGACGACACTGTAGTAGCCGGCCCTCCCCTTCCACTCGCAATACGAGCTGCCCGGCGACTCCACCAGGAATCGCATGGCCACGTCCTTCGGCGGAATGTAGTAGACAGGTGGGTGGCTCGTCTCGAGCACCCGGAAGGCCGAACGGGTGTCGGCCAAGGTCACGCCCCTGAACTCGACTCGAATGTGCTTCGAGGTCGGCTCCAGCCGCGGAGGCCGCGGATAGTCCCAGACGCACTCCTTTCCGGCGGTCGCAGGCTTGGAGTCGTCCGCCATGGGTTCGGTTCCTCCTTCGCGCTCAGGCGTGGCTCGCAGGCAGCGTCTGCCCCGAGGGAAAGGATAGGCGGCGGGGGATTTTTGTCAATATTTTAGCTGGACAAATAGCGGATTTTATCTAGATTTCGGGAGACCCGGTGAGCGCCATGACGACCCCTACCTACCTCTCCTCCGCGGGACCGCCCGAGTTGGGGGTGCGCCGCATCGATACCCACGAGAACAACGCCTGGATGCTGCGAAGCCGTCGGGAGTATGAGCAAATGTCTGAGGTCGAAGAGGTCTCCGTCGGTGGGTCCACCCGCTGGTTGCACCTGCTGGCATGCGTGCTTTCCGTGACGCTTTTGAACGCCTGCGCGACCCATCGAGTCCCGCCGCTGGAGGCCATGGATCGCAAGGTGAACCTGGAGCGGTTCATGGGAGACTGGTACGTGATCGGGTTCATTCCCATCACCCTCCCGTTCTTCAGCGAGGAGGGTGCCCACAACGGCGTGGAAACCTACCGGCTCACCGGTGCGGGGGTCATCGAGACCACCTACACCTTTCGCGATGGCGGTTTCGACGGGCCGGAGAAGCGCTTTACCCCACAGGGATGGGTGCACGACCACGAAACCAATGCCGAATGGCGCATGCAGTTCTTGTGGCCCTTCAAGGCGGCTTACCTCATCGTGTACCTCGACCAGGATTACCAGAAGACCATCATCGGCGTACCCGACCGGAGCAATCTCTGGATCATGTCTCGAGATCCACGGATGAGCGATGCCGAGTATCAGCAGATGCTGAGCTACGCAGCGAGCCTCGGCTACGACGTCGCAAAGGTGAAGCGTGTGCCCCAACGGTGGCCGACCGAATGAGAAGCACTCGCGTAGCGCCCTCCTCCCTCGCCGTCTGCACGAGCGTCAGCTCGACCAAGGTAATGACCCTCGACCGTTTCGACGTGTAGCCGCGGAGGCAAAACGGCTCGCGGGCTACCGAGCCCCAATACGATTCGAGCGCCGCATCGGCTCCTGGAGGGCGCGCTCTCCGGGCGCTTCCCGTACCGCTGGAGCGACGACTATGGTGCGCGCCTGGGCGTCATGCCCCGGGGCGGCCGCGGCGCGGACGTTCGCTGGCTCGAGATCGAGCCGTGCTACGTCTTCCACCCGGTCAACGCCTTCGAGGAAGGCGGGCGCATCGTGCTCGACGTGGCGCGCTACCCCGTGCTCTGGCGCGGCGCGCCCGAGGGCTTCGACCCGGCCTATCTGCACCGGTTTGCGATCGACCTCGCGGCGGCGAAGGTCTCCGAGCAGCGGCTCGACGAGCGCGCCATCGAGTTCCCGCGCATCGACGAGCGGCGCACCGGCGCCCCGGCGCGCTACGGCTACGCGGCCGCGAACCACCTCGGCGCGGGCTCCTCACCCGAACGCCTCGTCAAGTACGAGCTCGCGACAGGCGCGTGCCGGGAGCTCGAACTCGGACCGGGCGTCGCCCCGTCCGAGTTCGTGTTCGTCCCGGCCGGCGAGACCGCCGGCGAGGACGAAGGCTGGCTCGTCGGCTACGCGTACGACCGCGCCCGCGGCGCGAGCGACTTCCTCGTGCTCGACGCTCAGCGCTTCGCGGGCCCCCCGGTGGCGCGCGTCCCGCTCCCCGCCCGCGTGCCGTTCGGCTTCCACGGCAACTGGATCGCCGACCCCGCGTAGCGGGGACGGAGGGAGCCGCTACTCGCAACTCCCTCGGAATCAAACGGAATCTGGCGGGGCGGACGGGACTCGAACCCGGAAGAGGAGGACGAACCCTAGCGGGATCGTTGGGGTTTCGTCGCAGCGAACTGTGGATCCGGCGTGGATCCACCAGTCGACGCCCGCTACGACATGTCGAAGGTCACGGTGCTGGTCGGGAGGCTTGCAGACTGGGCGGCTCGGGGTGACAACTCGTTCGCCTTTCTCGCTCGCGCCTCACCCGGGCGGGCACGGATCGAGCCGCAGGGCGACTGCAGTCTCACGCGCCTCGCGGGGATAGAGGTGGATCGCAGCGGCGCTCTGGGCCACCGCGTACTTCTCGACCTTCTGGGCGTGGATCGCCTTCACGGTCTCGCGGTCTTCGTGGAGGACCGGGACGACGCACCGGGTCTCGCCGCGTCTCAGCAACTCGACGCGCGCGCCGTCGAGGGAGTGCTCGACCGCCTTCGAGCGCGACATCCCCACCCACTCGCCGTCCTCCCGGTTCACGATCCAGAGCCGGAGCTCCGCGGGCCGGCCGTTGCTGTCGGTGGCGTAGAGCGACACCACCTCCTCGAGCTCCGACATCACGGCGTAGAGCCCGAAGAAGAGCACCACTGGGCTGGCCGCAAGCGCAAGCCACCCGAGCACGCGCGGCGCAGCAGGCCACACCAGGACGCCGCCGAGCAGCAGCGCACCCAGCCCACCGAACAGGTTCCCACCCCGGGGCACCGCGTAGGCGCCCTCGTGCTGAAAGCGGACGGCGAACACGGCGATACCGACGGCGAGCAGCCCCCAGCCCACCACGACCCTTGCCTTCGACGACGAGCCAGAACCACGCATGGCGTCCCTCCTCCCGCGCGGACGCTACCCCACACGGCGCGATGCGGCGGCGGGCCGTCGAGATTAGACTGGGGGCTCTGAGAAGCTCGCTCCGCGAGGGAACAACGATGCAACCGACGCTCGAACACCTGAAGGCCACGGCGCCGACTTCCGAGATCGTCTCGCAGCTCGAGTCGCACGGCGCCGTCGTGCTCGACGATCTCCTCGAAGCCGACGTGCTCGCCCGGTTCAATGCCGAGATCGACGTACAGCTCGAGAAGGAGGCCGAGGGAAAGGCCGTCCTCTCGCCGGCGATCCGGTGGTTCATGGGCGCGAAGACCCGGCACATCACCGGTGTGGCGGCCAAGTCGCGCGTGTTCGCCGAGGAGGTGCTGGTGCACCCTGCACTACTCGCTGTCTGCGATGCGATTCTGCTGCCGAGCTGCGCCAACTACCGGCTGAACATCGCGCACGTCCTCGACCGGGGTCCGGGCAGCGAGCAGCAGCTGCTCCATCGCGACGAGCTCGTCTGGGTGCACTTGCCGGAGCCGCATCCCGAGGTCCAGGTCGCGTCGATCATCGCGCTCGAAGACTTCACGGCCGAGAACGGGGCGACGCGCCTCGTGCCCGGCAGCCACCGCTGGGCAAAGGAGCGGAAACCGGAGAAAAAAGAGATCGCCGTCGCGGAGATGCCCGCCGGCTCGGCGGTCGTCTACCTCGGCTCGACGATCCACGGCGGCGGTCCCAACACCAGCGCCGCCGGCCGCCGTCGCGGCATGCACATGAGCTTCAACCTCGGCTGGCTGCGCACCGAGGAGAACAACTACCTCTCGGTGCCCCCGGACGTCGCCCGCACTCTGCCCGAGAAGGCGCAGGCACTGCTCGGCTACGCGGCCCACGACGCGCTGAGTTCCGGCGGCGGCTACCTCGGCGTGGTGGACACCCGGGACCCGATGGAGCTGCTCAAGTCCGGCGAGCTGTGATGGCGTCAGCCCCGTGCCGCGTCGCCGCGCCCCCGCACGCGGCGCCGGACCTCGCGCCCGGCCAGCAGCGCGGCGGAGACCGCAACGAGGAGCGGCGGCGAGGGCTCCGGCACGATGCTGAAGTTCGCGGCGGTGAACGTCGCGAGGGCATCGCTCTGGCCGGCGAGGTCGTCATGCGGGCGAGGATCTTCAGGTCGGCGGTGTTGTCGCTGAGATCCGGCGAGTACACGAGGCGGGGAAGAGAGAGCCCGCTGTTGAAGTACACGAAGAAGCCCGGGCTCGGCGCCGCGACCTGGTCCGCGATCAGATTGGCGGCGTTGCCGGCGCCGAATGGGGTACCGGGATTGGCGTCGTCGTCCGTCGTCTGGAGCACGATGACGTTGACGTCTCCGGCCGGCAGGTTTTCAGCCAGGCCGTTGGCGAAGAGCACGTCGTCGCCGACGCCGAAGGCCAGGTTCTCGAGGGCGAAGAGGGCGGATCCGATCTCGAAGTCGACGAGGACCTCGCCACCACCCCACCGGTCTCGCCAGGATGCGGGAGGAGCTGCACCAAGCGCTTCTCGAGCGAGAGACGGCCCGAGGAGGACCCCGATGCCCCAGCGCTACCGCGTCGAGGTCGAGCGGGAGGACGACGGCCCCCTTCCTCGCCGAGGTGGTCGATCTCCCCGGCGTCCTGACCTACGGCGAGAGCGCCGAGGTCGCCCTCGCCCCCGGCTCGCCCTCCACGTGCTGGCGGATCGCCTCGAGCACGGCGCGTGGCCAGCCGGACCCGTGAGCTTGAGCTTCGAGACGAGATCCGCCGCGGCGTGGGCCGCTGGCCGGCGACCCGCGCCGCGCGCGTCAACGGGACGCTGCTGCGCATCGGCTGGCAGCTCAAGCGGCAGGCCGGAGGCTCCCACCGGACGATCGCGGCGTTCCGATGAGCTGGCCCTGGACGTTCGATCGCTTCCGGGACGAGATGTCCGAGCCGAAGCTCGACGCGTTCGAGCTCCGATAGCAGCGCCGTCACGCGCCGCGGACGTGACCCGCGTCGAAGTCGCGCGGCTCCATCAGACCTTCGTACCACCCCGACCCAGGCCAACCGGACCGTGGCGCTCGTCTCCAAGATGATGAGCCTCAGCGAACGCTCGAGACTCCGGTCCGACGGCTCGAATCCGTGCCGCCAAAATCGAGCGCTACCGGGAGAGCGGGTGGTCCCGCGAGGCAGGGATCCGGGGACAACCTGACGCCGCAGTGAAGTCCGCTGGCGAGGGCGGCCCCCAGGAAGGGCGGCCGCGGAATCGCCCAGCTGCGGGACGGCGGATGGAGTACCCTCGGACGCGATGCCGCCCCCCCCGGTGCTGACGTTGATCGCGAGGGTGGCGCGCCGAACGCCAGCCCGAAGGCGCGCCTTCGGCGTCCTGTGGGCCATGGCGTTGGCCACCTTCCCGGCGTCCGCCAGCGCCATCATCTTGTACCAGACCGGCGTCGGCTTCCGGCAGCCGGAGTTCTTCATCTACCACGGCGACGACCCCGTACCGAAGCCGATCGACATCTCGGAGTTCTCGTTCGGCGGTGCGCTCTGTCCGGCCCCCGGGACCCACAACTATCTCTGCGGCCGCTTGCGCTCCGAGGCCGGCATCAACGGGGGCCGGCTCTTCCTGCGCTCCGGCGTCCGCTTCAAGCGGACGGACGCCGACCCGATGTTCCCCGAAACCGCAGCCTACGCCGACACGAGGATCACGATCACCTCCATCGGGGGGTACGTCGGCGGCACCGCAACCAGGGCCGCGTTCTACTTCGGGTTGAGCGGCACGCTGTCCAAGACGACCTCCGATGCCTCCGTCCCGATCCAGGCCTTCTCCAGCGCCACGCTGTACGCCGGGAGCGGGGGCGGCGTCCAGTGCTTCGGGGAAAACGACTGTTTGCCCGACGCGGACCTCCACAAGGTGACCGTGACCGACTGGATCCCGAGCCAGGGGTTCTCCCTGATCCTGCGCTCCGACGTCGCAGCGGTCGCGCCATTCGGCCATCCCGGCGGCTGGGACGCCGAGGTCGTGGCGGACTTCTCCGACACCCTCGAGATCGTCGCGATCCAGCTCCTCGACGAGAACGACAACCCGATCCCGGGGGTCACGCTCACGGCGCTCGACCAGAACGGTGATCCCATCCTGAGCTTCCCGAACGAGCCGACGCCGGTGCCCGAGCCCGCCCGGGCGCTCCTCGCGCTGACGGGTGGGCTCGTGCTGGCAATGGCGCCGCGGCCGCGGCGCGCCTAGCCGCGGTCCAGCGGCGGATCCCCGCGTGCGCCAGAGCGACGAGACGAGCCTCTCCGATTCCGGCCGGTCGAGTAGTCCTCCCAGGCGATCGCCTCGAGCCGGGCCACCGCGTCCGCGGCCGCATCGACGCGGGATCACCGCGCGGTGTACGGTACGCTCGCGGCGTCGGAGCCCTCATGCTTGCGCTTCCGCGGGCGCCTTCGGATTGGACCTTCGTCGGCCGGAAGGCCGAGGTCGAGCTCGCCTCGACGGAGCTCGACGCGGGAAGGTCCGGCCTCGTGATCGCCGGCCCCCCCGGCGCCGGACGCACGCGCCTCGCGCACGCGATCGCGCGGACAGCGGCGGAGCGCGGCTTGACGACGGCGTGGCTCACGGGCGATTCGGCCGAGCCCGAGCGCCTCGCCGCGGTCGAAGCCGAGCGCCCTCCTCGGCAACCAGGTCGGGATCTACTCGGTCGGCGTCTCCGACCTGCGCTCCAACATCCTCATCGGGAACGACTTCGGCATGGCGCTCCAGGATGGGACGGCGCTCCGCGCGCGCGGCGACCTGATCCTCGGCGGCGACGTCGGCGTCGCCGTGATCGCGTCGGAGGCCGACACGACCGCGGTGCTCGAGCCCGTGCGCATCCGCGGTACCTCGGGCCCGGCGGTCGAGGAGCTCGCGTGCTGCGGGTTCACGGCGACCGCGGAGCGGCGCTAGATCTACGGGAGGAGGTCGAAATCATGATTGCCGCAAATCCTGCATGGCGCGCCGCCGCGATCGTGTTGGCCCTGTCGGTCTGGATACCCTCGGTCGGCACGTCGCAGGCGGCGAGTGGCCCGCCGGGCCCGTGAGCGTGAGCTTCGAGACGAGCTCCGCCGCGGCGTGAGCCGCTGGCCCGCGACCCGCGCCGCACGCGTCTACGCGGCGCTCCTGCGCTCGGCTCGGAGTTCAAGCGGCAAGCCGGAGGCTCGCACCGCGTCCTCGCCCGCCAGGACTTCCCCGACTTCGCGCGCGCGGAACGGCTAGGTGGTCGATGGAACCCGTGACGGCTTCCTGCGGCCAACCGCGGCCAGCGCCGAAAGGCCTGCAGCAACGAGGAGCGGCCTCCCTGGCTCCGGAGCGACGACCTCCAGGTCGATTCGATAGCGAGACGTCCAGTTGACGAGCCCCGGGTCGTTCACCGTCAGCGCCCGCTGCTCGATCGAATAGATGCCAACGTTCCGCGGCAACGCGTCCTCGAAGAGCGTCACCGTGACGGCGCTCGGGCTCGACGGCCCGCATGGCATCACGAACGGTGAGCACAACCCCGGAACCATGTCGAGGTTCTGGACGGCCAGCAGCGATCCGGGTTGCGGCGCGGTTCCGTCGCCAGAAACGAGCGAGAGCCCCGAGATCGCCTCCGTCAGCGACCCGCCGCCGCGGATGAATGCCTGCGAGGTGAACACGTACGTGATCGACTCCAGCTCGAACCCGGCCGGCACGGAGAACGCGAAACTGTCGACGGCATCTGCGGAGAAGGACGTGCCGCCGAGCACCGAGTTGGTGCCGGGGGCGAGCGCCAGGACCGGATACGGCGCATCGATCGGTAGATCGTCCAGGTTTGTCACCTCCTCGTAGACGACGGCTGCAAGACCCGTCGACGGCCCCAAGAGGAGGAGGGCGAGAGACGCGGCGGTCACGAAGGGCTTCATTCGTCACCTCCGGCGGGAGCCCGTCGGTGCAACGTGAGCCGCGGGACGCGGCCAGCCGTTCCGATCCCAGGCTCAGCCCGCCGGGTCTCGAACGGTAGCCTGCTACGTGGGATGTGGCCGCCCGAGGCGCCACGTGGCGCGCCCTTGCCGCGCGCCTCGGCGTTGCAACGAATTCTGGCGGGGCGGACGGGACTCGAACCCGAGGAGCCCGGCGACAAGGGCCCGGAATCGTGACGGTTTTTCTCGGGAAGCCTGTGCTCAAGCTGTGCTCAAGCTCTGCTCAAGCCCCGAGGAGCCGAGCTCCGCACCGCCGTGTCCCGGCCGATACCACTACTCCTGAACGATCCGCGAGTCGCCGCGTCCCCAGTACCGGTCCTTCAGCAGCCGCTTGTAGAGCTTTCCGGTGGGAAGGCGCGGGAGCGCGCGCTCGAAGTCGATGGAGCGC
>Ga0209706_10001554_pt1 | contig 12987 bp, 11 predicted proteins | sample PPLLaktember2015_6_FD_187263 | JGI IMG/M metagenome (GOLD analysis project Ga0209706, IMG submission 187263) | Freshwater sediment microbial communities from Prairie Pothole Lake near Jamestown, North Dakota, USA - PPLs Lake P8 Core (1) Depth... | ecosystem: Environmental > Aquatic > Freshwater...
AGAAGATCTTCGTCATGGCCGTCCATATCGGCGGCGAATCCAAGCGCGGCCCGGCCGGCAGCGACAACGAGCGGATGATCGACGCCGTGGCCCCGTTCGCGGACGCCCTCGTCGTGACCAAGGACAGCAACAAGGACGGGCGCTTCACCAAGATCGCCGAAGCCAAGAGAATCCCCCTGACCGAGGTCGAATACGCCCTGGGGCTGGTCGACATCGTCAAGCAGATCTTTCAATAAGAGGAAGGCCGGACCGCGCGGCGGATCAGCGGACCCGAGCGGCGGTCGTCCAAGCCCACTCTAAGGTGGAGTGGATTCCGACGGCCAGACGGCGGCCCACCTCGGCGAAGGCGACGAACTGTCCTTTTCCGTCCTGGAAAATAACGGCGTCCCCTAGATAATTCTTAGCGGGCTCGAACCGGCCCGACCCCTCGAGGCCGGTCCGGAGCTCGAGCCAGGCGTCATGCCGGGCCTCGGCCGAGCCGTAGTCCAGAAGGATCAGGGTTTCCCCGTCCGCGTAAAGACCCCTGGCCGCTTCCTTAAATGTCAGGCCGCGGGCCGTGTAGAGGGGATAGATATTGTTGAGCCCCAGGAGGCCCTTGAAATACTTGACGCTTTGTGGCCGGAGACCTTCGGCAGGCAGGGCGGCGACGAGATCGGGCTTGCCGGCCTTCTCCCCGATCTTCCCGTCGACCGCGCCGGCCATGGCCAGGATGCCTTCGACCGTCGCGGGCGTCTCGTCGAAGCCGGTCAGGGTCACCAGGAACCGGCCCTTCCAGAAGTTCAGGTAGTAGTCCTCGAGTTCGGCGCCGGCGCCGACGGCGATGCTCTTGCCCTGGCCGGACCGTTTGAACGTAAAGATGCCGAAAGCGGCCGCCGGGGTCTCCATTTCGAATATCTCGAGCGAGACGGATTTGCCCGCGGCGTTCTCGTAGTCCTGGACGACGACCCGGCGGAAGCCGTACTCCTGGTAGATCTCGGCCCCGCCGTTGATGTAGGTGTAGAGGTCCTCGCCCGCGAATTCCTGGGGATCTCCGTCCTTCACCCACCCCCAGGCATCGCCCCCGGCCGGGAGGAGGGCCCGGAGATCGTCCTGAACGACCCGGGCCACCGCCCAAGCGCCGGACAGGATAAGGCCCCCCATCAAGGCCATCACCGCGATTCCCCGCCGCCGTGATCCGGTCATCTCCATCGACCTCCCGGCCCGTGACCTCACGGCTAGATGTTCTCTTCCTTGAGCAGGACCTTGCCCGGATCGATCTCGCCCAGCCCCTGTTCCCCGCCGAGCTTGATCTGGAAGACGTCCGCCGGCCTCAGGGCCCACAGTGAAGCGCAGTAGGCGTCGATGGCCACGCGGTCCGTGCCCGCCACCACCCGTTGCGGCCGGAACAGCTGGCCGGGCCCGAAGGGGCCGTTGGTGACGATGAACTCGGTGGCATCGACGATGTTGAGGGCCGGCTTGACGGCCTTGTTCAGGTCGACGATCGACTGGTCGAGATGGGTGATGTCGTTGGGATCCGTTTTCCAATTCGGCCGGTGGAACGTCCGGTTGTTCGCAGGCGAGTTCAGGCCCATGAGGTTCTTCATCGTTCCCGTGAACTTGTTGCCGGCGTGGTCTTTGGTGATGGGCATGTTGATGAAGACATCGTGCTCGTAGAAGGCGGACAGGATGCGCGCTTCCTTAAGGGCCACCCCGGCCGGTATGGGGACGGGCTTGAAGAGGGCCTCGTCCTTCTCGAAGATCTCGAGAGAAGCGCCCTCGGACTCGATGACGGCTTTGAGGCCCGTGTCCTCCCACTGTTTCACCGGCTGCCAGCTCAGGCAATCGACCTCCGCGGCCCCGGCCTTCTTGCAGAGGCGGATGACGGCCCGGAGGATCTCCGGCTTGGTGAACGACCCCGGATGCCGGCTCTGGACATTCGGCAGGAGAGCGACTTTCGCGCCCTTGCGCACGAACTTCTTGATGCCGCCGGCGAGCTCCACCGCCTTGACAGCGGCTTGCCCGTAATCCTCGCCGACGCCGACGCCCACGAGGGGCGCTTTGGCTTTCGCGGCGGGGCCCGTGGCGGCCAGGAGGGTTTTCCCCATGACCAGGGTCAACCCCGCGCCCGCGCCCGTTTTGATGAAATCGCGTCTTCCGATGGTCCGGCTCATGGAGGCCTCCTCGATGCGATATGTTCGCGGCCATTGTCTCACACCGCGGCCGGGGCCGCAACGGGGAGAACGCGGTCACGGACCCGCCTAGCCTAGCCTATTCATAAAAACGCCAGTCTTGGGTCTTCATGTCTTATTGAGAAAACCGGCGTTTTTATGAATAGGCTAGGCTAGGGGGCCTCGCGCGGCGCGACCGAGGTCTCCATGAGGTCCTTGCCCCGGAGAAAGCCCAGCGCCAGCGGCTTGCCGACGGGCCAATCGGAGAGGACGCGGAAGATCTCGTCAACGCTCGCGACCGCCGTGCCACCCATGGCCACGACGATGTCGCCGCGGCGCAGACCGGCCGCGGCCGCCGGACCGTCGGCGGCGAGCGAGACGATCTCGACGGCATGGTCCCTGTCGAGCTTGTAGAAGCGGACGAAGCGGCGGTCCAGGGGACGACGCAGCCCGACGATGCCGAGATAGCTGCGGGTGACCTTCCCCCTGGAGATGAGCTGCGCGACGACCGTGTGGGCGGTGTCGGCGGGTATGGCGAACCCGATGCCCTGGGCCATGGCGATGATGGCCGTATTGATGCCGATGACGCGGCCGCGGGAATCGAGGAGCGGCCCTCCGGAGTTGCCCGGGTTGAGCGGGGCCGTATGCTGGATGATGTTCTCGATCAGCCTCCCTTGGCGGGTCCTGAGCGAGCGGCCTAGGGCTGAGACGACGCCGGTCGAGACCGTCGACTGGAACCCGTAGGGATTGCCCGCTGCGATGACAAGCTGGCCGACACGAAGGCCGGTCGAATCTCCCAGGCTGGCATAGGGCAGGCCCGATGTGTTGACGCAGACCACGGCCAGGTCGGTCGATTCGTCGAGTCCGACGAGGGCGGCCTTCCGCTTGTCCCCGTTCATGAACGTGATGTCGAGCCGGGGCGCGCCCTGCACGACATGGCTGTTCGTGACGATGTACCCGTCGGGGGCGACGACGAAGCCCGAGCCGGCCCCGAGAGGCTCGAACTCCTCGGCCGGACCCGGGGCGCCGATCGAAATGCTGACGACCGCCGGACCGGTCCTCTCGACGACGCCGACGACGGCCCGCGAGTAGGCATCGAGGAGATCGGAGTCGCGGAGCGTCTCCTCCACCGGAGGCCCCGGCGGCAGCGCCGATCGGGGCATCTCAGAGGCGGGTGTGCTGGTCCAGGCGACCGTCCCTCGTTTGGTTCTGGCCATATTTTCTCCCTCCGGATCCTTCCTTTCCATTCTACACGATGGCTTAAACGGCCGCGGAATTGGCGTCGCGGCGCGAAGTGTGATAAAAAAAAATCGAAACCCGATAGGAGAACGCCCATGCGAAAGACCCTGCCCCGCCGGCCCCGTGCCCTCGCATCCGTTGTCGCCGGCCTTCTGCTCGTCCCTCTTCTGACGCTCCCGGCCGCGGCGGCGTCGAGGGACCGCTACCTGGCCTACGCCCGGGCCTCGGCCGATTGGACCTACGCCCACAAGGCCGAGATCCTGGCCCAATGGGAAAAGACGTTCGATCCCCTCAATGTCTTCGGCTACAGGGCCCCCGGCGGGCTCCTGGAGATGGCCGTGATCTACGCCTATCTCTATGAGACGGAGAAGAAGCCGGAATACGCCGCCCGGGCCAAGGATGTCCTCATGACCTACGGCGGCTACCGTTCGGCCTACCCCGAATCGTCGATCAAGCTCCGGTCCGATTACGCTGACGGGGTCCCCGGCCTTTCGGATTTCTTCACGGCCATGCGCTATATCCGAACCTTCGACACGCTGCGCCGCCTCGGGCGCCTCTCCCCTGCCGAGATCAAGACCGCTTCGGACCTGATCGCCGGCAGCATGGCCTATCTCCTCAGGACGGCCGAATGGGGCCCCATGAACCGCTCGGCGCTCCGGGCCGAGACCCTGGCCTGGGCCGTCCGGGCCCTGCCGAACCACCCGGATACCCCCAAGTGGGAAATGCAGCGCCGGGCCATCGGCGACGACAACTGGGGGAACTGGCAGATCGAGGACGCCACGATCTACCATGGCGTCTGGCTCTACGCTCTCCTGGGCTACGCCGACGCCCTGGGCCGGACCAAGGAGCTGTTCGAGACGCCGGAGATGTATTATTACGCCGGGTATTACCTCAATCTGTTCTGCCCGGCCGGCGTCGTCCCCGACTTCGGCGACGCCCACTGGACCTCGAACTGGACACATTTCCTGGTCTACTTCGAAGCCGCCGCCGCGGCGCTCGAGGACCCCGGGCTCAAGTGGGCGGCCGAGACGATCGCGGCCAAGTTCGTCGACTTCTCCAAGCCGACGAGCTCGGGCCTCGGTTACATGCTCCTCGACTGCTATCGGTGGGGCGCGGACGGAGTCAAGGCCGTGCGGCCCACGGCCCTGTCCATGGAGGTCATGGAGGACGTCCAGGGCAAGAAGATCGTCTTCCGCGACGGCTGGTCGCCCCTGTCGAGCTACCTCCTGCTCAACTACAGGGACGAGGGCGACGGCGGCCTGAATTTCCGCGATTACCTGAGGGACACGATCCCCGTCGAGGAAGAGAAGATGACCCACGGCCACGCCGACGAGAACAGCCTCGTCCTGCTCATGTCGGGCGGCTCCGTCCTCCTCCATGACGGCGGCTATCGCGATTACATGCCCTCGGGTCCCTTCGGCTCCTACCGTCAGGATTACTTCCACAACCGCCTCTGCGTCCGGCCGGAGAAGATCTTCTGGGGCCAGAGCGCCGGCGAATCACGTTACAGCGTCCGGGAGGCCGTGCCCGGCCAGACCATGCTCGATTTCATGCACAACGCCGGGTCCTATCGGCCCGTCCGGACGCGGAAAGTCGACTTCCTGACCTTCGACGATTTCGATTACAGCCGGACCCGCGTCGTCGACGACGGCTGGGGTTACCAGTCCGACCGGGTCGTGGTCTACGTCAAGGACCCCGGCTGCTACGTCGTCTTCGACGTCTTCAAGGCCCTGCGCGAGGATTACTTCACTCTGGGCGCGTTCTGGCACACCCGGAAGATCTTCGGCCGCGGCGAGCACTGGTACGACACGGGTTACGACCGCATCCAGTCGGCCGAGCTGCCCACGGACAAGCGCCTGCTCATTCTTTTCCCCTCGGCGGAGCCGAGGATGGAGGGCGTCGAGCCGGAGAAGCGCCATTACCAGGACGAATGGCTCATCCACCAATCCTGGGCGCAGCATTTCGAGCTCGGCGAGACATGCGCCTTCGTGAGCGTCCTCGTCCCGCACGGCGCGGGGGAGGACCCGAAGACCTGGCTCGACCGCGTCTCTCTGGCCGCCACGGGAACGGCCCGCGATGCCATCGGCGTCGTGATCAAGGCCGGGGACCGGGACATCGTCGTGGGGGTCAAGAACGACCTGCGCCAGGATATGAGCCGCGATTATCGCCGGCCCCGCTATACCTACGAGGCCGGGCGGATCGAGGTCGGCGGCATCGAGACGGACGGCGATCTTGTCTATGCTTCCGTCCGCGGCGGGTCCCTCGACTATACCATCGTCAATCTCACCAAGGCTCTCTACAACGGAAAAACGCTCGTCGAGGCCAAAGAAGAGCAGCACGGGCTCGGCTACGACGCCAAGCCCGACCGGGGCGGATTCGGGAAGATAAGGTACTGGCGCGAAAAGGCGGAATCGAAGAAGTGACCGGATTCAGAGGGGCAGGCCCTGCTGCTTGCGCTGGGCCGTCTTCTGGAGCTCCTGACCCTCGCTGACGAGGCTGGCCAGCTTATCGAGGGCCATCCGGATCTTGATATTGGCCAGCTTCCTCTTGCCCGACCTCTGAGCCTCGAAGTTGGCCAGAAGGTAGGCTTCGATCTCCTCCGGGGTCATGATGGTCTTGAGGAAACCGTCATTCACGAGCTCGTTCCGCAGCTCCTCGGGCGTCTGGCCCCGGACGACGATCTTGTTCTCGAGGAGGGTCTGGGAGCGCCACCCCTCGAAATCCTTGGCCGCGTAGATGGGGATAGGTCCGAGGAGCTTCTTGGCGTCCTGGATGGTCTGGTCGAAGAACGCCTTCCCTTCCTTGAGGAGGTTCCGGGCCCGGTAATATTCCGGGGCGCCGGAGACGACATGCTGCTCGAGATAGCCCTTGAAGGTCTGGATGGCCTCGGACAGGACCGCGTGAGAGCGCGATGCCCGGATATAAATCTCGCGCTCGATCTGGATCTGCATCCCCGATAACCTTGGCCGAACGATATCACGGGGATAGGCCGATGTCAAAGCCTTATTTGGACAGGATCGCCGCCGCCACGACGTTGGCCACCTTGCTCCGCAGGGCGATGATGTCGCCTTTGTCATCGGGATGGACCCGGTTGGTCAGGAGAACGACGGCCGTCTGGGTCTCCGGATCGATCCAGATCGAAGTGCCTGTATAGCCCGAATGGCCGTAGGACCGGAGGCCGAAAAGGTCGCCCCGGACGGTCGCGTAGTCGGTGTCGATGTCCCAGCCGAGGCCCCGGCCCGACTTGCCGACCTGGGGATAGATCTCGGTCATGCGCTCGACGGTGAGAGGGCTGAGGATGCGCACGCCGTTGAGCTCGCCGCGGCCGAGCAGCATCTGGGCGAAGACAGCCAGGTCGTCGGCCGTCGAGAACAGCCCGGCGTTGCCCGAAACGCCGCCCTGGAGCCGGGCCAGCGGATCGTGGACGATGCCGCGGAACGGCTTCCCGTCGATGACCTCCGTCGGCACGCACCGGTCGATAAAGTCCGCCGGCGGCCGGTAAAAGGTCCGGGTCATTCCCAAGGGCTTGAAGATGTTCTCGGCGGCGAACTCGTCGAGCGGCTTCCCCGAGACTTCGCGGACGATGTGGGCCAGGGTGATGTAATTGAGGCAGCTGTAGACGAACTCCTTCCCGACGGGCAGCTCCTTGGGGATCTCCGCGATGAGCTTGACCAGATCGGCCGTCGTGCAGGGATCGCCGATCTTTTTTGCCGCTTCTTTGGCGTCCGTATAGGGCGGCAGTCCCGATGTGTGCGTCAGGAGATTGTAGAGCCGGGCCTCCCCGCCCGCGATCCCCTTCTCGCCGTACCAGGTCAGGAACTCCGGCACGTAGACCCGGACGCGGTCCCAGAGGCGGATGTCGCCCCGCTCGACGAGGAGCATGATCGATGTCGCCGTGGCCACGGGTTTGGTGACCGAGGCCAGATCGAAGATCATATCGGGCGTGAGCGGCCGCGCCTCGGGGACGCGCTGGGACAGGCCGAAGGCCTTCCTGTAGACGGTCTTTCCCTTGTGCGCGACGACCAGGACGGCTCCTGGGAAGTCCTTGCGGTCGACGGCCGCCTTGACGATCACGTCGAGGGCGGCCAGCCGCTTCGACGACATGCCGACCGTCTCCGGCCTGACCGCCGGGAGGGTCGCACCCAAGGCCATGCCGGCAGCCGAGAGGGCAATAACGACGAGGGCCGTCGAGCTCACGGACTTGCGCATGGTGATCTCCTCGCTTTGCCTACTTCGCGCCCGGCGCGGGCGGCGCTTCTTTCCAGACGAGGCCGTCCTGACGGATGTGCCAGCTCTCCCCTCCCTTGGCGGCGTAAGCCGCCTCGAACAGGCTGGCGGTCGTCTGGATCACCGGAGGGAAGGACCAACCCTTAATCCTCAGGGCCTTTTCGTCCTTTAGCCCGAGGGCCCCGATGTCGGCGCCGAAGCCCGAATTCCCGTAAAAATGGGCCCATTCGGCGTAATAGATCTTCCGCAGGGCCCACTTCACTTTTTCGTCGGCCCTCCGGGCGAACTTCTCGCGGCCCGCGCCGGCGGGCTTCAATGAGAACTGGACGTAGCCCCACATCTCCGGATAATGGATGTTGATAACGCCTTGAGGGGTCCAGGTCCAGTTGTCCTCCGGCAAGGGCTTGCCCGTGCCGGCGTCCTTGACTTTGACGTAAGCGCCGGTATCGGTCTCCACGCGGTATTCGACCCGCGAGAAATTGACCCGCCACTGATCGCCGGCTGCGGGGCGCTCTGGTTTCCCCGGGATGCACTCCTTGAGAACGGCGAAGGGCAGGGCGATCTCGACCGTCCAGGCCTTGTCCCGGTCGGACGGGTCGTTCAGCGTGCCCATGACGTTGACGCCGGTCTTGAGCCCCTGGATGTCCCAAGCGTGGACGGCCGGGCCGCCGTCGCGATAGGGCTTGACGAGCAGGAGGTCCCAGACCGTGTTCAGGGCGTTCATCTCCAGCTCGTAATAGGCGTGGGTATCGCCGTCGGGGTCGACGAAGACCTCGAAGTCATTGTCCTGGAAGATGATGGAATCCCGGGCGGTCAGCGTGGCCCAGACGTGGGGTTCCTCGAGATAGGCGCCGATGTAAAGATAGGCGTCGTCCCATAGCATCTGGACCCGGGTCCGGAAGCGGGGGGCGGGTTTCGACGCACCTTCGATATCGCCGAAAACTTCTGTCCAGTCGGCGTCCGCCCAGGTCGTCTCGTCGAGCCGGCCGTCGACGTCGATCGGGCCGACCGCGCGGCGGCAGACATATTCGAACGGGGCGAACGGGGTCTTCGGTTCGGGGACGCGGACGGGCGGGATGGCCGAAGCGGCCGCGAAAACGAGAAGAAGCCCGGCGAAAAGGATCGACCTGCGGCGCATGCGAATCGTCTCCATGACGGACCCTATCATTCCAGTCGCTTGATGATGTGCCAGCCGAACTGGCTTGTCGCCGGGTCGTAGACGGCCAGGCCCACGCCTCCGACCTCGAGGCCAAAGCTCACGTCGCCGAAGGCCTTGACCATGCCCGTCCGGGAGTATTCCTTCCGCGAAGCATCGGGCGGCACATTCTTGTTCGACATCTTATAGATCCCCGGGAAGGAGTCGTTGGTGTAGGTCTTGACCATGGCCTCGAAATCTTCGCCGGCCTTGGCCCGCTCGAAGATCTGAAGGGCGAGCTTCTCCGCGTCCTCCCGGCCCCGCGTCACTTTTTGATCGCCGGGTATCGAGCCTTTGAAAGCGATGAGGATGTGTTGGACAGTGATGCGCTCCGGTTCAGGCTTGTCCTGGGCCGCCGCGAGCGCGGGCAGGGCCGTGAGAGCGAGGAGCGCAAAGCAGAAGAATGTTCTCATGGGGACCTCCATCGGATCAGAGCTCCAGCCAACGGACGGGGTTGCCGCGCGAGGCCAGAAACCTGTCAAAATCGACCAAGGCGATCTCGAGGGTCGCCGTATTGACGTTGGGGTGAAAGCCCAGTGCGGCGCTCGACCGGAGGGCCACGTCGCAGACGACCTGGACGTGGCGCGTCTCGTCGTTGATCAGGCCGAACGGCGAGACGGAGCCCGGCTCGACGCCGAGCCAGCGTCTGAGCCGCTCGGCCGAAGCAAAGCTTAGCCGGTCCTCGCCGAGCTGCGTGTTGAGCCGCCTGAGGTCGATGCCGCGGGCGACGGACGCGATGACGAGATAGTGGCGGTTCCCCTTGTAGTTGCGGAGGAAGAGGTTCTTGCAGTGCGCGCCCTTGAGGCCGGCCCAGTGCTTTTCGGCTTCCTCGACCGTCGCAACAGGCGGATGCTCGTGGCGAACATAAGTGATCCCGAGACGGTCGAGGGCCTCGAGGACTTTCCCTTCGATCTCGGTCACAGGCACGCCGGTCTCCTCCTGCGGTCTCGGTTCATTCAGCAGACACAATAGAACAAAGGGCTAGCAGGGCGCAAGCATGGGCCCTGAGCGCCGACGGGCCGGTGGATATGCCCCCGGCCGCGATTTCCGCTAGAATGGACCCATGAACATCCTCTTCACGCCCGTCAAGATCGGCCCCGTCACCGTCCCCAACCGCTTCGTCCGCTCGGCGACGCACGAATACATGGCCGACGACGAAGGGAATGTCTCGGACAACCAGATCGAGCTCTATCGCCGCCTGGCCGAAGGCGAAGTCGGCCTGATCATCACCGGTCACGCTTTCGTCCAGCCTTCGGGAAAAGCCAGCCCCAGGCAGACAGCCGTCTATGACGACCGCTTCCTCGAAGGCCTGGCCCGCATTCCCGCGACGGTCCATCGTTATCCCGCCCGCGTTTTCCTTCAGATCGCCCACGCCGGGCGCCAGACCAAGGAGAGGCTCTGCGGCTGCGTCCCGGTCTCCCCTTCCGCGGTCTACGATCCCGTATCCAAGGTCTTGCCGCGCGAGCTCTCCGGTGAAGAGATCCAAACCCTCGTCGCGGATTTCGTCGCGGCGGCCGGCCGGGCCAAGCGGGCCGGGTTCGACGGCGTCCAGCTCCACGCCGCCCACGGCTATCTCATCTCGAGCTTCCTCTCGCCGCATACCAACCGCCGGACGGACGAGTGGGGCGGTCCGGTCGGGAACAGGGCCCGCGTCCTCCTCGATGTCCTTCGCGGCGTCAAGGATTCATGCGGACGCGGCTTCCCGGCCGTCGTCAAGCTGAATTCAACCGACTTCCTGGAAAACGGGCTGACCGTCGATGACGCGGTCGAGGTCGCCCGCCTGCTCGAAGCCGCTGGGATCGACGGGATCGAGGTGAGCGGCGGCATGGCCGAGGCCGGCCGGGGTTCCGTCTGGCCGGGGCTCAGAAGCGGGGCGGACGAAGGCTACTTCGTCGAGAATGCCGCCCGGATCAAGCGGGCGGTCGGCGTGCCCGTCTTCGGCCTCGGCGGCATTCGCACCCTGGCGGTGGCCGAGAAGATCGTCGCGGACGGCCGGGCCGATCTCGTCTCGCTCAGCCGCCCCTTCATCCGCGACCCCTTCCTGGTGAAGCATTTTCGCGAAGGCCTGGCGGCCGGATCGGAGTGCATCTCCTGCAACAAGTGCTTCAACCCCCGCGGCATCCGCTGCGCCGAGCTCAAGAAGAAGCGCTGAGAGGGCCGCTTCGCTTTTTCAACGCTGGGCCTCGTCGATCATGGCCAGATAATTCTCGACCGGGATATAGCTCGGGATCGAGTTCCCGGATCCGATAGCAAAGCGCCCGCGCGGATGGCAGACGTCGATGATGCTGCGTACCTCGGCCCGCACGCCCTCCGGCGAAGAGCGGCTGAGCACATCGATGTCCACCCCGCCGAGTATCCCGATGCGCCGGCCATAGACGGACTGGAATTCCGCGACCGGCATGATCGCGTTCTCATACGAGTGTTTGGCGTCGATCCCGACATCGGCGATGAGATCGTCCATGATCGCCGACAGGTTGCCGCAGGAGTGCAGGAAATAGGGCAGCCCGTGATCGTGGGCCAGGCGGGCCAAGCGGGTGTGCCACGGCAGGGTATAGCGGCGCAGGGCATCGGGCGGAATGAGGGTGGCGGACCGGAAACCCATGTCGTCGCCGGGAAAAACGGCGATAAGCCCGGGCAGCTCGACCAGCTGGCCATAGAACTTCAGCATGAGCTCGCCCAGGCGTCCGGCCACAGCGGCAACGAGCTCCGGCTGGTCATGGAGGGCGAAACACAAGCCCTCGTAAGAGAAGATCGCGGCCAGATGCTCGTACATCCCTCCGGCGTGGCAGGCGATGAGTCCCATCCCTTCCGGCAGGTGCGTCGCCAGGTATTCATAACGGGCCAGGCTTGCCGGAGTGACCAGGGGCCAGGGGTAGCGTTCGAAATCCGCCCAATCAGCGATGGCCCCGCGGCGCATATCGCGCCAGTGGCGTCTCCCGTCGGCCAGGCTGGGGTCGCTCCCGACCAATTCGTTCTCGACGAACGGCAGCGATTCCTCGAAGCGCACGAAATCGTAGCCAAGACGGTGCCAAAAGGCGATGAAATTATCGAGGTAGGCCTCCTCCCCCTCACGGTTTCCGGGAGCCGGGTCGACCCAGGCGCGGCCGAGGAGCTCGGTCGTGATCGGCTTGCGCACGGCATCATCGATCAGGTATTCGACGAGAGGGGGACGCTCGCTCCGCGCCCGGCCCATGACGACGTCGATGAACCGCCCGGAATCGGGGCGGGCCTTATCCAACGGAAGATGCCGGAACGCGCCGCTCATCATGTCAGGCCGCGAAGTCCCTGGCTGCCGCCTCCATGAGGATGAAGAAAGCCTGACCTTCCGTCGCGACTCCCGGTTTTTCGAAGGTCGGTGAGCCGCAGACGTCGCGGACATAGCCGAGTGCGTCGACCTTGCCGCGGGCCGCATTGCGCATGATCTCGGCATCCCTGAGATAGGACTTCGGGAGCCACGCGCCTTTGACCCCCCGGAAGATCGTGTAGGACAGCATTTGGGACAGGTTCGTCTCGACGAAAGACTTCGGGTCGTCGACGACATCGTGGAACAGGCCGTCGGGACGGCGGTGCTTGAGGCAGCCGTCGAGGACCTCGCGGACATAGGCGACAAGGCGCTTCCTATCGGAGGCCATGCTGTCGGGCAGGGCCCGGATGACCCGGGTCATGCCGGCCGCGGCCCAGCCGTTGCCGACGCCCCAGAAGGCCTGCCGTTCGAAGGCCCTTTTGCCATCGTCCCAAATGTGGGAGAAGAGCTTGGCCGGCTTGTCCCAGAGAATGAGCCGGAAGCCCTCGATCTGCTTCACCGCCTCGGCGGGAGCGCCGGCCACGGCCAGGAAAGGCGGGGCCATGTACAACGAATCGACCCAAACCTGGGGCTTGTGATCGATGTGATGGAGCGTCCCATCGGCCGTCCGGGGGGCTTTCTTCAGGAGGTATTCGAGCATGCGTTCGGCGCCGTCCTTGAAGAGCGTCTCGCCCGTCGCCTTGGCGGCGAAGAGGACGCCCTCGCCGTTGGCGGCCGGGTCGGTGACGCCGTGGTTGTCGGAGACCATTCCCAAGCGTCCGTCTTCATAGATGCGCAGCATCGCGCCGCGGGCCATGCGAACGACCATGTCGCGGTCACCCCATTCGAGGAGCGCCTGCATGCCAACTCCCTGCTCCCAGGCTTCCCGCTGCATG
>Ga0209706_10001556_pt1 | contig 12982 bp, 9 predicted proteins | sample PPLLaktember2015_6_FD_187263 | JGI IMG/M metagenome (GOLD analysis project Ga0209706, IMG submission 187263) | Freshwater sediment microbial communities from Prairie Pothole Lake near Jamestown, North Dakota, USA - PPLs Lake P8 Core (1) Depth... | ecosystem: Environmental > Aquatic > Freshwater...
TGCGCAACTCCGCTTCGACCTGAACGCCGGTTTCCCGTTGATAACGACCAAGAAGGTGCACCTGAAGTCGATCATCCATGAACTGCTGTGGTTCCTGCGCGGCGAAACCAACACGCGTTACCTGCAGGAACACGGCGTCACCATCTGGGACGAATGGGCCACAGCCGACGGCGACCTCGGCCCGGTGTACGGCTACCAGTGGCGTTCATGGCCGGCCGCCGACGGCCGCCACATCGACCAGATCGGCCAGGTGCTGGAGCAGCTGCGCAAGAACCCCGACTCGCGGCGCATGATCGTCTCGGCGTGGAATGTCGCCGACCTCGACCGCATGGCGCTGATGCCCTGCCATGCATTTTTCCAGTTCTACGTCGCCGAAGGGCGGCTGTCCTGCCAGCTCTACCAGCGCAGCGCCGACATGTTTCTCGGCGTGCCGTTCAACATCGCCTCCTATGCGCTGCTGACCATGATGATCGCCCGGGTCTGCGGACTGCAGCCCGGCGATTTCGTGCACACCTTCGGCGATACGCACATCTATCTGAATCACCTCGAGCAGGTCAACGAACAACTGTCGCGCGAGCCGCGGCCACTGCCGGTGATGAAACTCCATCCGGACGTGAAGGATCTGTTCGCGTTCCGCTACGAGCATTTCACGCTGGAGAATTACGATCCGCACCCGGCGATACGCGCGCCTGTCGCGGTCTGAACCGATGAACGCGCCCGACAAACCGCGGCTGTCACTGATCGTGGCGATGGCGAAAAACCGGGTCATCGGCGCGAACGGCAAGATTCCGTGGCATCTGCCACACGAGCTGCAACTGTTCAAGTCGGTGACCATGGGCCACCACATCATCATGGGCCGCAAGACCTACGAGTCGATCAACCGGCTGCTGCCCGGCCGCACGACCGTCATCGTCACCCGTCAGCGCGGCTACGCGATCCGGGGCGCCAAGATCGCACATACGCTCGATGAGGCAATTGGACAATGCGCCGGTGACAGTGAAGTGTTCATCATCGGCGGTGGCGAACTCTACCGTGCAGCGATGCCATTGGCGGACCGGATTTACCTGACCGTCGTCGATGCCGAACCGGAAGGCGACACGCTGATGCCGGAAGTCAACGCTGCGGAGTGGCAGATCCGCAGTACGCAGCGCTACGCCAAGGACGACCGCCATGCCCATGATTACCGGTTCGAAATTCACGATCGTGTGGCGGCTTAGCGTCGTCGCGGTGCTTTGCGCGGGGCTGCTCGGCATGGGGCATGCGGCCGAACCGCGATTGGCGATCGAAGATCTCACGCTGCGCGCCGACGCGGGCGACCGCAGCGCAATACGGACGCTGGCAGAAGCCTACTATGCCGGCAGCGGCGGCGCGGCACAGGATTTCACGAAGGCCGCGGACTGGTACCGCCGCCTCGCGAAACTCGGCGACCCCCAGGCGCAGACCAGCCTCGGCCTGATGTACGCGCGCGGCTACGGCGTCACCAAGAATCTGACCGAGGCGCATCGCTGGTGGAATTTCGCCGCCGCGCAAAACGATCCTGCCGCGCAATACAACCTCGGACTGACCTATGTGCAGGGCGACGGCGTCCCGATCGATTACGCGCTTGCCGCACGCTGGTTCCGCGAAGCGGCGCGCCGTGGCCATGTCCAGGCGCAGCATAACTACGGTCTGCTGCTGCATGAAGGCAGGGGCGTTGCCCGCGATCCGCTGCAGGCCTACTACTGGCTCAAAGTCGCCGCACTGCAGGGCGACGAGCGCTCACAGCGGGTGCTGACGTCGCTGGCTACCGCGCTGAACGACGCCCAACGACGTGAGGCTGATGCCCAGGCGGATGAGTGGATGAGCGCGCGGCAGAAATCGTCGCCCTGAGCGCGGCACCTGCACCGATCCGCTCACACCACGACCTCGGACCGGAAATCCTCGTATTTGCCGCTCGCGGCGCGCGGAATGTCGTCGCGGTAGACAAATGACACCGTGAACGGATGGCCGAGGTTCTTCAGTATCAGCGTCCGCAGCGCCTCTTCCTCGACCGGCATCAGCGGACGGGCGACGACCAGCGCCACCTCGATGTCGCGCAGGCTCTTCTGCACCACCTGGAACTGGCGCACCGGCGCAATGCCGCCGAACTGGGCCTCGCCGAAGCGCGGATGACGCATGCCGCCATCGGGCAAGCGCAGCATGTTGCGGACGCGGCCGAGGATGCGCCGGATCACCGGCAGGCCGCGGCCGCAGTCGCACGGCTCACCCGCCTCGGCGTAATCACCGATGTCGTAGCGGAGCAGCGGCATCGCGAAATTGTGCAACGGCGTGATCACCACCCGGCCGAGTTCGCCGGGCGCGCAGTGTGCCCCCGCGGCATTGATCAGCTCCAGGTAAACCCCCTCCGCCTGCACGTGGTAGTGCTCATGCTGCGGACACTGCAGTGCAAGATATCCGGCTTCGCGGCAGGAATACATGTCGATCACCGGCACCGCCCACGCCGCGCGGATGATGCTCCGCGCATCCGGATGCAGCGCTTCGCCGTAGGTACGCACCTCGCGCAGCCGCGGCGGACGCAAGCCGCGTTGCGTGCAATGCCGCGCCAGTTCCTGGACATTGGACGCGACGCTGATCAGGTAATCCGGGTTTTCATGCATCAGCCACTGCGCCTGTTCGGCGATCGGGCGCTCGGTGTTGCACATGACCGCCGCGCCGGTACGGAACACCGCATCCGTGGACGCGCCCCAGCCCGTACCCGCACCCGGCGTCACGCGCGAGCGGATTGCCGCCAGCTTGCCGGCGAAATCCCGGCCCTGCCACAGGTGTTCGCGCAGCGTGAACGCGTGCCAGAACGTCTCGGTGAGGCCGGTCGTCATGAAGCGGATCGGGCGGCCCGTAGAGCCCGACGTTTGGCCCTCGTGCACATGACCGTGATCTGGCGGCACGGTGCGGCTGACCATGGCAGCGAAATGTTCCTGGATATCGCCACGCTGCAGCAGCGGCATGCGCGCAAAGGTCGCCGCATCGAGTGGCCGATCAGCCGGCAGTGGCGCCAGACGGTCCCGGTAGAAAGGCACGGTGGCCCGCGCATGGCGCAGCAATTGCGTTAACTGCGCGAACTGCGCCGCGCGCAACGTCGCGGCCGACCAGCGCTCGCTTTGCGCAAACTGGTATTGCAGCGCCAGCATGCGTGCGCCTGCGGCACCGGGAACGGCCGGCCACAGGACGCCGTCGAGCGCACTGCCGGGAACGGCGGTATGCGCATGCATGGGCATGGCGTGGATACTCCTGATCGACGCGGGTGTCGCCGGCGGCCGCAAACCACCGGCCACCGTCCGGAATAAACTAAAAATTCAATTAAAACAGTTACTTAGTATTTTCGGCGTCGCGCGCCACACAATCGACGTAATACCGCAACTGCGCGCCACTGCCCTCCGCCACGAGGCCGTGGACGTCGGTTTCGAAACCGGGGAACTGCTGGTTGAACGCCCGCGCGAACTGCAGGTAACGCACGATGGTGCTGTTGAACCGTTCGCCCGGAATCAGCAGCGGTATGCCCGGCGGATAGGGCGTCAGCAGCACGCTCGCCACCCGCCCTTCCAGCTGGTCAACGTCGACGCGCTCGATCCGGCGATGCGCCATCCGCGCCCAGGCTTCGGCAGGCGGCATCGCCGGCTGCATGTCCGACAGGTACATCTCGGTGGTCAGGCGCGCGACATCATTGGCCTTGTAGAGGCCGTGAATCTGCTCGCATAGTTCCTTGAGGCCGATTTTCTCGTAGTGCGGATGCTTGGCCAGGAACTCCGGCAACACCCGCCACAGCGGGCGGTTGTTGTCATAGTCGTCCTTGAACTGCTGCAGTTCGGTGACCATCGTGTTCCAGCGGCCCTTGGTGATGCCGATGGTGAACATGATGAAGAAGGAATACAGCCCGGTCTTCTCGACAATGATGCCGTGCTCGGCCAGATATTTGGTGACCACCGCCGCCGGGATGCCGCTCTTCGCAAAGCGCCCGGTCACGTCCAGCCCCGGCGTGATCACCGTGGCCTTGATCGGATCGAGCATGTTGAAACCCGGCTCGAGATTGCCGAATCCATGCCAGCGTTCCGACGGCCGCAGCATCCAGTCATCGCGGTTGCCGACACCCTCGGCCGCCAAGCGCTCCGGCCCCCACACCTTGAACCACCAGTCCTTGCCGAATTCGGCGTCAACCTTGCGCATGGCGCGGCGGAAATCCAGCGCCTCCATGATCGATTCCTCGACCAGCGCAGTACCCCCCGGCGACTCCATCATCGCCGCCGCGACGTCGCAGGACGCGATGATCGCGTACTGCGGACTCGTCGAGGTATGCATCAGGTAGGCCTCGTTGAAGGTGTCATAGTCCAGTTTGCGCGTCTCGCTGTCCTGCACCAGGATCTGCGACGCCTGCGACAGGCCAGCCAGCAGCTTGTGCGTCGACTGCGTCGAAAACACCACCGACTCCTTGGTCCGCGGCCGGTCGCGGCCGATGGCGTGCATGCCGTGGTAGAACTTGTGGAAGGTCGCATGCGGCAGCCAGGCTTCGTCGAAATGCAGGGTATCGATCCTGCCGTCGAGCTTTTCCTTGATCGCGTCGACGTTGTACAGAATGCCGTCGTAGGTGCTCTGGGTAATGGTCAGGATGCGCGGTTTCGATGTCGACTTGGCCGCGAACGGATTGGCACGGATTTTCTTCTCGATGTTCTCCCACTGGAACTCTTCCAGCGGGATCGGCCCGATGATGCCGAAGTGGTTGCGCGTCGGCATCAGGAACACCGGCACCGCGCCGGTCATCGTGATCGCATGCAGGATCGAGACATGGCAGTTGCGGTCGACGATCACCACGTCGCCCGGCGCCACCGTCGAATGCCACACCATCTTGTTCGAAGTCGAGGTGCCGTTGGTGACGAAGAACAGGTGGTCGCAGTTGAAAATCCGTGCCGCGTTGCGCTCCGCGGCCGCAACCGGGCCCGAGTGGTCGAGCAGCTGGCCCAGTTCGTCGACGGCATTGCAGACGTCGGCACGCAGCAGGTTCTCGCCGAAGAACTGGTGGAACATCTGCCCCACCGGACTTTTCAGGAAGGCGACACCGCCGGAATGCCCCGGACAGTGCCAGGAATACGAACCGTCCTGCGCGTAATGCGTCAGCGCGCGGAAAAACGGCGGCGCCAGGCTGTCGAGATAGGCCTTGGATTCGCGCACGATGTAGCGCGCGACGAACTCCGGCGTGTCCTCGAACATGTGAATGAAACCGTGCAGTTCGCGCAGCACGTCATTGGGGATGTGGCGCGAAGTCTGGGTTTCTCCGTACAGAAAAATCGGAATGTCGGCATTGCGAAAGCGGATCGCCTTGACGAAGGTGCGCAGTTCACTGATCGTCGACTCGAGTTCCTGCGCCGAGAAGTCCTCGTCGTCCACCGACAGGATGAACGCCGAAGCGCGCGACTGCTGCTGGGCAAACGACGACAGGTCGCCGTAGCTGGTGACACCGAGCACTTCCAGGCCCTCTTCCTGCAGCGCCTTGGCCAGCGCGCGGATGCCGAGGCCGCTCGTGTTTTCCGAGCGGAAGTCTTCGTCGATGATGATGACCGGAAAACGGAAACGCATGGGACCTCTGCGGAGTCTGGGACTACGGGTGTAAGGGGTGCCGGCGCCGGGCGCGCGCGATGTCGCGCCGCCGGGTCACGGACGGGTGCGCGCCATAGCGGCGCAGGCAGCGGTGAAAGCGGGTTTCGGCACGGCCGCTATCTTAGCGCCGATTCCCGCGAATCCGGAAGGGTTTCCCCGGTGAATCAGGTGTTTTTTACGACGATCTTGGGGAATGCCGCCGAGTGGTCCTGCTGCTTCTCGGCGATTTTCACGGCGACGCGGCGCGCGATCTGGCGATAGATCTCCGCAACCCGCCCGTCGGGATCGGCCACCACCGTCGGCTTGCCGGAGTCGGCCTGGCGCCGGATGTTGATGTCCAGCGGCAGCGCACCCAGCAGTTCGACGTTGTAATCGGCGCCCATGCGGCTGCCGCCCCCTTCGCCGAAAATATGCTCTTCGTGGCCGCATTTCGAGCAGATGTGCAGCGACATGTTCTCGACGATGCCGAGGATCGGGATACCGACCTTCTCGAACATCTTCAGGCCCTTGCGCGCATCGATCAGCGCGATGTCCTGCGGCGTGGTGACGATCACCGCGCCGGTCACCGGCACGCGCTGTGCCAGCGTCAGCTGGATGTCGCCGGTGCCCGGGGGCAGGTCGACGACCAGGTAATCGATGTCATGCCATTTGGTTTCGTTGAGCAACTGCTCCAGCGCCTGGGTCACCATCGGGCCGCGCCACACCATCGGCGTCTCGGTGTCGATCAGGAAACCGATCGACATCGCCTGCAGGCCGTGGCCCTCCATCGGTTCCAGCGATTTGCCGTCCTTGGATTCCGGGCGGCCGGCGATGCCCAGCATCATCGGCTGCGACGGTCCGTAGATGTCGGCGTCGAGCATGCCGACGGTGGCGCCTTCGGCGGCCAGCGCCAGCGCCAGATTGACCGCAGTGGTGCTCTTGCCAACGCCGCCCTTGCCGGAAGCCACGGCGATGATGTTCTTCACCCCGGGGATCAGCTTGACGCCGCGCTGCACCGCGTGCGAGACGATCTTGATCGACATGTTGACCGTCACGCTGCCGACGCCGGGCAGCGTCTTCAGTTTGGCCGCCACTTCCTTGCGGATGGGTTCGAGCTGGCTTTTCGCCGGATAGCCCAGCAGGATGTCGACCGCCACGTTGTTGCCGTCGATCCTGATGTTCTTGGCCGACTTGCTGGTGACATAGTCGGTTTTGGTGTTGGGATCGACGAGCTGCTTCAGCGCGCTCTGTACGTCCTGTTCGGTAATGGCCATGATCGGGTTCCATTCGGATTGCGTGGTGAGGGCGCGATTGTAGCGACATCCACCTCCCGGACCAACCACAACCCCATGTCGGAAAAGGTTTTTTTGCCCGCGACAGGCGGCCACGCCTAAGCGTGACGGTTGCCCTGGGTAAGCGCTGATAGTTTGTTGTTATAATTCAAACCTTTAGCTTCACTCACCAAATTCCATCAATGTCCCGCCGCCGCCTCCTCGTCACCTCCGCGCTACCCTACGCCAACGGCGCCATCCATCTCGGCCACCTGGTCGAGTACATCCAGACCGACATCTGGGTGCGCTTCCAGCGCATGCAGGGCCACGAAGTGCACTATGTCGGCGCCGACGACACCCACGGCACGCCGGTGATGCTGCGCGCCGAAGCCGAGGACATCACGCCGGAGCAGCTGATCGCACGCGTATGGCAGGAACACAAGCGCGACTTCGACAATTTCTCGGTCGGCTTCGACAATTACTATTCCACGCACTCGCCGGAGAACCGCGCGCTGTGCGAGGAAATCTATGCGCAGCTGAAGGCGAAGGACCTGATCGCGGTGCGCTCGGTCGAGCAGTACTACGACCCGGTCAAGGCGATGTTCCTGCCCGACCGCTTCATCAGGGGCGAGTGCCCGAAGTGCGGCGCAGCCGACCAGTACGGCGACTCCTGCGAAGTCTGCGGCACGACCTACAGCCCGACCGACCTGAAGAACCCGCGTTCCACCGTTTCCGGCGCGACCCCGGTGCGCAAGGCCTCGGAGCACCACTTTTTCAAGCTGTCCGACCCGCGCTGCGAAGACTTCCTGCGCCGCTTCACCCAGGGCGAAGGCCGGCTGCAGGCCGAGGCCGCCAACAAGATGAAGGAATGGCTGGGCGCCGCCGGCGAAGGCAAGCTCTCCGACTGGGACATCTCGCGCGACGCACCCTACTTCGGCTTCGCGATCCCCGGTACCGACAACCAGAAATTCTTTTATGTCTGGCTCGATGCGCCGGTGGGTTATTTCGCCAGCTTCACCCACCATGTCCGCGGCAAACAGCTGCCGGCGCAGTTGCTGCTGGATTTCCTGCGCCCCGGCAGTGACACCGAGCTGGTGCATTTCATCGGCAAGGACATCCTCTACTTCCACGCGCTGTTCTGGCCGGCCATGCTCGAACACGCCGGCTTCCGCACGCCGAGCAAGGTGTTCGCCCACGGCTTCCTGACGGTCAACGGCGAAAAAATGTCGAAGTCGCGCGGCACTTTCATCACCGCCGACAGCTATATCCAGCAGGGCCTCAATCCGGAATGGCTGCGTTACTACTACGCTGCAAAACTGAATTCGACGATGGAAGACATCGACATGAATCTCGATGACTTCGTCGCGCGGGTGAACAGTGATCTGGTCGGCAAATTCGTCAATATCCTCAGTCGCGCCAGCGGATTCATTGTCAAACACTTCGACGGGCGACTACTGACGCCTGAACCGGATGTAGTTGGAACCGAAGTACGCTGGGCAGCAACCTTTCATGCCATTGCCGCTGCGGAAGAAGCAAAGGAAGCCTATGAGGAGCGTGAATACGGCAAGGCTATCCGAGCCATCATGCGACATACCGACCGAATCAACGAACTTTTCGACAGCGCAAAGCCTTGGGAACTCGCAAAGAGAATAACGGACCGCGCATCCCGTGAATCCCGTGAAGGTAAAGAATTGCACAGCGTGTGCAGCGACTGCATCTCGGCATTCAAAATTATGACTTACGCTCTTGCGCCGATTCTGCCCATCACGTCAGAACGCATCGCAAAGTTGATTGACCTGCCATTACCATTGAAATGGGCGAATATTGATCGTCATTGCACAAAAATTCTTCCCTACCAGCACTTGATGACCCGCGTCGACCCCAAGCAGATTGAAGCTCTCGTCGCCGCCAACAAGGAAAGCCTCAAACCCGCCGCACCGGCGCCGCATTCGCAGCAGCGCCATGCCCAGCACCAGGAGAACATCGTGGAAGCCGCCACCTCATCTGCCATACCATCCGCCACCATCTCGATCGACGACTTCACCAAGATCGACCTGCGCATCGCGCGCATCGCCAACGCCGAACAGGTCGAGGGTGCCGACAAGTTGCTGAAACTGACACTGGACGTCGGCCCGCTCGGCACCAAACAGGTGTTCGCCGGCATCAAGGCCGCCTACGATCCGGAGCAGCTGAAGGGCCGGCTGACCGTGATGGTCGCCAATCTCGCGCCGCGCAAAATGAAATTCGGCATGTCCGAAGGCATGGTGCTTGCCGCCAGCGGCGAGGCGCCCGGACTGTATCTGCTGGCGCCGGATTCCGGTGCCCAGCCCGGCATGCGCATCAAGTAACCACGAGCGAATCACCACGGCCCGGCCATGAGCACCCACGGCAACCGCACGTTCATCTGCACCGTCGCCTTCATCGACATCAGCGAGTATTCGAAGAAGTCGGTGGCCGATCAGATGCAGGCCAAGGAACAGTTCAACGCGCTGCTGGCGCAGGCACTCGCCGAAGTCCCCAACCAGGACCGCATCATCCTCGACACCGGTGATGGCGCCGCGATCAGCTTCCTCGGCGACCCCGAGGACGGCCTGTTTCTCGGCCTGGCGCTGCGCGATGCGCTGGCGGTACGCGGCGAGGACGGCCTGCGGCTGCGCACCGGCATCAATCTCGGACCGGTGCGCCTGGTGAAAGACATCAACGGCCAGCCCAACATCATCGGCGACGGCATCAACGTCGCACAGCGCATCATGAGTTTCGCCGAGGTCAACCAGGTGCTGGCCTCGCGTTCCTATTACGAAGTGATTTCGGCGCTGTCGGCGGATTACGCCCACCTGTTCCGCTTCGAAGGTGCGCGCACCGACAAACATGTGCGCGAACACGAGGTGTATGCGCTGGGCAACGAACCGGCCCCGCAACGCACGCCACGCCGCAAACCCGGCCCCGCTGCAGCGCACGCCACCGCAGCGCTGGAAAAACTGGGCCGCGCCGCGAACACCACGCGCGCGCAGGTGATGCGGCGTCCGCCGCTGGCCACCGCGCTGGCCGTCGCACTGATCCTCGGCGTGGCGATCACCGTCCGTCTTGCGCTGCGCGATGCCGCGACCGACACCGTGGTCGAGCCCGCAGTCGAAGCCGACGCCCCGGTTGCCGCACCCGAGACCCCGCAACAGGCCGCACCGGCAGTGCCGCCGCCGAGCGCAAAAAAGCCGCCCGCTGCGCCGGCGGCTGAAGCCAGGTCCGCGGTACCGCCCCCCAAGACCACGATCGCAACCAAGCCGCCACCGCCCCCTGACAAGGTTGCACCCGCTGCCCCCGTCACCACCGGCACGATTCGCCTGAGCATCCTGCCCTGGGGTGAAATCCATGTCGATGACGTCAAGTACGGCGTCGCGCCGCCGTTGCGCGATATCGCACTCAAGCCCGGAATGCACCGGATCGAGGTCCGCAACCCGGGGTTCGCCTCCTATCTGCAGGTCGTCGAAATCCGCGCCGGCGAAGAGATTAGAATCCAGCATCGGTTCCGTTAAAGGCCAGCCATGCGTCCGTCGTTCATCCTGCTGCTGCTCCTGACTCTGCTCGCCGGCTGCGAAACCGTGCAAAAGGGCGTCGACCACATCACCGATTCCCTCGACTTCGAAAAGGCACGTGCCAAGGCGCAGGAATCGGCGCTGCCCACGGCCGAGGCACGGCTGAAGTCGGGCATTGCCCAGTACGAGGAGGGCAATTACGCGCTGGCACAGCGCACGCTGCAGGGCAGCCTGGCCGAGGGCCTGGTGTCGCGCACCGACCAGGCCCGGGCCTACAAATACCTTGCCTTCATCTACTGTGTCACGGACCGCATCGCCCAGTGCCGGCAGGAATTCAGCAATGCGCTCAGCGCCGATCCGAAGTTCACCCTCACCGCCGCCGAAGCCGGCCATCCCACCTGGGGCCCGGTGTTCCGCAGCGTCAGCAATCGCCGTTAGGCCACCGGTGCCATGAGCCAGCCCGGAAAAATCGGCCGTTACGACATCGTCTCCGAGATCGGTCGCGGTGCGATGGGCGTGGTCTACCGCGCCGTCGATCCCATGCTCGAACGCACGGTCGCCATCAAGACCATCAACATGGCGCTCGACCCGGGCGATATCGAGCACTACGAGCAGCGCTTCATCGTCGAGGCGCGTGCCGCCGGCAGCCTGAATCATCCGCACATTGTCACCATCTACGACATCGGCCGCAGCGGCGATCTCGCGTACATGGCGATGGAATTCCTGGACGGCCGCGAACTGAAAGACCTGCTGGCCAACAAGGAACTGACGGCAGACCGCGCGCTGGACATTGCCGCCCAGGTGGCCGACGGCCTCGCCTACGCCCATCACCACGATGTCGTGCACCGCGACATCAAGCCCGCGAACATCATGATCCTGCGCGACGGCCGCGTGAAAATCACCGACTTCGGCATCGCCCGCATGCGCACTGCGGACGTGCGCACCCAGACCGGCGTCGTTCTCGGTTCGCCGCGTTACCTGTCGCCGGAACAGGTGCTCGGCAAGCGCTGCGATGCGCGCGCCGACACGTTTTCTCTGGGCGTGATCATTTACGAAATGGTCACCGGACAAACGCCGTTCAACGGCATCGACGTCAACTCGCTGATGTTCCAGATCGTCAATTTCATCCCGCCGCCGCCGACCACGGTGAATTCCGCGCTGCCGCCGATGCTCGACCTGATCATCGCCAAGGCACTGGCGAAGACGGCCGACGAACGTTATGCGCGCATCGCGGACCTGGCCGCCGACCTGCGCGCCTGCCGCCAGCAAGGCTTGTCTGCGACTACGGTGCCGCTGCCGGTCGCTGTGCCGCACATGACACTGCAGACCACCGCCGATCTGTTCAAGGAAATCCTCCCCGCCTCGCGCGCCGAGGATCACGTCCCGATGCTGGCCGGCGACGCCCTGCCTGCGCGCGGCCTGGCCAAGGAATTCGACTCGATGGCGGCCACCATGCGTCTCGCCGTAAAAACCGGCGCCGTCACCGACACCAACAGCTTCGCCGCCAACTTCGGCGTCAGCCGCCATGCCATCGACGCGGCGATCATGGATACCGTGGACGAATCCGAGCGCAACTGGGGCGTATCCACCGTGATGCAGGCGCCGCCGTGGTCGAGGCGCGACCGCAACCTCTTCCGCGGCGCCGTCGCCGGCGCCCTCGCCGTGGGCGCGCTGATCGTCTTCATCTGAAGGAGCCGCATGCGCATCGCCGCTGTTGAAGCCATCGCCGTCGACATTCCCTTGAGCAGGAATTTCGGCGGCTCCACCTACAGCGTGCTCAAACGCTCGACCGTGATCACGCGGTTGCGCACCAGCGACGGCCTCACCAGCAGTGTCTACAACGGCGACAATCGCGCCCATGGCATGCAGATCGCGCAACTGATCGAAAACGATTTATTCAGCGTAATCAATGGCTTGAGTATTTTCGAGCGGGAACGCGCTTGGGACCGCATGTTTGCGCTGACGCATGCGGCCGGCGACCGGAAACTGTTGCTGGAAGCCATCGCCTGCGTCGACTGCGCGATCTGGGACCTGACCGGCCGCGCGCTGGGCAAAAGCGTCCGCGAACTGCTCGGCGGCTACACCGACCGGTTGCCAATCATTTCCATCGGCGGTTACTACATGCCCGGCAAAACGCACGCCGACATCGCGCGCGAAATCGAGGCCTACCGCGACGCCGGCATGGCCGGCTGCAAATTCAAGGTCGGCGGACTGTCGCCTGAGGAGGATGCGGCACGCGTCGCCGTCGCGCGCAAGGCTGCCGGCGACGACTTCATTCTTTGCGTCGATGCCAACCGCGGCTGGACGGCGGAAGACGCGATCCGCTTCGCGCGGCTGGTCGAGCCGCAGCAGATCCGCTGGTTCGAGGAACCCTGCCACTGGTACGACGACGCGGCGCAGATGGCGCGCGTGCGCCAGAGTACCACCATCCCGGTGACCGCAGGGCAATGCGAAATCACCAGCCACGCGATCCGGCGCCTGGTCGAGGCACGCGCGGTCGACCTCGTCAATTATGACGCTTCGGAGGGCGGCGGCGTCACCGACTGGCTGCGTGCGGCCAGCCTGTGCCGCGCCGCC
>Ga0209706_10001557_pt1 | contig 12978 bp, 5 predicted proteins | sample PPLLaktember2015_6_FD_187263 | JGI IMG/M metagenome (GOLD analysis project Ga0209706, IMG submission 187263) | Freshwater sediment microbial communities from Prairie Pothole Lake near Jamestown, North Dakota, USA - PPLs Lake P8 Core (1) Depth... | ecosystem: Environmental > Aquatic > Freshwater...
GGGGTTGATCGTTCTCGGCCTCGAGACGTCGTGCGACGAGACGTCCGCCGCGGTGCTCTCGGGCGACCATCGCATCCTCGGCCACGTGATCCTCTCGCAGGACGTGCACGAGGTCTACGGCGGCGTCGTGCCCGAGCTGGCCGCGCGTGCGCACCTGCAAAAGCTGGATGCCGTCGTGGCGCACGCGCTCGATCAGGCGGGGATCCGCCTCCGCGACGTGGACGTGATCGGCGTCACCGTGGGACCCGGATTGATCGGCGCGCTGCTCGTCGGCGTCTCCTGGGCCAAGGCCGCGGCGTACGCGCTCGATCGGCCGTGGGTGCCGGTGCATCACATGGAAGCGCACCTGTTCGCGCCTTCGCTGGAGAACGCGGAGGCCGAGCCTCCGTTCGTCGCGCTCCTGGTGTCGGGCGGTCACACGCTCCTGCTGCACGTTCCCGCGTGGGGCGAGTACAGGCTGCTCGGCCAGACCCGCGACGACGCGGCCGGCGAGGCGTTCGACAAGGTCGCGAAGCTGCTCGGGCTCAAGTATCCGGGTGGGCCCGAGATCGAGCGCACGGCCGCGATGGGCGATCCCAAGCGTCATCGTCTGCCCCGACCGATGCTCGCGCGCAATCAGCTCCCGGACGACGACGAGTACTACGACTTCTCGTTCAGCGGCCTGAAGACGGCCGTCGTCGAGCTGGTCGGAAGGCTGTCGGACGAGGGCGTGCTCGACGCCGAGCGGCCCCACGTGGCCGCCGCGTTCCAGGCGGCGGCGATCGATGTGCTCGCCTCCAAGACACTCCGCGCGGTCGAGCAGACGGGCTGCGAACGGGTGCTTCTCGGCGGCGGGGTGAGCGCCAATCGCGCGCTTCGAACGGAGATCGCGGCTAGGCTCGGCGAAGGGCGGCTCTTCTACTCCTCGCCCCGTCTCGCGCTCGACAACGGTGCCATGATCGCCCGCGCCGCACGCTTCCGTTTCGACCGCGGCGAGATCGGGGGACTGGACGGCTCGGCCGACGCGGTGCTTCCATTTCCGGGACTCGTCGCTCCCACTCCCGCCGGCTGAGACCGATGTATCCCATTCTGTTCGAGCTACCGGACTGGCTGCCGCTCATCGGCGGTGCGGCGATCACGTCCTTCGGCGTCTTCATGCTGCTCTCGTTCCTCACCGGCGGCTACGTCCTGCGGGCGGAGCTCCGCCGCAAGGGAGAGGACCCGGAGAAGGCCTGGGACTTCGTGTTCATGGCGGTCATCGGCGGCATCGTCGGTGCGCGCCTCTACTATCTGATCCTGAACTGGCCGCGGTTCGTCGAGGACCCCATGGGCATGCTGCTCTCGCGGGGAGGCCTCGTGTGGTACGGCGGCTTCCTCCTCGCGACGGCGCTGGTCGTGTGGGAGGTGCGCCGGCAGAAGATGCCGCTCGGGCTGGCGGCGGACGCATGCGCACCGGCGCTCGCCCTCGCGTACGCCGTGGGTCGCATGGGCTGTTTCTTCGTGGGCGACGACTGGGGTCGGCCGACCGACTCGTGGGTCGGCATCCGCTTCCCGCGCGGCACGCCGGCCACGACGGTCGACGTGATCGAGCGCGACTTCGGCATCACCGTCGATCCCGAGCTGATCGAGCGATACGGCAACGTCGTGCCCGTGCATCCGACGCAGCTCTACGAAGTGGGCATGAGCACGCTGATCTTTTTCGTCTTGTGGCGCATCCGTGGCCGCGAGCGGCCCGCCGGGCAGCTCTTCATGATCTGGCTCGCGCTCGCGGGCATCGAGCGATTCATCGTGGAGTTCTTCCGCGCCAAGGACGACCGTTTCCTGGCCGGCTTCACGGTCGCGCAGCTGATCAGCCTGCTGATCGTAGCGGTGGGCGTGGCGGGGGCGCTCCGCCTCGGAGCCCTACGCGCGCCTCGTGCCGCGACGGCCTGATCCAGAGGGCGAGATGCTCACGCTGCTGCACGCCTCGGATCTCCAGTACGGGCGTCCGTTCCGGCTCGACGCGGCGGAAGCGTTCATCTCGTTCGCCGAGTCGCTGCGCGCGGACGTCACGGTCGTCTCGGGCGATCTCACTCAGCGCGCGAAGGCCACCGAGTTCCGCGGTGTGAGGCGAGTGCTGGACCGGCTCCCCGGTCCTGTGATCGTGACGCCGGGCAATCATGACGTCCCGGTCTACCGGGTTTGGGAGCGCTTGATCGCCCCTTATCGGAACTGGACGGCGTTCATATCGCCGGAGCTCGACAGGGTGGAGCGCCACGCGGGCGCAACGTTCGTGGTGCTCAACTCGTCCGCGCCCCACCGAGCGATCGTCAACGGTCGACTGGGCGCGGACCAGGTGGAGCTCGCCCGCCGCGCGTTCGCGGCTGCCCCGGCGGACGACGCTCGCGTCCTCGTCACCCATCACCATTTCGTTCCCGGCGCGGACCCGGACGCCGGATCTCCCATGCCCGGCGCGCACGCGCTCGTCGAGGCCTTCGAGTCGATGGGCGTCGATCTCGTGTTGGGCGGGCACGTCCATCACACGCACGTCATGACCTCGCGCGCGCTGCTTCCCGATCGTCACGGACCAGGTGTGCCGCTGATCGCGTGCGGTACGACCACGTCGGGCAGGGGACGGGGCGACCAGATCGGCGTGAACAGCCTGAACGTGGTCCGAGTGGCCGAGCGAGAGATCGAGGTCGTTCCCCATCTGCTGGCTCTCGGATCGCAACAATTCATGCCGGTGGACCCCATCGTGATCCCGAGGCACCGCGCGCAGGGTGCGCCCGTGGGATAACCACACGATGACGCCCCCCCGGACGATCATCTTCGCAGTGGTCGCGCTCGCGGCGACATGCCTCGCGCGGCCCGCGAGCGCGCAGGTCACCACGGTCGTGGGCCCCGAGGTTCGCCGGGTGATCTTCGACGGGAACGAGACCTTTCCGGAGGATTCGCTCGAGCGGGCGATCGCGACGACCGAGACGAGGTGCCGGCACTGGGCTCTCTTCTTCGCCTGCCCGTTCGGGCTCGGGCTGCGCCGTTCCGAGCTGCGCGAGGTGGAGGTCGAGCGCGATGCGGCCAGGCTGCGCATCTGGTACCAGCAGCGAGGATTTCGCGATGCCTCGGTCACCGCGGAAGCCTTGGTGGAGGCCGACGAGACGGCGCAGGTCCGCTTCAGCATCACCGAGGGGACGCCGGTCATCGCCGACAGCATCGTCTACGTCGGTGCGGAGGACGTCGCCGTCCCGAACCTCCTGAACGATCTGCCCATTCAGGCGGGCGACCGCTGGAGCACGCTGCGGCTCGACGCCACGCGCGACACGCTGACGCGTCGACTGATGAGCCGCGGCTATCCATACGCGGATGTGCTCCGCCAGACGGTCTTCCCCGTCGGCGAGCCCTACCACGCGCACGTGACGTTCGAGATCGAGCCGGGCACGTACGCGCGCTACGGCGAGATCCAGGTCGCCGGCATCGAGAACCTGAGCGAGTCGACCATCCTGCGCACGCTCCCGTTCCGGAGCGGAGACCCCTACCGCGTCGATCAGCTCGTGGACGCGCAGAACAGGCTCTTCGGCCTGGAGATGGTGACCAGCGCGAGCATCACGCCCAACCTCCAGTCCGATCCCGATTCCTTGGTACCTCTGCTCATCCAGGTCCAGGAGGGAGATCCGTATCGGGTTCGCTCGGGCGTGGGCTGGAGTCGCTCCGAGTGCCTCAACGCCGAGTCCGTCTGGACGAGCCGCAACTTCCTCGGTGGGGGCCGCGTCGTGCAGGTGCGAGGGCGTTTGGCGAATATCCTGTCACCGTCGTGGCACGATGACTGGGGTTGCCGTCACGTCGGGGACGAGGAGGAGTACACCGAGCTGACGTGGCTCGCCGCCGTAGACTTCTCGCAGCCGTGGATCTTCTCGACGCGGAACTCCTTCAACGCATCGCTGTTCGCCGAGCGGCAGAGTGTGCCCGACGTATTCATCCGCCACGCCGTCGGACTCCAGCTCGCGATCGTGCGCGCCGTGGGCCCCCGCACCCCCCTGACGCTCTCGTATCGTCCCGAGCTCTCCCGTCTCGAGGCGGCCGAGGTGCTCCTCTGCACGGGCTTTCTCGTCTGCACGGACGAAGACATTGGAGTCCTGACCAGCTCGCAGAGGCTCGCGCCGGTCGGCCTCAACCTCACGCGTGACCTCTCCAACAGCCTCCTCAACCCCACGAGCGGCTATCGGCTGATCGTCGACCTCGAGCACGCCTCGGATTTCACCGGGTCCGAGTTCCGCTACGACCGGGCCGTCGTGGAAGGGACGTGGTACTCGAGCCTCGTCGGGTCGGCCGTGCTCGCCACGAGGATCCGGGGTGGGTGGGTCGGCTCGGACGGAGACGTCGGCTCGCCATCCGAGATCATCCCGCCGCAGAAGCGCTACTATGCCGGCGGCGCGAACTCCGTGCGAGGGTTCGCGCAGAGTCGCCTGGGGCCCAGGGTGCTCGTCGTCACCGATCCCGAGAGCCTACTGACGAAGGCGGACACCACCGCTACGAGCTGTACGGTCGACGAGGTCGCGAACCAGATCTGCGACGCGACGGGTGCCTCCTTCGAGTCGTCCCGTCCGACCGGGGGTACGCGCGTGCTGGAGGGCAACGCGGAGATCCGCATCGGGCTGGGCGCGGACATCGAAGCGGTCACGTTCCTCGATGTCGGTCAGGTCTGGGGGACGGAGCAGAGCATCCAGCTCGACGCGCTCGAGCTCACGCCGGGAATCGGCTTGAGGTATCTGAGCCCCGTAGGCCCCTTGCGTCTCGATCTGGGGTACAACTTCCGCGGTGACGAGAGGTTGTCCGTGATCACGACGCAGATCCAGCCCGATGGGAGCGGCGGTTATACGACCACCAACAACCTGGTCGAGCTCGGGCCCCCGGTGTTGTTCGGAGGGTCCGAGAGCCGCTTCCAGCTCCACATCTCCATCGGTCAAGCGTTCTGATGAACGAAGCGAGGGCAGCCGACGCTGACGGCTCCGAGCGGGCGGATGCCGAAGGAACGGACGACGCGCCCGAAGCACGGCGGCTCCGGCGCCGGACCCGGACCGGGGTCCCGATCTGGGTTCGCGCCGTCACCGTGCTCGTATTCCTGATCGTCGCCGGTGCGATCGCCTTCCTCACCCAGACGGCCCCGGGCCAACGGCTCGTCGTCAACGAGATCCTCGGGCGCGTGCGCGGCGAGCTCGCGGGTGAGCTATCGGTCGGGGACATCCACAGCCAGACGTTGCTCGCGGGGGTCACGCTCGCCGATGTCCGCTTGAACGCGGCGGGTGGCATTCCTGTGCTCGCGGCTGATTCGGTAGTGCTCCGCTACTCGATCCTGTCGCTGATCGCGGGTAGTCCGCGCATCCGCTCCACCACGCTGCACGGGCTGGAGCTGGAGATCGCTCCGCACCCCGGCGAAGACGCCCTTAACGTCGAGCGCATCCTGGTCGCTGGTGACACCGCGGACGGCCCGGGAGCAAGCTCAGGAGCCGACGGCGGCGCGGCCAACCCGCTCGCCCTCGGCCGGATCTCGGTTCGCGGCGGCAACATCGTCGTGCTGACGCCGACGGACGATCCCGAGGCGGCCGCCGTCTTCGCGACGGACGGCACGCCCTTGAGACGGCTCGCCTTCGAGAACGTCGATCTGGACCTCGAGGAAACCGTTCTGAGGAGCGGGGGCAACGTCGACTTCGACGCGAGGCTGACCTCCTTCAGCTCGAGCATTCGCGTCGCCGAGGCGCCGTTCACCGTTCGCGCGGCGGTGGGGGAGGTCACGTTCGGATCCGGGGGGCTGCGCGTCGACGAGGGCACGTTCCGCCTCGCGGGCTCGTTGCTCGAGGGTGAGGTCGGTCTGGGACCCGACGAGCCCGGCGGGCCGTGGAGGTTCGCGGCGGTTCTGCGCGCGGACGAGTGGGGCGATCTGGAGGACCTCGGCTGGGTCGATCCGCGCATCCCCGCGGGGCAGTTCCGTGGTGAGGCCGACGTGCGCACGGATGGCGGCCTCACGTTGGCGCTGCAGGACTTCCATGTGCGTACCGATGCCAGCGACGTCGTTGCGAGCGGCGGCGTGCGATTCACCGAAGGCATGACGCTATCGCGGATGACCCTCTCGGCGACGACGCTCGACCTGGCCGAGGTGGAGCCGTGGGCCGGCCGAGAGTTGGGGCTCGACGGCGATCTGAGCGGACGAGCGACCTTCACCGGAACGCTGGAAGCGCTGGACGCGGAGGGACGGCTGACGATCGACCCGCCCGGCGGTGGCGACGCCAGCACCGCGGAGTTCTCCGGCCGGTTGTTCACCGGTGCGAATCCGGGCGGTGACAGCCTCGCCGTGCGCTTCGAGCCCTTCGACTACCGACTGCTCGCCTCATGGTGGCCGCGCCTGAGCGGCATGGCCACCGGTTTCGGATCCGTCGAGATCGATGGGCGCGCCGACGAAGGCATCCATGTGACGGCCGATCTCACGCACGTGTCCGACGTCGAGCCGACGTCCAGAGTGTCCGCGAGCGGGACTCTGAGCCGTGACGATCGGGGCGACTGGGCGGTCGAGGCGGAGGGCGAGCTGGTGCCGCTCGCGCTCGGGTTCGTGAGCCGGTTCCGACCGGTGGAGGGTCTTCGGGGCACCGTGACAGGACCCGTTACGATCGACGGCACGCTGTCCGACCTGCACTTCACGGGGGATCTCGCGGCAGGCGATGCGCGGCTCCTCGTCGACGGGTCGATCGATCTCGCGGATCTCGGCGCGGCGTACACGCTCGATCTCGACGGAGAGTCGGTCGGCTTGTCGTACTTCACTGACCGCGTGCCGCAGACGGCTCTTCTCTCGGGTCACGTCGTGCTCGAGGGATCGGGGCTCGGGCTCGACTCGCTCTCGGGCACCGCATCGATCGCGATGCGGCCCTCCACGGTCGGTCTGGTACGTTTCGGTTCGGTCGCCGCGGAGGTCCGGGCGGAGAACGGGATGCTCCTGCTCGACACGCTGGAGGTGGACATCTCCGGCGCGCGGGTCGCGGGCAGCGGCTCGGTCGGTCTGATCGCGTCCGCGGACGGCCGCGCGAGCTTCGCGTTCGAGGTCGACTCAGTCCTTTCGTTACGCCCGATGTTCATGGGGGACTCGATCCTCGTTCGCGACGGGTTGAGCCCGCTGGAAGAAGACCTCCTGAGAGTGCGCGGGATCGAGCCGGACACGCTTCCGACCGAGCTCGAGGTGAGGATGGCAGGCTCGGCGAGAGGCTTGCTCGAGGTCCGGGGCGACATCCGCGACCTGGGCGTCGATCTCTCGTTCGACGGCCGCGGTCTCGCGTACCGCGCCAACGAAGTGGACTCGGCGATCGTGACGCTCGCCGCGAGCGGCTTGCCCGATTTCACGGGCAACTGGACGGCGAGCCTGCGCGCGAGCGGCGTCACCTGGGAAGACCGCACCTTCGAGGAAGCGGAGTTCGAGGGCGTCATGTCCCGGCAGCGCGGCGAAGGCACGCTGTCGATTCTGCGCCGAGCCGGCGAGCGGTACTTCGCGACCGGATCGTTCGCCGTGGACTCGGTGGGCGGCCAGGTGGCGCTCTCCGACGCGTCACTGCAGATCGACGATCTGTCGTGGTTGCTGGAGAACCCGAGCCGCATCGCGTGGGACTCTGCGTCCGTACGTGTGGACAGCCTCGCGCTCACGCGCGCGGGAGACGATCCGGCCCGCTTGGTCGCCGCCGGAACGCTCGCGCGCGGCGGAGACTCGGACTTCCATCTGCGGCTGGAAGGGTTCCATGTCGAGGACGCCACGCGGATCCTGCAGCTCGAGGACCTGGACGTGTCGGGTCACGTCGATCTCGATCTCGCCGTGCTCGGCCCTGCCGAGAGCCCGACCATGAACGCCGACTTCACGGTGGTGGATCCGCGGTACGGAACGCTTCGGTTGACCAGCCTGAGCGGCTCGCTCGATTACGTCGATCGTGCCTCCGAATTCCTCGTGGAGGGATCGGACGGGAGTCGAAGGGTCGTCTCCATGTCCGGCACGCTCCCCTTCGACCTGGCGCTCGCCGACGTCGAGCAGCGCCAGATCGACGTGCCCATGGACGTTCGCGTGACCGCGGACTCCATCCACGCGGCCATCGCGCTCGCGTATCTGTCGACGCTCGAGGACGTCGCGGGCACCATATCCGCGGAGCTGGCGATCGGGGGGACCACCCGTGAGCCGCAGCCCAGCGGCACCGTCCGATTGGCCAATGGCGGATGGACGATCTCCGCTCTCGGTGTGCGTCACGAAGGCTTGCAGGGCGAGCTCGGCGTTCGCCCGGATCGCGTGGTCGAGGTTCGACTCGAGGCGGGTGGAGGAGGCCGATCGAGCGTTACGGGCACGATCGCCTTCGACACGATCGCCAATCCCACGCTCGACCTGCTGGTGAGCATGAGTCAGTTCCAGGCGGTCAGCAGGCGCGACATCGAGGGGATGCTGAGCGGCGCTTTCACCGTCACCGGCACCTACCAGCGTCCGGCCGCGGAAGGCCAGCTGACCGTCAACCAGGGCACGCTCTTCGTCGAGGAGTTTCAGCGCGCGGCCGATATCGTCGATCTGCGCGACCCGACGCTCTTCGCCGACGGCTTCGCGGTGGACACTACCGTGTTCGTCACGCAGCCAATCCTGGCGTCGTTGCGCAATCCGTTCCTCGACAACCTGAGCGTGGACATCGACCTGTCGGTTCCTCGGGATCTCTGGATCCGCTCCACCGACATGAACGTCGAGATTGGAGGAGAGCTCATCCTGCGTTACGATCGCCGCGTTGGTGACCTCGTGATGGTCGGCGACCTCCAGGCGTTACGCGGGTCGTACCAGGTGCTCGGGCGCACGTTCGAGGTGGACGGCGGGACCGTCAGCTTTCTCGGCCAGCCTGGCGTGAACCCGACGCTGAACATCGAGGCGCTGAGTCGCATCCGGCGGCGACAAGGCGATCGGCTCGAGGTACGGGCGACCGTGACGGGCACGTTGGTGCAACCGCTCGTGACGCTCTCGACCACCGAAGCGGGGCTCACTCAGCCGGACCTGATGTCGTACCTCCTGTTCGGTGTGCCCGGCGGTGAGCTGGGCATCGGCCGGACCGCAGCAGGTGATGCAGGGCTCGGGCAAGGCATCGGAACGGGAATCGGCACCTACTTCAGCAGCACGCTCGCCAGCCAGCTCGGCTCGGCCCTGGCCCAGGGCATCGGGATCATCGATTACCTCGCCATATCTCAGGGTGAGATCGTCGGCGACGCCGATGCCGCGACCAACTTCTTCAACACCGCGCAGCTCGAGACCGGCTTCTATATCGGCGACGACGTCTTTCTCCTTCTCCTGATCGCCAACCCGACCGACCAACCCGGCTCCCCGAGCCAGGGCGTCGGAGTGAACTTCTTGCGGGGCGTGCGCGTAGAATTCGCACTGACGGACGAGTGGTTCGTCGAGGGTTACATCGAGGATAGGTTCTTGCGCGGCGCCAGCAGCCTCACCCAGGCAGGACTCGACGGGCAGCAGGTGGTGGGCATCCTGACGTTCGTGGATTGGGGTTACGGATCGAGAGAGCAGGAAGACTAGGAGCTCATACAGATGCAGATGTTGAAAGTCGTCGGGCTGATGACTGGGCTGACCGTGCTGATGGTCGGGTTCGGTTCGTACTTCGGCGGCACCAACGGAGCGATCCTCTTCCTGGTGATCGCCGCGGTGATGAACTTCGGTATGTACTGGTTCAGCGACCGGGCGGTGCTCAGGATGTACCGCGCTCGCGTGCTCGGTCCGCAGGACGCGCCGGATCTCTACCGCATGGTGGACCAGCTCCGGCAGGCGGCGGGCCTGCCGATGCCGAAGCTGGCGCTCGCACCGTCGGAGCAGCCCAACGCGTTCGCGACCGGGCGCAATCCGGCCAACGCGGTCGTGTGCGTCACGGCCGGGATCGTGCGGCTGCTTCCGCCGCGTGAGCTGGAGGGCGTGATCGCCCACGAGCTTGCGCACATCAAGCACCGGCACATGCTGGTCGGCACCATCGCGGCCACGATGGCGGGCGCGATCGCGACGATCGCGAACATCGCGCAGTGGGGGATGATCTTCGGAGGGTTCGGAGGCCGTGACGACCGAGGCCAGAACCCCTTCGCGATGCTGATCATGATCATCGTGGCGCCTCTGGCCGCCATGATCGTGCAGATGGCGATCAGCCGTCAGAACGAGTATCAGGCCGACGCGACCGCCGCGCGGCTGACTCGCGACCCGGGCGGGCTGGCCAGCGCTCTCCAGCGCATCGAGGGCTACGCGCACCAGATCCCGATGGCGGTGAACCCCGCCGCGGCCCAGCTGGCGATCATCAACCCGTTCGCGGGACGGCGCCCTGCCTTCGCCGGCCTGTTCAACACGCACCCGTCGACCGACGAGCGCATCGCGCGCCTCCGGCAGATCACGCTGTAAGCCCACCCAGGTCGAGGTAGGCGGGCCGGGTCCTCACCAGGACCCGGCCCTCTTCTTTTTGACCCCGGCGGATTGAGACGGGCTTGTCCCCGCGGTTAGAATCCCTGGCTATGGCAGGAACGAACGGGACCGGGGCGGGGCAGACGCTCGTCGTGCGCGGAGCGCGCGAGCACAACCTGAAGAACATCGACGTCGAGATCCCCCGCGAGAAGCTCGTCGTCATCACCGGCCTCTCGGGCTCGGGCAAATCGTCGCTCGCGTTCGACACCATCTACGCCGAAGGACAACGCCGCTACGTCGAGTCGCTCTCGGCCTATGCGCGTCAGTTCCTCGGGCTCATGGAGAAGCCGGACGTCGATTCGATCGAGGGCCTCTCGCCGGCCATCTCGATCGAGCAGAAGACGGTCAGCAAGAACCCGCGCTCCACGGTCGGCACCGTCACCGAGGTCTACGACTACCTCAGGCTCCTGTGGGCCAGGGTGGGAACGCCTTACTGCCCGAAGTGCGGCGAGCCGGTGCTGCGCCAGTCGGCGAGCCAGATCGTCGAGCGGCTCCTCGCCATCGGCGACGGCGCTCGGGTCGAGCTGCTCGCGCCTCTGGTCCGAGGTCGCAAAGGCGAGTTCAAGGACCTCTTCGAGAAGGCGCGCAAGGAAGGCTTCGTGCGCGCGCGAGTGGACGGCGAGACCTACGACCTGTCCGAGCCGCCTTCGCTCTCCCGCTACGAGAACCACGACATCGCGGTGGTCGTCGACCGGCTCGTGATCCGGGAGGAGGACCGCGACCGACTGTCCGATTCGGTCGAGACGGCGCTCCGCACAGGCGACGGCGTGTTGGAAGTGATCGAGCACCGTAAGCGCGGCGATCCGGTGGAGCACACGTTCAGCGAGCGATACGCGTGCGGATCGTGCGGCACGAGCATGACCGAGCTCGAGCCGAGGCAGTTCTCGTTCAACTCGCCGTACGGCGCCTGCGAGGAGTGCGGCGGGCTGGGCACGCGCAAGGACGTGAATCCGGATCTGCTCACGGCGGATCCGAGCGTGTCGATCCTTGAGGGCGTGATCATCCCGTGGGGAAGCCCCTCGGGGCACCTGCGCCGCTCGGTGATCCCGGGTCTCGAGGAGGCCTACGAGTTCGATGCGAGTGAGCCCTGGGGAGAGCTGCCCGGCGAGGCACGCCTGGCGATCCTGCACGGCTCGGGCGACATGAAGATCCGGTTCCCGTACAACTCGGGCTCGGGCAAGTTCAAGGGCCACTACGAGGACCGTTGGGAGGGCGTGGTCGCCAACGTCGAGCGGCGCTACAAGGAGACCGAGTCCGAGTCGGTGCGTGCGCAGCTCGAGGAGTACATGTCTACGATCGAGTGCGCCGCGTGCGGCGGGAGCCGCTTGAAGGCCGCGTCGCGGTCGGTGACGGTGGGCGGCAAGTCGCTCTCCGAGGTGGTCGACATGTCGATCGCCGAGGCCGCCGACTTCTTCGCCGGGTTGGCTGTCGGCTCCGGCGGACGGGGCAAGCGCTCACGGGCCACGACCGACGCGACGCTTCCCGAGGAGATCGCCGGGCCGATCCTCAAGGAGGTCGGCGAGCGCCTGCGCTTCCTGCTCGACGTCGGCCTGGGATACCTCACGCTCGGGCGCTCGGCCGGCTCCCTTTCCGGCGGTGAAGCGCAGCGCATCCGCCTCGCGACCCAGATCGGCAGCCGCCTGGTCGGCGTGCTCTACATCCTCGACGAGCCGTCGATCGGCCTGCACCAGCGCGACAACGGAAAGCTCCTACGAACCCTCGAGCGGCTGCGCGATCTCGGCAACACGGTGGTCGTGGTGGAGCACGACGAGGACGCGATCCGCGCGGCGGACTATCTGGTGGACCTCGGGCCCGGCGCGGGTCGTCACGGCGGCGAGGTCGTGGCGAGCGGTACGCTCGCCGCCCTCATGAAGGACGAGCGGTCACTCACCGCGGCTTACCTGCGAGGAGACCGCGAGATCCCGCTTCCCGCCACGCGACGCGAGATCGACCGCAAGAAAGCGGTGGTCGTCAAGGGCGCGCGCGGGCACAATCTCAAGAAGCTCAACGTGCGTTTCCCGCTCGGCACGTTCCTCTGCGTGACCGGCGTGAGCGGCTCCGGGAAGTCGACGCTCGTCAACGAGACGCTCTACCATGCGCTCGCGCGGCACTTCTACCGCAGCAAGGTCGTCGCCGCCCCGCACGACGCGGTCGTCGGACTGGAGCTCGTCGACAAGGTCATCGACGTGGACCAGTCGCCCATTGGCCGGACGCCGCGCTCGAACCCGGCAACGTACACGGGCCTCTTCGCGCCGATCCGCGACCTCTTCGCGAACCTGCCCGAGTCCCAGATGCGCGGATACGGTCCAGGCCGGTTCTCGTTCAACGTGAAGGGCGGACGCTGCGAGGCCTGCGAAGGCGACGGGCTCGTGAAGATCGAGATGCACTTCCTTCCCGACGTATACGTGCCCTGTGACGTCTGTCGCGGGCGCCGCTACAACCGCGAGACGCTCGACGTCTACTACAAAGGCAAGAACATCGCCGACGTGCTCGACATGACGGTGGACGACGCGCTCGAGTTC
>Ga0209706_10001560_pt1 | contig 12966 bp, 14 predicted proteins | sample PPLLaktember2015_6_FD_187263 | JGI IMG/M metagenome (GOLD analysis project Ga0209706, IMG submission 187263) | Freshwater sediment microbial communities from Prairie Pothole Lake near Jamestown, North Dakota, USA - PPLs Lake P8 Core (1) Depth... | ecosystem: Environmental > Aquatic > Freshwater...
ACTTGGTGCCGATTCGCGGAGCCATGTTCGATGTGGTCGGTATTATTGATGGCTGGAAAGGGCTCATTGAGGTCAAACCCGACAAAAAAGAAAACATGAAGCGGTATGTCGTACCGCTGGATACTGAACTGGTGCGCACCTGGGACAGGTCTGGAGGTACACGCCTCGGGACCAGTCTGGTCAATCCCTTTGATCCGAAAAAAGACCAGTCCGAGTTGATGATCGAGAACATCAAGAAACTGGGAATTGACGCCCTCGTTGTGATCGGAGGCTTTGACAGTCTCGGGGTGGCTTACAAGCTTTTCAGAGAAGGCATCCGGGTTGTCGGGATCCCAAAGACGATTGACAAGGATCTCTCTGAAACCGACTACACCCTGGGTTTTGATTCGGCCGTGAACTCGATAACCCAGGACATCGACAGAATTCGCATCACCGCAGGTTCACACAGCCGGATCTTCATCGTAGAGATCATGGGCAGACGAGCGGGATGGCTGGCCCTGGAGGGCGGCGAAGCATGCGGAGCGGGGATCACCCTCATTCCCGAGCATGATTTTGTGCTCGATCGGGTCGCAGAGCTTCTCAAGATGAGAAAAAAGGAGGGGAAGCGCTACAGTATTGTCCTCGTCTCGGAAGGCGCCAAGCCGAGGGGAATGGAGGAAGTTCACGAGCGGCGCGGCCAGGATGGCTTCGGTAACTATTACCTCGGAGGGATCGGGGGGTTCATCGCAGAGCAGATGGAAAAGACGACAGGGCTTGAAGCGCGTTATGTGGCGCTCCGGCATCTCCAGAGAGGAGGGGACCCCACCGCCTATGACCGGAGAATGGGCCGAAAATTCGGAATTGCCGCTGTGGACATGATTGCGAACGAGGACTTCGGCCGCATGGTCAGCTGGAAGCAGGGCGAGGTCACGAGCGTGCCCCTGAAAAAGGCGCTGGAGCGGTTGAGCCTTGTGGATGTGGAGAAGTTCTACAACACCAAGAACTATACGGCGAAGGATCAGATTTTGTAGGGGAAGATTTTTCCCGGATTCAGAATTCCGTTCGGATCGAAAGCCTTTTTCAGCCTCGCCATCAGTTCCAAAACCGGCCTGGAAATTTCCATCTCAATGAAGGGGGCCTTGGTGATTCCCACGCCGTGCTCGCCGGAAAGGGTCCCTTTCATCTCAATGACCTTGGTGAACAGCTCTTTCACTGCCTGCTGAGCCTTGTCTGTCTGGCCGGGGGCCTTTTCATCGAACAGGATGTTCACGTGGATGTTCCCGTCTCCGGCATGTCCGTAGGCCGCCATAGGAAGGTCGTAGGTTCCGGCGAGGTCTTCCAGGAAACCGATGAACTCGGCCATGCGGCTCCTGGGAACCACAATGTCTTCGCTGATCTTGTCCGGTCTCAACTTGTAAACCGACTCGGACACATTTCTTCTGGCTTCCCAAAGCTTCTCGGCGTCTTTCAACCGGGAAGCGGAGCGGAATTCCAGGGCTCCCTGGCGAGTGCAGATTTCCCCCACTCTTTTCGCTTCCTTTGTCGCGAGGGTCTTGTCTCCGTCCACTTCAATCAGGAGCAGAGCGCCTGTGCCCCTCGGGGCCGCAAGCCCCACATCCCTATCCACACAGCCGATGCAGGTCCTGTCCATGAACTCCAGAGCGGTGGGCACGATCTTGCTCCGGATGATGGCTGAAGAGGTCTCCACGGCGGCTGCGGCGGACTCAAAAAAGGCCATCATGGTTCTCCGGTAAGGAGGCTTCGGAACGAGCCGCACGATGATTTCCGTCACAACGGCCAGCGTGCCTTCAGAGCCGACCAGGAGCCGGGTGAGATCATAACCGACCACTCCCTTGATGGTTTCCACTCCTGTCCTGATGATCTCTCCTGTGGGCAGGACCGCGGTGAGTCCCAGCACGTAGTCACGCGTAACCCCGTACTTGACCGCACGAAGGCCCCCCGCACATTCCGCCACATTCCCTCCGAGGGTTGAGATGTGGATGCTGGCAGGGTCCGGGGGATAAAAGAGGTCAACCTTTTCCACTGCTTCCTGGAAGGCGGCGGTGATGACTCCACATTCCACGCGGGCGATGAGGTTGTGCTGATCGATTTCAAGAATGCGGTTGAACCGGTCCATGGCCAGAACGAGTCCCCCTTCTACAGGCAAGGCCCCGCCGCTCTTTCCGCTTCCCGCCCCCCTTGGAATCACCGGGAACCGCTCCTGATTTGCCAGTTGAAAGACCCTGGAAATTTCTTCAGAGGTGCCGGGAAAGGCAACGGCGTCGGGCATGAAGCTGAGCTTCGTGGCGTCGGTTCCAAAGGTCATCAAATCTTCAGGGCGAGTCGTGAAGTGCTCAGGGCCAAGGATGAAGGACAGTTCTTTAACGGCATGCTCAGAAATCATGGTGACAGAGGGGTCCGGCTCTTGAGAGCGTGGCGCAGGGTCATGGAATCCATATACTTCAGATCCCCTCCCATGGGTATCCCCAGGGCGATTCTGGAGATTTTGATTCCCTTTTCGGAGAGGAGCTTGTTGAGAAAGGAAACCGTGGCTTCTCCTTCGGTGGTGGGGTTGGTCGCAAGGATGACCTCCTGGATCGCTTCTCTGCCAAGACGGCCCATCAGTTCGCCGATCTTGAGGTCTTCAGGGCCGACGCCATCAAGAGGGGATAGCACTCCATGAAGCACGTGATACTTTCCTTTGAAAGCGCCGGACTCCTCTAGGGCAAGCTGATCGCCCGGTCCTTCAACGATGCACAACATTCCATTGGACCTCGATTCATCCGCGCATATGGCGCAGGGATCTTTGTCGGTGAAATTGAAACACACGGAACAGAACCGGATCTTGTCTTTCACATCGAGAAGGCTTTGGGCCAGGTCCTCGGCAAGATCTTTCGGCCTTCTGAGAATGTGGAGGGCCACCCGGGCGGCTGATTTCTGGCCGATACCCGGCAACCGGGACAGGTTCTTAATGAGATGTTCGAGGGGCGCTGGATAGATGCTCATGAACCTGCTCTAAAGGAGTCCGGGGATGTTGGGAAGGTTGAGTCCTTGCGTGAGCTTGCCCATCTCCTCATTGACCATGCTCTTGGCCCTTGACAGGGCGTCGTTGACGGCGGCGAGAATCAAGTCCTGGAGCATCTCGGCTTCTTCAGGATGAATCACTTCGGGGTCGATTTTGATGGAAAGAACCTCTTGCCGGCCGTTGGCCACCACCGTAACCATCCCTCCGCCGGCAGAGGCTTCCACCGTTCTCTCTCCGAGCTCTTCTTGAAGCTTGGCCATCTTGGCCTGGAATTGCTGAGCCTGCTTGAGCAAATTCCCCATGTTCGGCATGCCTTTCATGATTCTTTTCTCCTTTGATCTTCAGAGACTTCCCCCCGGATCTCACCCTGAAACATGTTGAGCACATCCTGAACCCCTTGGGGCTGGGGGGGTGCTTGGGGAGCCTGTTTTGGGGGCTGGCTTTCCTCCACCTTTTTTTGAGGGCTGAAACTTATCTTTACCTCCCGTTTGAAAAACTGGAGGCTGAAGGCTCTAAGTTTTTCGCTTCTTTCCGACTCATCGAAAAAACTGTTGTCGAAGGGTTTAGCGCTTTTTGCAATCACCACGCTCTCTGCAGAGCCTTCCACAAAGGGGGACCCTTCCAGGACCTTTGCCATGGCTTTGTTCTTGGAAGCAACAAACTTCAGGAACGCGGCCCAGTCGTCTTGGCCGATAGGCTGAAGCGAAGCCCTTTTCTCCTCGGCAGTCTGAACCGCTTCCACCGAGGCTTCCGGGGAGTGGAGCTTCTTTTCAAGGAATTCGAGTCTCCGGATCAGTTCGTCGAGGGCCACCACCTCTCCCATCTGAGAGAGCCTGATCATGACGCTCTCCAGGACCAGCCTGGGATGGGAGGTGAAGCGCAGACCCTCTTCCCGGGCGATCAGATAGTTCAGGATCTGCTGCAGCTTTTCTATTCCGGCCTTTTCCGCCTGCGCCTTGAGCGCTTCTCTGTCGCTCTCGACCATGTCGAGAAGGTCGTCGTAGGGTGCGACAAGGCTCATGAGAAGGTTTCTGAACTGATCCATGAGGGCTCGATAGAATTCCTTGATGTCATGGCCGTAGTTGTAGATCCGATCCACGATTTCTATGCACGTCTTGGCCGATCCTTCAAGAACAGCGCTGGAAGCCTCGAAGAGAAGGGTTCTGTCGATCACTCCGAGAATATCCGTGATCTGGCGGTCTTCAACCTTAGATCCCGTGTAGGAAACGACCTGATCGAGAAGACTCTCGGCGTCACGCATGCTCCCTTCGGCTTCTCTGGCAATGAGGGTCAACCCGGATAGGCTGATGTCAATGCCCTCCTCAGAGGTGATTCTCTCCATCTGTCTGACCAGGTGAGCCAGAGGAATTCTTTTGAAATCGAATTTCTGGCATCTGGAGAGAATCGTGACCGGAACCTTGTGGGGCTCTGTGGTCGCAAAAATGAACTTGACGTGGGCCGGTGGTTCCTCCAGTGTTTTTAGGAGGGCATTAAATGCGGGCAAGGTCAGCATGTGAACTTCATCGATGATGTAGATCCTAAACCGGGCGGATGAGGGCATGTACTTGATGTTTTCCCGGAGCTCCCGAATCTGCTCAATGCCCCGATTGGAGGCTCCGTCGATTTCCTGCACGTCGACGGAAGAGCCCTGGGTGATTTCGAGGCATGAGTGGCAGCGGTTGCAGGGGATGCCCGGTTTTCCCTCAGCACAGGTGAGGGCCTTAGCCAGGATCCTGGCGATGGACGTTTTGCCGACGCCTCTAGGGCCACTGAAAAGGTAGGCATGGGCAAGCCTATCTGTCGTGATCGCATTCACCAGCGTGTGAATCACGTGCTCCTGCCCAATCACGTCCTCGAAAACCTGGGGACGCCATTTCCTGGCAAAAACCTCGTACGTCATAGCGGTCGCCTAAAAAGAATCACACCCTTTGGAACTTGAGCCCGGAACAGGCTAAAAACTTCTCTGCGGCTCGCAAAGAAGCGACTCCAGGATGCAGGTAAAAATATGGCGGAGAGAGTGGGATTCGAACCCACGGTACCGCTTTTGGGCGGTACACGCGATTTCCAGTCGCGCTCCTTCGGCCAACTCGGACATCTCTCCGCGATTCCTCTGGGGGTTTTTCACCGCAGAGGCCGCAGAGAACGCAGAGGCTTATTGGAGTCCAAGAGAGCAGCCCCTGTGCGCTCTTTGCGGTTAACTGATTTCCACAGTCAACTGAATGCTGTTCTCTGATTTCTGGCGGAGAGGGTGGGATTCGAACCCACGTGCCCCGTTTTTAGCAGGGCAAGTCGATTTCGAGTCGACCCCGTTATGACCACTTCGGTACCTCTCCGTGTTCCCTATCCTTTCTCTCTCCGCATCCGGAAGAACTCCTGCAGAAGCTTTCGACATTCCTCCGCCAGAACTCCAGGGACCACCTCCATTCGATGGTTCAATCTAAGATCCTCTGGCACATTATACAAGGAGCCTGCAGCACCCCCTTTCGGATCGGGCGCGCCAAATACCAGCCTAGCGATTCTCGCATGCATGGCAGCCCCGATGCACATGAGGCAGGGCTCGATGGTCACCACCAGCGTGGCTCCCTCCATACGGTAATTCTTATAAAAGATCCCCGCCTCCCTCAAGGCTAAAACCTCAGCGTGAGCGCACGGATCATTGCGGGAGATGGGCTGATTGTGGGCTCTGGCTACAACCGTGCCTGATGGATCGACAATCACGGCACCCACGGGGACTTCTCCCTTGCTAAAGCCCCTTGCCGCTTCTTGGAGGGCTTCCTTCATAAAATGGGAAAAGGCCGAGAACATCATTCATTTTTTCTATCACTTATCTGGCGGTGCGTCAACCCGATATCAGCCCCCCCAAATTCACCGCCTGAGATTCTCTCTTCCTCTAATTATGGACTCCAGATGTCGAATATGACTTCTCACTTCACCGTAACCCCCCCGGCAACACACCTCCCCATCCGGCTCCTCTTCGTTTCCACCCACTACCCTGAGTCTCTCTTTCATACTTGAAAGGCGAAATCCCTTGTGCCATCATGTTCTCATGCCTCGTTGATGATGGTTTCGTTTCTCTAAGCGCATTCTGTCGGCTTGTCGTATCAAGCGCAACGGCGTGGTTACCTCTTTTTGCTGGTGAGTCGGGGTCACTGTCCCAGCATGGAAGATCGATTCGTAGCAGAACCTATGTTGGGGAAACTCGCCAAGTGGCTGAGGATGATCGGCTATGATGTTCTTTATCAGCGATCGTATCGGGAGCAAGACCTCATTCACCTTACGGCTCAAGGAAGGAGGCTGTTGTCTTGTCGCGTGGTGGCTCAAGCGCAGCACCCCGGAGTGATCCGCATTCGATCAGTCGAGGTGGGTGCGCAGCTGAAGGAACTGAGGGATCTTGGCTATCTCAACCTCGATCGATCGAAATTCTTTACAAGATGCTTGCTCTGCAATGTGCTGCTCAGGGAAGCGGACCTTGAATCGGCATGGTCCGACCTCCCGGACTATGTCTATCATGAAAACCCGTCGGTAATACGGTACTGCCCGGAGTGCGACCGGTTTTTCTGGCCTGGCACCCACAGGGACAGGATGCTGAAGCAGCTGGCGGGTTGGGGGTTGTAAGAAGAAGGGGAAGGCAAAAGGGCACCTTTTGGGCTTGGGTGCCCTCCTGTCATTTTCTTGCAAAATCTGAAGAGCTTAACCTTATCTTCTTCTCTTAGCCGGTCTTCTTCTGGTTTTGGCTTTCTTCTTCGCCTTCGGCTTGACCTTTTTCGCAGTCTTAGCTTTTTTTTGCTGGGCTTCTAATAGCTTTATCTTTTTCTTTATCGCTGCGATCTCTTTAAGAAACTTTGCAAATTTTTTCTTTGCTAGCCCGATTCTGTATTGGATTTGTCCAGCGGTTGCCATACTCTCTCCTTTCCTGTTGTTTTAATTAAGAACCTATTTAGAGATAGAGAATAGACCATAATCGATTAAAAGTCAACATAATTTATATCTTCAATAACAAATCAATTGTAAGCAATTATAAGTAACTTTATATGGAGTTCTCTGGGGAACAAACAATCTAAAATTACTTTCTTGAGTGTTTCTTAATGTGATAAAAAAAGTTCTAAGCTGGTCACTGACCAACGACGGAAGGAGCGAAGAAAATGGATGTTTCAAAAAAGCAGCTGACAGTGCTTGATCAGATCAGTGCTTCGAGCGCGGTGCGAAAGAAGATCATCGACGCGGCAAGTCTTTTGTACGCGAAAAAAGGCTTTACAGCGACCTCTATCGAGGAGATTTCTGAGAGGGCAGGCGTGAGCCTTCCGGTCACCTATCGCTACGCCGGTAAGAAATCTGAGATCATGAAGATGATTATGGAGGATGTCCTCAATTCCTTCAGAGAAAACCTCACTCATCAAATTGGAAACCTCGATCACCCCAGGGACAAGCTGGCAACCGCAGTGGTTCTTTACTCCAGAATTGTCGATCGACAGCAGGATAAAATCCTTCTCATGTACCAGAAGTCCGGTTCCCTCGATCCATCCGCAAAAGGCGCCATCATGAAGCTGGAGGTGATCGTTTCGGAGATTTTTTCAGAGATCATCAAGGAGGGCGTTGAGAAAGGATTTTTTAGAAGAACCGATGTCGATTTGATGGCCTTCAACATTATGATGATGGCCCATATGTGGGTCCTCAAGAGATGGCGCTTTCGAAGACGTCTTACCCTTGAAGAGTTTGTTGAGCGCCAACTCGACCTTATCCTTGCTTTTCTTTGTCCCGAACCCGCGGCATCCCCTTCCGCAGGCGACTAGGCATCCTCTCGCTTTTTTTGGAGGATCACCGTATGCCTCTCTGATCGCTTTCCCGGCAGGGTGTAGCAAAGCCTCTTGGCCAGGCCCAGGCGATGGTTCGCCACCAAGCGCTCGCTTTCCTTTAACTGCATTCCCGCTCTAGCTCCCAAATAGAGAACCAGAAGACCTCCTTGTCTCACCAGGGGAGCACAGAAATCGAGGACCTGACCAAGTTCCGCCACCGCTCTCGCAACGACCGTGTCGTATCGGACCTCCTTAGGAAGATGCTCGACACGGCCCTTGATGGTCTGCACCCCTTTCAGCTTGGTCTTTCGAATCACATGACGGAGAAAGCTCACTTTTTTTGAGTTCGGCTCCAGCAAAAACGTATTGCGTGGGGGACAGTGAATTTTGAGAGGCAGACCAGGGAAACCCGCTCCCGAGCCTACATCGAGAAGATCTCCCTCTTCGGGGAGAAATGGGGAGGGAAGCAGGGAATCAAGGAAAAGCTCAACCAGCATCCTCCCGCGGTCCTCCAGGCCGGTCAGGTTGAATTTCCTGTTCCAGGACCACAATTCATCCAAGTAGATGCGGAAAAGATCCAACTGGTGATCGGTCAGCTTTATTCCAAAATGCGCTGCATCCTGGAAAAAAACATGGATCTCATCATGCCTTGCGGTCAGACAACGACCCTCCTCTTGATAAGGCTCACCGCCTGCTCGGGCTTGTCCACAATATGGAAGATATCGAGATCTGCGGGGGAAATGGATTTCGTTTTCAGGAGGGTCTCCTTCATCCAGTCAACAAGGCCTTTCCAGTATCTCGAATCCATAAGGATTACGGGAAAGGATCGAATCCTCTTGGTTTGGATCAGGGTAAGAGCTTCGAAGAGTTCGTCAAGGGTGCCAAACCCTCCGGGCATGATGACATAGGCCACCGCATACTTGACGAACATGACTTTTCTGATGAAAAAGTACTTGAAGTCAAGGCGAATCTTCGCATACCGATTCGGTCTTTGCTCCCGAGGAAGGTGGATGTTGAGTCCCACAGATTTGCCGCCTCCTTGCGCGGCGCCTTTGTTAGCGGCCTCCATGACACCCGGCCCTCCTCCAGAGATGACATTGAACTCGTTCTCTGCAAGCAGACGCGACAGCTTTTCTGTGGTCCTGTAAACGCGGCTTTTTCGCGCAACCCTCGCTGAGCCAAAAATGCTGACGGCAGGATAAACCTCAGGCAGAACCTCGAAGCCTTCCACGAATTCCGCCATGATGTGAAACATTCTCCACGTGTCGCGTTTTGTAAGCTCATCCACGATGAACTGCTTTTCCAGCATCCTATAGTCCTCACTATCTCTCAAGATTGCTTGAAAATATCGTTGATTTTTCACTCCCTATTCATTAAGGTTACCATGCCATCATAGGCGTGGGGCCTTTTTGTGTCAAGGAAGATAGAGGATGGATGATCCGGCGCTTGACCCAACGACGCTGGACATGATAACCATAAACAAATTCCGTGTATGTCAACGAAGCAGGGAACGATCCATGACCCAAGAGAAGGATGAGAGCAAGGGATCTGAAGGCTATGATGATTTCCTTGTCCAGGTGAGCCAGTTTGCGAGCAGAGATGAAGAAAAGGCTTTCATGGAGAGCATCGGCCAGGAAGCCCCTCAGGAAGACGTTGCGATGAACGCGGGCAACCGGGTGAGAAGGGCCAGGGAAAAGCGAGGTCTGAGCTTGCAGGATATTTCCCTCCGAACGGGTATCGATGTGAGTCTTCTCTCTGAAATCGAAGAAGGTCAAAGCACTCCACCCCTCGGAACGATTATCAAGCTGGCCAAAGCCCTGGAGATGAAGATGGGATATTTCATTTCAGGGGATGAACTGAGGTCCTTCACCGTTGTTCGCAGTGGGGATCGTAAGTTGGTCTCTCGATATGACTCCAAGAGAGATAAGCATTATGGGTATGGCTATGAATCCCTTGCGCCTTACAAAAAGGATCGTCACATGGAGCCCTTTCTGGTCACCCTGCAGCCAGCAATGACAGAAGAAGAACGGTCTACCCATGATGGCCAGGAATTCATATTTGTCCTCTCTGGTGGCATGGAAGTCCGGCTTGGCGATGAAATCCATGTGCTGGCGCCAGGGGATGCGATTTATTATGACTCCACAGTCCCTCACCTCGTCAAGTGCTACGGCCAAGAAACCACAAGAATTCTGGCTGTCCTTTACACTGAGAAGTAGGGATCTGTTCTGAGCATCGCCCCGGCGAGTTGGCGAAAAGGGAAACACCGCTGAAAAACCCACGTTGGGTTTTGGGGAGGTATGACTCCTTGATAGTATTTGATTTGGAATGCGGGCGCGGGGATCGCTTTGAAGGCTGGTTCAATAATGCCGCTTCCTTTGAAGAGCAGAGCTCAAAGAAGCTGGTGATATGTCCTATTTGCGGGAATACCCGGGTGCGAAGAATGCTCTCTCCGGTCACAACCAAGATAGTCCGCTCTCAACCGGAAGAAGTTCCTGATCCAATCGATTACCGGAGACTTGCGAAGGAGATTGTCCACTATGTGAACACGCATTTCGAGGATGTGGGCTCCAACTTCGCAAAAGAAGCCCTTAAGATGCAGTATGGCGTCAGCGAAAAGAAGAACATCAAGGGATCTGCTACCGCTGACGAAGAGAAAATGCTGAGACACGAAAAAGTCGAGTTTTTCAAGCTTCCCCTTCCGAGGACGGAGGAGGATAAGAACAACTGAATTTGACTTTTCGCCTCGAGTATTGTACATTACTTTGGTTAAAATGAGGGCCTTGCAGTAAAACAGATCTATGGGAAAACCTCAAAGAGGTAAAATTGCTGTAGTCATTCTGATCAGCCTTCTGGTCATTGGCTTTTTCCTGAGCATTTATGTCACCGTGGATGAAAAAATTCCCGGAAATGCTGTGGTGGTCGTTACGAAAGAGGACAAGTGTTTTCATTCTATCCATTTTGATCATATCTGTGTCGTGGGCAAAACAGCTCAGACCATGAGCCTGTCCGAGGCTGAAGCCAATGAGTTCAAACCCCATTCCTACTGCGAGGAACTCGGATATTTCAGGGGCAATAGGCAATTCCTGTTTCACCATCTTTTATCGAAACTCGGTTTCCCCGTCAACAGCCGATGGGACAGGAATGGGAACTGGTTGTGGTAACCCTTTCAGCACCGACTTCTTATTAGACCCCCCTAAAGCAGATCCTAACTCGCAACGCTTGGCAAGTGGGAGAGATGACACCATGGCCATCGTGATTGCCTTTAGTTAGAGAAAACGGAGAATAAGGTCCATGCCGATTCTTCATATCACCACTGCGGACGGGCGTATTAGAGGTTTCCAGTTGTTGAAACATGAAACGACCATAGGTCGCGGCAAAGAAAATGACATCGTGCTGTTCGATCACGCGGTTTCGCGAAAGCACGCCAGGATTGCCAAAACGGATCAGGGCCATCTTCTCTCGGACCTGGGGAGTTTCAACGGCACGGTCGTCAATGAGACCTCGATCCAACGCGTCCTTTTGAAACATAAGGACATCATTAAAATTGGTCGAAACACCTTGACCTTCCTGGCTCGGGCCCAACCGCTAAAGCCTTTCAGGGGAGCCTTAACCTTGAGCACGATAAGCGATTCGGGCAAAGAGGTTGAACCCATCATTAAGGGCAGTTCCGAGACGTTCAGCCCCGTTCAATCACAGGATCTTCTTGTCTCAAAAGGGTTTGGCGACATCAGGAAAACCCTGCGTCCCAAGAAAGAAATCGAGCGGCCGGAGTTCAAGGAGGCACTCTCCGCTCTCGAAAGAACCAACAAGGTTCTTTATGTCCTTTATGAAATCAGTCGACAGCTGAATTCGATCCATGATTTTGGGGAACTTCTCACCAAAATCATGGATCTCATTTTCGTCGTCATCGACGCGGACTATGGGTTCCTCATTCTTACCGGGGAAGGGGACACAGAAGAACTCATTCCGGTTGTTGTCAAATCGCGCGAAGACCAACCCGGAGAGCGAGAACCCCTCAAGGCCAGCCGAACAATCATCAACCGAGTCATTCGTGACGGAGTGGCTTTGTTGACTTCCAATGCCATGACGGACTCCCGTCTGGATCATGCCAAGAGCCTCTTGCTCCAGCAGATCCGCTCCGCTATCTGCGTGCCTCTGTGGAGAAAGGACAAAATCATCGGAGTCATTCAGCTAGAAAGCGTCCGCCTGGACAACCAATTCACTCAGCGCGATCTCGAAATGCTCAAGGCCATCGGTAGCCAGATGGCCATGGTCATTGAGCAAGCCAGTCTCAACGAGCAAATCCGGGAAGAAGAGCAAATAAGGAATCGTTTGGAAAGGTTCCATTCCCCCCAGGTCATTGAAATGATCTTGAAGGGAGGCCAGGAAACTCTCGACGACATGATGGAGCCCAAGGACGTGACCGCGACTATTCTTTTTGCGGACATTAACGGGTTCACGACTCTGGCAGAACGAATGCCTCCTAGGGAAGTCAATCTAATCCTGAACGACTTCTTTTCACGAATGACGGATATTCTATTCAAATACGATGGCACCCTTGACAAGTACATCGGAGACGGACTCATGGCCGTCTTCGGGGCTCCCATGGAGAAGGAGGATGACGCGGAAAGAGGCATCCGCGCGGCCCAAGAAATGATCCAGGCGCTGGCAGCCATGATGGAAGGAATGCCGGATGACAGAAAATTCACCATTCGCATCGGCATCAATACGGGGAAAGTCGTTGCAGGGAATATCGGTTCTCCGAGAAGAATGGATTACACGGTGATTGGCGATGCGGTCAATACAGCTGCCAGGCTAGAATCCATTGCCAAGCCCAATCAGATTCTCATAGGAGAAGAGACCCACGCGCGCGTTCAAGGGAAATTCAGTATCCGCTCGGTTGGTCCAAAAAAGGTGAAAGGCAAAACCGTTGAGCTAATGGTTTACGAGGTCCTATAGAGGGACTTGTTCCCTCCCTGACGTTTCAGGCTTCATCTTTCTAAAGATAGACGGCAGGAATGAAGGGTTCACTGAATGTGGCTTAAAAACCACCCAAGGTTTCGCCCAAAGAGGCGCCAGCGACCTCTCGTACCGTCTGCAGGGCACCTCTCACGGCTCCCGTCTCATCCGCTATAGCTCCCGCACCGATGCGCACTCGTTGCCTGTTTT
>Ga0209706_10001569_pt1 | contig 12940 bp, 14 predicted proteins | sample PPLLaktember2015_6_FD_187263 | JGI IMG/M metagenome (GOLD analysis project Ga0209706, IMG submission 187263) | Freshwater sediment microbial communities from Prairie Pothole Lake near Jamestown, North Dakota, USA - PPLs Lake P8 Core (1) Depth... | ecosystem: Environmental > Aquatic > Freshwater...
CCAGCATCACGTCGCCCACGACCAGCACCCGTGCGCGCGAGAAGTCCGGGAGCGCACCGCCGGCGCGCGCCTTTCCCGCTTCGCGCTTCCCTCGTCCGGTCATTTGCGGCCGATCGGGAAATATTCGAACCCGGCACTCCGCACCAGTTCCGGGTCGTAAAGATTGCGGCCGTCGAAGATCACCGGCTGCTTGAGCCGCCCCTTCAACTCGTCGAAGTCGGGACTGCGGAACTCCTTCCACTCGGTGACGACGACCAGCGCGTCTGCGCCCGCCGTGGCGGCCAGAGGGGATTCGGCAAAGGCGACGCGTGTCTCGCCCGCGTAGATCCCGCGCGCCTCGGGCATCGCCGCGGGATCGTAGGCGCACACCGAAGCGCCGCGCGCCAGGAGATCGGCAATGAGCACCCGGCTCGGCGCCTCGCGCATATCGTCGGTGTTGGGCTTGAACGCGAGGCCCCAGAGGGCGAACCGGCGTCCCGCCAGGTCGGCGCCGAATCGGCGCGCGATCTTTGCCGGAAGCACGTGCTTCTGCGCGTCGTTCGCCCGCTCGACCGCCTCGAGCACCTGCAGCTCGAGCCCGGCGTCCCGCCAGGTCGGCGCCGAATCGGCGCGCGATCTTTGCCGGAAGCACGTGCTTCTGCGCGTCGTTCGCCCGCTCGACCGCCTCGAGCACCTGCAGCTCGAGCCCGGCGTCCCGCCCCGACTTGATGATCGCCTTGACGTCCTTCGGGAAGCACGACCCGCCGTAGCCGACGCCGGGGTACAGGAAGTGATACCCGATGCGGGGATCCGAACCGATGCCGCGTCGCACCTGCTCCACGTCCGCGCCGAGCCGCTCGGCGAGATTGGCGATCTCGTTCATGAACGAGATGCGCGTGGCGAGCATCGCGTTGGCGGCGTACTTGGTGAGCTCCGCCGAGCGCACGTCCATCACGATCAGGCGCTCGTGGTTGCGCTGGAACGGCGCGTAGAGGGCGCGCATGATGCGCGTCGCCTCCGCGTCGTCGCTGCCGATCACCACCCGGTCCGGGCGCATGAAGTCCTCGACCGCGGCGCCCTCTTTCAGGAACTCGGGGTTCGACACCACGGTGAACGGCACCGCCGCGCCACGCTCCGCCAGCGCAGCGGCGATCGCAGCGCGCACCGCGTCCGCGGTGCCCACCGGCACGGTCGACTTGTCGACCACGATCCGGTGTGCCGCCATGTGCCGCCCGATCGTGCGCGCGGCCGCCACGACGTGCTGCAGGTCGGCCGAGCCGTCCTCGTCGGGAGGTGTTCCCACGGCGATGAACTGGATCTGCCCGTGCGCGACGCTCGCCGCTGCATCCGTCGTGAAGCGCAGGCGTCCTGCGGCGCGGTTGCGAGCCACCATCTCCGCGAGCCCCGGCTCGTGGATCGGGATGCCGCCGTCGTTCAGGACGCCGATCTTGCGCGCGTCGACGTCGTAGCACAGCACGTCGTTCCCGACCTCGGCCAGGCACGCGCCCGACACCAGGCCGACGTAGCCGGTGCCGATCATGGTGATCTTCAAACGTCGCTCCTCGAATTCATCGTCCGCTGTTTCATCGTCCGCTGTTTCATCGCCCGCTGTTTCATCTCCCGCGTGTCATGGCGCGAGGTCGAACTCCTCGGTCCGCCGCGGCGGGTAGGTCTCCCACGCCATGCAGGCCGGGCACTGCCAGTAGAACTGCCGCGCGCGGAAGCCGCAGTTGTCGCAACGGTACCGCGCCAGCCGGCGCGTCTGCCCCTGCACCAGGCTGCGCACGAGCTCGAGGTCGTGCCGCCGGTCCGCCGGCGCGTTCAGCAGCTGCGCTTCGAGAAGCTTGTCGAGCCCGAGCAGCGTGGGGTTGCGACGCAGCTCGTCACGCACGAGCTCGGAGGCCGCATCCGCGCCCTCGGCGTCGAGCGTCGACTGGAACGCCACGTCGAGCAGATCGAGCGACGGAAAGGACGCGAGGTAGCCGCGCAGCAGCGTGAGTCCGCTCGCCGGTTGCCCGAGCGCCTGGAAGCCCTTGAGCAGGCGGTGCGCGACGAGCGCGAGGAACACCGGATTCTGGGTCTCGACCCGCTTCCAGTGCTCGATCGCCTCGTCGTGGCGCCCGGCCGCCGCGGCGAGATCGCCGAGCTGGATGCTCGCGCGCACGCACTTGCGGTTCTCCCTGAGCGCCTCCTCGAGCTGGGTGCGGGCCGAGTCGGGTCGCGAATGCGTCGCCTCGACCGCCGCCATCTCGCAGCGGAACTCCGCGACCTCCTTCTGCCAGGACTGCCCCGTCTCCTTCTCCAGGCTGCGCGTGACCTCGATCGCCTTCTCCCACTCTTTCTCCTGCTGGTAGATCTCGAGCAGGTGCTTCAGTGCATCAAGCCGCTGCGGCCCGTCGCGCAGCTTCGAGAACGCCTCCTCGGCGCGATCGAGCAGCCCCGCCTTGAGGTAGTCCTGGCCGAGCTCGAACAGCGCCTGCCGCCGCTGCTCCGCCGCGAGGTCAGAGCGCTCCAGCAGGTTCTTGTGCATGCGGATCGCGCGTTCGGTCTCGCCGCGCCGGCGGAAGAGGCTCCCGAGCGCGAAGTGCAGGTCGACGGTCTCCGGGTCGACCTTCACCACCTCGATGAACGCCTCGATCGCCTTGTCGGGCTGCTCGTTCAGCAGGAAGTTGAGTCCCTTGAAGTAGGTGCGCGGGACGCTGCGGGACTCGGTGACGAGTTGCTTGATATCGATGCGGGCGGCGAGCCACCCCAGGCCGAAGAAGACCGGGAAGGCGATCAGCCACCAGACTTCGAATTCCATGCGTCGCGCCGCTGCGGTCGGGCGGCTACGGCTGCGAGGGCACGTCCGGGGCCAGCGTCCGTGCCGGCTCCCGCGGCGCGGTCTCCGCGGCGCGCAGGCGCAGCTCCTTCTGCAGCCCGGCGAGCTCGCGCCGCTGGCGCACGATGGGCGGCAGGCACGCAATCACGCCGAATGCGGCCCCGACGGCGAAGCTCGCGAGGACCACGAACACGAGCGGCGCGTGCCAGGACTGGTCGAAATAGAACTGCAGCGTGACCGGTTCGGTGTTCTTGATCGCGAAGAGCAGCGCGACGACGAACACCGCCGCCCACACGAACGACGTGAGGAGCCTCACGAAGGCCATCTGTCCAGCCCTCCGGCCGCGAAAACCCGGGCCGGCCCGCACCCGGCCCGCTGCACTAGCCCGTGCCCGCCTGCCGCTGCTGCTCCTCGAGCTCGCCGTCGACGCGCTCGCGCAGCTCCTTGCCGGCCTTGAAGTGGGGCACGAACTTCTCGGGCACGTGCACTCTCTCGCCCGATTTCGGGTTGCGTCCGACGCGCGCAGGCCGGTGATTGAGGCCGAAACTGCCGAAGCCGCGGATCTCGATCCGCTGGCCGCTCACCAAGCTCTGCGTCATCGCGTCGAGGATCATCTTGACCGCGTACTCGGCGTCCTTCGCCACGAGCTGCGGATAGCGGCCCGCCAGCCGCGCGATGAGCTCCGACTTCGTCATTGCCTCCCCTCCGAGAGCGGCCGAGCGCTTAGTCGCGCTGGGCGTTCTTGTTGTCGAGCTTCGCCTTCAGCAACGCCCCGAGGCTCGTCGAGCCGCTGCTCGCCGCCGAAGCGCTCTGGAGCTTCGCCATCGCCTCGTTCTCGTCCGCAACGTCCTTGGCCTTGATAGACAGGTTGATGTTGCGGTTCTTGCGGTCGATGTTGACGATCATCGCGGTGACCGCATCGCCTTCCTTGAGGTGCGTGCGCGCGTCCTCCACGCGATCGCGGGCGACCTCGGAGGCACGCAGGTAGCCCTCGATGTCGCTGGCGAGCAGAATCACGGCGCCCTTGGCATCGACGCTCTTCACCGTGCCGGTGACCAGCGCGCCTTTGTCGTGCGTCGCCACGAAGGTGTTGAACGGATCGCCCTCGATCTGCTTGATGCCGAGCGAGATGCGCTCGCGCTCGACATCGATCGACAGCACCACGGCGTCGAGCTCGTCGCCTTTTTTGTAGTCGCGCACCGCTTCCTCGCCGGGCTTGTTCCACGACAGGTCGGAGAGGTGCACCAGCCCGTCGATGCCGCCGGGCAGCCCGATGAAGATGCCGAAGTCGGTGATTGACTTGATGACGCCGTGCACCTTTTCGCTCTTGCGGTGGTTCTGCGCGAACTCCTCCCACGGGTTGGGCATGCACTGCTTCATGCCGAGCGAGATGCGCCGGCGGTCCTCGTCGATCTCGAGGATCATGACTTCGACCTCGTCGCCGAGCTGGACGACCTTCGACGGGTGCACGTTCTTGTTGGTCCAGTCCATCTCGGAGACGTGCACCAGGCCTTCGATTCCGGCTTCGATCTCGACGAACGCGCCGTAGTCGGTCAGGTTCGTGACCTTGCCGAACAGCCGCGTGCCGGGCGGGTAGCGGCGCGAGATGCCGACCCACGGGTCCTCGCCGAGCTGCTTGAGGCCGAGCGAGACGCGATTCTTCTCCTGGTCGAAGCGCAGCACCTTCGCCTGCACCTCGTCGCCGACGGAGAGCACCTCGGAGGGATGCTTGACGCGCCGCCACGCGAGGTCGGTGATGTGCAGCAGGCCGTCGATGCCGCCGAGGTCGACGAACGCGCCGTAATCGGTGATGTTCTTGACGATGCCCTTGACGACGGTGCCCTCCTGCAGGCTCGAGAGCAGCGCCTCGCGCTCGGCGCCGGCGGTCTGCTCGAGCACCGCGCGCCGCGACACCACGACGTTGTTGCGCTTGCGGTCGAGCTTGATGACCTTGAAGTCCATCGCCTTGCCCTCGTAGGGCGTCGTGTCCTTCACCGGGCGCATGTCGACGAGCGATCCGGGCAGGAACGCGCGGATGCCGTTGATCATCACGGTCAAGCCGCCCTTCACCTTGCCGGTGATCGTGCCCTGCACAACCTCGGCGGACTCGAGCGCCTTCTCGAGGTCGAGCCACGCGGCCAGGCGCTTCGCCTTGTCGCGCGACAGGCGCGTCTCCCCGTAGCCGTCCTCCAGCGCCTCGATCGCGACCGAAACGAAGTCGCCCGGGTTCACGTCGAGCTCGCCGCGGTCGCCGCGGAACTCGTCGAGGGCGATGTAGCTCTCCGACTTGAGGCCGGCGTTGACCACAACGAAGTTCTGGTCGACGCGCACCACTTCCGCGGTGATCACCTCGCCGATGCGCATCTCCTTGCGGCTGAGGCTTTCCTCGAAGAGCGCAGCGAAACTTTCCTGCGGGGCGACCGCGGGGGAGACATTTGCCATGAAATTGACCTGATCCTTCACCCGAGCGCGGGCAGTGCGCCGCGGCGGGGTTGGTTGCACACCGGCAAGCGGGCTCGTCGCCCTCCTTGCCACCCGTTCATTCGCTCGTCTCGCGAAACCACGACAACACGGCTTGCGCGGCCTGGTCCGCGGTCATCCCCGTGGTATCGAGGATCCTCGCGTCGGCGGCCGCCTTGAGAGGGGCCACCGCTCTTGCGGCATCGCGCGCGTCGCGCTCGCGTAGATCGAGCAAAAGAGTTTGGATGTTAGCAGGGATTCCTTTGCCATTCAACTGGTTATATCGGCGCTCGGCGCGGGCTTCCAGGGTCGCGGTCAGGAAGACTTTGAGGCGCGCATCCGGAAACAGGACCGAGCCCATGTCGCGCCCGTCGGCGACCAGGCCGGGGGGTTGCCGGAAGGCCCGCTGGCGGTCGAGCAAGGCGGCGCGGACCCCGGGAACCGCGGCGACGCGGGAGGACGCGACGCTGCAGGCCTCGGTGCGAATCTCCTCGGTCACGCGCCGTCCGTCCAGCCAGACCTCGCCCGCATCGAAGCGGACATCCAGCGCCCCGGCGAGCGCGGTCAGCGCAGGCTCGTCGCCCAGGTCCACCCCGCGCGTGGTCGCCGCCAGGGCGGCAAGCCGATACAGCGCACCGCTGTCCAAGTAGTGGTAGCCGAGGGTGCGCGCCACGATCTGGGCCACCGTCCCCTTGCCGGAGGCGGACGGACCGTCGATCGCGATCACGGGCGCCGGCGCCGTCATTCGGGCCCGTCGCTCACGCTCGCGCCGTCAGGCGTGCCAGCTCCCGGAAGTAATCCGGGAAGGTCTTGCGCACGCAGGCCGGGTCGTTGATCCGCACCGGCACCCCGCCGAGGGCCACCAGCGAGAAGCACATCGCCATCCGGTGGTCGTCATAGGTGTCGATCACGGCGTTTGGCGTGAGTCGCCCCCCGGGCGGCGGCGTGATTCGGAGGGAATCCGCGCCCTCCACCACCACCGCACCGACCTTGCGCAGCTCGGTCGCCATCGCCGCGAGGCGATCGGTCTCCTTGACCCGCCAGTTGGCGACGTTGCGGATCGTCGAGGGACCGTCGGCGAACAGCGCGAGCACCGCCGCGGTCATCGCCGCATCGGGGATGTGGTTCAGGTCGAGGTCGATCGCGCGCAGCGGACGCGCGCCGCGGACCTCGACCCAATCGTCGCCGACCGCGACGCTGGCGCCCATCGCCTCGAGCACCTCGATGAAGCGCATGTCCCCTTGCACGCTCGCCCGCCCGACGCCCTGCACGCGCACCGGGCCGCCGCCGATCGCGCCGGCGGCGAGGAAATAGGACGCCGATGACGCGTCCCCTTCGACGTGGATCGTGCCGGGGCTGCGGTAATGCGCGTCGGCAGGAACGACGAACCGCCGCCAGTCCTCGCGCTCCACCTCGACTCCGAACCGCTGCATCGAGTTGAGCGTGAGCTCGACGTAGGGCTTCGACACGAGCTCGCCCGTCACGTCCACCGCGACGCGCCGCCCGGCCAGAGGCAGCGCCATCAGCAACGCGGTCAGGAACTGACTCGAGAGCTCGCCGCGCACCGCCACCGCGGGCTCGGGTGCGAGCCGGGCCGGCCGGACCTCGAGGGGCGGGAAGCCCTCCTTCCCGAGGTAACGGATCTCGGCGCCGAGCGCGCGCAGCGCATCGACGAGGTCGCCGATCGGCCGCTCGTGCATGCGCGGGACCCCCGCGAGCCGGTACGTCCCGACCGACAAGGCGAGTACCGCGGTGAGCGGACGGAACGCCGTGCCGGCGTTCCCGAGGAACAGCTCCGCCTTCTTGACGGGAACGACACCGGCGCACCCCTGCACGCGATAGCCACCGCGCTCGCCGGTGACCTGCCAGGCGATGCCGAGCGTCCGGAGCGCCTCGAGCATGCGCGCCGTGTCGTCGGAGTCGAGCAGTCCGGCGATTCCGGTCGCGCCTTCGGCGAGCGCCGCGAGGAGCAGCGTGCGGTTGGAGATGCTCTTCGAGCCGGGCAGCGCGATCGTGCCGGCGACGCGCGCGACGGGCGCGAGATCCAGGTGCTCCGGGCGCGCGGCGGCTTGCGCCATCGGGCGGTCAGCCGGCGCTGTCCGGAGCGCCGCGCTGCGCACTCCAGACCCGGCGCGCGGCACGTGCTTCCTCGAACGCGCGCTGCAGGCCCGCGGCGTCGCCCTGCTCGAGCATCGCGCCGAGGCGGGCGAGCTCATCCTGGTAGCGGCGCAGGTCCCCGAGCAGCGCGGCGCGGTTCGCGACGCAAATGTCGCGCCACATCTCGGGGTTGCTCGCGGCCAGACGCGTGAAGTCGCGGAAGCCGCTGCCGGCGTGGGCGAGGAAGCTCCCGGAGTCGGCGCGCTGTGCGATGTCCCGCATGAGCGCGAAGGAGAGCAGATGCGGCAGGTGGCTCACCGCAGCGAGCACGGCATCGTGATCCGACGGCGACATCTCGGTCACGCGCGCGCCGCACGCCTGCCACGCCGCGCGCACGCGCTCGATCGACGCGGGACGATTCTCGGGCAGCGGGGTCAGGATGACTTCGCGGCCGCGATAGAGCCCGGCCGAGGCGGCCGCGACGCCGCTCTCGTCGGAGCCGGCCACCGGGTGCGCCGGCACGAACTGGGTGATCTTCGCGCGCAGCGCGGCGCGCGCCGCGGCGATCACGTCCGACTTCGTGCTGCCGCCGTCGGTCACCACCGTTTCCGGCGCGAGGCGCGGCGCGATCCGCTCGAAGAGCGCAGGCATGGCGCCGACCGGCGTGGCGATCAGGACGAAGTCCGCGCCTTCGACCGCCGCGCCCGCATCGGGCTGGGCGGTATCGATCACGCCGAGCTCGAGCGCGCGACGGATGTTCGCAGGGTCGCGCCCGACCCCGATCACTCGCTCGACCGCGCCGGCCGCCTTGAGCGCGCGCGCGAAAGAACCGCCGATCAGTCCGACGCCGATGACCGCAAGTGTGTCGATCCGTGGCACAGTCAGGGCTTGCCCAGCGCTGCGGCGAGTAGCGCGGTGAGGAAGCGCTCGTTCTCCTCCGGCAGTCCGACGGTCACGCGCAGGTGATCAGGGAGCGCGTATCCAGCAACGGGCCGCACGATGACGCCGGCGCGCAGCAACTGCTGGTACACGATGCCCGCCCGGCTCGCGCCCGCCTCGCGGGGAATCTCCACGGTGACGAAGTTCGCGAACGACGGAATCCATGCGAGCCCGAGACGCTTGAAGCCGCCGGTGAGCTGCGCGAGTCCGGCCAGGTTCAGCTCGTGGCTCTTCCGCAGGAACGGCTCGTCGTCGAGCGCGGCGATCGCCGCGACCAGCGCGAGGTTGTTCACGTTGAACGGCTGCCGCACCCGGTTCAACAGGTCGGCGATCGAGGGATCGCAGAGTGCGTAGCCGACGCGCAGGCCGGCGAGCCCGTACGCCTTCGAGAAGGTCCGCGTGATGACGAGATTGCGGTGCCGCGCGAGCCACTGCAGGCTGTCGTAGCGGGCCGCGGCCGGCAGGTACTCGTTGTAGGCCTCGTCGATCACCACGACGACGTCCGTCGGCGCCGCGCGCAGGAACGCCTCGATCTCGGTACCGGTGAGCAGCGTGCCGGTCGGGTTGTTCGGGTTCGCGATGAACACGACGCGCGTCTCGGGCTCGATCGCTTTGAGCATGGCCGGCAGGTCGTGACCGTAGGCCTTCGCCGGGACGACGATGCCGCGCGCGCCGCGCGACTGCGTCGCCAGCGGATACACGGCGAACGCGTGCTGCGAGTACACCGATGAGCGGCCCGGGGCGAGAAACGCTCCGCCCACCATCTCGAGGACGTCATTGGAGCCGTTGCCGAGGACGATCCGGTCCATCGCGACGCCAAGCTTGCGCGACAGCGCCCTGGCGAGATCGAAGCCGTCGGGGTAGCGCGCGAGCTCCGGCAGCGCCGCCTCGATCGCGGCGCGAGCGCGCGGCGAAATCCCGAGCGGGTTCTCGTTCGAGGCGAGCTTGACGATGTTCGCCTCTTCGAGCCCCATCTCCCGGGCAAGCTCGGTGATCGGCTTGCCAGGCTGATAGGGCGCGATGCCGCGTACGTACGCGGGCGCGCGCTCGCACGGGTCGGCGGGCGTCATGGCGTGCTCCGGGGTGCTCATAGGACGGCGGCGGGATAGGAGCCGAGGACCTTCAGGAACGGCGCGAGGCCCTTCAGCTCGGCGAGCGCGTCCGCCACCCTGCGGTCGCGCTGGTGACCCTCGACGTCGATGTAGAACATGTACTCCCAGCGGCCGAGGCGCGCCGGCCGCGACTCGATGCGGCTCATGCTCACGCCGTACTTCGCGAACGGCGCGATGAGCGCGTGCACCGCACCGGGGCGGTTGGGAGCGGACATGACGAGCGAGGTGAGGTCCTTGCCGGTGGGCGAGGTCTCGAGTCCGCCGAGCACGAGGAAGCGCGTGAGGTTGTTGGGCGCGTCCTCGATGTTCTCCGCGAGCAGGTTCAGGCCGTACCGCTCGGCGGCGATCGCGGGACCGACCGCGCAGGCGGTCGGCTCCTGCGCGGCGAGCCGCGCCGCCTCGGCGTTGCTGGCGACCTGCACGCGCTCGGCTTGCGGCAGGTTGGCGGCGAGCCACTGGTGGCACTGGGCGAGGGACTGGGCGTGGGAGTAGACGCGCGCCACGCCGGCAAGCGAATCGCGCTTCGCCATCAGGTTCTGGTGCACGCGCAGGACGACCTCCGCACAGATCTGCAGCGGGGTCTGGAGCAGGAGGTCCAGCGTGCGTCCGACGGCGCCCTCGGTCGAGTTCTCAACCGGCACGACGGCGAACTGCGTCGCGCCCGTCTCCGCTTCGCGGAACACCTCGTCGATCGACGGCAACGGCACCCCATCCACCGAATGCCCGAAGTGCTTCGCGACCGCCATCTCGCTGAACGTCCCGGAGGGGCCCAGGTAGGCGATGTGCAGCCGCTGCTCGAGCGCGCGGCACGCCGAGATGATCTCCGCGAAGACGCGGCCGAGCGACTCGTTTGGGAGCGGGCCGGCGTTCGCGGACGTGGCGCGACGCAGCACCTCGGCCTCGCGCTCCGGCCGCAACACCGGCCCGTCGCCCTTGAGCTTGCCGATCTCCTGCGCGAGCCGGGCGCGCTCGGAGAGCAGCTTCACGAGCTCCCCGTCGATCCTGTCGATGCCGGCACGGCGCCCGTCGATGCCATCGTCGATCGAGTCGTCGTCCATGGCCCGCTCAGGAAGGCAGGTAGCGCACTGCCAGCACGCCGTCGATGCGGCGGATCGTCTCGATGGCGTCCTCCGGGACGCGGCTGTCCACGTCCACGAGCGTGTAGGCCATCTCGCCCTTCGACTTGTTGAACATGTTGTGGATGTTCAGGCCGGAGCGTGCCATCGCGGTGGAAATCTGGCCCAGCATGTTCGGGACATTCGCGTTGGCGATCGCGACGCGGAACGGCGCCTCGCGCTGCATGACGACGTCGGGGAAGTTCACCGCGTTGCGGATCGTTCCGTCCTCGAGATACTCCCGCACTTGGTCCACGACCATCACCGCGGAATTGTCCTCCGCTTCCCGCGTCGACGCGCCTAGGTGGGGCAGCGCCACGACGCCCGCCTGACCGGCGAGCCGCGCCGTCGGAAAGTCGGTGACGTACGTCTTCAAGCGGTGCGCGCCGAGCGCCTCGACCACGGCTTGGTCGTCGACGATCCCCTCGCGCGAGAAGTTGAGCAGGATGGCGCCGGGCCGCGCCTGCGCGAGACGCTCGGCGTTCACGAGGTCGCGCGTCGCTTTCGTCAATGGCACGTGCAGCGTCACGAAGTGGCTGCCCTTGAGCACCTCTTCGATCGAATGGGCCTTCTTCACCTGCGAGGGCAGGCTCCAGGCCGCGTCGACAGTGATCTCGGGATCGTAGCCGAGGACGTTCATGCCGAGCCGTATCGCCGCGTCGGCAACCAGGCTGCCGATCTTGCCGAGCCCGATCACGCCGAGCGTGTGGCCGGGCAGCTCGACGCCGGCGAAGCGCTTCTTCTCGTCCTCGACCTGCCGCGCGATCGACTCGTCGTCGCCGCGCAAGCCCGCGACGAACTGGACCGCCGGGACGAGGTTGCGCGCGGCGATCAGCATGCCCGCCAGCACGAGCTCCTTGACCGCGTTCGCATTCGCGCCGGGTGCGTTGAAGACCGGCACGCCGCGCTTGCTCATCTCCGCCACCGGGATGTTGTTCGTCCCGGCGCCGGCGCGACCGATGGTCTTCACCGACGGGGGGATCGGTAGCGCGTGCATGTCCGCCGAGCGGACGAGGATTGCATCCGGGCGCGCAGCCTCCTTGCCGACCGTGTAACGGTCCGCCGGCAGCCGCTTCAGGCCGACCTGCGAAATCTGGTTTAGCACGAGGATGTCGAAGCGCCTAACCATCGTCGGCTCGCTCGCGCGGCGCGAAAGGGGGCACACCCCCTTTCGAATCCCCGATTCCAGCGGCCGATGCAGCCGCTTGACCAGCGTGTGCCTGCGTCGATGGTGTGCGCCTCCAGCGATCTAGCATCGGCCACTCAGCCATTTTTCGCCTCGAACTCCTTCATGTACTCGACCAGGCACTTCACGCCCTCGATCGGCATCGCGTTGTAGATCGAGGCGCGCATGCCGCCGACCGAGCGATGGCCCTTGAGCTGCACCATCCCGCGGCTCTGCGCGCCTTTGAGGAAAGCATCGTCAAGCGACGCGTCGCGCAGCGTGAACGGGATGTTCATGCGCGAGCGGTCCGACTCCCGCACCGGGCTGCGGAACAGCGTCGAATCGCCGAGATAATCGTAGAGCAACCGGGCCTTGGCGACGTTCCTGCGCTCCATCGCCTCCAGGCCACCCAGCTGCTTCAGCCACTTGAACACCAGCCCCGCGATGTAGATCGCGTACGTTGGCGGGGTGTTCGACATCGACTGGGCGTCGGCGTGGACCTTGTAATCGAGCATGCCCGCCGTGCCCTTCGGCGCGTTCCCGAGCAGATCGTCGCGAACGATCACGATGGTCAGGCCGGCGGGGCCGATGTTCTTCTGCGCACCGGCATAGATCAGCCCGTACTTCGCGACATCGATCGGGCGCGACAGGATGTGCGAGGACATGTCGGCGACAAGCGGCACCGCGTCGGTGTCGGGGACCCAGTGGAACTCCACGCCGCCGATCGTCTCGTTCGTGCATACGTGAACGTACGCGGCATTCGGGTCGAGCGTCCAGCGCGCGCGCTCGGGCACATACGAGAAGTTTCCGTCCTCCGCCGACGCGACGACGTTCACCTTGCAAAAATTCTGCGCTTCCTTAATCGCCTTCTTCGACCACTCGCCGGTATTGACGTAGTCGGCCGATGCCTTCCCCCGCAGCAGATTCATCGGGACCATCGCGAATTGCAGCGACGCACCGCCCTGCAGAAACAGGACCTTGTAGTTCGCCGGGATCGCCATCAGGCCGCGCAGGTCGGACTCGGCCTCCTCCGCGATGGCGATGAACTCCTTGCCGCGATGGCTCATCTCCATCACCGACATCTCGCTCCCGTGCCAGTCGAGCATCTCGGCGGCCGCCTGCCGGAGGACCTCCTCCGGGAGCACCGCCGGGCCGGCGCTGAAATTGAACACTCTCACGCTGGAAGCCCTTCGCCGTCCTCGGGTCCGCTCTCGCCGTTGCCGTTGCCATTGCCGTTGCCGTGACCGTTGCC
>Ga0209706_10001571_pt1 | contig 12932 bp, 8 predicted proteins | sample PPLLaktember2015_6_FD_187263 | JGI IMG/M metagenome (GOLD analysis project Ga0209706, IMG submission 187263) | Freshwater sediment microbial communities from Prairie Pothole Lake near Jamestown, North Dakota, USA - PPLs Lake P8 Core (1) Depth... | ecosystem: Environmental > Aquatic > Freshwater...
CGTCATGTCAAACATGGATGAGTTCTACGCTGCCTTCGACCTGCGAGAGGGCGACAAGCTGTGGCGGCCTGCCGCGGAGCGCGTGAAGATCTGGTGATCGCGCGACGGGCCGGGGATAATGCCTGGTCATGATCCGGCTGGCCCTTCGTTGCGCGATACCCGTGCTTGCGGCGACCCTTGCCGCCTGCACGCCTTTCGAGTCGCTCTGGAAAAAGCCGAAGCCCGCCGAACAGCCCGTGGAGCCCGTCGTCGCGGCGCCCCCGTTGCCGCTTGCGCAGGCGACGCACCGGTTCATCGTCGCGCCCGACCAGGATGTGGTCGGGCGGCTGCAGGTCACCGTGGCGCGGCACGAAGACACGTTCGCCGACATCGCGCGCCGCTTCAACGTCGGCTACACGGAACTCGTGCGGGCAAATCCGAAAGTGGATCCCTGGCTGCCGGGCGAGGGCACGCCGATCGTTCTGCCGACCGAATTCATCCTGCCGGACGCGCCGCGCGAGGGCCTGGTCCTGAATCTCGCGGCGATGCGGCTTTATTTCTATCCCAAGCCCTCGAAGACCGGGCCTGCCGAGGTAATCACTCATCCCATTGGAATCGGCAAGGTGGGCTGGGCGACGCCCGAGGGCAGCACGAAGGTCGTGTCGCATGTGAAGGACCCGGTGTGGACACCGCCGGTGTCGGTGCGCGAGGAGCACGCGAAGGACGGCGACATCCTGCCCGCCAGGGTGCCGGCAGGGCCAGACAATCCGCTCGGTCGCCACATGATGCGGCTCGGCTGGCCGAGCTACCTGATCCACGGCACGAACAAGCCGCCCGGTGTCGGTATGCGCGCAAGCCACGGTTGCATACGCCTGTATCCGGAAGACATCGCGATCCTGTTCGATGCCTTGCCCGACGGGACGAAAGTGACGGTCGTCAACCAGCCGTATCTGCTCGGCTGGCACGGAAACCGCCTGCTCGTGCAGACCTACGAGCCGCTTGAGGACGACAAGCGCGACTGGTCCGACGTGCCGAAGGTCCTGCGGCAGAAAGCGAAGAAGCCGAAGACTCCGCTGTGGAAGAAGGTCGCGGAGCATGAGGACTCGATCGACTGGGAGCAGATCCGCGCAGCCGCGGCCGAGCCGAGCGGAATCGCGTTATCGGTCGGTCCCGGCGCGGGCCGCGATCTGGCTGCAACGGTCGCGCAGGCCCCGCGAGTCAGGAACGCCATCCCGACGGGCGCGACTTGGGACGGAGTCGATGACCAGTATGCCGGCGATCCGCAATTCGCCAGGCCGGCCGACGGCGAAGGCAGCAAGGTGAGCACCGGCCCCTGAGTTAGAAGGAGTTAAATGGGACGTTCACCTTTGCTGAGGCGGGGCCCAAAAAGAGATCCCCCCAGCAAAGGTGAACGTCCCATTTAACTCCTTCTAACTCCGTGCGGCGAGCGCGCAGGTCATCGAACCGGCGACGACCGCAAGCGCGCCCGCAACTGCAAGCACGTTGAGTCCCTCCGCGGGAACGAGTGCGAGTCCCGAACGCTCGATCGCCCACATTGCGCCGATCGTGAAGATTGGCGCCGTCGCGAGGACGGCCCCGACGCGCGACAGGTCCCAGTGGTAGAGCGCCTCGCCGAAGGCGCCATAAGCCGCGATCGTGTTGGCACAGCAGAAGGCAAGCATGCCGAGCTGCAACCCGTTGAGGTCGAGGATCTCCGCGGGTGCTGACGCCGGCAGGAGCAGCACGGTGGCACCGACGTAGAGCATCCAGAGCACCTGCTGGGCCGTGAAATGTCCGAGCAGCTGTTTCTGCGCAAGGCCGTAGATCGCCCATGAAACGGCCGCGGCAACGATCAGCAACACGCCGAGTCCGAGGCCTTCCGTGGGTCGCGCTAGCTCGGGCAGGCGATCGTTGAAGAACAGCACGAGTCCAGCGCCGAGTACGACGAATCCGGCCCACTGGCGCCGCGCGAACCGTTCGTGAAAAACGAACACACCGCCGACCAGGAGCAGGAGCGGCGCGAGCTGAATGACGACCTGCGTCACGGAAGGCGTCGTGTGATCGAGCGCGATGAGGTACAGCACGTAGTTCGCGATCAGCATGACCATCGCAACGGCAAGCATTGCGATTGCCGGGGCGCCAGCGCCGCTGAGGCGCGGCAGCTGACGCCGCAGTGCGAGAAAGACGCCGAGGCCCGCCGTCGAGACCGCAAAGCGCCACCAGGTGATCGTGTATGCGTCCATTCCCTCCAGCACGATCTTCAGCGCGATCGGGAGCAGTCCCCACAGCACTGCCGTGACGAGGGAAAGCGTGAATCCGAGCTTCCAGTTTGCGGAAACGCCCCGCATATCCATTCATGATAATCTGCCGTTCCAGCTGGGGGAGTCAGCCGTGACGGAACGACTGGCCGGCATCCTGGTTCAAGAAGAAGCCGGCTCCGGGCAATCGATCGCGGAAGCACCGACGGCCATCACGGCATTCGTCGGCCGCTGCCTGCGCGGCCCGGTCAACCGCCCGGTCGTAATTTCCGGTTTCAGCGAATTCCAGCGCATCTTCGGCGGGCTGTGGCAGCCCTCCACGCTGTCCTATGCCGTCGAGCAATTCTTCGAGAACGGCGGACGCACGGCGATCGTCGTGCGCGTCACGAATGGCGCGCGCTGCTGCACGCTGGAATTGCCTGCAGGCAACCAGTCGCTCGTATTGCAGGCGCTCGCGCCGGGCACTCGCGAGTTCCTGCGCGCGGCCGTCGACTACGATGGCATCGGCGACAACGAAGACGAGCTTTTCAACCTGGTGATTCAGCGCGTGCGGACGCCAGGGTCGGAACACATCGAGGACCAGGAGATTTACCGCCGCCTCTCGATCGTGCCCGATGCGGCACGCTCGGTCGAGAAAGTGCTGGCCGACTCGGAACTCGCGCGCGTCAGCGGCGAGTTGCCGCGGCTCCGCCCCGACCCGACGCCGCGCCAGGATCCGCGCGGTCTCGCGGGCTACGTGCTGTCCGGAACGGACGCGGACGACGGTGCGCCGCTCACCGACTACGACATCATCGGATCCGCGGCGCAGGGCACGGGCCTGTTCGCGCTCGACGCGGCCGACGCGTTCAACCTGCTCTGCATCCCGCCGCTCTCGCGGGACGTCGACGTCGGCGCGAGCACGCTGCTCGTCGCGAATCGCTACTGCCGCGAGCGGAGGGCTCTCTTCTTTATCGATCCGCCGCTTGCCTGGGACAGCGCTGCGAAGGCGATCGCCGAGATGCGGCTCTGGCCGCTGCCATCCGATTCCGCCTGCATGTTCTTCCCGCGCCTGCTCGGCTACGACAAGCTGCGCGGCCGGTTCGAGGCATTCGCTCCCTGCGGCGCCGTTGCCGGGACTTTGTCGCGCGCCTCGGAGCACTGGCCGGTCTGGACGACCGCCTGCGGCGAGGACACCGTGTTGCGCCCGGGCCTTCGGCCCGCCTGCGTGGTCGACGAAAAGCACCGCTCGCGGCTCGCGGCCGCAGGCGTCAACACCGTGCAGACCGTGCGCCGCTCCGTGGGCGATTCGCCGCGTGCCTGCACGCTCGCGGGCCCGGGCGCCGTCGCGGCCGACTGGCGGTCGCTTGCGGCGCGGCGCCTCTCGCTCCTCATCGTCAACAGCATCGAGCGCGGCACGCGCTGGATGCTTTTCGAGCCGAATGAACCGCCGGCCTGGCGCCGCGCCGCGCAGCAGGTGCGCGATTTCCTCGCGATGCTGGAGGAGCGCGGCGCATTCGCGCACCGCGAGCCCGGCGACCGCTGGTTCGTGCTCTGCGACGAGCGCGTGAACCGCGAGCGCCATCGCGAGCAGGGCATCGTCAACCTGATGTTCGGGTTTCCCGCGCAGCGTTCCGGCGGATTTCACGCCTATATCGTCAGCCACCGCGCGGGCGGAAGCCGCGTGCAAACCGTCAGCCCGAATCTCACGGGCCTGCCGGACACGGGCCTGACGCAGATGCTCGCGGAACTCGACGTGCCGGCCGCCGAGAACGTCTAGCCGAATCCGCCGCCACCCGGCGTTTCGATCACGATTTCGTCCCCAGGCCCGACTGCCGCGCTCGCGCAGGCCGGCAGCACGACCGATTCGCCGCTTGCGCGCTCGAGCCGGTTGATCCCGGTCGCGCCGGCTGCGGCGCCCGCAAGGCCGAATGGCGCGATGCGGCGGTGGTTGGAGAGGATCGCAACGGTCATCGGCGCGCGGAACGCGATGCGACGCATGAGGCCGTCGCCGCCGCGATGGCGCCCGGCGCCGCCGGAGCCTCGGCGATAGCGGAACTCGCGCACGAGCACCGGATGCCGGGTCTCGAGCACTTCCGGATCGGTCAGGCGCGAATTGGTCATGTGCGTCTGCACGCCGGACGCACCGTCGAAACCCGGTCCTGCGCCGGCACCGCCCGCAATCGTCTCGTAATACTGGTGACGGGCATCGCCGAAGGTCAGGTTGTTCATCGTGCCCTGCGAGGCCGCGAGCACGCCGAGCGCGCCGAAGAGCGCGTCCACGACGCATTGCGATGTCTCGACATTGCCTGCGACGACTGCGGCAGGTGCCACGGGATTCAGCATCGAGCCGCGATCGACGCGGATATTGAGCGGCCGCAGGCAGCCTTCGTTCAGCGGAAAATCGGCGTCGACGAGCGTGCGGAACACGTAGAGGACCGCCGCCGTGCAGACCGCGAAGGGCGCGTTGAAATTGCCGGCCTGCTGCGGGGAAGTTCCGGCGAAATCCACGACTGCGCTCCGGCTCTTGCGGTCGACGCTGACGGCCACCTCGATTGCGCTGCCGTCGTCCATCTCGTAGCGAAGCCGCCCGTCGCGGAGCCGCCCGATGACTTCGCGCACGCAGGCCTCGGCGTTGTCCTGGACGTGCGCCATGTACCGAACGACGGTCTCGCGTCCGCAGCGCGCGATGAGCGATTCGAGTTCCGTGATGCCGCGGGCATTCGCGGCGAGCTGCGCCTTCAGGTCGGCGACATTCTGCTCCGGGTTGCGCGCGGGCCAGTCGCCGCCTGCGAGCAGGGCCCGCAGTTCGCGCTCGCGCAGCCGCCCTTCGTCGAGCAAAAGGAAATTGTCGATGAGAACGCCTTCTTCGGCGATCGTGCGGGAAGCCGGCGGCATCGAGCCGGGCGTGATGCCGCCGATGTCGGCATGGTGGGCACGGGAGGCGACGAAGAACGCGGGTTCCGGTTCGTCCTCGATGAACACGGGACTCACGACCGTGATGTCCGGCAGGTGTGTGCCGCCGGCATAGGGCGCGTTCAGCATCCAGGCGCATCCGCGGCGAAGACTGCCGCGATTCGCCGCGATGACCGCGCGGACGCTCGCACCCATCGAACCGAGATGGACCGGCATATGCGGCGCGTTTGCGATGAGTGCGCCATCGGCGTCGAAGAGGGCGCAGGAGAAGTCGAGCCGCTCGCGGATGTTCACCGAGACTGCGGTCGACTGGAGCACGGCGCCCATCTGCTCGGCGACCTGCATGAAGCGGTGATTGAAAAGTTCGAGCTTCGCGGGATCGGGCCGCCCGGCATCGGCCGGCGGCGCCGCCCTGCATGCGCTGCGGCTGAGGCGCAGGCTGCCATCATCGACACGCGCGGCCATCCAGCCGACCTCGATCACGGTCGTCGAGTTCGGTTCGACGATGAGCGCCGGGCCCGCAATCACCTGGTCTGCCGCAATTGTTTCGCGATCAATGAGCGGCACTTCACGCCAGCCGTCGAACCAGGCCTGCGCTGACCGCGGTGCCGCAGGCGTTGCCTGCGGCGCGCCGGGCTGCGGCTGCCTTTCGCCCTCGACCACCGCCTCAACCCGGAGCGTCGCGACGAGCGGATCGTCCGCGGGCGCGGAGAAACCGAAGCGCCGTGCGAACTCGGCGCGAAAATTCCGTGCGACTTCCGGTAGCGGGGCGAACTCGACCTCGAGTGCAGTCTCCGTGCCCGGTGCGCGCAACTCCAGCACGCGGCGCAGGCGTACGTCCGCGGCCGACGCACCCTGGGCAGCCAAGGCGTTGACGAGAGGCAGGCTCATCGAGGCGAACTCCTCCTCGAGTCCCGACGGGGGCAGGTCGGCGAGCGGCCGCTCGATGCTCCGGCGCTGCACGAGCCGGCGATCGGCCAGGCCGATCCCCCACGCTGAAAGAACACCCGCGAGCGGATGGATCAGGATCTCGGTGATTCCCAGGGAATCCGCCACCCGGCAGGCATGCTGGGGTGCCGCACCGCCATAGCAACAGAGCGCGAAATCGACGGGATCATGGCCCTCGCGGACCGACACGTGCCGGATCGCGCGCGCCATCGATTCGACGGCGACGTCGAGAAACCCGGATGCGAGCCGAACGGCGTCGGAAATTGACGCAGTTTCCGCGGTCACCATTGCTGCTAGTTCGTCGAACATCCGCCGCACGACGCCCGAATCGAGCGGCTCATCGCCGCGGGTCCCGAAGATCGCCGGAAAATCGTCCGGCCGGATGCGGCCGAGCAGCACCTGCACGTCCGTGACGGTCAGCGGACCGCCGTTGCGATAGCAGGCGGGGCCGGGCCGGGAGCCAGCCGATTGCGGACCGACGCGAAGCCGTCCGCCTTCGTACGCGAGTATCGAGCCACCGCCCGCGGCGACCGTATGAATGTTCATCATCGGCGCCTGGAGGCGCACGCCCGCAACGCCGGTTTCGAAGCGCTGCGGCATTGCGCCGTCGTACAGCGCGACATCGGTCGACGTGCCGCCCATGTCGAATGCGATCAGCCGGCGACGGCCGAGGCTCTCGGCGATGCGCGCGGTGGCGACCAGTCCGCCGGCCGGACCCGAGAGCACGGCATTGCAGGCCCGGAAGGATTCGGGCGCGACGAGCCCCCCGTTGCTCTGCATGAATTCGAGACGCGCGCCGTGGTGTCGCGGGCCCAGTCCCGCGCGGAATTCGCGGACATAGCGGCCGAGGAGGGGTGTGAGGTAGGCATCCACGACCGTGGTGTCCCCGCGGCTCACGAAACGGATGAGCGGCGACACCTCGTGCGAGGCGATCACCTCGTCGAAACCGAGATCGAGCGCGAGCGCCGCGGCGCGACGTTCGTGCGAGGCGTGACGGAATCCGTGCATGAAGACGATGGCAATGCTCGTGATGCCCGATGCGCGCAGGCGCTTCAGGTCCGCAGCGAGGCGTTCCTCGTCGAGCGGCCGGAGAATCTCGCCGCCAGCCGCGATGCGTTCGTTCGCCTCGACGACTTCGGTGTAGAGCGGCGCCGGCAACTCGATGTTGAGGCTGAACAGGCGCGGGCGGTTCTGGTAGCCGATCGCGAGCGCATCGCCGAATCCCGCGGTCGTGACGAGCGCGGTCGGCACGCCGCGGCGCTCGAGGAGCGCATTGGTCGCCACCGTCGTGCCGATGCGGACGACCTCGATCGCGGCCTCCGCGGCGCCTTCCCGCTCGAGCAGGCCGAGGATTCCGGCGACGCCGGAGTCGGGCGCCCCCGCCGCGGCCTCGCTCAGCCGCTTTTCGACGATCAGCCGGCCCCCAGGCGCGCGCCCGATGATGTCCGTGAACGTCCCGCCGCGATCGAGCCAGAATTGCCAGCCTTGCCCGGTGCCCATGCACTCAGGATAGCTTGTTGCCGTCGAATCCTTGCTGTAGCCGGGCGAGCGCGCCGCCTGCGAGACGCTCACAGGTATCGCGATAACCGATCGCGATCGCGCGCTCGAAAGCCTTCCAATCGAGCAGGTCGAGGGACTCGAGCGCTGGCGTCAGCAGCAGGTCGCTCTGCATGCGCCGCTCGAGCGTCGCCGTCGTGCTGTTCACCATGCCCGCGCGCCACAGGATCTGGAGAATGTTCGGGCGCCGACGCCCTCGTCGGGCGCCGAACAGGTTCCAGACGGAAGGCGCCTCGGTCGCATCCACGTTCGTCGTGAACGCACGGTCCGTGCCGACATCGACGCCGATCACCGGGCCGCGGCCCTTCGCGCGCATCACGTCGACCGGCAGGTTGTTCATCGCGCCGCCGTCGACGTAAACCTCACCACCCTGGAAGACCGGCGGCAACACGCCGGGGATCGCAACCGAGGCGCGCAGCCAGCGCCACAAGGGACCGTGCTGGTGAACGGCGATGCGTCCGGTCGTCAGGTTCGAGGAAACGCAGAAGAACGGCAGCGGCAGGTCCTCGATGTCGATGTCGCCGAGCTCGCGGCGGAGCAGCATCCCGACCTTGCGGCCCGATACCAGCGATACGAGCGGCAGCGTGAAGTCGGAAAGCGGGTTCGTGTCGACGAAGCTCCGCCGGAAGCGCTCGACGAGTTCCTCGTCGCTCCAGTCCGATGCGACGCCGGCTGCGAGAATGCCGCCCATGCTGGTGCCGCCGACGAGGTCGATTGGCACGTCGTGCTCGCGCAAGGCGCGCACGACCCCGAGATGCGCGAATCCACGCGCGCCGCCGCCGGACAGGACGAGTCCGACCGCGCGGCCGGTCAACAGCCGCGCGAGCCGGTCGTAGTCCGCTGGCCCGCGCATGTGGTGATGCGGCATGCCCGGCAGGACGGAATGCCAGCGCGCCGCCGCGCCGTTCACGAACGCGCCCTCATGCAGCAACAGGAGTTCTGCGCGGCGCATGGTGCCGTCGAGCCATTGCTGTCCGGCCCAGCCGGCATGCTCGCCATTCGCGCGTGCCGCGAGCAGCACGACGTCGGCCTGCCGCAGGCAGAGGCGGGTCCAGGGCGTATCGTCGGCGTCGCCTGCGTAGACGACGAAGTCGTTGCGGGACTCGCGCTCGTGGAACCACTGCGGACTGTGACTGCCGGCGCGCTGCCGGCCGACGAGATCCACGCGGCCGAAGCGCGCGAGGGCCTTGACCAGGCGCTCGGCATGCACCGTGAGATCGACGCCGGCATCCTGAGGGATCATGGCCAGCGTGCGTGGCGTCAACCTGCGTTCGTAGTTCACGTCCCGTTCCTCGAGACGCATGACGGTCAGGCGCGCCAGTCGCAGGATCGCTTCGGGATGCCCGAGCAGGACACGCTCGAAGGTTCCGGCGGAAAGCGTCGCGAGTTCCGAGTCGCGGAGCGCCTTCACGGTCGCGGTCCGGGGCCGCGGAACGATCAGACCCATCTCGCCGACGGTTTCTCCGGCTGCGATGCGGCCGATCAGTTCGCCGCCGCTGCCGTAAACACCGAGACAACCGCTGACGACGAAATAGACGGTGTCCGCGGGCGCTCCGGCCTCGAACAGAAGCCGGCCTCCGGGCAGCGAAATCCATTCGAGTTCGGTGACGGCCTCGTCGACGATGCTTTTCGGAAGGCCCGAGAACAGGGGCAATGACGCGAGCATCGCCCAGGGGTTGGCCCGCGGGTCGATCTGGGTCCGGTCGTCCTCTGCGTCCACGGCAGCCGGACGATATCACGCAGGACCGCGGCGGCTAGAATCGGCGCTCATGACTGTGACGGACCGCAAGCTGCTGGAGCGCATCTGGAAAGCGGTCGCCGGGATTCCGCGCGGGTCCGTAGCAAGCTACGGCGACATCGCACGCCGCGCAGGCCTGCCGCGGCGCGCACGGCTCGTCGGGCACGCGCTCAAGGTCGCGCCCGCGAAGCTGCATCTCCCCTGGCATCGCGTGGTCAACGCGCAAGGCAGGATCAGCCTGCCTGGCGGATCGAAAGCGCACCGGATGCAGCGGCACCTGCTGGAGGAAGAGGGCGTGGTCTTCCGCAACGGTCGCGTCGATCTCGCGCGGCAGGCCCGCGAACTCGACCTTGACGCCCTCCTGTGGCGGCCGCGCCGGGACTGATACCATCAGTGCATGGCAAGTCGTCACGTGGTGTTCTCGCACGGCCTCGAGAGCGGCCCGTGGGGAACGAAGATCTCCGCAATGGCCGAAGTTGCGAAGAGCGAAGGCTGGAACGTCGACTCGGTCGATTATCGCGGCGTCAACGACCCGCGCGACCGCGTGACGCGACTTCTCAGTTTCTGCCGCGACATCCGGGGCGACCTCGTGCTGGTCGGCTCGAGCCTCGGCGGCTACGTTGCGACCTCGGCATCGGCCCTGCTGCACGCGCGGGGACTCTTCCTGATGGCGCCCGCCTTTTACATGCCGGGAGCCGAGCAACTGACGGCAAAGCCGGCGCCATGTCCGAAGACGATCGTGCACGGCTGGCGCGACGACGTCGTGCCGGTCGAGAACAGCATTCGATTCGCCCGCGAGCATTCCGCGACGCTGCATATTCTCGACTCGGACCACCGGCTGCACAGCGAGCTTTCGCTCGTCAACTACCTGTTCGAGTATTTCCTCGTCGCGCTCGATCTCCCGAAGCGTCGCTGAACCGCGCTCTCACTCGTTTCCGCACTTCTGCACGCTCGCTACGCGGGCCGGGCGGGGTTCCCTCGCTCGCTCAAAAGAACGGACATTCGCTCGCTCGGGACCCCGACCGTCCCGCACGCGAGCGCGCTGCGGTGCCGGGGCGAAGTGGGCGCGGCCCAGGCGACGGGCGGGTGGCGAGCGAGCGAATAAAGTTCCGGCTGAGCGAGCGAGCCAGCCCGCCCGGCGCCAATGGCCGCGCCAGGACATGCTCCGTCGCGGTATCGCGCTAGACTTGCCGGATTGGCGAACGGGGAGGCCGCAATGCGCGCTAATTGGGCGTTTGGAATGGTGGTTGCGGCTTTGGCTGCCGGCTGCGGCGGCAACGAAGAACCAGAAGAGGAAGAACCGCCGATGAAGGTTGAGGACACCGTGTTCGGCGACCTCGTCGGCACGCAGGACAAGGCGCGGGATCGCTCGAATGCCGCCGTCGAGCTGCATCGCGAATCCCTGAACAAGCGCCTAGATGAGGACGAAGGCGCGCCGAAAGAAGAGCCGGCCGAGGACTGAACGGGCGCGCCGGTGAATCGCACCCTGATGTGGGCGCTGCGCGGAGTCATGCGCGTGTTCGTGCGTCCGGCCGTCGTGCCGGAGGACGCGCTCCAGCGTCTGCACGGTCGCGCGCGTCCGCTGCTCTACGTGCTGGAGGAGCGGAGCATCTCCGACCTGCTGGCGCTCGAGATCGCCTGCATGAACGGCGGGCTCCGCCGCCCGGGCAAGCGGCTCAAGCTCCGCGGGCTCGACCTGCCCCATTCTGCGGTTGCGCTCGAGCGCCGCGCGGGCGTGCTGCGCCGGCGCGCCGATCGCCGCACGCCGCCCGAGCTCGCGCGCGCGGTTGCGGCCGCGGGCGCCGATGATTCGCTCGAACTCGACATTGTGCCGGTCGCGGTCTACTGGGGCCGCGCGCCGCAGCGCGAGAAGTCCTGGCTCAGAATGATCCTCTCCGAGAACTGGGCGCTCGTCGGGCCATTCCGGCGCATGTTGTCGATCGTATTCAACGGCCGGAGCACCTTGATCCGCTTCGGCGAGCCGCGTGCGCTCAAGGCCTACGGCGCGGCGGGCCCTGACGGCGCGCGAGGCGCGCGCCGGCTCCTCAAGGACATGCGCGCGGAATTCCGCCATATGCGCACCGATACGCTCGGGCCCGATCTTTCGCGCCGGCGGGCGATCATCGCTCAGGTGCTCCGCACGCGTGCGGTGCGACAGGCCGTGCGCCAGGAAATCCGAGACACCAGGCACTCGCGCCGCGACGGCCTGCGTGTTGCGCGCCGGCACGCGCTCGAGATCGCCGCAAACTATTCGCACACGTTCGTCCGCATCATGGAGCGGATCTTGAGCCGCTTCCTGACCCGCGTTTACGACGGCATCGAAGTCCGGAATGCGGAGTATCTCGACCGTCTGCCGCCGACCTGCGAGATCGTCTACGTGCCCTGTCACCGCAGTCACGTGGACTACCTGCTGCTTTCGTACGTGATCTACCGGCGCGGCTATGCCGTACCCTATGTTGCCGCGGGCGTGAACCTCAACCTGCCGGTCATCGGGCGCCTTCTGCGCAAGGGTGGGGCGTTCTTCATCCGCCGCAGTTTTCGGGGCTCCGGGCTCTATCCGATCGTGTTCATGAAGTACGTCGACGTGATGATGAATCGCGGACATCCGATCGAGTTCTTCATCGAAGGCGGCAGGAGCCGCACCGGCCGGCTGCTGCGGCCGCGCACGGGCTTCCTGGGCATGACCCTGCGCAGCTTCCTGCGCGACACGCGCCGCCCGGTCGCCTACGTGCCCGTATATTTCGGCTACGACCGGCTGCTCGAGGGCGAGAGCTACATCGACGAACTGCTTGGCCGGCCAAAGCAGAAGGAATCGGTCGGCGGAATGCTGCGCGTCCTGCCGCAGTTGCGGCGACAACTCGGCCGCGTCTATGTCGCCTTCGGTGAACCGCTGCTGCTCGACGGCGTACTGGACCAGGTGCAGGCGGACTGGCGGCGGGAGTCGCTTGACGAGAACTCGCGTCCCACCTGGTTCGGCGACGCAGTCGATGCGGTTGCCGCCGAAATCATGCGCCGCATCAACGCGGCAGCCGCGGTCACCCCGGTCAACCTGCTGTCGGTCGCATTGCTCGCGGCGCCGCGCCAGGCAATGCTCGAGGCCGACCTCGAGCGGCAGCTCCAGCTCTATATCGATCTCCTGCGGATTTTTCCGTATTCGCCGGACGTTTCGGTTGCCGCGACCGACGGCGCGTCGATCATCCGGCACGGCGAGCAGATGGGTCTCCTCGAGCGCCGGACACATCCGCTCGGCGACGTGCTGCGGATGGAAGAGCGCAACGCCGTGCTTGCGACCTATTACCGCAACAATGTCCTGCACCTGTTTGCGATGCCATCCCTGGTCGCCTGCGCATTCCTCAACAACTCTGCCATGCGGCACGAGGACATCCAGCGTCTTGTCTGGCGCGTCTATCCGTACATCCGCGCGGAGCTCTGCCTGCGCTGGCGCGAGGACGAGCTGCCGGGCGTCATCGACGGCGTCCTTGCCGCGCTTGCCAAGCAGGGGCTTCTGGTGCGCGACGCTGACGGTGCAATGTGGCGCCGCTCCACAACAGGTAGCGCCG
>Ga0209706_10001573_pt1 | contig 12927 bp, 15 predicted proteins | sample PPLLaktember2015_6_FD_187263 | JGI IMG/M metagenome (GOLD analysis project Ga0209706, IMG submission 187263) | Freshwater sediment microbial communities from Prairie Pothole Lake near Jamestown, North Dakota, USA - PPLs Lake P8 Core (1) Depth... | ecosystem: Environmental > Aquatic > Freshwater...
TATCCGAAGTTAGATAGCGCTAACAGGATTCATGTCTATCTGGGTGCCCATTGAGGCGAATACCCCCTCTTTCCAAAGATCGCACTAATAGGGCGATAGGGGTAGTGATGAGGGGGATATTGATAGATATGGTATTGTGCCACTGGGTCAGCACCATGACCTAAATCATTAGTCGTCTACGATAGCAGCCTTAAATGGAGGTTGGCGTTGTCCCCAGAATGTAAATAATGAGGAGGATATTTCTGTGTTAAAAAAATCAAAAATCGTGTTTGTGTCAATTGCTGCAGTTGGTTTTATGGCCAGCTCGGTGACGGCATTGGCTGACAGATTCAGTGATGCCGTTGTAAACAAAGAACCTTGCCCAGTAACTGCTTATCCAACGATGCCCGTCGGTACCGATCCTTCGATTGCTCTCGACCTGGAGTTTGGCGATGGTGCACAGGCCATTACCCAGTGTTTGAAGAATCGCAAGAAACTCAAGGTTGTCGTACGTGTCGACAATACCTTCATGACAGATCCTTATGGTGCGGCACGTCTCAATGCACCCTTATTCCTCACCAACATCGAAAAGATGATCACCCAGTATGAGACCACCCATGGGTTGAAAATTGGCAAGGATATTGATATCCGGGTTGTTTTCAGCGGCACGGGCGCGGTCCTGGCGGCAACCAGTCATGGTATTTTTGCACAGGCGGCTACGCGCTGGAACACGGCGAACCCGGCCAATCCTATAGCCACTGGCCCTGTGAATCCATATAGAGCGATCGTTGAAAGAGGCATGGCGGTAGGCATGAAGTTCTATCTGTGCCAGGAAGCTTCGCGTACGCTCGGCATTACGATGGCCAACAAGATCCCGGGAATTAACTTTGTTCCGGCAGCACACGCAGCCACTGCTGATTTCCAGATGGACGGCTACGCCATCATCATTCCGTAACGATTGTCGGGGCCAGAGTGATGAATCTCTGGCCCCATTTTTTCGTGGCTCGAAATTCCAAGTCCTTGTAATCAGACATCGGCGTCGATTGATTAAATTTCATCGGCACCTGTAACCAGTCTCCTCTTTCTGCCGGGCCTGATCGAAATACAGTCTGCGTATCAACTCCCTCTCGCTGCAGCAGTCATATCCGCATCAGCGTCCACGCTGCCTTCTGTTAACCTTACTGAATGAACTCAGTTATGCACTCAATCGCCCATGGCCGAACCCTGCGCGTTGTCGTAATTCTCGCCGCTGTCTTCGCCCTGAGCGCCACGTATACCGATGCCCCGGCGCGTCAGCAGAAACCTAAGCCCAGAGTCGAGGCCACCGACCTCGCCAAGCGTCTTCACGCGCAGATCAACAAGGAACGCAAAAGGCATGGTCTCGCCGCACTTGCCTGGAGCGACGCGCTGTCCCGAATCGCCGTGAAACACAGCCGCGACATGGCAAACAGAAACTACCTAAGCCACGACAGCCCCGAGGGAAATGACTTTTCCTTCCGCTATCGGCAAGGTGGATACGTTTGTGTAATCCGGATCGGCAAGATGGTATATACCGGTGCCGAGAATATAGCGCTCAGCCATCTGTACAATTCGATGACAACGGAGAACGGTATTGCCTACTTCAACTGGAACTCTGCTCAAGAGATCGCCCAGAAAACGGTCGATGGGTGGATGAACAGCCCGGGGCATCGGGAAAACATACTCTTGCCCTACTGGCAGCATGAAGGAATCGGGATTGAGATCGAGAGCAGCCCCGGCAACAAGATATACATCACACAGAACTTTTGCTGATTCGAAGACTGGGGTTCAGAAAGAACAGACCCGGATTTTCGCAACCTGGGCACAAAGAACCCCGCAGGCGCGGGGTTGGTCAACAAGGAATGTTGGAAGCACTTCAGGCCGGAACGGTCTCTTTTTCCTTTTCGGACGTGACCGGCTCACTCGTCTTTGGCGCCGGCTTCATGGACCTGGCCTTCTCGATCACTTCTTGCGTGCGCTTCATGGCCTCGTCTTCATCGGAAGACATTTTTTGAGAATACCAATACTTGTAACACATGATTAAGCCCTCCTTCTCCTTGGTTGTAACCCAGCCTCTCATGTTGCTCTGAGCGCATACCCTAGGACGAACCCTGATGTCGGGCTAATCAAAGTTTTTTATCAGAACGAACCAGCCACTTTGAACTTGGACGAAGATATCGTCCCTGTGCGGAGGGTAGGTACTCACTCGGCATAAGTCGTGCGCCTCCGTGGCACGGATCTGGCGACCGTCGTCGCGCAGAATGCGCGCGACGGTTTTTTTCCGCTACCTACAGGTGAGACTTGGCATTGCTGCACAACAACGACCGAGCGTATCATCATGTGGATTCCACTCCTCTCTGCGAGTTCCGAATGCAGAGAGTTCATCCGCCGACCCGCGCGGATTGGCGGACGCCGACCCAGGAGGTGCCCCATGGCCATCGCGCAATCCCTCGAAGCATTCCTCAAACAACACGCTGTCGACTACGAGCTCATCAACCACCCGCGTTCGGTTTCGTCCACGCATACCGCCGAGGCCGCACATGTTCCCGGCGATCAACTGGCAAAATCGGTTCTTCTGGAAGACGAGGCCGGCTACTTGATGGCGGTCATCCCGTCCACGCAACACGTCGATCTCGGCAAGCTGCATCACCGACTCCGGCGCCGGGTGGGTCTGGCGATCGAGCGCGAAGTCGTCGAACTTTTTCCCGACTGCGATCCCGGCGCGATTCCCGCCATCGGCCCTGCCTACCGTGTCGCGACCATCATCGACGATGCATTGCTCGATGAACCGGATGTGTACTTCGAAGCCGGCGATCACGAAGCGCTGGTGCACGTGAGCGGCCAGGCCTTCGGTGCCATGATGGCCGGCGTACCGCACGCTCGCTTCACGCACCACGTCTAGCCGGTTGGTTGCGGCGCCACGTCAGCGGCGACAGATTTCTCAAGGAGTCATCATCGCTGCCGAAAGCAGCCTAAGGAGGTTGTCATGGATATCAACATTGCAGACGTTCTATTCCATGTTCCCGCCGATCTTCCCGTGATCGATCGCGCCAACATCGAGCGTGACTTGCAGGGTTGCGACGGGGTGATCTCGGCACACTTCAGTCCCGGCCGCCCGCACTTGCTCGAAGTTGCGTACAACCCGCAAACCGTGACTTCGGGGACGTTGCGCGGACATCTGACTGAACGCGGCTTGACGGTGAGCATGGCTGGTCTGTAAACCGGCCCCGCTGCTATCTCGGCCGTTACAGGCGAAATATCTCGGTGCGGAAAAAGGAACGGCAGGACTAGCGCTTAGTCCCGCCGTTCCCTGCTGCAAAACCTGACCCCATCCGTGCGCAGATGGGCGATCCGGCTTGGACCTATTGCTCCTGCCGGATCAATGGGTCAATACCCATCGCGCCAGTTTCTTTGCCTCAGCATCACTGATTTTTACATTGCGCGCCTCGGCGGACGGCATGGCGTTGGGACCCCAGTGTTCCGCGCCGCCTTTTTTAATCTTATCCGCCATTTTCGCCTCGGCATTGGCGGTGCCCTTGTGCAGCTTCGCAATGGCCTGGAAAGACGGGCCTTTGACCTCCTTGTCGACGGCATGGCACTCGAAACACTTCTTGGACTTGGCAAGATCGGTGCCGGCAATGGCCGGAGTCGCTGCCAGCGTGACTGCCAGTACGGCGAACAGCATGGTCTTCATTTCCATTCTCCTTTCCTTCTGGTCGGTTTGAGGACAACGTTCGGCCACGCAACCCGGGGCGATAATTCACTCTCCACGCCATTGTCCGGGTGAACAGCTCGATAACAGGCGCGCGATAACCCAATCTGGCTGCTGTTTCTTTCCTGCACCTTTCTGTCTATTCGTCCAGCAGCGTTATCGTCGCCTCGGCCGTCTGCTTGTTGATATCAATCTGCACGACGCAGTATTCGTTCTGTTCATCGATGGGCGTAGGATCGTCCGCGCAACTGCACCCGGCGATAATGCCTGAATAGAAAATCCCGGCTTTGATATGTATCAAGTCTTCGTCATCCGAAGCCCGGATGATTGTTACTGTGCGTTGGCTGTCGGTCACATAGCTGCTGGTCGACAGGGCCTGCTGCAGGGGAAGGCGATCTGCGTCGAGTTGCTCGACTTCACCTTTGAGGGTGTCTTCAAAACCCGGTGTTCCCCAGGAGTTGATGGTTTTCGTGAGTCGGATCATGATGATATAGATTGGTTAAGAAACCATTCTTTATTCCGAACTAACCCATTTCCAAAGCACAGGTTTTAGCAACAATCGGAATCACGCGGCTCTGGAGGCTTCTTATTGTTTCTGTGCAACGACCCGGCCCTCGGCGTTCAGAAACACCCGGTAACGGTTTCCGTCCTGGCATGACGCGATGTGGTCGTTGTCGCCTAGCCGTTTGACACTGACGACCTGGCCGCAGGGCAAACCCAGGAGCGCGATCACGGATGTCATGTCCTTGAGGAGCGACACGTCCTCCGCGGCTCGCGACGCTCCGGTGAAAAACGCCGTCATCGCAATGATCAGGACCCAAGCCTGGGCACGTTTGTTCATAGTGTTTCTCCTTCCGTCAGATTAGAGAGTGGCAAACTTGGCCGGATCCGCCAGGATGCCCCAGATCGCTTCGCGCGACGCCACGACCATTCTGGCCAGCGACGGGTCGCCGTCCTGCAGGAGCGAGAGCACCTTGAGGAGCAGCATATCGTACGCTTGCCGAAGCTCGGCAAGGGAGATTTTGCTCCGCCCCTGATAATACGCCCGGAATTGATCCAGCAGGTCATCGACCTGGTTCTTGAGCGTGATCTTGGTGAACACGCCAATGGCCTTGGTCTCCTTGAGCCGGGTTTCCAACGTTGTCAGATCCAGCGGTGGTGCCCCCGGCTTTCCAGTGCCTGGCGCGGCGCTCTCCTTCTTCCGGGTCTGCTCCGCGGGAACGGGAGACACGGGAACCTTTGCCGGGGTCTTGGCGTCCGGTGAGACTGTTTTGGGGACGCTCTGGCCAGTGGGTCGGGTCGTGGACGGCTCGACCGCAACCGCCTCACCCCCGGGCGCGCCGGTCTGAGGTGGCTTGCGCTCCATCCAGACGCAACCCGTCGTCAGGAGAAGGAAGAACATGAGCCCAACGATGCGCGTTGCGGGCATCAACTGCTCTTCAGCATGACTCTCGACCGAACTGTCGCTCATACGTCATTCCATGTCATTCATGTTCGTCTTCCGGTTTCTAACAACTGAACTCAGACGCAGCGGCGCGTTAGCGTTGACGTCGGCTTGAACGAGTTGTTAGGCCTAATGTTGGCACCATTGCATTTCACATGGAATCCCGTCTTTATCACCATCCATCTCCGTGCCTGGGCAGTTTTTGAGATAGAACTTCGCTTCTTCACAGGACCTCATGTGTGAGCAGCGCGTTTTCCCTTCGCACGTAAACTGCTGAGGCGTGGAGGGCGAGGCAGCCACGCGATCGATACGCAGCGGGATCTGAGCAGTATCGTGCTGGCCTCGAGTGTTTGCATACCAAACTGCGATTCCGACTACACAAACCAGTATCACGATGTTGCGAAGAGTCATATTCTATTAGGCCCAACTATTATTCGACCGCCTTAATACCGAGCTGCAACTCTGCATTTAGGCCTGATAAAGAACTTGCTGTGAATAAAATCAGAACGTGAACCATTAATATCACGTCGCAATATCAGCAGGGCCGCGCCGCTATCTTATGCAGTGTACCCCACCTGCCAAGACAGCCTACCTATACAGTATGTGAAGGGCAATTGTTTGAAGCCCCACCAAGAGTCCCTAAGCAACCCCTGCTCCACCAAGGCCCGCATCTAAAGTGGCCTCACTCTGGCACCACCTTGTTACATTGCTCCAAGAACCGGCCCGCTGCTGCCTTGGGGACCCGGGTAAGCGCTTGCATGAGCGAAAAGGGAATGTGCCGGATGCGATACTGATCACGGATTTCCTTGAGCATGCCGAGCCACAGATGCGCGGTCATTTCTGCATCCGCCAGTGCCCGGTGGAACGTGCCGCTTGTAGGAAGCTGATTGAACGTGACCAGGGTGCCCAACTTGTGGTTGGGTGCGTCCGGGTACACACGGCGGGCTGCCAGCATGGAACAGGCGAACGCACCCACGTAGCGCCGCCGGATACGCTGACACTCGGCATCGAGAAAGCGCTGATCGAAAGAAGCGTTGTGCGCCACCAAATCATGGTCTTCGATGAAATCGGCAAGCCTGGCCATCACCGTTTTGCAGGGTGGCGCCGCGCGCAACATGCTGTTGGTGATGCCGGTGTAGTCCTCGATAAATCCGCTGACGCGCATGCCGGGATTCATCAGGGATTGAAATCGATCAGTGATCCTGCCCGATTCCACCCGCACCGCGCCGACTTCGATGGCGCGATCGCCCATGTCCGGCGACAGACCGCTGGTCTCGAAGTCGAGAACTATGATCGTGTCGGCAGGTCCGCTATGGTGTTGCTTCATCGTGCTTCCGTAAAGAATGTCAGGGAAGGCGGGCTAGCCGCGCGACTGGAGTGATGTGGTCATTTCATTGCCCTCTTTTCCTGGTTGAGGGTGTCTGACACATATATCTTTGGGATACGAAGCTTACACGTAACATCACGCACTTACCGCACCTTGTTGAGCCAAAAAATAATATGTACACACTGGCCGTTGTTTTAGCTTCAGTCGTGTCGGCCCGCTTGCTCAAGGAGTAGACATATAAGTATTTGTTGATTGTACAAGGGCGAAATGCCCTGTACGGTTTTAGAATAATTAAAGAATTAAGATTTTCACCTGGGGGGGTGCTCCTTGCCTGAGTTAGGACAGATCAGCTTGTGCTGAGTGAACCACTTAGGCAGCCGCACGAATTCATTTTGTATGCGCAGCCCAGGCCAGACACGGCCGTGGCGCTGACTATTGCCGAACCACCACCCCCTGCCCAATCTGACGGGATGGACGCAGCCGATCCAGCGGCCCGTCTGGAACACTGTATCAGCTTGCAGGAAAAGGCAATTTCCCTGTTGGAGGGTGAACGGCGTGTCTTCCACGAAAGTGGCCGCCCCGCGCATCTGGAGCACACCAGCACGGAGCTTCTTGCCATGCTCAAGGATGTGGTCAGGCACGAGCGCAATATCGTTCAGGATTACCGTGCGCTGCGGGCGGAAGCGCGATCGCTGCGTACCGAGCTGGACGAGCTGGTTGTTACACTGCGGCACACGGAGGCTCTGAGCCTCACTGACGAACTCACCGGCCTGCCCAACCGGCGCGCCTTTGTTCAGCGTCTGGACCAGGAGCTCAGCCGCAGTCAGCGTACCGGCCAGCCCCTGGCCATGGTGCTACTTGACATCGACAACTTCAAAGCTATCAACGACCGCTACGGCCACTATGTCGGCGACATGATATTGCGCTGTTACGCCCAGAGTATGGTCCTGGAGCTCCGGCAACACGATCTGTTGGCCCGCTACGGCGGCGAGGAATTCGTGCTGTTGTTACCCGAGACTTTGTTAGGCGACGCGCGTAATGCGATGGAGAAGTTAGGTCGTCGCATCCGGCATGAACCTCTGGAGGTCGGTGGTACTCGCGTTGACCTGCCAACCTTTTCCGCCGGCATCGCCTGTTTGCAGTCGGGTGAAACTGCAACGACCCTGCTCAACCGGGCCGATCAGTCCCTTTATCTGGCGAAGCGCCTGGGCCGGAACCGGATCGAAACCGACGAACAACTCCCGCCATCACCGGCTCCGTAGCTGCGCAGTCATAGCAATACCCATGGGCAACGCCCGTTACGCTTGCCGCGCCGCAGCGGCGTAACGACGAATAATCTCCCCGGCCGATTCAATGGCGTGAATGCCGGCCACGCTCTTGCCCGCCTGCCAGTAGTCCTTGTCGCCGGTCGTATCCAGCGAGGCCTTCTTCAACTGCCACAGGGAACGCAGCGTGTAGAGTGTACGCATCAAGTGCTTGGTCTTGCGCCCGCGCAGCAGCCAACGCGCCAGGAATCCGGCCTTGAGGCCGAGGCGCTGCACCGTGGGCGTGGCAATCACCGACACCGGTACGCCGGTAATGCGCTCGCTCAGGACGATATCCTGTTCCTGCGCCGCTACAATGGCGCGCTTGTAGGCATCACTCGCGCCGCACTCGCGGGTGGCGATGAAGCGCGTGCCCATTTGCACACCGGCATAGCCCATGCGCAGCGCGGCCACAAACTCCGGCTCGCTGCCGATACCGCCGGCGCAAATCAACGGCAGCTTGTAGCCGGCGAGTGTTGTGTAGAGCTCTTGCGCGCTCAGGGTTCCGGCGTGCCCACCGGCGCGGTTGTTGACCGCAATCAATCCATCCACGCCGCCGTCGATGCCCTTCTCGGCCCACTTGCGCTCCGTCACGTCGTGGTACACCAGACCGCCGGCCGCGTGCACGCGTTTGACCACCCAGTTGGGTTTGCCGAGCGAGGTAATGATGAAGCGCACGCCTTCCTCCAATGCAATCTCCAGCCAGCGTGTCATTTTCTCTTGATAAGACTTCGAGGATTTTTCGATGAGTACGTTCATGCCGATTGGTTTGGACGTAAGGCCGCGAATGCGCCGCACGCCGGCGCGGAAATCATGCCGGTATACATAGGTGAGGGAAATCGGCTGAATAATTCCGATGCCACCGGCCGCGGACACCGCGGCCACCAGTTCCGGATTGGTGCAGGGATACATCGCGCCGCAAATAATCGGCACCTCGATACCCACTTGGTGGGTAAAGGCCGTTTCCAGCAACCCGTTCCCGGCCGGACTCATACCGGCCCCAGCCGCCAGCAGGCCGTGGTACGCGCCACGACATCGCCGTCGCGATCATGGATGTCAGCCTGCACCACATAGTCCATGTCTTCGCCCTGCACCTGCGGCACCTCACAGTGCGTCTCCGCCACCAGCAGGCCGCGCGCCTTCTTGAAGTATTCGGTGGAGATTTTCACCGCAATGCCGCGCGTACTGGATGGCAGGCCGGTGAGCATGGCCAGCCCGCTGGCCACCTCACCGAGATTGGCCAGGGCAATGGCATGGATGGAGTTGAGGTGGTTGCGTACGCGCCGCCGGTCACGCAACTCCACACGCGCGTAGCCGGGCCGCAGTTCACGGATGCGGGGCGAGATACTGCCGGTGTAGGGGACCATCCTGCTGAGGATATGGCTGAACAGCCAACGACCACCGGGCCAGGGCGCCAGCCGTTGCCAGAGCCGCAACAGCATCGCGCCCGGCGAGGCGTGAGTGGCGGCCATCAGCGTTGGCTTACCGGCAGGTCCATGCCGAAACTATATAGGAGTCGTGGCCGGATGGGGAAAAACGGGTCAAATCGGCCGTGACCAGCCCCGTACGGATACTCAGGTTTCTGCCCAAAGGGCGTGTAAAAAGCGTCCATCCGGGGCTCCGGACGCCCATTTCCTTACTATCATTTACCTTGGGAGTGCTTCATCAACCTGCAGTAACACCCAGCCAGCGGTCCGGCTGCCGGATATTTATCGAAAAAATGGAGGGCATATGCGTTCGTGGTTAAGACAAAATCAGTTCCTGCTGTGGCTGCTCGTCGCCGCGCCTTGCGTGTCGCACGCCGATGGTGAAATCACTCTGGGGGTACTCCCCTACGTCACCGCCGGCAAATTGGTGGAATATCATACCCCGCTCAAGAACTACATCGCCGAGAGCCTCGGCCGCCCGGTAGTGCTGATCACCGCTCCCGACCTTCTCGGCTTTGTCGAGCGCACCGAAAAGAGTGAGTACGACCTGATTCTGACTGCCCCGCACTTCGGGCGCCTGGCCGAACGCCGCGATGGCTACCAGGTTGTGGCACGAACCATGAATGAGATTCAGGCGGCATTCCTGGTGCGCAAGGATTCGGACGTCCAGCGACTCGAGGACCTCAAGGGTAAACGCATTATGGTGGCACAGCCGATATCGATGATGTATCAACTGAGCGTTGGCACGCTGGAGAAAAAGGGTCTTGTGCCCGGCAAGAACATCACCATCGTCGAGGCCCGGACCAACAACAATGCCATGACCGCTCCACTGCGCAACGAAGCCGAAGCCGGCATCACCGGTATCCTGCTGTGGGGGTTAGCCACTGCCGAACAAAAGGAACAGCTGCGTCTCATCGGCACCTCACCCAGCATGCCGGGTTTCGTGCTGATGGCGCACAAACGTGTGCCGAAGCGGGATGTGGACAAGCTGCGCAAGGCGCTGTTGTCGTTCCGCACGACGCCACAGGGCGAAGCCTACTTTGCCGCGAGCGGATTGAAGGATTTTGTCCTGATGGATAGCGCTACCATGAGCAGCATCGATCCTTACACCAAGGTGCTCACCCAGAAGCACTGATGCATGGCTGTCAACCGCGTCAAGCTGCGCCATTCGCTCCGGACGAAAATCGTCCTGGTGAGCATCCTCGTGGAGGTCACGATGCTCGCCCTGCTGCTCGCCAACAGCCTGCGGCTGCTGGACCGGAACCTGGAGGAGAATGCGCAGGCGCGGCTTGAAGCCGCCACGCCATTGCTCAATGCGGCGCTCAGCGCACGCCTGCTGGAGCGCGATCACGCATCGATCATGGAGATTCTGAAGAGCCTGGTGCACAGCCGCCACGGCGACTTCCGCTATATCGTGGTGTACGACCAGCGCGGCATGGTCTACGCCTCCGCCGGACAGGTGGACATCCGCAAAATGCCGGACATCGACCAGAATGTCGATGCCAACCTGCACGATCTCGTCTACGACACCAGCAACCCACTGGCGATTGGCAGCGAACGCATCGGCGAGGTGCGCTACGGACTGTCGCTCGCCCAGTTCGTGGCGTCACGCCAGAGCATCTTAAGTCAGGGTCTGGCGATCGCCTCCGCGGAGGTCGTCCTCAGTTTCCTGCTGCTCGGCATCGCCGGCTTGCTCCTCACGCGCCATATCCGCTACCTGGTCACCGCCACGCAGCGTGTCGCGGACGGCGATTATTCCAATCGCATCCCGGTCGCGGGCCACGACGAAATCGCTCTGCTGGCCACCAACTTCAACACCATGAGCGATTCCATCCACGAGCGCATCGAGGCCCTGCACCGCAGCGAAACGCGTCTCACGACTGCGCAGCGCACGGCACACCTCGGTAACTGGGAATGGGATCTCGCCAAGGGACGTGGCCACTGGTCTGCCGAAGTTTACCACCTGCTTGGGTACGAACCGGACGAGTTCGAACCCGACTATGGGAAGTATTTTGAGCGCGTGCACCCCGATGATTACAACGCCATTGACGCAGCCTTCAAGGCTGCGAGCACTGCCGGCACGCCCTACAGCGTCGACCATCGCGTTGTGCTGAAGGATGGCACCATTCGCTATCTGCACGTGCAGGGACTCGTAGAGTGTGATGCCAGTGGCAAGCCATCGTTGATGATCGGCACCGTGCAGGATATTACCGACCGCAAGCAGGCCGAAGAGCGTATCCGCACGCTTGCCGACATGTTGGTGGGCCATCAGCGGACCCTCGAGATAAAGGTCGCGCAGCGCACACTCGAGCTCAAGGCTGCCACCGATCATGCCCATACGTTGGCGCGCCAGGCAGATGAGGCAAGCCGGGCGAAGTCGCAGTTTCTCGCCAACATGAGCCACGAGATCCGCACGCCCATGAACGGTGTGATCGGCATGTCCGAGATGCTGCTGACAACCGGGCTCGACGCCCGGCAGCGCCACTTCGTGGAAACGGTGCACCACTCGGCCGAATCCTTGCTCGCCATCATCAATGACGTCCTGGACTTCTCCAAGATCGAAGCCGGCAAGCTGGAGATCGAGCGTATCGACTTCAATCTGCGCCATGAGATCGAGGAACTGTGCGAACTGCTGGCGGCGCGCGCCCAGCACAAGGGGCTGGAGCTGATTTGTCAGATCACGGATGACGTGCGACCCGCGCTGCGCGGCGACCCCGGCCGGCTACGCCAGGTGCTGGTCAACCTGCTGAGCAACGCCATCAAGTTTACCGAAGTCGGCGAGGTGGCTCTGCGCATCAGTTTGCAGGAACAGGATGAAGAGAACGTCATGCTGCGCTTCGAAGTCAAGGACAGCGGCATCGGTATTCCGCCCGAGGCCCAGGCGCGCATCTTTGAGGAATTCGTTCAGGCGGACGGCTCCACCACGCGCAAATACGGCGGCACCGGTCTGGGGCTGGCAATCTCGAAGCAGCTGGTGAAGATCATGGGTGGCGCGATCGGTATCGAGAGCGAACCAGGCCAAGGCTCGATGTTCTGGTTCACGGCACGCCTCGGCCGGGCACTGACCGGCGACGAGCCGGTGCTGCCACTGGACGGCTTGCGCGGTAAACGCGCGCTAATCGTGGACGACAATGCCACCAATCGCGAGATTCTCGAACACCAGCTTGCCGCTTGGGCCATGCACCGCACCAGCGCGGCGGGCGGTGCCGAGGCACTCACTCTGCTGCGCGAAGCGGCCGCGCGTGGTGCGCCCTATGACATCGCCCTGCTGGACATGATGATGCCCGGCATGGACGGCGCCGAACTGGCCAGAACAATCCGGCAGGACGCGGCGCTGGCCGCCACGCATCTACTCATGTTGACCTCTGCGGGAAGTTCCGCCGATGGTTCCGATGCTTGCATACCGGAGGTCGAACGCTGCCTGTCCAAGCCGGTGCGCCAGTCGGAACTGTACGACGCACTCGCTCTGCTGGTCGGCAGGACCGCCATGCCCGCCGTGCCGGCGCCAGCTGCCAAGGCAGAGTACCAGCCACTGCATGCACACGTATTGCTGGCCGAAGACAACCGCGTGAATCAGCTGGTGGCAATCGCCATGTTGGAGAAGCTAGGCTGTCGCGTGCAAGTTGTGGGCGACGGCTACGCCGTGCTCGAGGCGCTGGCAGGCCGCTCGTACGATCTGATTCTGATGGACTGTCAGATGCCGAACCTGGACGGCT
>Ga0209706_10001574_pt1 | contig 12924 bp, 8 predicted proteins | sample PPLLaktember2015_6_FD_187263 | JGI IMG/M metagenome (GOLD analysis project Ga0209706, IMG submission 187263) | Freshwater sediment microbial communities from Prairie Pothole Lake near Jamestown, North Dakota, USA - PPLs Lake P8 Core (1) Depth... | ecosystem: Environmental > Aquatic > Freshwater...
ATTTCAAGAACATCGGCTCCGGGGTCTTCTTCATCCTCTTCGGCACGTTCTTCCTCCTCCTCCGGCTGCGCATCTTCGACCAGGCCGTCTGGCGCTACCTCTGGCCCGTGGCCATCATCGCGGTGGGCCTGTGGATCCTCTTCCGCCCGGCCTTCCATCCGGATAAAAAAAAAATCCCTGAGCTGACCGGCGACGACCTGTCCATCAACCAGGTCTTTTCCGGCACGGCCCGCAAGGTCGAATCCCAGAGCTTCCGGGGCGGCAAGGCCGAGGTCGTCTTCGGCTCCGCCGAGATCGACCTCAGGGGCGCGAAGCTCGCCGGCGGCCAGGCGACCCTCGTCCTGTCCGCCGTCTTAGGCAGCATCGACGTTTACGTCCCCCGCGAATGGCAGGTCGTCCTCGAAGGAACGCCCGTTCTCGGCTCGATCGAGAGCCGCAAGGCCGCGACCCCCGACACGCAGAAAACAGGGACGCTTTATATCAAGGGATCGGCCGTTCTCGGCTCGATCGAGGTCAAGGAGTAGCGCAGCCATGAGGAAAGGGCTTTTCTGGTTCCTGGCCGTCGTCATCACCCTCGGGTCGGCCGTCTATCAAAGGATGACCGGGCCGACCTACCCGCTCCGCGTCCAAGCCGGCTTCGGGGGGACGGCGGAGAGCTTCAAGCTGCCGCGAAGCGCCGAGACCGTCGGCGACGCCGAGCTGGCCGTCCCGGCGCCCGCCCCCGCCGAGGGCTGGCTCGAATGGAAGCGGTTCAAGACCGCGGACGACTGGGCCACCGTCCCGCTCGCAAGGGACGGCGACCGTCTCGTCGGGCTCCTGCCCCGGCAGCCACCAGCCGGAAAGCTCGTCTACCGGCTCCACCTGCGTCCGGCGCCGGACTCGCCGGAGGCCGTCCTCGAAAAGCCGGTCATCATCCGGTTCAAGGACCCCGTCCCGGCCTGGGTCATCATCCCCCATGTCCTCATCATGTTCGCCGGGATGCTCCTTTCGACGGCGGCCGGCCTGGCCGCCCTCGACAAGAAAAGGGATCCGCGACGGCTCGTCCTCTGGACGGTCGCCCTGCTTTTCGCTGGCGGCTTTATCCTCGGCCCCCTCGTCCAGAAATTCGCTTTCGGCGTGGCTTGGACCGGCTTTCCCTTCGGCTCCGATCTCACCGACAACAAGACGCTCATCGCCTTCCTGTTCTGGGTCGTCGCCCTCGTCGCCGGCCGGAAGGGCAAGGCCGCGAGGCCCTTCGTCATCGCGGCCTCGCTCGTCACGCTGCTCGTCTTCCTCATCCCCCATAGCTTGCGCGGCTCCGAGCTCGATTATTCCCGGCTGGAATAGGGAAGGCGGCGCGGCGACCGGTCCGAAGCCCTCGCGCGACGGGGGCGGTTTTGATATTCGATAATCCCCATATATAATGTAGGGAAGGTCCCGGCCGGGCCGCGACCCGGTTCGGCCCGTCCAAGGAGTGCGTGATGAAAAGATCCGTTTCCGTTATTCTTTGCCTTCTCATCGTCGCGATTGCCGGCGCTTGGGCGGGCGACAAGGTTCCCGACGATGTCGTCTCCCTCTTCCAGAAGAGGTGCGCCGTGTGCCACAAGGGGAAGATGCCGCCACGGGGGCTGAGCTGGGAGCCGGCCCGCATCGCCGAGGCGATCAATAAGCCGAGCGCCGAGATGCCGGAGCTGAAGATCATCGACACGGCCTCTCCCGAAGACAGCTATATCCTCAAGAAGGTCCGCAGGGACGGCCACAAGGGGAAGCCGATGCCTCCCCTCAAGGCCCTCGACGCCGATGAGCTCAAGCTCCTCGAAACGTGGGTCCTGGGGCTGAAGGAGTTCCCGGTCCCCGCTTCGGTCAACGGCGCGCCGGGCGAGGCGGCCGACCAGCCGGAGCCGGCGGCGCCGGCACAGGCGGGGGCGAATTCACCTTTCGATACGCCGGCTTTTTTCGGCACCCATCTGATCAACCTGCCGACGACCACGACACCGTCCAGGGGCGACGTCCTGTTCCGGGTCTCCCATCGCTTCTCAGACCCGGTCGACAGCGGCTTCGACAACCTGCTCGGGCTCGACGGCTATGCCAATATCCTCCTCAGCCTGGGCTATGGGATCACGGACAACCTGACGGTCACGCTCGGCCGGGCCCGCACCTACAAGGAGTATGAGCTCTCCGCGGACTGGCTGGTGGCGGAGCAGGGTAGGACAGGGGGCCTCCCCTTTTCCGCGACGCTCCACGGCGGGGCCAGCCTGGTCACGGAAGGCAGTCCCGACGAGGGCAAACTTTACGCTGCGATCAGCCTGTCCCGCCAGTTCAGCCGGAGGCTCTCGGTCCTGGTCGTCCCGGCGTTCGTGACCAACGCGAGCCACTTCGCGGTCGACCCCGAGAGCACGTTCTCACTCGGCATCGGGGCGCGCTATATGATCCTCAACGATTTCTCGATCATCGCCGAATGGGTCCCGGCCCTCTCGGGCTACAAGGAGATCGAAAGCGGCTGGGGCCTCGGCATCGAGATGAAGATCGGGGGCCACGTCTTCCAGGTCTTCGTCAACAACGCCCTCGGGCTGACGCCGGCCCAGTATCTGCCGGGCGGCGATCTCCGCCTCGGCGATCTCGATCTCCGTATCGGCTTCAATATCTTCCGGACGTTCTGACTTCGTCCGCGAGGCCGTCCGGGGCCCTTCCCTACTCGAGGCGGAAGCGGACCGTCACATTGAAGACGGCCGGCCTGGCCTTGCCCTCGACGACGAGCGGCTCATAGACCCATTGCTTGACGGCGTCGATGGCCGCCTGGTCGAGCAGCGGGATGGAGCGCAGCACCATCGTGTCCTGGACCCTGCCGTATTCGTCGGTCCTGACGCCGAGGATGACGACGCCTTGGACGCCGGCGGACCGGGCCGCTTCGGGGTAAACGGGCATGACTTCCTTGACCTGTTTGGGGGGCTTGATGTCGCCTTCCGCCGCCACGGCCCCCTCGGCGAATTTCTTGAGCGCTTTCGCCCTATCCGCTTCCTTCTCCTTCAGCGCGAAGCGGACGGTAACCGTGAAGATCGCCTGGCGCGGCTTGCCATCGATGACCAGGGGTTCGTACTTCCACAGCTTGACGGCGTCGAGGGCCGCTTTATCAAGAGCGGGGACGGATCGGAGGATGCGGGCATCGACGACGTTCCCCTGCTCGTCGGCCTTGGCTTCGAGGATGACGATGCCCTCGACGCCCGCCTTGCGGGCCTCCTCCGGATAGACAGGGTCGACCCGTTTGACGGGCTTCGGCGGCTTGATCTCGCCGACGGCCCGGACGGCGTCTCCCTCGAACTGCTTGAGATCCTGGGCACCCGCCACTCCACCCGTCACACCGCCCACCACGCCTCCTTCGACGCCACCCTCGACTCCCCCGGCGACTCCTCCGCCGACGCCTGTCGCCACCCCGCCCTTGACGCCTCCCTTGACGCCTCCGACGACACCGACAACCGGCTTTTTATCCTTATCGAGAGCGAATCGAGCGGTCACGGTAAAGACCATCGGCCGCGGCTTCCCGTCGATGATCATCGGCTCGTAGACCCACTGCTTGACGGCATCGATCGCGGCCTGGTCGAGGAGCGGGATGCCTCGGAGGACCTTGACGGTGGCAACCCGGCCATAGGTGTCGGTCGTCGCTTCCATGATGACGACGCCTTCGACGCCGGCCTCGCTTGCGGCTCGCGGGTAGACCGGCTCGACGTCCTTGATGAGCTTTGGCGGCATGACCTTCTCCCCGGGCTTAGGCCTGTCGCCGGGATATAGGGGAACACCGCCTGACCATGCGCCGCCGAGAACCCCGCTCCATCCGGCGATCCTCAACGAGATGAAATAGGGCTTCAGCGCGGTATCTTCGAATCCGAAGACGGCCGCGCCTTTGTCGGGCAGCGAGAACTCCGTGTCGAGCAGACTCGTCTTGCTTCCCTGGGCCTGCTCAAAGACCTCTATCCGGAACTGGTTCTTTTCTATCAGGCGCCCCGGTGCGACCATGACCAAGTACTCCCGGCCGTTGATCCGGAACATATGGGAGGCCTTTTCGGCCTTCCCTTTCTCCCAGACGAGGCTGTCCTCGACGAGCAGACTGACGTCTTTGAGGTTATAGAGCTTCTTGATCTGCTGTTCGGCTTGGATGTCTTCCGCGAGGTCAACGTTGACGAAATCGAGATATTTCAGGAAGGACGAGGTCACGGGCTTGGCCGGCTGAGCGGGCTTATCCCGGCTCCCTTCGAGGATCCTCATTTTGAGCTCGAATCCTGTGGCGGATCCCTTTAAAGCCTGGATGGCCGCGTCCTTGCCGCGGGCTGCCAATGGAGCGAAGGCCCAGACTCCAATGACGACAATCGCCGAAAACGTTAGCAGTTTTTTCATATCACCCCTCCTTTTGGGGAGTCCTCGAGGCCCAGATGAAGACGGTGTCCGTCCCCTGAGGCTGATAGACGAACGTCTGCGCGGGCGCGCCTCCCACGTTGACATAGTCGATCTGAAACCGCTCAGCCGGCGCGACGGCGCGTGGGTCGAAGCCCGGCCGCCCGATCTCGCGGAGGAGCCAGAACCCGGTCACGGCGACAACGGCCGCCATGGCCGCGGCTGCAGCCCATCGCCAGACCAGCGCCCCGCGCCCCGGTGCAGGCTCGGGAACGGCCGCGACGCGGCCGGCCTCCCCCGAGATCCGCCGCCAAAGAGCCTCGGCGCCGTCCACCTGATCGGGACCGACCAGGAGGCTCTTGGCCTCCTCGCGGCTCAGGAGCCGGGCCTGGCAGCGCGGACACCGCTCCATGTGGGCCCGGATGAGCCAGTCCCGGAACGGCCGCAGCGGCAGGACGGCGTAGGCGAGCTCAACCGTTTTGCAGAAGTCCATGGTCATTCTCCAAGAGCGCCTTGATCTTGCGCCGGGCGTTGAAAAGATAGACCCGGGCCGTCGACGCCGAGCAGGCCAGGACGTCTGAGATGTCCTTGGCCGTATATCCCTCGTAGGCCCACAGGCAGAGGGCCGTCCTCTCGCGCGCCGTGAGGGCCTCGAGCAGCTTCGAAGGCAGGGGCTCCGGGTCGGCGGGATGGGGATTCCCGCCCTGTCCGGCGACCGCCGGCTCGAACCGGGCCTTGACCGAGAATTCCGTGAAGCGCCTCTTCTTCCTGAGCATGTCGAGCGATCTCCTGTAGGCGATGGTCAGGAGCCAAGTCTTGAAGCTCCTCTCGCGGTCGTAGCGGTCGAGGCGGCGGAAGACCTGGAGGAAGGTCTCCTGGCAGATGTCCTCGGCATCCTGCCTGTTGCCAAGGACGTTGAGGGCCACGGAAAGGACCAGGTTTCCGTACGACTCGACCATCGCCCGGTTGGACGCGGAGCTCCCCTGCAGACAGCCTTCGATGATCGCTTGTTCGTCCACGAGAAGCTTCGTCCCTTCTTCCATCTGAGAATACGCCCGCCCTATCAGGGGTGTTTATGGGGCATCCGCCCCTGCCCTATTCCTACACCTTTCTCACTGACGTGTCACCCATCCCGAATATTGGTAGAGGTTCTTAATGGGGACACGTACCTTCGGTACATGTCCCCTGGTGTCCTGGCGCCGAGTCCGGCGCACGGACGGGCGTCTTCAAACTTTCACAGGAGGGCGAGGCTGCCCTCCGAGCCGCCTTTGACAATACGGGGCGTCTTTGTTAAAACTGGGCGCAAATGAAAGCCCCAGTTCCGTCCCGGCCTCGCAAGGCCGGCAAAGCCACCGAGGCGCGCAAGGCCCCTTCCGCCCGCCGGGACCGCGCGGACCGCTACAAGGCCCTCGTCGAGCTGATCCCCGTCGGCGTCTACCGGACGACGGCCGGAGGGCGCATCGTCGAGGCCAACACCGCCCTCGCCAGGATGCTCGGGTTCAAGAAACCCCGGGACCTCTTTTCCCACAATGTCAAAGATTTCTACGTCTGCCCCGAGGACAGGGCCGGGCACCTGGCCAAGCTGTCCTCGAAATCGACGGCCTTCCAGGAGTTCGAGCTCCGCCGGGCGGACGGACGGAGGTTCTGGGCCCGCGACTTCTGCCGCGGCACCAAGGGGCCGGGCCGGTCGATCGTCCATCTCGACGGCATCCTCGTCGATGTCACCGAGGTTAAAACCATGGAGCGCCGCTACCAGCTGGCCCTGCACAGAGTCCAGCAGGCCAACGAGAGGCTCGAGAGCCAGTCCTTGTCCGACCACCTGACCGGGCTCAACAATCGACGTGGCTTTTTCTCCTTCGGCCTGCAGCAGATGAAGATCGCCAAGCGCCTCAAAGAGGACAACTACCTCCTTTTCCTCGATATCGACAACCTCAAAGAGGTCAACGACACCTATGGCCATGCCGTCGGGGACCTGCTCCTGCAGGGGGTCGCCGCGACCCTCAAGAAGACCCTCCGGGAATCCGATATCATGGGCCGTATCGGAGGGGACGAATTCGCCGTCCTGGCCATGCGCTCCAAGGGCCTGGGCGAGCGCAGCCTTCTGGCCAGGATCGAAGAGAGCGTCCAGGCCTTCCGCATCAGGAAATATCCCCGCCTCCGGCTGTCCCTCAGCATGGGCCTCGTCCGCGTCGACCCCCAGAAATACCAGCAGCTCGACGATTTCCTGGCCCACGCCGACTTCTTGATGTATCAGGAAAAAAGAAGAAAGGAACGACAAGGTACAAGCCTATGACAAGATTCCGTGCCCTCTCCGCCTGCCTCCTCCTCATGGCCGTCCTCGTCGCGGGGGCGTTCGCCTCCGCCCAGGACAAGCCCGCGGCCGCGCCTTCCGCCGCCGCGCCGGCCGCGCCGGCCGGGCCGCGCCCCCTGGCCCTTCAGGACATCCTGGCCTGGAAGTCGGTCGGCTCGGCCGAGCTCTCCCCCGACGGGAGCTGGTTCATGTACAAGCTGAGCCCCCTCGAGGGCGAAAGCGAGATCGTTCTGCGACAGGTCGCAGGCACGAAGGAGCATCGCTTCCCGATCGGCGAGGCGCCGCGCTTCGGAGCCGGGGCCCGCACGGGCTTCTCAGCCGACTCGAAATGGGCCGCCTTCCTATCCTATCCCGGCTCCAAGGAGATGAAATCCCTGCGGAAGGACAAGAAAAGGGTCACGACCACGGCCGTCCTCGTCGACCTGGCCAAGGGCGACAAGACCGAGTTCGAAAAGGTCCGCAGCCTGGCCTTCTCGGGCGACAACCCGGGCTTCGTCGCCCTCCACCGCTATGCCCCCGAAAGCCAGGAGAAGGAGAAGGACAAATGGACCGGCTCCGACCTCCTCCTCCGCGAGCTGGCCTCGGCCAAGGAGGTCAACATCGGCAACGTCGCGGAGTTCGCTTTCGACAAGGGCGGCACGCGCCTGGCCCTTCTCATCGACGCCCAGGGCCTGGCCGGCAACGGCGTCCAGCTCCGGGACATGGCCACGGGCGCAGTGTCGTCGCTCGACAACGACAAGGCGTCCTACAAGTCCCTCGCCTGGACGGACAAGGGCGAGGCCCTGGCCGTCCTCAAGGGCAAGGAGGACAAGGCCTACGAGGACAAGCTCTGGAGCGTCGTCGCCTTCGCCGGCTTCAAGGACGCCAAGGGACCGCGGAAGGTCATCTACGATCCCGCCGGCGACAAGTCGTTCCCGGAGGGCATGACCGTGAGCCCCGACAGGGCCCCTGATTGGACCGAAAGCTTCGACGCCGTCCTCTTCGGCATCCGCGAGGCCAGGAAGAAAAAGGACGCCGACAAGCCGGAAAACGGCGAGGCCAAGGCCGCGACCGACGCGGCCCCCGCGGCCCCCAAGAAGGACGAGGACATCGCCGACGAGGACGTCCCGGATCTCGTCATCTGGCACGGCCAGGACCGCAGGCTCCAGTCGCAGCAGCAGGTTCAGGAGCAGCGGGACAAGACCTTCAGCTACCTCGCCGAATACCGGATCGCCGAAAATGCGTTCATCCGCCTGGCCGGCGACGATCTCCGCTATATCAGCGTGGCCCCCAAGCAGAGGTTCGCCGTGGGTCAGGACAACCGGGACTATGAGCTCGACGCGAACCTCATCGGTCTCGGCTATCAGGACGTCTCGATCATCGATATGAAGACCGGCAAGCGGACACCGGCCCTCAAAAGGAACCAATACTTTTTCGGGACCCTCTACGACGGGTCCCACTTCCTCTATTACGACGACGGCCACTTCTACACCTACAATATGGCCACGGGCAAGTCCGTCGCCATTACCAAGGACGTCCCCGCCTCTTTCGTCAACGAGGACGACGACCACAACGTCGTCAAGCCGCCGGACTATTCGGTCGGCTCGACGAAGGACGGGCTGAACGTCCTCCTCTCGGACGGGTGGGACGTCTGGAGCGTCCCCGTCAGCGGCGTGGGCAAGGCCGTCAACCTGACCGTGAACGGGGCCAAGGACAAGCTCCGCTACCGCCGCCTGCGGCTCGATCCCGAGGAGAAGGCGATCGATCTCGGCCAGCCCCAGTACTTCAGCGTCTACGGCGAATGGACCAAGAAGGCCGGGATCGCCCGCGTCGAAAAAGGCAAGCCGGCCCCGGCGATTCTCCTCTGGGACGACGCGGGGTTCGGGAACCTGGCCAAGGCAAAGAAGGCGGAGGTCTACGCGTACGCGCGGGACACTTATAAGGACTATCCCGATTTCTATGCCGCCGACGCGATGCTCCGGAACGGCCAGCGCCTGACCGAGGCGAATCCGCAGCAGAAGGATTTTCTGTGGTCGAGCGGATCGATGCTCCTCGACTACACCAGCGCCAAGGGCGACAAGCTCCAGGGCGCCCTGTTCCTCCCGGCCAACTACGAAAAGGGCAAGAGATATCCGACGATCGTCTATTACTACGAGAAGATGTCGCAGCAGCTCAACCGGTATGCCCAGCCGTCGGCTAACGGCTTCAACAAGTCCGTTTACACGAGCAACGGCTACGCCGTGCTGTTCCCCGACATCACCTACAAGATCAACGACCCGGGCATGTCGGCGGTCTGGTGCGTCCTGCCGGCGATCGACGCGGCCGTGGCCGCCGGCGTCGTCGACCGCTCCAAGGTCGGCCTCCAGGGCCACTCCTGGGGCGGCTACCAGACGGCCTTCCTCGTCACCCAGGCCGAATTCGCCGCGGCCGTGGCCGGGGCGCCGCTGACCAACATGATCAGCATGTACAGCTCCATCTATTTCAACTCCGGCTCGGCCAACCAGCCCATCTTTGAATCGAGCCAGGGCCGGTTCAAGGGCGGCTACTGGGACAACCTCGAAGCGTACCAGCGGAACTCGCCCGTCTATTACGCCCCGCAGGTCAAGACGCCGCTCATCATCCTCCACAACGACAAGGACGGCGCCGTCGATTGGAACCAGGGCATCGAATACTACAACACGCTGCGCCGGCTGAAGAAGCCCGTCATCATGCTCCAGTACGTCGGAGAGAACCACGGGCTCCAGAAGCAGGCCAACCAGAAGGACTACACGGTGCGGATGAAGGAGTTCTTCGACCATTACCTCATGGGCAAGCCGGCCCCGGCCTGGTACACGGAGGGGGTCCCCTACCTCAAGCTCAAGGACCATCTCAAGGAGCGGGCCAAGGGTCTCAAGCCCGCGGAGAAAGTCGAGAAGAAACCGGCCGAGAAGAAATAGGTTCTTCTCCCGCTTCCGGGAGTCCCCTCTCTTCGGCTCGCTCGGATATCGCTCCTTGCCCCCGCGCCCCGGAAACCTCCTTATACGGTTTCCCCCGCCTTCGGCGGGTCCCCCTTCCCTCACGGGGGCTTGGAGCGACATCCGTCGCAGCCTTGAGAGGGTTCCCGGAGAATGGAGAAGTACCAAACATGGGGTCGGCCGGTCCGGCCGATTCGGAAAGAAAGGCGCCGTCGTCCAGCCCGTCAGGGAGAATAAGAGGGCTGGCTGGCGAGGCGCCAAGGTTTCAAAGGAAAAGGAAGCGGGGCTAAGGAGGATCCCTCTCCAGCCAGCGTCCCCATTATAGGGCCCCGTTTACCGGCTTGTCAATCATAAAGTGTCCAATATAGGAAATTTCCCGACGGCGAGTCATCGCCTTTCCGGGAGGCCCGTCTTGATTTTCCGGCGGTCTAATGTATACTATTTTAGTAGTGTTAAATCGAACGGGAGGCCCCATTGCCCGCTAGAGTCAAGATCGCCATTCTCGCCCTGGCCATCCTCCTGGGTATCGCCGGATGGAGGGGTCTGAACGCCCTGATCGACCTGGAGGCGCCCCGGTCGTCTCTCGTCTCCCTGGAAGGACAGGATATGCCGTCTAAGGTCAATAAGATCAAGAAGTCGGAAAAGGAATGGAGGGCGGCCCTCACGCCCGAGCAGTTCGAGGTCATGAGGAAGTGCGGCACGGAAAAGCCGTTCACAGGCAAGTTCAACGATTTCTGGGAAAAGGGCGTCTACGTCTGCGCCGGCTGCGGCACGCCCCTGTTCTTCTCGGAAACGAAGTACGAGCACGGTACGGGCTGGCCCAGCTTCACGACGCCGGTCGACGAAAAGAACGTCGACTACCACGACGACTATTCCCTTCTCGCCAAACGGATCGAGGTCCGGTGTTCGAACTGCGGCGCCCACCTCGGCCACGTCTTCGACGACGGGCCCGGGCCGACTTTTCTCCATTATTGCGTCAACTCCGCGGCGCTCGACTTCAAGCCCGAAGCGCCGGCCAGGCCGGCCGGCCCGGGAGAGGAGGCCGCCAAGATCGAGACCGCGACCTTCGCGGCCGGATGTTTCTGGGGCGTCGAATACAAGATGGGCAAGCTCCCCGGGGTCGTCTCCACGATGGTCGGCTACACGGGCGGCAAGACCGTCGACCCGACCTACGAAGAGGTCTGCTCGGACAGGACAGGTCACGCCGAGGCCGTCCAGCTGACCTTCGATCCCGCCCGGTTGAGCTACGCCGATCTCGTCCGTCACTTCTTCTCCGTCCACGACCCGACCCAGGTCAACCGGCAGGGGCCGGACCAGGGGTCCCAGTATCGGTCGGCCATCTTCTATCACAACGAAGCCCAGAGGGATGAGGCCCGCAAGGTCATGGAAGAGCTGAAGAGCCCGGGGAAACTCAAGAAGCGCCTGGCCACCGAGCTCGTTCCCGCCTCAGCGTTTTACAAAGCGGAAGAATACCACCAGAAATATTTTGAAAAGCACGGTGTCGTCTGCTACTAACCTGGACTATTCATAAAAACGCCGGTTTTCTCAGTAAGACAAGAAGACCCAAGACCGCCGTTTTTATGAATAGTCCGGGCTAAAGGCGGGCGGCCCGATGTCCTCAAAATAAGACACCCCGGCCCATGGGGGCCGGCGCCACTTTCTTTCCACCCCCTGGGACCTTTCTGGCACGAATCTTGTAGTTGGAAGGGGCACGAGCATGAGGATGAATATGAAAGAGGCACGGATCGGGGCTTTTCCCAGGGGGGAGAGGCCAGGACGGGCCAACCCGAGCCGGGAAGAGGCCTTTTTTGTAAAGCTTTTTCTTGACAAGAGGGACAAGGGCGGGTATGCTCCGCGCTTCTCTTCCGAGCGTCCCGCCCCTCGAGGGTGAAACGGATTCCCCCTCAAACCCGTTAAGGAAGCGGAGTCAAGGGCTGGGAAAATGAGAAAACAACCGGGTTTTCGGAACGAAAAGCCCGTTAATGTAGTTTTCCTATCATAATGATAGGCAAGGGAGATGACCATGGCTTCTCAATTTAAATATCGGAACAACGACGAGCTCCTTCAGCTCATCCCGGGGACGCCCGGAGGCCGGTTCTTCACGGACGACGAGGAAGGCTTCTCCGTCGCCGAGCCTGCACCCCTCGGGGCCCGGCAGAGTGAACCCAAGAACGGCAACGGCAACGGCAACGGGCACGGCAGGGGCCTGAATTCCCCCGAGGACATCGAGCAGACCGCCGACCTGGTCAAGATCTATCTTCGGGAGATGGGCAGCATCCTGCTCCTCTCGAGGGACCAGGAGATCAGCCTCGCCCGCCGGATGGAGCGCGGCGAAAAGGCCATCCTCAAGGCGCTCGTCAAAACGCCCTTCACGCTTGACGAGATCGTGGCCCTCGAGGCCCTGCTCAAGCAGACCCCTGAGGCCTTCGTCAAGTACTTCAATATGGCCGAGGACCCTCTCGCGGACGAAAGTCTCGAGGACCGGAGAGCCGAGGTCCTGGGGAGGATCCACAAGCTCCGGGGCCTCTGCGCCCGGCTTATAAAGGTCCGGCCCCTTGTCCGCAACCGTTTCGCCCGGGGCCGCCTGTCGGTCCGGATCGTCCGCCTGGCCCGCGAGCTCGAGCTCAAGCCGGAGTTCCAGGACCGGATCGTCCAGAGGGTCCAGTTGCGGCTGAAGGAGATCCACAGGCGGGCCTCCAAGCAGTCGCGGAAGGACAACAGGGCCATCCTTCTGGCCATCCAGTCCGGCCGCCGGACCCGGGAGCGGGCCAAGAGCGACCTCGTCTCGGCCAACCTCCGGCTGGTCGTATCGATCGCCAAGAAGTACCAGGGCCGCGGTCTGCAGCTTCTCGACCTCATCCAGGAAGGCAACATCGGCCTGATGCGCGCCGCGGAGAAGTTCGACTACCGGCGCGGCCACAAGTTCTCGACTTACGCGACGTGGTGGATCCGCCAGTCGATCACCCGGGCCATCGCCGATCAGGGCCGGACGATCCGTATCCCGGTCCACCTGACCGAGACGATCCACCGGCTCAAGAAGATCTCCCAGGCCTCGGTCCAGGAGAGCGGCCGTCTCCCCAACCCCGAGGAGCTGGCGCGCAAGATGAACCTGCCCGTCAACAAGGTTCTGGAGATGCTCTACAGCGCCCAGGACCCGGTCTCGATCGAGACCCCTCTCGGCGAGAACGGGGAAGGCTCGCTCGGCGACCTGCTCGAGGACAAGGCCTTCCCCTCGCCGCCCGACACCGTCATCCACATCAATCTGCGCGAGCAGATCGAAGCGGCCCTGCGCACCCTGCCCGAGAGGGAGACACT
>Ga0209706_10001578_pt1 | contig 12911 bp, 11 predicted proteins | sample PPLLaktember2015_6_FD_187263 | JGI IMG/M metagenome (GOLD analysis project Ga0209706, IMG submission 187263) | Freshwater sediment microbial communities from Prairie Pothole Lake near Jamestown, North Dakota, USA - PPLs Lake P8 Core (1) Depth... | ecosystem: Environmental > Aquatic > Freshwater...
CGGCCACCTCCGCACAGGCGGTTCGCGGTGTTCACGTCTACTCGTGTTCGAGAGGGAGTTCCTATGCCCGTCGCACTCGTCGGCTTTCATCAACCGTCCTCGACCGCTCCCCCAGAGAATGGCTACGGTCAGCTGGTGCGTCGTGTGCAGTCCGAATATCTCGAGATGCCCGGGTTGTGCCTCACGTTCGATCAAGCATGTCGCTTATGGGCACTCGATAGCCAGACCTGCAGCCGAGTCTTGCAGGATCTCGTGGCCGAAGGGTTTGTCGCTGTCTCCGAGCGTGGCATCTATGGGAGGCGGACGACCGCCTGAAGGGCTACACGGATGTACCACGCAACGACCAGCACCCCTGGGACTGACCTCTCCGACGGCGCGCAGCGGGCCGACACGCTCGTAGCAGCGTCTGCGGCCAGGAGGATGTCGACGTGAAGTTTGGCGTGCTCGCGCTCGACTACGACGGCACCATCGCCATCGACGGCACCCTTGATCCTGACGTGCGTGCCGCCATTGCGGAGGTGCGATCTGCAGGAGTGGTCGTCGTGCTTGTGACCGGCCGGATCCTTGACGACTTACGGCGTGTCGCTGGCGATCTGAGGTTCGTGGATGCCGTGGTCGCAGAGAACGGAGCCGTGCTCGCCTATCCCGCGACAGGACATTCGATGGTCCTCGGCCCGCCGCCACCGGTCCGATTCGTCGAGCAGTTGAGGCAACGCCAGATCGAGATCGCACTCGGGGCTTGCGTGATCGAGGCGAATGCCCACGATGCCCACGCCGTCCTCACGCTGGTGCGAGAGATGGAGCTGCCACTGGTGCTGCTCTTCAATCGCGGCCGCCTGATGATTCTGCCCGAGACCGTCAGCAAGGCGGCCGGCCTTCGCGAGGCCCTGGCTGGCTTGAGACTCTCCGCTCACAACGCGATCGCGGTCGGCGACGCCGAGAACGATCACCGGCTACTCGAGATGTGCGAGATTGGCGTGGCCGTTGGTTGGGGAAGCGGCGCGCTGAAGGCCGCCGCCGATGAAGTCCTCGACGGCCCGGGCCCGTCGGCCGTGGCCGACTACATTCGGCGTGCGGCAGCCAGCCCCAGCCTGTCGCCGGCGCGTATTGGGCGACGCCGCCTCCTGCTTGGGCACGAGGCTACAGGCAGTCCCGTTGAACTGGCCGTCCGCGGCGGCAACGTCCTGGTCGCGGGAGACCCGCGGTCCGGAAAATCCTGGGCGGCCGGGTTGATCTGTGAACAACTGATCTTCTATCGGTACTGCATCTGCGTCGTGGACCCGGAAGGCGATTTCACAGGGCTGGAGCAGCTGCCGGGCGTCGTGGTCCTGGGAGGCGATGACCCACCGCCGCGCGCACGGGAACTCATCCGCGCTCTCCGTCATCCAGACATGAGTGTGGTCATCGACCTGTCGCGACTCGGACATGTCGAGAAACTCGAATACATGCAGTCGCTCCTCCCCACGTTGACGATGTTGAGGCGGCGCACCGGCCTTCCACATCGGATTGTGGTGGACGAAGCACACTACTTTCTCAGTGGCGCAAACGTCCATGAACTGCTCGACCTCGAACTGGGCGGTTACACGCTGATCACGTACCAGGCGGCGAATCTGCATCCAGATGTGCAGGCCGCCAACGAGACCACGATTGTGACGCTGGCCACCGATCCGCGCGAAGTCCAGGCGTTTGCCACGATGAGCGGCCTGCCTGACCGTCACCTGGAGTGGGCATCGGTGCTTGGACAGCTCGATCTAGCCGAAGCCGCGGTGCTTCCGCATCGCGAAGACAACGCAGGACACCTCCGCCGGTTCAGACTCGTGCCACGGCTGTCGTCGCACGTGCGCCACCGAGAGAAGTATCTGGACGTGCCCGTTCCGGCGGGACGCGCTTTCGTTTTTTGCACCGATGGCCGGCCGACGGGCTGTCGGGCGAGCACGCTGAAGGAGCTGCTGGAGGTCGTCGCGACGACTCCCCTCGGAGTACTGGATGGCCATCTGCGGCGAAGCGACTTCTCGCGCTGGATCGGCGATGTCTTCGGCGACCACTTCCTGGCGTCGCAGGTGTGGAAGCTCGAAGAGCAATACCGCGTCGGGTGGGCTGTGGATGTGAACGATCGGCTGGTCGAGGCTATCCGCGAGCGCTATGAGCTGCCGGACACCCTGTCCGTGCATTTGCCACCGAGCTGAGGAGTCACCTTGCCGACGATGCACCCAACGACCATGACCTGCGGGACCGACTTCTCCGACGGCGCGCGGCGGGCCGCCGTCGTCGCCGCGGCCCTTGCAGTCCGGCTTGGCGCGCGCCTGCAACGTGTCCATGCCGTCGACGACCTCGGCGCGGAGCTGACGTTCGCCGAGGGTGACCTGAGCGCGTACGAGCCGCGGCGTCAGACGCTCGAAGCGGACGCCGCCGAGCTTCGGCGCGCATATCCCGTCAGCATCGACACCATCTTTGTTGCTGGCGTGGCCCGCGAGCACCTGGTTGACACAGCCCGGCACGCACAGAGTGCCCTACTGAATGGCTGCCGACGTGGTCGTCGTGGGCACCAACAGCGCGCAGGCCTGGCAAGGGCGTGGCAGGGTTCCGTATCGCGGCACGTCTTGCACGCCGCCGATGGAGATGTGGTGACGGTGCCGGCGTCCTCCCGTCGGATGACGAGTGTCTCCCGACATGAGCGCGTTCTCGTCGCGACAGACTTCTCCGACTTGGCGAATCGTGCCATCGGCGTGGCCCATGGCCTCGTGCCTCGGGACGTCGTCGTCCATCTCGCCCACGTGACAGGGGCATCCGATGACACAGGAGCGAGGTCGGCTCGTGAACGGCTGGCTGCGCTCGTCCCCACCGATGCCAGTGCGCGCGGCGTCGTCACGGTGCTCGAGGTGGTCGACGCCACGGACGTCGCGGACCTGTCTCGACGCGCTCGCTGGCAACGGCGTCAGGCTGGTGGTCTTTGCGCTGCGCTGGCTTCAACAATGTGGACCTGCATGCCTGGCAGCATCGAGCGATGTGATCAGCCTGCATGTGCCGCTCACGCCGGAGACGCACCATTTGGTCTCCCGCCTCCTGACCTTCCAGGACGTGCTCATCACCGCTCACCAGGCCTTCCTCACGCCCGAGGCCCTGAGCGAGATCGCCCGCGTGACGGTCCAGAACGTCGGCCGACTGCAATCCGGTGACGCCTTCCTGGACGGCACCACCCTGTGACGACGTCCATGAGCGCCGCGCGACAATCAGCAATGGCGACGACATCCAAGGGAGGACGTACATGAACACAACCACCTCACAGACCTTCATCAAGTGGTTTGCCGACATCACCATCGCCGACGTCCCGATCGTCGGCGGGAAGAACGCGTCGCTCGGGGAGATGGTGCGCGAGCTGGCGGGCAAGGGCGTGAGGGTGCCCGACGGATTTGCCGTCACGGCAGACGCGTTCCACTACTTCATCCGCGACGCGCACCTGGACGAGTTCATTCGCGCCACCCTGGCCGATCTCGATACGCACGACATGGCCAATCTCAGCCAGCGCGGCCACGCGGTGCGGCAGGCCATCCGCAGTGCCACGCTGCCGAAAGACCTGCAGGAGCAAATTGCGGCATCGTATCGGCAGTTGCAGGGCGACACCGCGTTGCCGCTCGATGTGGCGGTGCGTTCCTCGGCCACGGCCGAAGACTTGCCAGACGCCAGTTTCGCCGGGCAGCAGGAGACCTATCTCAATGTCCAGGGCGTGGCGGCTCTGCTGGAGACCTGCACGCGCTGCTTCGCGTCGCTCTTCACAGACCGCGCCATCAGCTACCGCGTGGACAAGGGCTTCGACCATTTCAAGGTCGGGCTCAGCATAGGCGTCCAGCGCATGGTGCGCTCGGATCTCGCCTGTGCCGGTGTCATGTTCACCATCGACACCGAAAGTGGCTTCCGCGACGCGGTACTCATCAGCGCCGCCTACGGCCTGGGCGAAAACGTCGTCCAGGGCTCGGTCACACCCGACGAGTACACCGTCTTCAAGACCACGCTGAAGACGGGTCACCGGCCGATCCTGCAGAAGACAGTCGGCAGCAAGGAATTCAAGCTCATCTATGACACGGGCGGCGGGAAGATGGTGAAGAACGTCCCGGTCGCCCCGGGCGACCGCGCCAGGCTGGCGCTCACAGACGACGAGGTGCTGGAACTCGCGCGCTGGGGCTGCATCGTCGAAGACCACTACTCAGCCACGCGTGGCGCCGCGGCGCCGATGGACCTGGAGTGGGCCAAGGACGGCAACACCGGCGAACTCTTCATCGTGCAGGCGAGGCCTGAAACCGTACAGTCGCGGAAGAACCCCGATGTGCTGGAGACCTACCGGCTCGGACAGCGCAGCGCCGTGCTCGCCAGTGGACGCAGTGTCGGCGACAAGATCGCAACCGGCCGCGTCCGGGTCATCACGAGCGCGCAGTTCATCGGCCGGTTCCAAACCGGCGAAGTGCTCGTCACCGACAAGACCGACCCGGATTGGCAGCCCATCATGAAGAAGGCCGCCGCCATCGTCACCAACCGTGGCGGGCGCACCTGCCATGCTGCGATCGTGAGCCGCGAACTCGGTGTACCGGCCATCGTCGGCACCGAGCGCGGCACGGAGGCACTCGTCGACGGCCAGATGGTCACCGTGAGCTGTGCCGAGGGTGACGCCGGGTTCGTCTACGAAGGCGCGCTGCCGTTCGACGTGGAACGCACCGACCTGACCGCCCTCGGCCACCCCCGAACCAAGGTGATGATGAACCTGGCCAATCCCGAGGAGGCGTTCTCGCTGTCCTTCATTCCGAACGACGGCGTCGGCCTGGCGCGGATGGAGTTCATCGTCACGACGTACATCAAGATCCACCCCCTCGCCCTCGTCCACTTCGACCAGCTCAGCGATGCCGCGGCGAAGGCCGAGATCGCGCGGATGACCGCAGGTTACGACGACAGGCCGCAGTTCTTCGTCGACCAGCTCGCCCAAGGCGTCGGGATGTTGGCGGCTGCCTTCTATCCGAAGGACGTCATTCTGCGCCTGAGCGATTTCAAGACCAACGAGTACGCCAATCTCATCGGCGGCAGCGCGTTCGAGCCGCACGAGGACAACCCGATGATTGGCTTCCGCGGCGCGAGCCGCTACTACCACCCGCGCTATCAGGCCGGCTTTGCGCTGGAGTGCCGAGCCGTGGCCACGGTGCGAGAGGAGATGGGGCTGACGAATCTCAAGCTGATGATTCCGTTCTGCCGCACCGTCGAAGAAGGCCGCCGCGTGCAGGCGGAAATGGCGACGCATGGACTGCGGCGCGGCGACAACGGGTTGGAGATCTATGTGATGTGCGAGATCCCGAGCAACGTCGTGCTGGCCGAGGAATTCGCCGACATCTTCGACGGCTTCAGCATCGGCTCGAACGACCTGACTCAGCTCATCCTCGGGGTGGATCGCGACAGCGCGATCGTCGCCCCTATCTTCGATGAACGCAACCCGGCCGTGACACGGATGATCGCGCAGGTCATCGCCACCTGCCGAGCCAAGGGCCGCAAGATCGGCATCTGCGGCCAGGCGCCGAGCGACTACCCGGAGTTCGCACAGTTCCTCGTCGAGCAAGGGATCGACAGCATCTCGCTCAACCCCGATACCATGCTCAAGACGACGCTGGCTATTCTAGAAACGGAGGCCTCGTTGAAGGAACACCCGACGACCTTGCCGGCGGCGTCCAAGTCGTAGCGAATTGCCAGCGGCGCATCCAGCGTCCAGCTGACGTGTCGGAGTCCATTGATCAGCGCCTGTCGATCGTGTTTAGCAGTCGTCATGATGTGTGGGTGCCGGCGGTATGCCGCCCAACGTCGGCGGGCGTCCCTCGCAGGGAAGATCTGACGCGGGGATCTGGACCGCGGGGCAGGACTTGCGCGTGTGGTTACATCCGCGACGCCCCCGAGAGGACGTGCGGGGAGTTCCGAGCAACATCACAGATCCGTGCGCGGGCCTTCATCAATGGCCCATATGTCGGAGGTAGATGCGCTCCTCCTTCACAGCGCGGGGAGCTTCAGAGCTGATCCAATTGCGAATGGCGGGATAGGAACTCACATGGGCTAAGACGTCCACGTCGAGGCCCGAGGCGATCCTGAAGTTCCCCGCGCGAGTCGGACGAGGTCGAGAAGGGACCGGTCATCGTCCACCTCGACGAGCAGATCGACGTTACTGTCGGACCGATCCTCTCCGCGCGGCCCGCTCCCGCTGGATCGCCTGCTGCAGATCCCAGTCGGCCTGAAGCCGCATCCACAGTTGGGGCGATGTCTTCAGGAACTTAGGGACGAGAACTGGCTCGGGCCCGCGATCCATCCAGGGGAGATCCTCTTCGAGGAGTATTTGAAGCCGCTGGGCGTGGGGCAGGTCGAGGCAGCGCGGGCAGCTGGGCGTGTCGTTGAATCGGCTGAATGAGATCGTGTTGGGGAAGCGTGGCATCACGGCTGACACCGCGCTCCGGCTGGCCAGTAGTTCGCGAGGGATTCGCCGGGCCACGCGACGGGCGACTGCGGCCGGCCTCCTGTCGATCATGCCGTTCCAGACGCGCCGCGCTTCGTCGTACCCGGCGGCACCTGGCAGAATGGGCGGCTGGCCGAGGCTCGCAGTGAGCGTCTCGAACGCGGCTCGTGGCAAAGGCTTGTCGGAGCCTGACAGAGTTCGCAGGTGACACACGCCATTCCAGCCCCCTTCTGCGCGACGCTCATCGGTGCATGTGAGCGGCCTGGATAATTTCGGTTTGCCTCGGGTGAGCACATTCACCGAAGGCTCCTCATTCGTGCTGTACGAAAGTGGAGGCTTCTATCTGCAGCGAACGAGGGCATACACCGGACGCGATTAGTGGACCGTGCTCATGGGTCCTTCTTTCTGTGACATGTCTGGTCGCATGGTCAATCCGGCGCTGCTCCCGTTGGAACTGACCAGGCGGTGTCGGCACGACACTAGGGGGATGGTCGGGGCGCCGGCCATCACCAGGACTGACTATTTTTCGGGGGTCGACGGGGCTGCAGGGCTGACTGGTGGCGCGGCTGGCTCGAACAGATGATGCCGTGCCGCGTACGCAGCGGCCTCCGTTCGGTTCGAGGCGCCGCTCTTGGCAAGTACGTGGGCCACGTGGATGGCGACGGTATTGATGCTGATAAAGAGCGCCTGTGCAATCTCCTTGTTCGCCTTGCCTGCGGCGATCAGGCGCAGGACCTCGAGCTCGCGAGTGGTCAGTCCAGCCGGCTTCCGATCCAGCCGAACGCGGTAACGCTTTCGAAATTCCGCGATCCGCGCGGCTAGCGGCGGCATCCCCAGGTTCTCCGCGATCTGCTCGCCTTCGTCGAGCAGTGACGCCGCCTTCATTCGATCCTCACGACGGCCGCTGTCGAGCAGGGCGCACGCGTAGTCAAAGCACGTCCAGGCCAGCTCGGGTCTGTACCCGCTGCGCCGGCAGAAGGCCAGGGCGGACTCGAATCGAGCGCTCGCACGACGTGGCTGTCCAGCCGCGTGCGCGAGCGCGCCCAGGACACGCGCTGTCACTACCCACCACTGGATCGGCGCGATGCTTTCGAAAGGATCCACGAACTCGAGATCGGCTTCAGGATCGCCGGCGAGCCGATCATGAATCGACCAGCGCCCTCGACTGACCCGTGCAGCCAGGACGGCATTCGGAACCGACGTCGGTCGCGCCAGTATGCGGCGCGCGGCGGCGAGGGCGGGCTCGAATCCTGTCGTCCGGTTCGACAATGCCGCGACCTGCGACAGCGCCATCGCGGTGAAACTGCCTGACAGTGGATACGGTCCGGCGAAGCTCTCCGCCTCGAGCAACCGCTGCAGATAGCCACCGCCCTCCTGCTCATGTCCGGTTTCGTATTCCAGGTGCACGCGTCCGTGAAGCAACACCAGATGGCGGGGCGTCAGCGCCAGACCGCGATCGCTGTGGGCACGCGCCTCGCGCCACTCGCCCGTGAGGTGCGCGAGTGTCGAGGCAAGAAACAAGGCGTCCGTCAGCAGCCCGCGATCGCCCAGACGTTCAGCCGCCGTCAGGTTCGCCTCTACCTCTACCGTGGCCTCGTTCGTGCGACCGGTGTGTGTCAGCACGTATGCTGCGCGATAGCGCGCGTAGGTCTCGGAGTGCGGATCATCGATGCGTCGCGCCAGCTTCAGCACGCGCCTGCTCTTCGAGAGCGCGTCTGGCCACCGCAGGTCAAAATGATCCACCGACGTTTCGTACGCGAGCGTGCGCAACTCGAGAGCCGGGTCACGGTGGGCAGCCGCGATCTCGAGCGCACGGTCGAACGCCGCGCGCGCTCGCCCGTAATCTGCCGTCTCGAAGTACACGGCCGCCCCCAGGCGCGCGCGCAGCCATCCCTCCGGCGTCGAGCCACGCGGGACCCTGGCGAGGACCTGCTCGATGACGTCCGAGACGCCTGACACTCCTTCTGGAAGGACGGATGGATGCGTGGCGGCCGCAACCGCACGGCCGACGTCACCGGCCTGCAGGTAATAGTCGATCGCCCGACGCAGATTCGACCAGCCCTCCTGCCGGTTCCAGCGAAGGGCCGTCGCGGCCTGCGCGCATCCCAGGCCGAACAGAATCGCGGCCCCCTCGGCGTCGAGCGGCACGGGATAGCGCGCCCGCCATGCGCGCTCGAAATGAGGGAGGGCATCCTCGAAAGCATGCGCCGCGACCTTCTGCTCGCCCGCCATTCTTGAATACTTCACGAGCGTCGCCGATCCCACCAGGAGCTCCGCGCGCGCGGCGTGGGTCGCGAGCTCGGCAGCGACGTTGTCGACCAGAGGTCCATGGAGCCGCTCGAGCGTGTGCAGGATGGCCGCATGCCAACGCGCTCGGCGAGCCGACGAGGTGCTGTCGTAGATTGCGTCCCTGATCAATTCATGCTTGAAGTGATAGCAATCATCGCCGTGCCTTGGGAGCGGCTCGATGAGTACCGCCTGCAGGGCCTCATCCAGGGCGCGAAGAAGGCGCCCTTCGCCTGCGTCCGACAGTACCGCCGCCACGACCCGAAGCTCGAACTCGCGTCCGATGACGGAGGCGACGACGAGGATCTGATTGGCAAGCGGCGAGAGCCGGCTGAGTCGCTGAGCGATGGCCGCGCGCACGTTGTCGGGGACGGCCCGCGCTTCAACCGAGGGCAGCCGCGCGATCTCCGTCACGAAGAACGGGTTCCCACCGGTTCGCGCGTGAACCAGGTCGACCATCTCGGGCGGCGGCCGCCCGCCGGAGATACGCGCGATGAGCTGCCCCGTATCTTCCGCGGAAAGACCACTCAGGGCGACCCTGGTGACCCCCACGCGTGCGAGCTCGCCGAAGGTCTGCGTCAGAGGCGGCCGAACCTCGCTGTCCCGATAGGTCGCCACGACCAGCACACTATGGCCAGAAAGCTCCTGGGCGATGAGCTCGAGGAGCAGCAGAGAGTTCTGATCAGCCCAATGAAGATCTTCGAGAATAAGCAGCATTGGCGCCTGCCGGGACGCACGCTGCAGAAACGTGTGCACGGCGTTGAAGAGCTGAAAGCGGTTCGTCTCAATCTCCGGTGCGCTGGGAATGCGAAGCTGCTCGCCTATCTGCGGGACGATGAGATTCAGATGACTGGCCGCGGGACCGAGGACGCGACGAAGCGTCCCGACGGTGCAGCGCTCGGCAAATGAGCGGATGATTTGCGCCCACGGCCAGTACGGAGGCGACGCCTCGCCCTGTACGCAGCGGCCCCAGAGGACGCTCACGGTTCGGGAAGCCGCGATGGCGGCGAACTCTTGAGCTAAACGGGTCTTGCCGATGCCGGCCTCGCCACTGACCAGCACGATCTGTCCGTGCCGGCGCCGTGCCTCTTCAAGCGCGCGACACAGCTCAGACAACTCGCGCTGCCGGCTGATGAACACGCCGCACGGTGGTGCGTCCTGCAATCTTTGCCCCTGCTACCTCAACGGCACGGCCGGCAATGACCGTGTGATCGTAGCGCGCACGTCTCAGTCGCGTAAAGATGCGACGACAACCCGGAACTCGCGCGACAACCGCCACCGGATGTTGGCTGGCCACGAGTCAGCACGTCGCTCCTCGATGTGAATTTCAGTTGCGAGAAGCCAGTTGGGCGCCCGCGGCGCGCCGTTCAGGCGTCCCCTCTGCAAGTCAATCGACTGTTCGAAGGCTCAAGAATAGTCAATTCTGCTGATAGCGCGCATCCCTCCGTCTCCGTAGGCTCCCACCGGCAGGTGTCACCCTGACGTTGTCGAGCCTGCGACACCTGGCTTTGGCGTGTGGATGTTCCACATCTGGGTCTTCCAGCACAACCCGGCGGGGATATTCGCCAATTTCAACCCGAAGGTGCCGCAGTGTTGAGCGAGGCAGCACCATCGCTCAGCTGCGCGCGGCCACTGAGTGCCAGCCACTCGGTTCGCCACACGCCAAGGCTGAGCATCGCCGCAGGGTGGAGGCCGGGCTGCTGCCAGGAGAGGAGACCGCTGTCAATTGCGACCATCGTCGTGGGCCGGACTGGAGCGCCGCTCTGGTCATCGTGCGCCCGGCGACGGTCATCGGGTGGCATCGGCGCGGCTTCGCCTGGTACTGGACCCGGCAGTCGCGGGCGATCGGTGGCCCCCGGCGTCCGCGCCAGGAACTCCGACGCCTTGTCCGCGACATGGCCAACGCGAACCCGTTGTGGGGCGCGCCACGGATTCACGGCGAGCTCATGAAGCTCGGTCTCGCCGTTTCCCAGCGAACGATTTCACGGCTGATGCCCCGGCGGCGTCGGCCGCCGTCCCAGACGTGGCGCACTATCCTCCGGAACCACGTCGCCTCGCTCGTCGTCATCGACTTCTTCACGGTGCCGACAATCACGGGTCGCGTGCTCTTCGTCCTGGTCGTGCTCGCCCACGACCGTCGGCGCATCCTGCACGTCAACGTCACGCCGACCCCGACGTCGGTGTGGACACGCAACAGCTCCGCGAGGCCTTTCCCTGGGAGGTGGCCCCGCGGTTTGTGCGGCACGACCGCGATACGCTCTTCGACGCCGCGTTCGGCCTCCCGTCTCGGCCTTAGGCTTGACGGCCGTTCGCACGGCGCCGCGGTCACCCTGGCAGAATCCGTACGTCGAGCGCGCCATCGGCTCGGTTCGCCGCGAGTGCCTGGATTACGTCATCGTGCTCAACGAACGGCACTTGCGGCGACTCCTCCGAGCCTACCTCGCGTACGACCACCGGTCGCGGACGCATCTCGCGCTCGGCAGACACACGCCAGACGCGCGTCCGGTCGTCGCCGTCGGTCCGGGCCAGGTCGTCGCGCTGCCCGAGGTCGGCGGACTGCATCGTCGCTACAAGCGCCGCGCCGCTGCGTGACCCCCCCGCTTGGCACCAAGCGAGTCACCACCACCCTGCGGGATCTGGCCCTGTTGTCAGCTGACCCAACATGCTCGTCGTTCCGACCGTGAACGGCCCAGAAACACAACCTGAAGGTCTACCCTTCGCGACTTATCGAGGGTAATCCGCAGCCGAGTAGGGAAAGCAACAAGCCGGTGCTGATGCTATTCCCGCACTCTTGCGATGCAAATGTTTTCGATCGCCAACGTATCCGACATCACGTCAAGCCCTTCGCGGCGCACATATGCCGCGGCACCGCGATCCGGAAACCCAAATAACCACGGTTCTCCCCATCGCGCACCGAAGCCTTGCGGATTGTTCAGGTTCCGGTCAGTGCTCAAGGTGTAGTCAAAGGCGATTCTGCTGCCCGCTGCTGAGTGGTCTCGCACGAAATGCAGTGTGTCCTTCACGGCGGACTCCGGTAAGTAGTACGTCACGCCTTCCCATAGGAAGAACGCCTTTTCTCGTTCAGAGTATCCCGCCTGTGTGAGTTGCGCGAGGAAACTGTCCTTCGTGAAATCCATCGGCACGTACAACACGTTCTGTTGGAGAGCGCCAAGAATGTCCCTCACGCGCTGCTTCTTGTATTCCTGGGTGGGACCATAGTCCACTTCTATGAATCTCGCTCCGCTCAGTTGCGGCTGAAACCTATACCCGCGACTGTCGAAGCCCGCGCCGAGCACCACCACCTGCCGAGCGCCATCCTTCAGCGCGTCCAGTAAGGCGACGTCAAAGGCTTTCGTTCGAAACGTATGCACGGCCACCGCGAGCTGGTGGCCCAGTTGCGCCATCGAGGCTTCGTAATCGAGATCCAGCGCCTCCATGGGATAATCCGGCAGAAGAGCCCGTTCGCGCGGACCAAGGAACTTGATGGCGAGATAGTCGGGGTTTCGCTGGCGCGAATCTGGATTTTTCGCCCCGACGGCACGCCCAGCTGCCGCCCACACCGCCGTCTTCGACGGTCCCGGTTCGACCGCCTGAAACGTGGAACCAAGAAGCAGGAAGAAGATGCCGATGGAAACGGCGCGATTGAGTCGCATGCCGCAATTATGCACTCGCGGTCATGAAGCCTGCCAATGATTTTGTGAGCGGGAACACAGCCACCTGCACCATCCGACGGGCATCCCTCGGAGACGCAGCCGATAGGTTGTCGCTGGTTCACGAATATTAGGACGCTATTTCGGTGGCCGCCCCCCCGGCCAGCGCCAATCAATCGATTCACGTTGAGTATCATTGCGCTAGGCGGCTGACCCGCCCCCCGCAGACCCCGCTGCGCGCGGATAACGTGAGTCCGGGCCGAGTGTCGCGGCTGGCAAAGGCCACCAAGTTTTTTGCAGCCGAGAGCGCGCGTGGGGGGATGAAACCGTTCGGCCGTCAGCGATGAGTCGTGAGTAACGCCGATGTGGCGTTCTGGGTCCTGGGCGCAGAGTCGGGTAGCCACATCGCGACTATCCGTTACTTATCGACGCTGTGCTTAGTGGCTGAGTCGACACGGGACCAGGTTGTCCGGCTTACCAACCGGTCATGGCTTCGGCGACCA
>Ga0209706_10001579_pt1 | contig 12908 bp, 12 predicted proteins | sample PPLLaktember2015_6_FD_187263 | JGI IMG/M metagenome (GOLD analysis project Ga0209706, IMG submission 187263) | Freshwater sediment microbial communities from Prairie Pothole Lake near Jamestown, North Dakota, USA - PPLs Lake P8 Core (1) Depth... | ecosystem: Environmental > Aquatic > Freshwater...
CTTGGCCAGGAACGTGAGCCTGCTGATCCGCCTGGGAGCGTCCGGTCTGGTTTTGGCCCTGGCGGTCTATTTCATGCAAGGCGGGCACCGGGCCATCCCTCATGATCCCCGGCCGTCGCCCGGCCTGATCACCGGCGGGGCGTTCGCCCGGGTCCGCCATCCGCTTTACGCCGGGAGCCTGTTCGTCTATCTGGCGCTCGCGATCGGGACGCTGTCCCTGGTCTCCTTGGCCGTGTGGTGCGTGATCTTCATCTTTTATGACGTCATCGCCTCCTTTGAGGAGAAGCGGCTCGCCGAAGCTTACGGTTCCGCCTACCGGACCTACCAAGACAGAGTCCCCAAGTGGGTCCCGCGGCTCAGGCCGGCCCGAGTCGGCTAGAATAAGAAAGGGGACACGTACCGAAAAGGTACATGTCCCCGCCTAAATGTGGAGCTCGACGGTGTCCTCGTCGGCGAGCACGTAGTCGCGGTTGACCCGCAGCCCGTCGAGTCGGGAGGCGTTCCAGACCCGCGCGTACTGGAGCCTCTCCGAAAAATCCTTGTGGACCGCCCTGGCCATGTCCATCACGGTGCTGCCGACCTTGAGGGTGAAGGGGGAATCCTTCGCGGCTTTCCTGCCGGGGATCTTGCTGTAGACCCGGACGACGCGCAGCAGGCCGAAGAGGGCCCGCCGCAACGTCTCGAGGCCGCGGCCGGCCGCGGCCGAGACGGCGATCCGTTCATAGGGGCCGTCGAGAAGGACGCCGAGCTCTTCGAACGCCCGGGCGGCGCCCTCGGCGTCGATCTTGGTCCCGGCGAGGACGGTCCGCTTGCGGAAAGGAAAATAGGGCGAGGGGACATCCGTATCGCGGCGGACGAGCTCGACCCGGCGCTCCTTGAGCCGGGCCTGGATCCCCTCGAGGACCGCCGCCGCGTCGGGGTCGGAGAGATCGGCCACGAGCAGGACGGCGTCGGCCATCTTGACCATCTCGGGGAACCAGCTCTCCATGAACTCTCCGGTGACCGGCGGCGAATCGATGAGCTGGATCTTGACGTTCTCGAACGGCATCATGAAGGGCGCGGGCGAGCGGGTGGTGAAGGGATAGTCCGCGACCTCCACGTCCGCGCCGGTGAGCGCCCGGACCAGGCTCGACTTGCCGGCGTTGGGCGGCCCGACGAGGACGATCTGCCCGGCCCCGGACCGCTCGACCTTGTAGGTCGGGGCGTGCTTGGCCGTGGCCTGCCGCCGCTCGCCTTCCTCGCGGGCTTTGGCGATCTTCTGCCGGTACATGGCCAGGAGCTTGTCGGTGCCCTTGTGGTGGGGGATGACGGCGATGAGCCGCTCGTAGATGTCGATCTTTTCTTCCGGCGTCCGGGCCGTGCGCAGCTCGGCCTCGATGCGATGATACTCGGGCGGCAGGTTCGCCGGCATGAGAAAATTATATCAGCAAGACGGGGTCAAACCTACACTTTTCAAGTTTTCGAGGCGGGGTGGAAGGCGCATTTTCCGGGCCGATGAAAAACTTGAAAAGTGTAGGTTTGACCCCGTCTTTTTCCCTCCTAACTGTGAGAAATAACGGTCCCTTCGAGCGTCTCTTGATATGACCGGGGCGGGGGATCTTCGCCAGACCTTCCGGTCGGTCATAACGCATTGATAAAAAATGAAATAAAATTCATAAAGAGCGAAGATATTTCTTGCTTTGGAGGCCCCCTTTTTGGTAAAATATTAGCCGAGAAAATGGCCACCGGGTCCCGTAAGGCCGCCGCCCCGGAGACCCGCATTTTTTTATTAGTGAACGGACATGACAAAAGACAAGTATACCGCTGAGAGCATCAAGGTCCTCAAGGGCCTCGAGGCCGTCCGCAAGCGTCCGGCCATGTACATCGGCAGCACCGGGACGGAGGGCCTCCACCACCTCGTCTACGAGGTCGTCGACAACAGCGTCGACGAGGCCCTGGCCGGCTTCTGCACCGAGATCGACGTCTTCGTCCACGTCGACAACTCGATCACGGTCGTCGACAACGGCCGCGGCATCCCCGTCGGCATGCACAAGAAGGAGAACAAGTCGGCGGCCGAGGTCGTCATGACCATCCTTCACGCCGGCGGCAAGTTCGACCAGAAGAGCTACAAGGTCTCCGGCGGCCTCCACGGCGTCGGCGTCTCGGTCGTCAACGCCCTGTCGAAAAGGCTCGACCTCGAGATCAAGCGCGAAGGCGGCATCTACGCCCAGAGCTACGAGCGGGGCAACCCCGTCACCAAGCTCAAGCAGATCGGAAAGACCAAGAAGACGGGGACCAAGATCACGTTCTGGCCCGACGATGAGATCTTCGACGAGGTCACGGAATACAACTTCGACATCCTGGCCCAGCGCCTGCGCGAGCTCTCGTTCCTCAACAAGGGCCTCAAGATCGCCATTACCGACGAACGGACCAACAAGTCCCACGAGTTCCAGTACAAGGGCGGCATCCGCGAGTTCGTCGAGTACCTCAATCAGAGCAAGCAGACGATCAATCCCAAGCCGATCATGTTCGAAGGCGAGCGCGAGGGCGTCGGCGTCGACCTGGCCATCCAGTACAACATGTCCTACGCCGAAACGATCTATACCTTCGTCAACAACATCAACACGACCGAGGGCGGCACCCACCTCATCGGCTTCAAGGCCGCTCTGACCCGCTCCCTCAACGCCTACGCCGGCTCCCACAACCTCCTCAAGGACCTCAGCGAGAACATCACCGGCGACGACTGCCGCGAGGGCCTGACCGCCGTCCTCTCGATCAAGCTCCACGACCCGCAGTTCGAGGGCCAGACCAAGACGAAGCTCGGCAACTCCGAGGTCAAGGGCATCGTCGAATCCATCGTCAACGAGCAGCTCGCGGCCTACCTCGAGGAGAACCCGCCGGTCGCGAAAAAGATCATCATGAAGATCATCGACGCGGCCCGGGCCCGCGAGGCGGCCCGCAAGGCCCGCGAGCTGGCCCGGCGCAAAGGCGTCCTCGAATCGACGTCCCTGCCCGGCAAGCTGGCCGACTGCCAGGACCGCGACCCGGCCACCTCCGAGATCTTCATCGTCGAGGGCGATTCGGCCGGCGGCTCGGCCAAGCAGGGCCGCGACCGCCGCTTCCAGGCCATCCTGCCCCTGCGCGGCAAGATCCTCAACGTCGAGAAGGCCCGCTTCGACAAGGTCATCAAGAACGAGGAGATCGGGGTCCTCTTCGCGGCCCTGGGCATCGGGATCGAGGAGAGCGAGGAACGGATGGCCAAGCTCCGCTACCACAAGGTCATCATGATGACCGACGCCGACGTCGACGGCGCCCACATCCGCACCCTGCTCATGACCTTCTTCTACCGCCAGATGGCCCAGCTCATCGAGCAGGGCCACCTCTATATCGCCCAGGCGCCCCTCTACAAGGTCACCCGGGGCCGGGACGTCCAGTACATCAAGGACGAGCGCGAGTACGAGAAGTTCATGGTCCGCAAGATCGCGGACGAATTCAAGGTCCGCGCCGGCAACCGCAAGGAGGTCCTCGAGGGCGAGAAGTTCCGCAAGTTCTTCCGCAACCTCATGGCCAAGAAGAGCTACGCCCAGTTCTTCGAGCGCAAGAACTACCCGCTCTTCCTCATCGACCTGCTCATCCGCAACGGCGTCGACAGCCAGGAGTTCCTGAGCTCGAAGAAGAACGTCGAGAAGGTCATGAAGCAGGTCGCCGAGAAGGGCTTCACGACCAAGCTCGGCCGCGACGAGGAGTACGGCGTCTTCGAGATCGAGTTCGGCTACCAGCTCAACGGCCTCTCGGCCCGCGGCAAGATCGGCATGGACCTGGTCACCTCGGCCGAGTACAGGAACCTCACCCGCATCACCCAGGAGCTCGAGGACGTCAAGGGCCCCTACGCGGTCCTGACCAACGGCGACGGCGCCGAGAAGGACATCCTGGAGAACGAGAACAAGCTCCTCGACTACCTCTTCGAGCGGGGCAAGAAGGGCATCGCCATCCAGCGCTACAAGGGCTTGGGCGAGATGACCCCGACCCAGCTCTGGGAGACGACCATGGACCCGGAGCGCCGCACCCTCCTCAAGGTCTCCGTCGTCGACGCCGCCGAGGCCGACCGCATCTTCAGCATCCTCATGGGCGACGAGGTCGACGAGCGCAAGAAGTTCATCGAGGCCAACGCCCTGGAGGCCCTGAACCTCGATGTCTGACGCCGCCCCCAAGAAGCCGCCCCGCGCAGGAGTTCCCATGGACAGCGAAGCGAAAGAGCCGAAAGAGCATTTCCCGATCGCCGGCCTCGAGGAGGAGATGCGCCGGTCGTATCTCGACTACGCGATGAGCGTCATCATCGGCCGGGCCATCCCCGACATCAAGGACGGCCTCAAGCCGGTCCACCGCCGCGTCCTCTACGCCATGTACGAGAGCGGCACGTACTACAACAAGCCCTACAAGAAATCGGCCCGCATCGTCGGCGACGTCATCGGCAAGTACCATCCCCACGGCGACCAGGCGGCCTACGACACGCTCGTCCGCATGGCCCAGGACTTCAGCCTGCGCTACCTCCTCGTCGACGGTCAGGGCAACTTCGGCTCGATCGACGGCGACCCGCCGGCGGCCATGCGCTACACCGAGGTCCGCCTGAAGAAGCTGGCCCACGAGCTCATGGCCGACATCGACAAGGAGACGGTCAACTTCGTCCCGAACTACGACGAGAGCCTGACCATGCCCGAGGTCCTGCCCTCGAAGTTCCCCAATCTCCTCGTCAACGGCGGCAACGGCATCGCCGTCGGCATGGCCACGAACATCCCGCCCCACAACCTGACCGAGGTCTGCAACGGCGTCATCCACCTCATCGAGCACCCCGACGCCGGGCTCAAGGACATCCTCAAGCACGTCCAGGGCCCCGACTTCCCGACCGGCGGCATCATCTACGGCCGCCAGGGCTTCCTCGACGCCTACAAGGACGGCAAGGGCATCCTCCACCTCCGGGCCAAGACCGTCATCGAGCGGGGGGCCAAGGGGGAGAAGGACAAGATCGTCGTTACCGAGATCCCCTTCCAGGTCAACAAGTCGCGCCTGCTCGAGTCGATCGCCGCGCTCGTCAACGAGAAGCGGATCGAAGGCGTCGCCGACATCCGCGACGAATCCGACCGCGAGGGCATGCGCGTCGTCGTCGAGGTCAAGCGCGGCGAGCTGCCGGAGATCATCCTCAACAACCTCTTCAAGCACACCCAGCTCCAGATCTCCTTCGGCATCATCATGCTGGCCATCGTCGACAAGCAGCCGAAGACGCTCGGCCTGATCGACATGATGAAGTACTTCATCGCCCACCGCAAGGAGGTCATCCTGCGGCGGACGCGCTTCGAGCTGCGCAAGGCCGAAGAGCGGGCCCATATCCTGGAAGGCCTGGTCATCTGCCTCGACAACCTCGACGCGGTCATCAAGCTCATCCGGGCCGCCAAGACGGTCGACGAGGCCCGCAAGGGGCTGATGGAGAAGTTCGGCCTGACCCAGATCCAGGCCCAGGCGGTCCTGGAGCTCCAGCTCCAGCGCCTGGCCCAGCTCGAGCGGCTCAAGATCCAGGAGGAATACGCGGCCCTGAAGAAGAAGATCACCGAGCTCAAGCGCATCCTCAAGGATGAGCGGCTCGTGTTCGCGATCATCGTCCAGGAGCTCAAGGAGGTCAAGGAGGAGTACGGCGACGGGCGGCGGACCGAGATCCGCGACGAGGCCGTCTCGGAGCTGCGGCCCGAGGACCTGGTCAAGGAAGAGGACGTGGCCATCGTCTACACCTCGAGCGGCTACATCAAGCGGACCTCGCTCACCTCGTACAAGTTCCAGGCCCGGGGCGGCAAGGGCCGCCGGGGCATCGAGATGAAGGCCGAGGACATCGTCGAGGACCTCTACGTCTGCTCGACCCACAGCTACCTGCTGGTCTTCACCGACAAGGGCCGGCTCTACTGGCTCAAGGCCCTGGACGTCCCCGACGTCGGCGTCTCGGGGCGGGGCAAGCCGATCGCCAACCTGGTCGAGTTCCAGCCCGGCGAGAAGCCGGCCTCGGTCCTGGCCGTCAAGGAGTTCAGCGAGCACCAGTTCGTGGTCATGCTGACGACGGACGGCATCATCAAGAAGACGCGCCTCGCGGATTTCCGGAACGTGAGGAAGGGCGGCATCCTGGCCATGAACATCCGGCCGAAGTCGGAGCTCTTCTCGGCCCAGATCTCGACCGGCAAGAACACCATCGTCGTCGGGACGAAGCTCGGCCGGGCCCTGCAGTTCAAGGAATCGGACGTCCGGCCCATGGGCCGGACGGCCTCCGGCGTCCGGGGCATCCGCCTCAAACCCAAGGACCGGGTCATCGGCATGATCGTCGTCGGCCCGGACGACAAGTTCATCTTCACGGCCACCGACCGCGGCTACGGCAAGAAGACGGCTGCGGAGATGTACCCGATCAAGCACCGCGGCGGGCAGGGCGTTCTCAACCTGAGGGTCACGCCCAAGGTCGGCCACGCCCTGGGCATGGTCGGCCTCAACGAGGAGGACCTGCTCGTCATCACCGTCGAGGGCAAGGTCATCGGCATCCCGACGACCCAGGTCCGGTCGTCCGGCCGCGCGACCCAGGGCGTCCGGCTCATCAACCTCGAGGACAAGGACCGGGTCTGCTCGATCGCCAAGGTGCGGGAGAGCTGAGCCGGCCCGCCGCCGTGATCAAATCAGCAGGAACGGCGACATCGGCTGCCATTTCTCTTTCCAGGCAACCGGGATGAGGTGCCTCGTCACGACCGGCGGCATCAGGCCTGACATATAGGCGCGGTCCTTCTGGGGCAGATTGAAGAGGGTGAACGGCATCACGAGATAGTCCGGGCCGGAGTGTTCCCGATTGGCTTCGCCTATCTGAGCCAGCAGACGGAGCTGCTCGTCGGCGCTCATCACGGCGTCGATCTTCTCCGGAGAAAAATGGGCCTCCTCGACGGCGATGTGCGAACCCCAGATCCCCGCCAGCCTGGTCAAGAGGGTGTCGATCCTCTCCCAAGACCCCTCGGCCTCGCCGTCTTCGGGCGCCCGCTCGATCTTCAAACGGATCTCATCGACGATGGGCTTGATCCGCCGATGTTCTTCGGCCAGCTGTTTATAGGGCGCCTCCGGCAGGAGGTCCCGGAACAGGGGGAACGCCAGCTCGTCCTCGGCCAGGTGATGGGCGTGCAGCACTGACGCCAGACTCCGGATATAGTCGACGAATCCCCGTCCTATCTTCTCGCCGGGCAAGCCGGACTCTATGAAGATGCGGCCGTAAAGACCGGACATGTGGAGTCCCCGGCTGATGCTCTGATGGATCAGGAGCTGGGCATCGCCAACCCGAACGAGATGGTCGCCTTCCATGGACGCCTCCTTCCGATGACGAATAAGCTAAGCAAGTTCCATGCCAAATTCCTCAGCTTCTCCGCCCGAGAAAAATCTGGCACGAATACGGCAGTAACCCTATAGCATCTCGCAGGCCTGACCTGTTTTCACGACATGGGCCCAAGGCAGCGAGAGGCAGGACATATAAAGGAGCATGTCATGAAGAAAATTATGGCCACTGCGGCTGGCCTGGTTATCCTGGAGCTTCTCGTCGTCGGCGCGGCCGTCGTCCGGCCGTCCAATACCGGGGACAGGGACCTCGATTCCCTGCTCGGACAGATCAACGAGAACGCGAAAGCCGACCCGGACGCATTCTTCCGCCAGCTCAGCCGGCAGCACAACATCCCGGAAGAAGAGATCCGGCTGGAGAAGGAACGGCACGGCCTGAGTTATGGAGACACCTACATGGCGGCGGCCCTTTCCCGGATCTCCAAGAGGCCGATCGGCACAGTCGCCGAAGGGTACAAAAAGGGCCAGGGCAAAGGATGGGGGGTGACGGCCATGGCCATGGGCATCAAGCCCGGTTCCCCGGAATTCCATCAGATGAAGGCCAACGCCCGCGGCTCCGTCGACCACATGACCGCCGTGGCCAAGGAGAAGAAGAAACAGCAAAAGCTGGAAAAGGAGAGAGCCCGGGAGCAGGCCCGCAAGACCCGGGGGAAGGACAAGAAGTAGCCGCCGGAGAGCGAGAGGCCAAGTCTAGAATGGAGGACAAAATGATCTTAAAGAGAATTCTGACGCTATCGGTCGTGATGGTTTTCCTGCTCACAGCCATGAACTGCGCGTCCTGGAACAAGACCACGCGCGGCGCCGTGATCGGGGGCGCCGGCGGCGCCGTCGTCGGCGGGGTGATCGGCCATGCCGCTGGAAACACGATACTTGGGGCGATCATCGGGGCGGCGGTCGGCGGGGCGGCCGGCGCTTTCATCGGGAGCTACATGGACAAACAGGCCGCGGAAATGCAGCGGGATCTCGAAGGGGCCGAGATCCAGCGCATCGGGGAAGGCATCAAGATCACCTTCGACAGCGGGATCCTCTTCGATATCGACAAGTCCAACCTCCGGCCGGTCAGCGAAACGAACCTGACCAAGCTCGCCAAGATCCTGAATAAGTACCCCGATACCAACATTCTGATCGAAGGCCATACGGACAACACCGGAACCGAGGACTATAACATGGCCCTTTCGAAGGACCGCGCCCAGTCCGTGTCCCGTTACCTCGCGACGGTCGAGGTGGCGTCGGCGAGGTTCTCGATCGCCGGCTATGGCGAAGCGCAGCCGATCGTCATGAACGATAATCCCGAGGGCCGGCAGAAGAACCGCCGGGTGGACATCGCCGTCATCGCGAATGACAAGCTGAAAAAAGCCGCGCAGGAAAAGGCGAAGGGCTGAAGCCCATAGCCATCCCAAGGAGGCCTTATGGACATCCTGTGGACGATCGTCATCGGTTTTGTGGTCGGGGCCATCGCCAAGCTGCTCACGCCGGGGAGGGATCCGGGGGGGTTCATCGTCACGATCCTTCTCGGCATCGGCGGGTCCTTCGCGGCGACCTACATCGGGCAACGCCTCGGCTGGTATCGCGAGGGCCAACCGGCGGGGTTCATCGGGGCGATCCTCGGAGCCATCCTGATCCTCATCGTCTACCGGCTGATCAGGAGGAGATAGGGACGGCTCCAGGCCGTATGCCGGAGCGGGGAAAGTCCTTCTTATCAGGAAGAGTGCTGTTTTCCCGTCCACTACCTGGGGCGGGAAAGCAAGCTCCGGGGTCTATTGGATGCTGAGGATCACCGATCCCCCGACATCCCGCCTTTTTTCCAGAGAGGGGATCGGTTTTGCGACTGTCCGGGGAAGCGGGGAGATCTTGGCATGAATACGGCATAAGGAAAGGTAGCCTCTCTCCAGTCCTCAGGAACGGCCCTAGCGGCCGGGCCCGGGACGGCGAGAAGCAAAGAAAAAAGAGGAGGTCGATATGTTAGAAGCAATTATTGTCATCCTGGTCGTGCTGTGGGCCTTGGGGTTCTTCGCCTTCCATGTCGGCGGAGGCCTGATCCACGCGCTCATCGTCATCGCGTTGATCATTCTGATCATACGACTGCTGAAGGGCCGGAAGGTCCTTTAGCGGAGAAGCGCCAAGATGATTTGGTCAAAGGGCCGGACCGCAAGACGGATATGGGGAGTCCTGGTGGGGCTGGGGCTGATGACCCCAGCCCTCTTCTCCGCGCAGATCTTCAAATACCGGAAAGCCAAGCCTGAAAACGGGCATCTGATCCAGACGGTCCCCTTCGAGAAATGGCTGAAATTGAATTATTGCGGCCCGGCCTGCTTGACCATGGTCCTCAACTCCTGGGATGAAACGCGATCCTTCAGCCAGCGGGAGATCGCGAACGAGATCTATGACGCCGGAAGCCGGTCGACCTACAACTCCGAGCTCGTGTTGTACCCGCGCACCAAAGGATTCGAGAGCTACTCGTTACAGGGCAACCTGGAGATCCTGAAGGACCTGATCAGGAAGGACATCCCGGTCATCGTCCTGACCAAGACCCTCAAACAGCTCCGCAGAGGACATTACCGGGTGGTCGTCGGGTTCGATGACGACGAGGGCCAGATCATCTTCCACGACCCCTTTTTCGGAGGCCGGAATGCCATGAAGGCCAAGACGTTCATGAAGGTCTGGGAGCTCGGCAAGGGGCGGAACCTGTCCCGGTGGATGATGGCCGTCCTCCCCGGTCAAACCGCGTTCCCCTTTCCCGCCCTTCAGAACGACCCGATGACCTCCATCAACCTGGCCACGGCTTATTACCGGAGGTCGGATTATCTGAAATCGAAGGAGCAGTGGTTGAAGATCAGGGAAGCCCTCAGCGCGGATCCGTATCCCCTGTACAGCCTGGGCATGGTCAGCTTGAGACAAGGCCATCTCGACGAGGCTGAGGCCTTTGCTCTTGAAGCCCTCGGCTTGGACGCCAAGAGCGCCTACGCCCACGACGTCCTGGGCCTGGCTTACGCCAATCAAGGGAAGATGATCCCGGCTCTCCAGTCCCTCGGGCAAGCTCTTCGGCTGGCCCCCAAGGAGAAGTTCATCCAAGCGCATTATCTGCAAGTCAGGAACCTTTACATCGAAAGGGCCCGGCTTGAACATATTCAAAAAAAGGAGAAGTCGAATGAGAAAGCGGATTAAGATCGGAAGCGTCCTGATGATGATCGTGCTGCTTTCCACCTTCGCTGCCGCCGCCGTTCAGAAGCCGGCGGCCCAGCAGGCGGGGACAACGGCTCAGCTCGTCATCGGCCAAGACGTCATCACGGCGTCCGATGCCGGGGGAGGCGCGATCTCGTCGAGAGATCTCATCATCATCATCACCGTCTGTGTTGTGGTCCTGGTGGTCGCGCTGGTCCTCTAGTCTGAGAACGTGCCCGGCGGCGCCTTCATTGCCGAAGGCCCGCCGGGACGTCATTTTCTCGACGGATCCGCGGCCGGCATCCTCCCAGGGGGAGGGTGTCCTCTGCGAAAGTTCTGGGGAGGCACAATTCCATGAAGCTTGCAGGCATTATTCTCGTTGTTCTCGGAGCCTTGGCCCTGGCCTATCAGGGCATACGCTATACGACCCGGGAGAAGCTGATCGATCTCGGACCCCTCAAGGTCACGGCTTCAGAACAGAAGACCATTCCCCTGCCCCCGATCGTGGGCGGAATCGCGCTCGTGGGGGGCATCGTATTGATCCTGGCGGACCGTAAGAAGAAGTCGTAGGTGTCGATCGGCGAGAAGGACGTCCATGCCGAAGATCGTCTGACGCCCATCACGTCGTGTTCGGGCCGGCCCGGTTCCCGCTCTTCGATCTGCAAAAAGCCCAATTGTACTGCAACAAGAAGTTCTACTCCCTCATACAGACGTTCCTGAAGATCCTCGCGGGCCAGTGTTTCGCGGTCGGCTTCGCCCCTTACGCCCGGAAGCTCAACCGGATATGGGTGAAACCCAACCGGACGTTCCTCCGGTCGTCGCCCTGTTGAGGTCCAAGTCGGGCCCGGCGGTCTCCCCCGATTACAGGGAGAATGTCTCCCTCGAGATCTGAGGCGAGGGCCCTCGGGTGCGGCCGTCAAGGCCTTGACAAATCCATTACTTTTTTTCTATAGTCTTTAGATAAGAAGAAGCGGAAGTCTATGGCAGCTGTTCTGATCATCGATGACGACAAGCTCATTTGCGATTGGATCGCGAAGATCGTCGCCCAGCTGGGGCATCGTGCCGTCTCGACGCATCTTCTCCGCGAGGGGCTCAGGCAGGTCGAATCCGGGTCTTTTGATATCGTTTTTGTCGACGTTCACTTGCCCGACGGAGACGGGTTGGAGAGCCTGCCGAGGATCAAGGCCTCCCTCTCTTCCCCTGAAACCATCGTCATCACCGGGCTGGGCCACCCCGACGAGGCCGAACGCGCCATCCAAAGCGGCGCCTGGGATTATCTGGAAAAGCCGGCCTCGTTCGACGCCATCAAATTCCCGATCATCCGGGCTCTGGAATACCGAACGGAAAGAAAGCCGGGGAACCCCTCGACCAGTTTGAAGAGGAACGGTATCATCGGAGATTCGGAGAAGATCGTCTCCTGCCTGGAGCTCGTGGCCCAGGCCGCGGATAGCGACGCCAACGTTCTCATCACCGGCGAAACCGGCACCGGGAAGGAGCTTTTCGCCAAGGTTGTCCACGCGAACAGCCGCAGGGCTAAAAAGAACTTCGTGGTCGTCGACTGCACGGCGCTTCCCGAGACGCTCGTCGAAAGCGTTCTGTTCGGGCACGCGCGGGGAGCTTTCACGGGGGCGGAAACGAGCGAGGTGGGGCTGATCAAGCAGGCCGACGGAGGCACGCTCTTCCTGGACGAGATCGGGGAGCTGCCGGCGACGATCCAAAAGAAATTTCTCCGGGTCGTCCAAGAGCACCGCTTCCGTCCCGTCGGAGGACGTCGGGAGATGGCGAGCGATTTCCGGCTCGTTGCGGCGACGAACAGAAACCTGGAAACCCTGGTCGAGGACGGACGGTTCCGGGAAGACCTTCTTTTCCGGCTCCGGACGATCGTGATCGACCCGCCCCCGCTGAGAGAGATCCCCGGAGACATCCCCAAGCTGACGACCTTTTATATCAAGGACCTTTGCGAGCGGTTCGGGATCGCCGCCAAAGGCGCTTCTCCCGAGTTCTGGCAGACCGTGTCCGCGTATCCTTGGCCCGGCAACGTGCGGGAACTCATCCAGGCCTTGGAGAAGGCGCTGATCTCGGCCAAAGACGAGCCCATGCTGTTCCCGAAACACCTTCCGACGTACATTCGGATCTTTGTCGCCCGGCGCGCCTTCCCGGAAAGAATCAAAGGCCAGGAGAAGCCGGGCCTGAGCTCGAGTTTTCCCAACGCGCCGCCCAAGCTGAAGGAGATCCGGAAAGCCGCGGTTTCTGACGCGGAGCGGCAATATCTCAAGGATCTGATCTCCTTTGCGGGCGGCGACAACAACAAAGCTTGCCGGATTTCGGGGCTGTCCCGCTCCAGGTTCTATACGCTTCTCAGGAAGCAC